>Ga0307374_10004939_pt1 | contig 21924 bp, 23 predicted proteins | sample OX3MG_FD_202532 | JGI IMG/M metagenome (GOLD analysis project Ga0307374, IMG submission 202532) | Soil microbial communities from Risofladan, Vaasa, Finland - OX-3 | ecosystem: Environmental > Terrestrial > Soil > Coastal area > Acid sulfate soil | place: Finland: Risofladan, Vaasa | collected...
CGGCCGTCGAGGCTCAACTGCTCGCGCTCCGAAAAACCCTTCCCACTTTCGGCGCTCGCCGCCTCATTCGCGAATTCGATCTGCCCGTCGGGCATGACGCGCTGGAACGCATCTGGCGCGAGGGCGCGAACTTGACGTGTTCCCATCAACGATGGGAAATCTGCTTGTTCGGATTTCTGCCGATGCTCCAATTTAGCGAGCAATGTGTCGAGCGGCTGCTAGATCATCTGTCGCTAGCCGTAGTTCTTTGGGCAGCCAAGCACCCTGATCGAGAAGTCTCCGTTGAAGTTTCCGGCGATTGATCTGCCGGGGGCTGATGTGATCCTTGAGTGACAGCGCTGCCGCCGTACCCACGGCCTCGCCCATTTGAACGCAGAACGGGATCAGATTGAGGACGTCGTTAGCGCCAACATCGGACGAGAAGCAACGGCCAGCGACGAGGAGATTTTCGGTGGCTCGCGGCACCAGAGAACGGTAGGGAATACAACGATTGGGGCTTTTCAAAGAAACATTCTCAGTGAATCGGGGAATCGCAGCAATGGTGTCATCGTATACGACGCCCAACCGAAGATCGTTCATCGTGACCACGTATTCCCCGAGCAGCCGCCGGCTTCCTCGCGTCCCGATCTGCGAGGCCGTGTCGAGAATGAAACTGTTCTCAAATCCAGGCATTCTTCTTCTGAGAATCTCATGGGCCATCCGCATCACCTTTCGGACGCTCACCTCAGCGACGGTTAAGTGTTCAACGTTGAGGCAGTCATTTCCCGGAACCCAGTTGTTCACCCACACCTGATCGTCCCGGTGAGTGGCCAACGGCAAAAGTCGGAAACCGCCGACCGCGCGGATCGTATCCATGATCGCTTTATAGGCCCCTGGCTCCGCCTGTCGGAAGGTGCTGAACTTGAGATAATCGACGTCGCCGAGGCGGAAGACGACGGCCAGCATGCCGCTCCGCAAATTGTGGTCTACGGCGCCCTCAAACTCGGCTCCAGCGGATGCAAAAATATCGCCGTCACCGGTCGCATCGATCGTCAACTTACTGAGAATTGCTTGGCGGCCGGACTTGCTCTCGAAGATAGCGCCTTCGACGTTCGCTCCATCGACGATCGCCCTTGTTCCCCAGGAATGGAGATAGAGCTTCACTCCCACCTCTTCGATCATGTCGTTGAGTACGCATTTCAGCAGTTCAGGGTCCACGATGACACTCATTCTCACGCGGCCGTCTACGACGAAATCATGATAATGCCTCAGCTTCCGAATAACTTCGCTGTCGACCGATCCGAGAAGATTTCGACTGGGATGTCGAGCGCCGCCGATCGCGTCCAGGCGGTCCACGATCTCCTGACAGACTCCCCCAACCTCCTGCTCGGCGGTCCCCGCGCTCATGTGGGGAATCAAAAGGACTAAACCTCCGGTAGCCATGCCCCCGAGATGGTTATAGCGCTCAATCAGCGTCGTATCCGCGCCATTTCGAGCGGCGGCGATCGCCGCTGCCACTCCAGCGGGACCACCGCCGACAACCAACACTTCCGTCTCTCGACAAACTTTTGTTTTCCTTGCCGGTTCAGTAATGCTTCTGCGGGAAGGTGCTACTTCTGCCATGCGGCGAACCTCCGTAGGACGAAGGCGAAGCTAGTAATAAAGAAACAAAAGATACGGCTCACTACAGCCTACCCTGCCGCCGACGCCGTTTGGCGTATCGGATGTCACATATGGGCGTGATCGAAGTCACCGAACTCTGGATCGCATGGGAACTAGACTCATTCGGAGTTGTCCGTAGGCACGGCGAGCTATGCTCGATTCGTCCGCATTGGGCAGACCGAAGCCTGGGTGGTCAGCTTAGGAGGTAGCGCACCGGGGAGGTACGCTGTGAATTCGACGCTTGTCTATGCGGTACCCAACCGGCCGACGCCGGGTCGACCGATTATTTTCGACCCGAACTTTTGCAGCGGCTGCAACATTTGCGTGGCGGTGTGCCCCGAGGACGTGTTTATCCCGAATCCCACGAAGAGCCAACCGCCGATCATTCTCTTTCCCGAGGAGTGTTGGTATTGCGGCGTCTGCGTGGACGAGTGCAACCGCAAAGGCGCGCTCCGCCTTAGTCATCCTCTTCAGCAGCGCGCGCGATGGAAACGGAAAGAAACCGGCGAGTATTTCCGAGTGAGATGATCATGGGCAGCTACGCTCCTATCGCTTGGCCCTACCCAATCCGCTACGGCCAGGAAGACCGTTACGAAACCGATGTCCTGGTGTTGGGCGGCGGCATCGCGGGTGTGTGGGCGGCCATTGCCGCGCGCCGTACCGGCGCGCAGGTCACGATCGTGGAAAAGGCCGATACGCGGCGCAGCGGTGCCGGTGGCACGGGGGTAGATCACTGGGGCTACGCCGCCGACAATCCGTGTTCCACCGTTACGTCCGAGGAAATGACCTGCGCACTGGTTGAAAACCACTTCGGGTACCGAAACGGCATTTCCACCTACATCCACGCGTCATCTGCTTACGAAACTTTGCTCGAGATGGAAGCGATGGGCGGGAAAGTGCGTGATACCGAGGAAGAGTTTAAAGGCGCGCCGTTCCGCGACGACAAGACGAAGCTGCTGTTTGCTTACGATTATGACAGCCGGTATTGCATCCGCGTCTGGGGCGCCAATTACAAGCCGCTGTTGCGCAGGCAATGTAAGCGCCTCGGGATTAAGCTGCTCGACCGCACCAGCGCTACAGCCTTGCTCACCGAGGGCGGCGCCCATGGCGCCCGCGTGATTGGCGCCGCCGGCATCGATTGCCACACCGGAGCGTTTGTGGTCGTGCGGGCCAAGGCGGTGATTTTGGCCACCAACCGGCCGCAGCGAATTTTTACTTTCTCGTCCGAGCACCGCGGGGCCGCCGCACACCGCGGAGGTTCGAATGTGGGTAACGGCTATGCCATGGGTTGGCGGATCGGTGCGCAGTTTACGCTAATGGAGAAGACCATCCGCTCGCCGTTCGCGAGCCCCTATTCCTATCCGCCCTATGGCACCGGCAATGCCATCAACACTTGGTATCCCTGCACCATCGTGGATTCCAACAACAAAGAGGTGCCGTGGGTAGATTGCAACGGCAAGGTGCTCGCCACTGTGGATGACCGTTGTCGCCCCGCCGAAGGCCAGAAGTTTTTCCTCATGGGCGGCGGCAACTCCTCGCAGCCCCATCCAGGGCTGCAGAGGTATGCCGGGCCAAAGCTGATCCCGGACCTCAAGGCACGCATGATGAAGGGAGAGTTCACACCTCCCTTTTACGCCGACCTTACAAGCATGCCTTGGTATGAACGCAAAGCCATCTGGGGCCTGATGGTCGGCCAGGAAGGCAAGACACGCATCCCTGTCTTGCAAGTTTACGAGAGCGCCGGCTTCGATCCCGCAAAAGACATGCTACAAACCTATGACTTCCTCCGCGGGCAAGGAATGAGGGAATTCATTGCGCCGCAGGAGCGGACGTTTGGTGAGATCGGCGTTGCGGGAGGTTTGCTGGTCGATTGGGATTTGATGTCGAACATCCCCGGTCTGTTTGGCGCCGGCGATCTTCTGTTCGGCAGCCAGGATCATGTGAACGCGGCCACCACGGGGCGCTACGCGGGGGCGCGTGCGGCGATCTTCGCACGCAGCGTCGACCGTGATGTTATCGACGCTAAACAGATCGAGTGCGAGAAAAAGCGCGTCTATGCTCCACTTTCCGAGGCTTCCGACAATATCGATTGGAAGGAACTGAACATCGGCGTCGCCCGCGTGATGCAAAATTATTGTGCCGAACTAAAGAACGAAGAGCTGCTCAATCTGGCGGAGAACTGGCTCGCGGATATCGAGTGGAATGAAGTGCGACGCGTCTTCGCTGCGAACCCACATCAACTGATGCGCACGCTGGACGTGATCGATATCCTGACTTGCGCGCAAATGATCGTCCACGCATCGAGAGCGCGCAAGGCCAGTAGTGAAATACTGAGCTTCAATCGGCTCGACTATCCTGCAAACGATCCGCCGGAGTGGCACAAGTACATTGTGATCAGCCTAGATCAGAACAACCAGGTCCGTGTGGATGATCGTCCGATCGGTTTCTGGGGAGATTACGAATCCAACTATCGACCGCGCCACGCCGAGAACATCGCAGCGATGGAGGACACTCGTGTGTGGGCGGCAATCTAATCGCTGCGCTCAGATGCTTCCGTCGGCAGACTCAGTCTGCTCGATAAGTTAATTAGAGGTATCAGGATGAACTTGCGTAGCGGAGGCCCGCTGTTTATTTTGGTAGCGTCTGCTGTTCTCTTCATTTTTTCGCCTGCTGTCTCCCAGAAGGTTCCCTCACACGTTGCTTACGTGAGCGAAGAGGGCGGCAGGATCAGCGTCATTGATCTGAACTCACTTCAGGTTGTCAAAAGCGTCCAACCGAAAGATGTCGCACCCCGCGGAATTGGCCTCACCCGGGACGGAAGATACGTCGTGACAGCCAACAAGGGCACATCGGATATCGGTGTTTTCGACACCCGAGATCTTCGCTTAATCCGGCGGATCCACGTGGGTGGCAATCCCGAATTCGTAAAGATGCATCCGAACGGAAAGTGGATTTTCGTTACGTGTAAATCCGCTTCGGTGCCCATGGCGCCGGGACAGATGGCAGTGAGCGAAGAAGTAAAGGCTGCTTCCCGGGTCGTGATTTTGAATGTAAAGGACTGGTCATTGGGACGAAGCTTAGCCGCCGGAAACGAGACGGAAGGCATTGAATTCTCGCCGGACGGCAAGTCTCTGATAGTTGCCAATGAAGGACAGAATACACTCAGCATCTTCGAGATCGCGACCGGTGCGATGCCGGACGGCGTCTCGTTTGACCGACGAGGACGCCGGATCGTGGTTGCGGCAGCTAGAGCGCAAAAGGTTCAGTTCTTTTCAGCGGATTCGTTGCAACTCCTTGGGGAGGCTCCTGTGGGCCAGCGCTGCTGGCATTTTACTTTCACCGAGGATGACGCGAAGAGCCTAGTGGCATGCGGCCGTTCGAATAGCGTCGATGTGATCGACGCACAGACATACCGCCCAATCCGCACGCTGATTGGATTTCAAATGCCCTGGGGCGTCGTAAGCTACCCGCGCGCCTACGGGAGCTTGGACCTTCCATAGACTCTATCTGGTCCTCGCATTGAAAAGGGTAGAAGCGAGGCGAAAAGCATAGAGCGTAACGAGATTGCTGCCTGATTTACGGTTCGTGGCAAGGGTCGCAATGCGCGGCGCAACGATCGTCGGTTCTCTAATGGCATCGCTGCCCCTTCAAGAGGAGGGTTCATGTCTTCCCTGGTTGTCGACACACCCCGCTCTCTGAATGGCTTCGTGGGCCGCGAAGTCGCCGTGACCGATTGGTTCGCGGTGACACAGGATCGCATCGGCCAGTTTGCCGAAGTTACCGAAGACCGGCAATGGATTCACGTGGACCGGGAACGCGCGCAAAGAGAATCGCCTTACGGCACGACGATCGCACACGGTTTCCTTACGCTGTCGCTGGTGAGCTACTTCATGAAACAGGCAATCCAGATCCGAGGCGGGGTCCGCATGGGCATCAATTACGGCTTGAATCGCGTCCGTTTTCCTTCTCCTCTCCGCGCTGATTCACTGATTCGTGCGCGTGTGAGTCTCCATTCGGTGAAAGAGCTCCCAGATGCGACCGAAGCGGTCTTCTCAATAACGGTGGAGTGCCGACAAACAGCGAAACCTTGTTGCGTGGCGGAATGGATTGTTCGCTACTACGGTCCATGATGCGAGGCATGCACTCGAAAAACAAGCGGCACCGCATCGCCGATTTAGAGCAGATTGTTCATTCCAGTATCGATCACAAGAGAACCGCCTGGGAATTTATGTGCGGTAGTGCGGTTGGTGATAAGGATCACATCTCGTGGTGAGTCCTGTCACTGCGTGATGGCACGTCCTCCGATATGGGTTAATCCGCTCGCATACGGTTTGGTGCAGAGATGGACTGGAAACCGGATTTCAATGTGGCCGCGTACCTCGTGGATCGCAATATCCTCGAAGGAAGAGCGGGAAGCACTGCGATCGAGTGCGGTGACGAGCGAGTCAGTTATGGCCAGCTCTTAGAGCGAACCAACCGGGTAGGCAACGTACTCCGCCAACTAGGCGTCCGCTCCGAAGAACGCGTCCTGCTGCTGCTTTCGGACACCCCTGAGTTTCTCTATTGCTTCTTGGGCGCAATCAAGATTGGTGCCATCGCCGTGCCCTTGAACACTCTATTGAAGCCACATGAGTACCATTATTTGCTCAACGACACACGCGCCAGCGTGGCTGTGGTTAGTGAGTCTTTACTGCCGCAACTGGATTTGATCCCGAAGGAACAGCTAAGATACCTAAGAGAAATTGTCGTTGTCGGGGGATCGGAGCAGCATCTTCTTCGCTTGAGTGACGCAATGCGCGCTTCGTCCCCCGAGCTGGAAGCAGAACCGGCCGGCAAAGATGCTCCCGCTTTTTGGCTCTACTCGTCCGGAAGCACCGGTGTTCCGAAAGCCTGCGTTCACCTTCATCACGACATGGTGGTGTGTTCCGAGTTGTACGCCCAGGGCATCCTGCAGATGAATGACCGCGATCGATGTTACAGTGTCGCTCGTTTGTTCTTTGCATATGGGTTGGGGAATGCCGGTTACTTCCCGCTGTACTTCGGTGCCACCACGATTCTCTCTCCGACTCGTCCGACGCCTGCCGGTATCTATGCCGATATCGAGCGGTACAGGCCAACCTTGCTTTTTTCCGTGCCCACGAACTATGCGGCGTTACTGGCATATCGGCGCGAGGATAAAAGGGAGTTCGACCTCTCGAGTCTACGCTTGGCAGTGTCAGCGGGTGAGTACCTTCCGGCGCGGCTATTTGACGGCTTCAAGCAGCGCTTTGGCATAGAGATTCTCGATGGCCTAGGGTCCACAGAAACTCTGCAGACGGTGATCTCGAACCGTGCTGGCGAAGTAAGGGTCGGCTCCAGCGGCAAGATTGTTCCCGGATACGAGGCTAAGATCGTCGACGAGAGCGGCTCGACAGTTGCTCCAGGAGAAATTGGCACTTTGCTGATTAAAGGAGATTCCATTTGCTCGGGCTATTGGAACCAGTACGAGCGAACTAAGAATACCTTTGAAGGGCACTGGTTACATACGGGAGACAAATACTATCAGGATCGAGACGGCTATTTTTGGCATGCCGGACGCACCCACGACACATTTAAGGTCAACGGCCGGTGGTTGAGTCCAGCCGAGGTTGAGAGCGCATTGATAGCGCATCCGGCCGTCAAGGAAGCGGCGGTCGTTGGCGTTGAGGATGACACCGGGCTCGTCAAGCCGGCAGCGTACGTTGTTCTGAGGCCGGACTTCCTCCCGCATGAGGATCTGGCCCAGGAGCTTAAGGACTTGGTTGCTCGGGAAATTGGGGGCTACAAAAGCCCCAGGTGGATCAAATTCCTGACCGACCTTCCCAAGACGGCGACGGGGAAACTACAAAGGTTTAAGCTGCGCCAGCCTCTGGCGGATCAGGCCGCCGCGAAAGTAGCAACGCGGGAGAAAGTGTCCGGCGGCGGTGGCCAGGCGATTAAGTAAGCTGCGGTACATCTGGCGTGGTCGCTCGAAAGCGAAGACGCATCGTGATTTAGGATGCCCTTCTTGAGAGGTCCTGGCCCGCTGATTCGCTTCCCGAACGAGGGTCTGACAACGAGTGCTCGGTGTGCAGCGCTATCTGTTTTTCCAGACGGCCTTGCGCTTCTCTAGATAGGCGTTGAGGCCTTCCTGTGCGTCCGCTGTCTCCATCAGCTCACCAAGATAGAGTTCCTCGACGGCAGCGAGGCCGTTGCTCACACCTTTGTACAGGGCCCGGTCGATGGCTCGCTTCGTCAATTTCAACACGGGGCCGCTCAATCTCGTGAGCTTGCCAATGAACTCTTCCGCCTTCTCGTGAAAGTCCTGCGCTGGAAATACCTTGTTGATGAGACCCAGTGCCTTTGCTTCGCCAGCCTCGATGGTCTCTCCCGTCAAAAGCAACTCCAAGGTCCGGTTCCGGCCGACCAGGTGCGGGAAAATGACGGCAGCCACAGGCGGAAAGACCCCTACTTTGATTTCGGGCTGACCGAACGTGGCCCGGTCGGAAGCAATGACTATGTCGCAAAAAATGGCCAACTCGCAGCCGCCTCCGAGGGCCATTCCATCGACGAGAGCCAGGGTGGGTGGTGCGAGGGAATCGAGGAGGCGAAAAATTCCGTGAAACTTCGGGATCATCTCGGGCACTTTGTCGGGCGTATGATCCTGGATCGACACTCCGGCCGAAAAAGCTTTCCCGTGATGACCGATGACAACGACCTTCGCAACGCTGTCAGAATGGACACGCGCGAGAGCGCTCTGCAATTCTCCTAACATCGAGATGTCCATGATGTTGAGAGGTGGTTGATTCAGCGTAATTCGCGCCACTTCGCCCCCGAACTCGCAGTGGATGGTTCGATACTCACCTGTCATGGAACAAGTCCTCGCAGTTACCAATTACTTTGCGGTCTTCGACGACGGCGCGACCCATGGGGCAATTTCGCGTACTAGTTCTTCGCTCCAGCGCGCGCCTTGAGCAAGTCGCTGACGGAGCTTAACAAAATCCACTTCGCGCTCGTCTTTCGTTCCGTAGTGAAAGGCGCGGAAACCCGCATTTGCTTCCGTCATCATGTTCAGGGAGAGCCAAGCGCGATTACTTTCGCGGTTCTTGTCCCAATGCGCGAGTTTGTGCTTGCGGAGACTTTCAATCGTCTTGATGAGGCAGTCGGGCATCGTATAGAGAAGCTTCGTGCACATCTGCTCGACGGCTTCGTCGAGCATGGCAAGGTCTACGCTGCCCTTCGCCAGTACCGACTTTCCGTTTTCACGCGCCTGCCCGCTTTTCCACTCTCCAAGCGCCAAGCGGCCATACTCGTCCAAGACGCGATCGGTCACGACGAGGGGATTCGCCACCCAATGATCCTCAAGTTTCAACGCGGGAACAATCTGAGTGAGCCCACCCAGCCAATAAAAACGATGAGCGCTCCATGTCTCGCAGAGGGTCCCGCTATACATGGCCCGCTCAATTCCTACATAGAGCGGAAGAAAATCCGTGCTCCCGCCGTCCGGAGCAGAGCCATGCCTCGGGCCGGCCTGGCTAAAAATGGCGAGGTCGCTCGCGATCGAGAAATCGCAGGCCATTCCGATCTCCTGGCCGCCGCCCACGCGAATACCGTTGACCCGGCAGATCACCGGTTTGTCACATTGCAGGATGGTGGAGACCATGTCGTTGAAAAGGCGCATGTACTGACGGTATTCACCAGGCGCACCCGAGTAGTATTCCGCATATTCCCGCGTGTTTCCGCCGCTGCAAAATGCCCGATTGCCGGCACCCGTCAGGACTACGGCTACCGCCGCACGGTCGTTGCTCGCCTCGCGTAGCGCCAGAATCACTTCTTTGGCCATCGAAGTGGTGTAGCTATTGAGCTCCTTTGGGTTGTTCAGAGAAATCCACACGTTGTGGAGGCTTTCAACCGGCTTGCCCAACCGATCACGCGCCGGTTTGCGTTCAACGAGGATCTCGCGCGGAGAAATGGCCTCAACGAGATTGTGATTGTTCACTTTGTTGCCTCCAGTCAGCGAGTTGCGTGGCCCTGGTCCGAGTGCAAAATTGCCCGCCGTCGGATCGAATGCTTCCGAACGGCCTCGAGGATCGCCGGGGCTTCGTCCAGTGGATGTAGTTCGACAAACGGAGCGAGAACAACTTTGCCATCGAGAACGAGTTGCAATGCGGCAGGGTACTGCTCCGGTGGGCAGCCCCAGTTGCCCCGTGCCGTTGCATCAAAGGCCATCAGGTTCGATAGCCGAATCTCGACGGGTTTCGGCGTGAAACCCACGACGGCAAGATAGGCACCATGGTCTAGCAGTCCAAACGCCGTGGTTTGCCCAGCCGGCGTGCCGCTCATTTCGAAGATTTTCAGGCCGATGGCCTTGCGTCCGGATTCCCTGACGAATGTGCGAATGGCCGCCTTCAAACCTTTCAGGTCCGTTGTGCTCGCGTCCAAAACAAGGCCAGCGCCATACCGGCCGGCCAGCTCGAGCTTTTCGTGGTCGATGTCAATGACCGCCACTGCCGCGCCCAACGCAGCCGCGATTTGCACTGCGAATCCGCCAATGCCGCCAACGCCCACGATTACGGCTACGTCTTGTGGACTCAGTTCCGCCCGACGAATCGCTTCATAAGGTGTCGTCACCCCGTCGGCGACGACCGATAGCATCTCCAGTGTTAGACCGGATCGCAGAAATTCGGGCACAGCACACAGGCCGCGAGACGGCACGAGTACATGAGTGGCAAACCCACCGTCGCCATCGTTGCCAGGCATGAATTGGCGGCGGCAAATGGTGGCCCGGCCCATCCGGCAGGCGGGGCACGATCCGCAGGGAATCACCGCGGGAACAATCACCGACCGCCCAAGCCAGGAATCTGCGTTTTGACCCGTGGCGACGACTCGCCCGGATATCTCGTGGCCGAGGACAAGCGGTAGGGCGTGACGCGTCGGAACACCGTCGAATGCGAAGCCGATATCCGTGTGGCACACGCCGCAACCTGCGACCTGCACGACAACATCATCGCCGTTCGGAGTCAGCGTCGGGAGTGCACAACGTTGTAAAGTAGTGTTTGGGGCTGTCAGTTGAAATCCGTGTCCCCGTTGCACACTCATCACGATGGGCCTCCCGAGTGTAATCCTGTCAAGCCTGTCACGATACGGAATACTAGCACTCGGGGCAGTGACGACCGTCACATCCAACCGTGATCTGCGAATGCCAAAACTGCGCTACTAGCTTGTTCTGGACTGGGCAATCGGAAGGTATCGGGGATGTAAACGCCGGAGTAAAAATAGACCGCGTCACGCCGTGAAGGAGCGGGTGATGCGGCGGAGGGAAAGTAGACCGCCGGATCTTGGTTTCACGAACGGTTGTGGAGAAGGTCAGGTTCGTGGGACACCGGAGGGATGTACACCGTGGAGATTTATGGACGTGTTCGGTGGGCCGTGTTGGTGGAAGGCAAGAGCGAGCGTGCGGTGGCGCAGGAGTTTGGGATCGCACGCGAGACCGTACGTAAGATGCTGCGGTATTCGGTGCCGCCGGGCTACCGGCGGGAGCAGCCAGTAAAGCGGCCCAAGCTGGGGCCGTGGATCGGCGTGATCGACACCATTCTGGAAGAAGACAAGAACAGCCCAGTGAAGCAACGGCATACGGCGAAGCGGATTTTCGACCGGTTGCGGCAAGAGTACTCCTACACGGGCGGCTACACGATCGTGAAGGACTACGTGCGTTTGCAGCGGGTGCGAACGCGGGAGATGTTCGTGCCGCTGACCCACGCCCCTGGCAAGGCACAAGCGGACTTCGGAGAAGCCTGGGTGATCGTCGCCGGCATGAAATGCAAGGCGCACTACTTTGCGATGGATTTGCCGCAGTCGGATGACTGCTTCGTGGCGGCGTTTCCGGCGGAGACGACGGAAGCGTTTCTGGAAGGACACGTACGCGCCTTTGCGTATTTCGAGGGAGTGCCGCGGCAGATTCTCTACGACAACACGAAGCTGGCAGTAGCGAAGATTCTGGGTGGTGGAGAGCGGAAGAAGACGCGGGCGTTCTCGGAACTGCAGAGCCACTACTTGTTTGAAGAGAAGTTCGGACGTCCGGGCAAGGGCAACGACAAGGGAAAAGTGGAGGGGCTGGTGGGTTACACACGGCGGAACTTTATGGTGCCGATTCCGCGTGTGGGCAGTTGGGAGGAGCTGAACACGTATCTGCTGGAGCAGTGCGGGAAGCGACGAGAGCGGCGGTTGCGGGGGGAGGAAGAGACGATTGGGGAGCGCTTCGAGCGCGATCGCACGGCACTGTTGCCGCTGCCGGAGGCGGCGTATGAGGCCTGCGAGAAGCGCACGGCGCGGGTGAGTTCCCTGTCGCTGGTGCGATATCGCGGAAACGATTATTCGGTGCCAACGGAGTACGGACACCGCGAAGTATGGGTGAAGGGCTATGTGCAGGAGGTAGTGATCGCTTACGGAAGTGAGGTTATCGCACGGCACGCGAGAAGTTACGCCCGCGAAGAACTGGTCTTCGATCCACGGCATTATCTGGCGTTGCTGGAGCAGAAGATGGGCGCACTGGACCAGGCGGCGCCGCTGGTGGGATGGGAGTTGCCAGCATGCTTTTCCGAACTGCGCCGGTTAATGGAAGTACGGCTGAACAAGGGCGGCCGTCGAGAGTATGTGCAGGTGCTGCGGCTACTGGAGACCTTCCGGTTGGAAGAGGTCGCGCAGGTGATCGAGCAGGCTTTGCATCTGGGAACGATCTCGTTCGATGCGGTGAAGCATCTGTTGTTGTGCCGGATCGAGCAGCGTCCGCCCCGGTTGGACTTGGAGAACTATCCACACCTGCCGCTGGCGCAGGTTCGTACTACCCAGGCATCGGAGTACATGGCCCTGCTGGGCGGGGTGAACTCATGAGCGGCACGGCGAACACGGCAACGGCAGACACGCCACAGGTGCTGCTGGAACATCACCTGAAGATGCTGCGGCTGCCCACTTTTCTACGCGAGTACGACAAGGTGGCGCGGCAGTGCTCGGACGAGAGTGTGGATTACCCGCGTTACCTGCTGCGCATGACGGAGCTGGAGCTGTTGGACCGCGAGCGGAGAGCTACCGAGCGCCGCATCCAGCAGGCCCGCTTCCCAGTGGTCAAGAGCTTGGACACTTTCGAGTTCCTGAGCATCCCGTCCGTAAACAAGGCCCTGGTGCTGGAACTGGCACGGTGCGAATTTCTCCAGCGGCGCGAGAACGTGCTGTTGCTGGGTAATTCCGGCACGGGCAAGACGCATCTGGCACTGGCGCTCGGTCTCGCTGCATGTCAAAAGGGCCATCGCGTGCGCTTCACGACCGCTGCTGCCCTGGTGCACGAACTGATGGAGGCGCGGGACGAGAAGCGGCTACTGCGCTTCCAGAAACAGATGGCCAGCTACGAACTATTGCTCGTCGATGAGTTGGGATTCGTGCCGCTATCGAAGACTGGCGCGGAGTTGCTGTTCGAGGTGTTCAGCCTGCGCTACGAGCGCGGCTCGACGCTGGTGACCAGCAACCTGCCCTTTCAGGAATGGACCGAAGTGCTGGGGTCGGAGCGGCTGACCGGCGCGCTACTGGACCGGCTCACCCACCACGTGCATATCCTGGAGATGAACGGCGAGAGCTACCGCCTCAAGCAGAGCAAGCACAAACGCAACCCTCAACCCAGCCGCTAAATCACCACCACATCTCTCGCGGAGGGTGGCGTCTTCCGCTCCGGCCTACACGCGGTCCGCAAACCGGACCGCAGGCCTCCGCTCCAGACGCCACCCTCCCTGCCAATCCCCATCTCCAGCACACTCATCTGGTCTAGTTTTCCTCCGCCCCAGTGGTCTAATTTCACTCCGCCCTTGACACCGAAAACTGTTCCCAAGATATAGGCCAGTCCCGTTTGCGTTAAACATGTACTGCCATTGGGCACTGCACGTGGATCTCGACATTCCAAAGACGACGCGCGAGTTCCTAGAACAGGTGGACGCATTCGTGGCCAGCGTGCTCGCAGGAAGTACCGACATAGCTGCTGAAAACCGCGCCATCAATCACTTTGTCCTACTGGATACTTTCAAGGGACAGTTCCGGGAATTTTTGAACGCTTTCGGTTTACCCTCCGTTCTCTGTGACGAAGAGGCGCGATGGCACGAATTTGTGGAGCACTATTCTGGTGTGATCGAGGACGGGTCACTAGCTTGCAATGGGGTGAATCTCAATCTGGTTGACAAGGTCGTCTTTAGTAAAGGGCAGCGCAGACGGGCCGAAACTTACGTGCCGTTTGATTTGGTGTGGGAGATATTCCTCTTGGACAAACGGAGGATCATAGTTGAAGGAAACGCGTCACCTTTGCCGAACGGAGAGCCAATGAGAGGTTGGACCGTTCGCTTGGTGAGTTGAAGGGCACAAACAGCAGGTTCTGCCTCGATGCAAGGGCAGTAGTCGATTCAACGGGTTACGACTGGCGAAAACTCGTGCGGGTATTTGCCCCGCCAAAGAAAAAGACCGGCTGTGAGCGGGCCCCGAAAAGGCGCGCAGCCCGGCCCGGTTTCGGCACTGCCAAGATGATCTCCGAACACTGCTTGTGAATTGCCCACGGCACCTACCCGGTAGTCGCTGTGTGGGCGTTGCGAGTCATGCTGAGGGTTTGAGGAAGCGCGCAGAGCCTTGCAGATTTCTAAAGGCGCGACATGAGTTTTGAGATGCTCGTGCCGAATGCGGTGGCAAGCAGTTCCAGGTTTCGGATACAGATTTCCTTTCGGCCGTTCTCCAAATCAGAAATGAAGCTCCGGTCCATCCCCACGTATTCGGCCATGTAAACCTGCGTCCATTGTTTGTGCTTGCGGAGAGCCCGTAGGCGTTTCCCGAACCGGACGCAGATGTCGCTGGACACGCACGCAATTATGGCTGTAGGCTATCGCCGAAAAATCGGCTATAGCCGACATGAAGCAAAACTGCGAGCCCGTACGAAAGTCACATGGGAATCGACCTCGGTGCTGAATTGGCGCTTAAATACCTTTTGGTTGCCGGTTGGATTTACTTCGCGCACATCTTGGGAAGTCAGTTTCGCCACGAGTGGCCGGGGCTGAGGGGCTGGGTGGTAGTTCTCGCAGTGAGTCTTCTGGTTGCTTTCACGGGTGGAGGCGTCTTGGCCACGTATGAACCGACTCTGGAGAAGCAAAGAGCTATTGTGATTGCAGCATTTCTGATCAGTTTTATTCCTGCCGGTCTTGACCATCGACCGCGCGCCTAGCTGGTACCTATGCATGGGCCGAGAAGGAGGCCGCCAATGAGGGACCACAGCCAGAGTCCTTGGTACGCCCAGGCGAAAGAGCACTGGGCGAATTACCGCCCGAAGATGTTCAGCGCCATGCAGAGGAGCGGCCGGCTGAATCTACACCTGAACAACGCGGTGGAGCAGACGCAGAACGAGTACGCGAGGGCGATCGGGAACGGCATGGAACCGGACGAGGCCTGGGAAGCGGTGAGGGAGAATCACCTGTTCCTTCCGAGCGAGGAGGACATGCCGAGCCTCGGAGTGGACCCAAATCCGCAGCCAGATCCAAGCTCTCTGGCTTCGACTACGCCATTACGGCCAAGGACGAGATCGGAGCAGGGGGTCCGCGGGTCAAGTACGCCCGCAACGTCGAGGCCATTAAGACCGTTCGCGCCATCGAGGCCGAAGGCCGTTCCGCCACTCCCGAAGAACAAGCCCAATTAGGCAAGTACACGGGAGGCGACTGGACCGGTGCCCTCGTGCCAGCACATCGGGCCACTCCGAGTGCAACTCTAACTGTTAAGATTCACGAGGGAGGGTGGGCATACCTCCCCCGTGCCAACAGCTTGACCGAACGGGCGAACGGTCAAGTGCGGCGCCACACGGACTGCTGAACGTGGCGCAAATTCGCTCGATGGTCTGGGTGCCAAGAGTCGCCAAGGTCGTCACGATATTCCGTATAGTTTCAGTACAGCGCGCAACCCTAGAAACTCTTTGCGCGTGTCCTTGCTATCCAGTGCCGCGGCTAGTGCGTCGGGGTTCCTGAGCAAATTGTCCACGCGGCGGTCGTGCTCTTGTGATTTCCGATAGGTCAAGCTGTGACAATTGCGGCAGCCAAAGTACTGTGCACCCGGCGGCAGATGTAGTTTCCGCACCCTCCGTCCGCAAGCCACTCCATTCACCGTCAACGGGCACACAAACCACCAACGCCGCCCTCCAAAGTTCGGCCGCGTCTTCGCCAATGGAATGGCCTGCCGGAAGCTGGTCTTGCTTCCATCCGGCCACACCCTTTCAACGAGATGCAACACAAGATCGTCGGGCGGCACGACCTCAACCCAGTAGACCAGAGCTAGAACCTGTTCCCCAAAGCTGTTGGTCCACGTGAGTTTCCAGGCATCTCCAGCGTATCCGTGTCGGGCGAACACGCCCCGTCGTGAAAGTCTGGCCGCGTCCAGAGACCGACACTCTTCCACGGTAGTCCTTTTCGAACTCCTCTCGCCGCTCCCGAATCCACCCATGCTCCTCCTATGATTTTCCTAAAAGGTTTGACGTTATATCGCTACTGGACTGTGCACTTTGCGCTCGCCGGCGCTGTGTGGCTTCCCGCGCAACGCGAATGACAACCCTTCGATTCACGTGCAGAACGCGGGCAATCGCGCTCTTGCTCCAGCCTCGTCCGAGCAATTCTCGAATGTGCATTTCGACCTCTTCCGAGGCTTGATGGTTACCATGCCGCACGTAGGGGTAAGACTCTTGTTCTTGCGTGACAAGGACGGCAGTGGTTTGCACACGAGCATGTCCGTGGCCCTGAGTGTGAGCATTCTTCGGCATCCTGCACGATTGCGGGCCCTCCGAATCGCCAATCTCTACTGTGGGATCCAGCCCAACCGGACCGTCAAGACGCACAGGCGCGCTCGGCTTGGGGATTTGCAGGCCACATCTTTCAATGTTCGTCCGAATCGCCAGCGCTTCCTCCTGGCCGTCGATGTTGGCGAGTTCATCCGCGAGGATCTCGAGTGCTTGCTGCATTTCCCTGGGACTAAGGAGCTTGTACTTGTGATACCGGATGATTCCAGCGGCGATGAGATCGGCGCGCACGAAGGCTTTTTCCTGCCCCTCCTTTTGGGTCGTCGTTCTAAACATTAGAAGTCGTCCTTGCTGGCCGGCTCTACCTCGGTCGGCAGGAAAATGGCGCATTTGCTGCGTTCGGTATCAAGCACGACGGTCACACGCTCGGCGAACGCTTGTAGCAGCGTCCCCGGCCCCTGTGGCGTCCGCACCTTGTAACCGATGAACGGAAAAAGCTTGGCGTGCGGCTGACAAAAACGGCGCTCGGAGCCGAGAGACTCCGGGGGCCACCCGCTCCTAAGATGGACACCTCCCCTTCGAGCCGCTTCTCTCATGATTTCGGTCTTGTGGTCGGAGATATCCTTGAGGAGTTCCGGGTCGAGCGCGCGCCGTGGCGCGAGACGGAGATTCTCGCCGTCTAGTCGGACGACGATACCTCGCCGCTCAATCTCTGACAGAATCTGGGCAATGGCGCTCATAGCACCACCTCGTCCTCTCCAGCCCCTGCAGAGACAAGCGAAAGTGCAACAACGCCACAAGGCCTAGTCTTGTTGAGTTCTTCGCGGTTTTGCCCCCCGTCATCCTGACCAATGTTGCGCTTTGAAACATTACGGGAACCTGCCTCTAATCCTTGTTCCTCCGTCACGTTAGCGTCATTTTGTTGCGTTGTTGCACTTTGGGGATCTTGGCACGGGGGTGCGGATACCCTCAGATGGCGCTCGAAGGCATCGGCGAAGTCCTCCAACGTGTAGCCCTTGGGCGTTTTGTCGGCAATGCGAATCGTGTCCGGCGTGATTCCATAGGGCCGGAGCAGCCGGGCCAGCTTCGCAGCGGATATTGGCTTTCCCGTTCTTCCCCATTCGCCCCATGGCGAAGTTTCGATTTCCGCCAAGGCGGTGGCCAAGTCAGAGGATGAAATCCGGTCCACGTCTCGAACCTCGAAAATCTCCTTTATGTCGGCTAGGAGTTGCTCGCCGATGGATTGATTGCCAACTTGCGCCTGGGCGCAGAGGTCCACTATCGTCAGCCTTGCGATCTTGGGCCACTTCCCCCCTGCTGCGTCTGCGATTGCAAGCAGCGGCTCCGCAACATCCTGTTGCCGGTCGCTTAGGGCGTCCGGCAATTCGGGACGAGCGCTGCGAAGGATCTCGGAGATCAGCACAGTCCATGCGCCCATCTGTTCCCGCAGGCTTGCAGCCTCGGCTTGCGCGTCGCGCCGGCGGAATCGCTCGATAGCCTCACCGCGTTTCGCACGCTTCAAACGAATTGGAATGGCACGAGAGGCCACCGTATCTGGCAATCCGCCGATTCCAGCGATGGCCTTCGCGCAAAACGTAGAAAAATCCTTGTAGCTGATAGTCGTGCCCTGACCTACGCAAAGCGATGCTGCGCCCCCGCGCCGGTAGCCGGAGTTGAGCACTCCGCGCAGAGCTTCTGCATACTCTTTCTCAGCACCGAACGCTGTATCGCTCTCGTCTAACAACAGCGTGGGGCGTTCGGTGTCGATCTTTCTGACCAAAACCGCTGCCGAGACGCGCGCTGTCAGCCAAGGGTTTGCGACGAGCAGTTCGAGCACTTCGAGCAGGCGCGACTTGCCCGACTCCTTTTCCGCAGACGTAATCGCAAGATAGGGCGTGCAATCCACCCCGTCCATCGCGTGGGTGTGCACCGCCCAAAGCGCCACCACGTGTGCCTGTGATTCCGTCAGCGAAACAAATTTGCGGATGAACGCGAGGATCTTGTCGAGAACTTCCGTGCCCGTGGAGGGCTTCCATTCGGGCGTGTCCTCAAACAGGGCATGCAGAACGTCGCGTGACACGCCCTTTGCTATCGCTTCAGCCAAATCCTTCGCGCCGGGCAGTTCGAGAACCTTCACGGAGAGAGCTTTCCCAAATAGCATTGCCGCGACTTTCTGCGCGTGTTCGCGGCCTGGATCGTCCGCATCAGAAACAATCACCACGTCTTTGCCGCGCAGCGCGTCAGCATGATCGTGACGAAAAGTTCCAGTCCCCCCGCTGGTTGTGGTGGGCAACCCCAAGGCCGCGCCAGCATCGGCATCCTTTTCGCCTTCCGTTAGCACAACGAATGGAACAACTTTGATTTCAGGGAGCCTGTAGAGCGGTGGCTTCATGGAACCTGACCCTGAACCCAGCCCATCAACCCAGGCGCCGACCTCCCATCTTTGCCACGCGAATGTCTTCTTCTTTCCATCTGGCCCAGGCTCGATTCGAAGTTTGCGGGCGGCAGGTTTTCCGTCAGCGTCGCGGTACTCGTAAGTTGCGACAACATGCCCGCGCTCCCCTGAAGATTTTGCACTCGCAGTCTTAGCAGGCCTCTTCCCTTTTAACAGCCCCCGCTCTGTGAGCCACGCAGTAACGCCAGGCTTATCGCCTGCATCAAGGCCCGCGAGGAACGCCGCCAGACCCCAGGCCGTGCCGCTCGCGTCGCAGGGCCCACAGAGAAACACGTTCTTTTGGGGGTTGATGGAAAGACTCTCGTGCTTGTCCTCGTGCCTTGGACAGCGCCAGAGTAATTCAGTGCCCGCACGCTTCGTCGGCCCACCCAGTGCCGCGCGGGCGACCTGCTCGCACGTGAAGTTCTTGACCGTGGCGGTCATTAGGTCACCGCCCCTGGCTCGTGCGGGGAGCCAAACCTTCCTGCGAGAGCCGCTCGATCTCCAGTGCAGGAATTAACAATCGTTTCCCAAATCGAATCGTTTTGACACGGCCAGCCTTCGCCGCTCGCAATAACGTGTCGTAGCTAATGTTGAAGCTCGCCGCCACCTGCTTCAGCGGCTCGGCCCGCCTATTTGCTTCCATTGTTTCTCCTTGGCGCGCATACGCGCTCAATTACTTATGCAGGCAGTTGTACGCCAACAAGGGATGGGGTGGTGGGAGGATCCCCGGACAATTTGGGACGAGGTTCTTCCCTTTTTAGCCCTAGGGCCTGACGCGAGACTGGGGGTACGGAGGGCTCAGGAGGCCATCATCCGAGCCATTTTGCGATAGCGGGCATGCTTGGCCTTCCGCTTTACTTGTGTTTCCCACAAATGTCGCAGGTTTGAGGCTTCTTCGCACGGATCGATGCTGGCCGCCGCATAGGCCGCATTCAGGAGGTCGGCAACCCAATTGTAGTGAGGTTCGCCCGTGTCGCGCACGACGTTCGCAATCAGCTTTCGTCTCGAAATCAATCGCAGGTCCCACTCTCGAGGATTTTGGCGCATGCTCGCTCGTACCTCACGCGTCAAGCTCTCCAGAACGTCAGCGTATTTCCGCAGCTCCGCAATTGTCGTGTTCCAACTGAGACCGGGCACGGATTTCTCCAGAGCAGCGTTGTAAAACGGATTATCACGAATTCTTTCAAGAATGGTAGCCGTCGAGCGTAGTTCCTGGGGAATTCGAGACAGAGATTTCCGGGAAAATCCCTTGAGGTCTGGAATCCGCATCACTGGGATCATGCGGGTTAGCACAACGAAGCCCACTGAAATCTCCAAACTCGTCGGGTCACTCCCCGCAGCGCTCAATTTTTCAATGGCTGCTTTCCCAAGTGGTTGCTTCTCTACTTCGGAAAGGCTTGGAGTACGTAAAGGCAGCTGCGCGGAGGTCGTCTGCTTCTGGCCGGGCATTATCTCTCTCTTATCCAATATCAATGTGTCGTGACTTAGACGGGACAACGCTAACCCGCATGCAAGGCTAGCGCAACCCTCCCTTGAAAAAATAACCTAAATAGTTTAGGATATTTGTATGACGCAGGACGACGTTAGAAAATTCACGAGCTGGCTGGGGAAGCGGAGCTACGACGTGCGTGTAAAACGCCTAGGAATCGAGCGCATACGTGAAATCGCCCGTGCAAATGGCAAAAAGGGTGGCCGACCCAGAAGGAAGGAACGGAAGGATGTCACTCTGGAAGCGCGATAAATGGTATTGGGCTGACTTTAGCGTGAACGGGGTCCGATACCGGCTGCCGTTGAAGGACACAAAGGGCAGGAGAATTCTTGCTGCCGACGAGTATACCGAGATGGCCGCACGCGCCGAAGAGCGAGAGATTCAAAAGGCCGAGCGCGGCGACATTGCTCCACAACAGCGCAGCGCCGGCCGATTGCCATTCACCAAGGCTGCCGACGAATATCTAGCCAGTCGAAAAATGGAGCTCGCAGCGTCCAGCCTCACAAAAGAGAACGAGCTAACCGTCGCGCTCAAGGAATATTTCGGAATCCGCCGGCTATTGACTATCAAAGCGAAGGATGTTTTGGTTTACCGTGAGTGGCGCAGCAAAGCCGGTGTCGGGCCAGCCTACATCAACATGGAGGTTGGGTGCCTCCGCCGCATTCTCAAGAAAGCCGGGTTGTGGCACTTGATCGGCGATAGCATCAAGCCCCTGCGGGAGCCGCAAACGATTGGCCGCGCATTGGCGCATGAGGAGCAGATTCGCCTGCTGCGTGTCGCCGCTCAGAAACCCGAATGGGAGACTGCGTACTGCGCAGCCGTACTTGCCGTCAACACAACTGCTCGAAAGTGCGAGCTCTGCGCCTTGCACTGGCGGAACGTTGATTTCATTAATCGGACGCTGGAAATTCCGCGGAGTAAGACTGACGCCGGTGTTCGGATGGTCCCGCTCAATGGGGAATCTTTCGAGGCGCTTTGGAAACTCCGGCGTCGGGCTGAAAGCTTTGGGTAGGTTGAGCAATCGCATTTTGTCTTCGGCGCCCTGCGCCCAAAGTTCCAGTTTCATGGCCGAAATCGCCTCGAAAGGATCGATTGGGAGTTTGATCCTACGCGGCCGGTTGGAAGCTGGCGGACGGCTTGGCGGACACTAGTTAAAAAGGCGGGGCTGAAGGGGCTTCGATTTCACGATCTGCGCCATACTGCGATTTCAGCGCTGGGCGAGGCCGGTGTTCCTGATCGCGTGATCATGGACATCGCCGGACACGTTAGCGCCCGAATGCTCCGACGCTACTCGCACATCCAGCTGGAGGCAAAGCGAACGGCGATCCAAGCTCTGTCCAATCGCCCGCAAACGAAGACTTCGGACGGGGCCAATGTCACAAAACACGTCACAAAACAGACCCTGGTAGAGTTGAAACCAGCGGAAGTTGTTGAAAAGAATGGTAGGCCCGTGCGGGCTCGAACCGCAGACCTCCACCGTGTCAAGGTGGCGCTCTAGCCAACTGAGCTACGGGCCTACTGACGCGTCAGACGGGATTCTAGCACGTGGCTGGAAGAGTGAACAGA
>Ga0307374_10004940_pt1 | contig 21922 bp, 16 predicted proteins | sample OX3MG_FD_202532 | JGI IMG/M metagenome (GOLD analysis project Ga0307374, IMG submission 202532) | Soil microbial communities from Risofladan, Vaasa, Finland - OX-3 | ecosystem: Environmental > Terrestrial > Soil > Coastal area > Acid sulfate soil | place: Finland: Risofladan, Vaasa | collected...
GAAACCTCGGAGCGCGAGGAACGCTATACGGTGCAGCGTCCGGTCTGGGAGGAGCGGATCGAGGATCGCAGCTACGACGTCGTTCGCAACGTTTATGAAACCGCCGAACGCGAAGAGCGTTATGTCGTCAACCGGCCGGTGTGGGAGACGCAAGAGCGCGAAGAGCGTTACACCGTTCGGCGGCCCGTGGTGGAAACCGCCGAGCGCGAAGAGAGCTACACGGTGATGGAACCGGTCACGACCTACAGCCCGGTGCAGGTCGATCAGGGCACGTACGTCGATCAACAGGTTTACCAGCCCGGACCGGTGCGAACTCGGCTGTCTTGGCAGTCGGGCACGTGCGTCGTCGATCCGGCGACCGGGCGCACGGCGTATCAACGCGGCGGGCTTTACTGGCAGCCGGTGCAGCAGCCCGGCGTTGTCACGGCGCAGCGCGTCTGGCAGCCGAACCTGGTCACGGTGCAAGTTCCGCAAACCAGTTACGCGGCCCGCGTGATGACGCGTAGAGTGCCGGTTCAGGTCTGCCGTTACGTCGATGAAGAAGTGGTCCGCCGCGTGCCGCTGCAAGTCTGCCGCATAGTGCAGGAAGAGCAGGTGCGCCGCGTACCCTACACGGTTTGCCGCCAAGTGACTGAACGCGTCGAGAACAAGGCGCCGGTGCGGGTTTGCCGGATGGAGTTGGAAGAAGTCGTTCGCAAGGTTCCGGTCACCACGATGCGGATGGTGCAGGAAGAGCGCGTCGAGCAATTGCCGGTGCGAGTCTGCCGCCAGGCGGCCTTCGAGGAAACAATCCAAGTGCCGCACGTCGTGCAGAAGCAGGTGCCGGTGACGTACACCTACCGCGTGCCTCGGACCATGGTCTATCGCGTGCCGATCGACCCGTGCAGCGGGGCGCCGCTTACGACCGTGGCGCCGGCTCCGCCGGTGGTTGCGGCCCCGAACCATGCAACCTCCGAATCGGGCCAGCAAGAAACCCGCAAGGCGAGCGAGCCTCCGGTAGCCCCTTTGGAGAAGCGCGAGGGCCAGAACGGACCGAAAAATGGCAGCAAAAAGCCGGAAATTCCGCCGGGAGTCAATGTGCCCGGGCCGGTCGACGAATCGAACTCCGGCAATGGCGGAAAAATCGACCGCTCTTCGAAGGTGAACAAGCCCCGCAGAATTTATTCCCAGTCGGATCGCGAGACCTGATTCGCCTAGACTCGATTTTTCGCCGCTTCCGACCGGCCGCGACGGTCGTGCCAGACCAGCGCCCGGGGCATGGGTCTTTCCAACGGCCCGTGCCCCGCTTCTTTTTTTCGCCGCGAGACGCCTGGCTTTTCGCGCATTCTCATTTTCGCGGTTTCCTGCGGATCGGCGCCGCTTCGCGGCGCCCCGAGCGGTTGCTATGCTAATGTTCCGTCAGCCGCGATTTGACGAATGCTAGCGGCCAGGGTGGCTGGCGGCAGAGCCTAGGCGATGCCCCAGCGAACTGGGCCTTCGCCTAGGCTCAGGCCCAGCCACCCATCGCTTGAACGTACATCAATCAGCGCCTGACAGAGCACGAGGAACAGCGCGAGCCTCCTCGCCACGACAAGACCGTTTGCCTGATTTTTTCGGTCTGCAACTCCGATCCGGCGGTCTCTTGCGACGAAACCATCGCCCTCAATCGCACGCCGATATGTCGACTCGTTCCCATGCCGCCGACTCGGAAATCCTCAAAGGCGAGCGAGTGGCCTTCGTGGGCAAGCTGGCCGGGATGCCCAAGCGCGAAGCTCAGCAATTGGTGCGGGCCAGCGGCGGCGCGACGGTGGAGCGGCTCGACGATCGGCCTCAACTTATCGTCGTGGGCGAGGCGGAATTGCCGCTTGGCGATCTCGCCGAATCGCTCGGCGACGAGGTGCGCGCGGCCGTCGAGCGAGGCGAGGTGCGCGTGATCACCGAAACGCAGCTCTGGCAGCGGCTGGGCTTCGTCGAAGGCGAGCAGAATATCCATCGCCTCTATACCCCGGCGATGCTGGCCGATCTGCTGGGCGTCTCAACCGCGATCGTTCGACGTTGGCATCGGCGAGGGTTGATTCGACCCGTGCGCGAGGTCCGCAAGCTCCCCTACTTCGATTTCCAGCAAGTCGCCCATGCCCGGCGCTTGGCCGAATTGCTGGCGGCCGGAGTTTCGCCCCAGGCGATCGAAAAGAAACTGGCTTCGTTGCGGCGCCTGTTGCCCGAGATCGAAGGGCCGCTGGCGCAGCTTTCGGTGATCGTCGAAGGCAAGCAGTTGCTGCTGCGGCAAGGGGACGGTCTGATCGATTCGGCCGGCCAGTTGCGGTTCGATTTCGAGGCGGCGGCGAGTGACGCCGCTTTGCCCGCCGAACCGGCAGAAACTTTGCCGGCGCCGGCCTCGCCCCGCGAAGCGAAAGCGCCGCACGGCTCGCGACGCGAAAGCCTGTCGTCGCTGGCTTCGCCTGCCGAAATGCGCGCACTGGCAGCACAATTCGACGATGAAGGCGATCTCGAGATGGCCGCCGAGATGTACCGTGCGGCGCTGGCCGCAGGCGGCCCTGACGCCGAGACGTGCTTCTTGCTGGCCGAAATGCTCTATCGCCTGGGCGACCTGAGCGCGGCTCGCGAACGCTATTACATGGCCGTCGAACTCGACGAAGACTACGTCGAGGCCCGGGCCAATCTGGGATGCGTGCTGGCCGAGACCCAGCAGCACGACCTGGCCGCCGCCGCCTTCGCCGGGGCCTTGGCCTATCATCCCGACTACGCCGACGCCCACTATCATCTGGCCCGCACTTTGGACGAACTCGGCCGCCGCGATGAGGCCGAAGTGCATTGGCGGGCCTTTTTGGATTTGACCGTCGACAGCCCCTGGGCGCTGGCGGCCAGCCAGCGTTTGAGCGAGACGCAACCATTATGACCCAAACGCCTTAAGTGAAAAAGCCTGCCTGGCGCCGCTAACCAAACTCTTGCAAATCGGCCTGAAAACCTTATCTTGCACGGCGCCCGATTGCGAGAATCGCAGGAAGTTTCGGTTTGCTCGACCGAGTTCAACTGCGCCGTAGATTGGCAATGGGCGCCAAATTGAATGAAATCAAGCCGCCGCCCTCAAGGGGCTCGGGAAGCCGGCGTCGAACGATGGAAAGAATTCTTTACGAATACGAGCTGAAGCCGACGACCTGGGTTTATTTGTCGTCGCTGTTGACGATTGCGATCTTCTTCAAGTTCAGCCGTTTTTGGAGCATGCGCAATCTCGATCTGGCGTTGTTGATTGCGCTGTCTCCCGGCTTGCTGATGGTCACGCACTCGGGCGACATTCGCTATTGGGGATATGTCTGGCTGTTCGTCGTCGGCGGATTGCTGCTCGTGCGGCTGTGGATCGATCTGGGCATGGTGCGGCGGCCGCTGCTGGAACCCAATTTATCGCCCGGCGGGCTGACCTTTATCGCCGGCTGTCTGCTGGTGTTTTTAATGGTCAACGTGGTCATCAACAAGCCCACCGAAAGCGATCTCGAGGGCGTGCGCAAGCTCGACGAAATCCTCTCGGGCAACGCGGCTGCGCCGCAAGACAAAAGCCTGATGCGGCACGGACCGGGCTATCCCTGGCTGCACTGGGTGCCCAGCATCACGACCAAGGCGGTTTCGCCCAAGGATCCGGCCGTCTCGGAAGAGGCCGGCAAGTTCATGGTGCAGGCGGCGACGGCGCGAACGATGGCCATCCTTTCGCATCTGGCCGTGGTGATCGGAATCGTGACGATCGGAGTCTGGCACTTCGACAATATCCGCACCGGCGTGGCGGCGGCGACGCTCTATCTGCTCTTGCCCTATACTGCGCTAATGACGGGCCGAGTCGATCATGTGCTGCCGGCGGCTTTGCTGGTCTGGGCGATCGCGGCCTATCGCAGACCGCTCGTTTCGGGCATTCTGCTGGGACTGGCCGCGGGCGCCATCTACTACCCGATCTTCTTGCTGCCCTTATGGGTCGGCTTCTATTGGCGCGGCGGGTTGATGCGGTTCAGCGCCGGTTTCGTCGCCACGCTGGCCTTGATGGTCGTTCCGCTGATCTTCACCTCGGCCAATCTCGACCAGTTCATCGTGCAGATCAAAATGATGTTCGGCTGGCCCAACTTCACGGCGCCGATCGCCGAGGGCTTTTGGAGCTTTCACAAGTCGGCGAACCCTTATCGGATTCCCGTCCTGGTGGCGTTTCTGGTGATGTGCGGGGGATTCGCGATCTGGCCCGCACAAAAGAACCTGGGCACGCTGTTGAGCTGCTCGGCCGCCGTCATGCTCGGCACGCAATTCTGGATCGCCGGGGCGGGCGGCGTCTATCAGGCTTGGTTCTTGCCGCTGTTGTTGCTCACGATGTTCCGGCCGAACCTCGAAGATCGGGTCGCCTTGGCCACGCTCGGCGACGGCTGGTTCGCACGCCGCCGGACCGGCTATCGCCAACAAGCGGCGTAACTTGTTCAAGGCGAATTTCGCCCGAAGTCGTTAAGACGCTGCGCCGGTTATGACAATTCGTTAAGAAACTGCGTTGGGCGCCGAGCGTCCGGTAGGAAGCGCCGCGACGGGAAATCGCCGCTTGGACGAGGACGTTGGTGTCAAGGATCGCGGTGGGCATCACCGGCGACCGCGAACGGTCTGCACTGCTTCTTCAACCTCGCGGGCGATATCGCTCGCCGGCACGTTTTCGTTGCGCACGTGCGATTGCCGGATCAGTTCCAGTCCTTTCTTGCGCAGGGCAGCCTTCTCCGCGTCCGATAGCCTGTTCGGGCTTGTGACTTTACATAAGACCTTGCCGTCCAACTCCAGCTCAATGTCGCCCCGGTCAATCGGCAATGAGCGCAAAAACTGCTTTACAGCGTGGCCGGCTGTGTCCAAATTCACGCGTTGCATGTAACAGAGTTCCTCGGAGCTTGGATTTCCCATCTCGAGAAGGCGGCTACGCTTCCAGCGAATGCGGGCTCACGCCCAATGACACGATGCTGCAAGCTTGAATCGGCTCCAACCCCAGCGACCGGGCCTTTGCGAGCACTTCGTCGCTCTCGCTGCCGGGATTCAGCCAGAATTCGTCGCAGCCGCGGGCGGCGATTTCGTCGAGCATTCCGAGCATGACCTTGGGAGGCAGATAAACGCTGATCCGGTGCAGGCGGCGGCCGGGAACATCGGCCAGCGTCTTATAGACGGGCAAGCCTTCGATTTCGCCCCCTTTGGGATTCACCGGGTAGACATCGTAGCCTTGCTGCAAATGGGCGCGGACCGCCTTGTTGCCGAACTTCGTGCGGTCGGCGCTGGCGCCCAGAATGGCGATGGAGGGCTTGGACAATCGACGAGCTCCTCGGGATCAATCGCGGCGGGCGTTCAGGCTTTGCGTTTTCTTCTTCTGGCTGGCCCGCCAGGTCTTCCAACCGTCGACTTCATACCCGAAGTTCACGCCGCCGGTCAATTGCACCAAGGCATTGAGCACGTTTTCGTTCTTGTAGTACTCGGTAACGACCTGCGCCTTGGGCGTGCCGAAGCTGTAGCCGCCGAGGCCGAACGTGGCGCTCATGCCGCCGGCCTGCGCCGGAGAAATCACGCGCTTGTGGCTGGTGACCAAGGCGTCGATCAGCGGACCGATGGCCCGGCGATCTTTCATTCGCAACAGGCCGTCGGCGGCCCGGAGAACGACCCGGTTTTCCGGATCCTTCAAGTGTTTGATGTAGAAATTGACCGCGGCGGGCAACGGGTTATCGTCCAAGAAGTCGAGGCACGTCTGCCGCACGTCTTCGTTGTCGTCGCGCAGCGAGAACTGGCACAAGACCTGCCAGGCCGGCGCCGAGCCGATCCGAGCCAAGGCCTCGATATAGCGATTGCGAAGCGGCACGGCCGTTTCCTTGGTCAGGGCATCGGTCAACGCGGGCACCGCGTACGGATCGTCGATCTGGTTGATGTTCGCGATGGCTTCCTGGCTGCGGTCCGAGTTCAGCCAACCGCGCCACACCTTGAGCTGACGGCGCCATTCCTTGGCCGCTAATTCCGCCTGGCGCGCACGCTCTTTGAGTTCCACCTCTTGCGGCGACATCCAATCGCCTTGATAGAGCACGTAGCCCTGGTCCTCCCAGAACTTTTTCTGGCTCTTGCCTTGGAAGTGGTGCAGCAGCCGGTGAGCTTCCTTGTGCGAGGGATCCAATTCGAGCACGCGCTTCAGATGTTTGTTCCGCAACCGCTCCAGTCCGTGCTCGCGGCACCATTCCGCCAAGGCGAATTGCCCATCGGGCGAGTCGGCGAACTGCGGCCGCACTTTTTCAAATTCGGCCTCGGCGTCCGTTTGCCGGATGACCTCTTTGACCTGCGCCCGCGCGAGCGTGATCCGCCCGCCGCTGTCGGTCTTGATGACGTAATTTTCGCGGGGCGACTGCTCGGGATTGACGATCTCGCCCTCGATGCGCCCGCCGCTAGCGAGCAGGAACGTCTCGGCGCGCAAGTCGCCGGCGGCGAACGTCAGGCAAAAGGCAAGGGCCAGGCGCCAACGACGTAAAGATGCACTCATGGCGGCCTCGGTTCAATTCAGCATTGCCGGATCACTATTTAGCGTGAAACTAGCACGGAGGGCATCGACGACGCCAGCTCGGTTTAGTATAAGCGCTTCGGCTAGGCGCCGACAATAAAAACCCCGCTGATTTTGCCCAAATCGCCCGGCTTTCAACCCCCCGGAGTGGCGATGAGCCAATCTGTCCAGGAACATCGCTCGCAGGCGCCGCAGCGACTCGCCTGCGCTGTCGTCACCGTCAGCGACACCAGAACCCTCGAAACCGATACCGGCGGTCAGGCGGCGGTCGATTGCCTGCTGGCCGCAGGCCACGCGGTTTTGGCCCGCGAAATCATCCCCGACGACCCCAACCGCCTGCGGCCGTTGCTGGCCGCCTTGGCTGCGCGAGATGAGATCGACGCCGTCCTGCTCACCGGCGGCACCGGCATTTCCAGCCGCGACCAGACGTTCGAGACCGTGAGCCAGATGTTCGGCAAGCCTTTGCCGGGCTATGGCGAACTGTTTCGGATGCTGAGCTACGAGGAAATCGGCCCTGCGGCGATGCTCTCCCGTGCCATTGGGGGGGTGATCGGCCGCACCGTCGTCTTGACCATGCCCGGTTCCCCGGCCGCCGTGCGGCTGGCGATGGAAAAACTGATTCTGCCCGAATTGGGACACTTGGTCCGCGAAACTCGCCGCTGAACTGCCCTGGAACGCTCGGGCAGCTTGCTTTATTTTAAGCGCCCCGCGTTTTCGCGGAGCATTGTCTCTTCGCGTTCGTGTTGACGGCGGGGTGGCTGGCGGCAGAGCGCAGCGATACGAGAGCGAACTGGGGCTTCGCCAAGGCTCAGCCGCCAGCCACCCAACTGTCGAAATAGCTTTGAAGAAGCGCTAGCAGCCGAAACGCAGACGCGGCCCGGTTTCCCAAGGGGCTTGCGAATGTGCCCGCAAGCATCTCTCTTAAAGCCCAAGGAGGGGCTCGTGCGAAAAAACCGCCGTTTGTTGGCCCTGTTACTCTCGATCGCCGCGGGCTGGCTGGGCTACTCGCGGTTGCCCGAGGGCGTCCGCCAGCGGATCAACTTCGGCGGCGGCGATCCGATCCAGATCGAGCAAGCCGCCGCCCTGCCGCTGCCGCCCGTGGAGCGAGCGGGCGATTCAATCCGCATCGCTTCGTTCAACATTCAGGTGTTCGGCGAGCACAAGCTGGACAAGCCCGACGTCGCCGAGGCTTTGGCGCAAATCATCCGCCTGTTCGACGTCGTGGCGATTCAAGAAATTCGCGCGAAATCGCAGGACATCATGCCGCGGTTCCTCGCGCTGATCAACGCCGAGGGGGCCCACTACGATTACGTGATCGGGCCGCGTTTGGGCCGCACCTCGAGCAAGGAACAATACGCGTTCGTCTACAACGCGGCCAGCATCGAGTGCGATCGCGAGTCGGTCTACACGGTCAACGACCCCGACGATCTGCTGCACCGCGAACCGCTGGTGGCCGGCTTTCGCGTCCGCGGACCGCCGCCTTCCGAGGCGTTCACCTTCACGCTGATCGACATTCACACCGATCCCGACGAGACGAAGCAGGAATTGAGCGTGCTCGACGACGTGATCCGGGCCGTCGGCCGCGACGGTCGCGGCGAAGACGACGTGATCTTGCTGGGCGATTTGAACGCCGACGACCGCCACTTTGGCGAACTCGGGCAGATGCCCTACCTGACCTGGGCGATCTCCGGCCGGGCCACGAACACTCGCGGCGACAAGCTCTACGACAACATCCTCTTCGACACTCGGGCCACGACCGAATATCTCGGCCGCTCGGGCGCCGTCGACCTGATGCGCGAGTTCAAGCTGAACCAGAAACAGGCGCTGGCCATTTCCGACCATTTGCCGATCTGGGCCGAATTCGGCTTGCGCGAAGGCGGCCGTGCCGGCCGGGTCGCCGTGCGTTCGGTCGAGAGGCGGTAACGCTTCGTCGGAATTAAGACTCAGGGTTGGCGCTTGGTTGCAGATTAGGAACGCGCGACGGACTTGAGCCACAGATGAAACACGAATCGAACACGGATCGGAAACATCGTGCGTTTGGACTCCACTTTGGTCCGGGCGAAGGCGAAGTTCCCTATCGTTTCATCCGCGTTTGATCGGTGTTTCATCCGTGGCTTGCTCCGCCCGGCGAGCATGCAGATGACCGACGCGCAAGCTCAAGCCGATCTGCCCTAAGATTTTGCCCTGACAATGCAGTAGTCTGCGGCGAATAAGCGAAACAGGCAGAAGGATCGCTCGCCAAAAGACGGCGGCCGCGATGGAATCTTTGCCCTATGGTTGGTTGACCGCTCGGCTCTGCTGTTCGTTTCTTTTCGCGTTTTCGCTCTTTCGCGTTTTCGCGATCCCTTAGCCGGCCCGTTGCTCGGACGACGTCTGAATCGCTAACCGGGATTATTACTCCCTGTTCTGAAAGACCTCTCGCCTGCGATGGCTTACATCGCCCGCCAGAAGTGCAGGCAGGTCAAGGCGACGAGCGTCGTGGCGGCGGCGTTGTACTCGCGATTGTTCAGCCACTGCGCCAGCGACCATTCGGTGCGCAGGATGCCGAATAACTCGGTGAACAACCGATAGGGAAACAGCCGCGGGGCGACGGCCGCGTACTGCGTCCAGGCCTCGCCATGGCGCTCGGCCAGCCGCCGCTCTTCGCGCCGCATGGTGAGAATGTAGATCGCCAGCACCGGCCCGAACACGACGCAGGCGTCGAACAAATTGCTGACCAGGATGCAAAAGCCGAGCATCATCATCAGCGAGCCGAGATACAAAGGATGGCGGCACATGCGGTAAGGTCCGCTGGTGGCCAGCACCTTTGTCTTTTTAATCACGCCGGCCGCCCACGAGCGGATCGCCAGGCCGACGAGCACCAGCGCCATGCCGCCAACCGCAACCGGGTCGTGCAAGTTCCAAGTATCGTGCGGCTTGGCGCCGGTCGCAAGATCTTTGATTAGCAGCAGCGAAAAAACGACGAGCGAAATCGTCACTCGCTGAACGACCAGGAAGTCGGCGATTTTTTCGAAGCGATTCTTGGGCAAGGCATGTTCCATGTTGACGTTCCCTGGGCGCGCTGGTGAGTCGGCGGCTTATAACCTTTCGCAGCAACCGAGGTCAAGGCGAGTTAGGCCCTCATCACGGAAAAAGGGGACATTCTACTTTTTCCGGCACGTGCAAGTGCCCTTGCTCGGTTTCATGAAAAAGTAGAATGTCCCCTTTTTCCCCTTTTTCCGCGCCTAGGCCGCTCGAAGGAACGAATCCTGGGGCGATTCGACCAGCGGCGCCAGCGAGTCGAACGTCCGCGCGGTGGCGCCGAGCTGGCTGGCGACCAACTCGCGCGCTCGCTGGCCGAGCGCCGCGGCGAACGGACGGTCGATGAGCGCCCGGCGGACGAACGCCGTCAGCTCGGCGCCGTCCTCGACGACGACAGCCGCCTCGGCGGCCAACAACAGCCCGACGATATCGCGAAAGTTGCGCGTGTTGGGGCCGAACGAGACGGCGGCGCCGTAGGCGGCCGGTTCGATCATGTTCTGTCCGCCGCGACGGCTCAGGCTGCCGCCCACGAACGCAATCTCGGCTGCGCCCCACCAGGCGCCCAATTCGCCGATCGCATCGATCAGTAGGATGCGAGCTTGCGGATGGGCGCCGTCGACCTCCAAGCGGCTGCGGCGCTGCCAGTGAAGGCCGCTGTCGTCGAGCAGCCGGGCAACCTCGTCGAATCGCTCGCGGTGCCGTGGGACGAGCACCAGCCGCAACTGCGGATGCTCGGCGACCAGCTCTCGGTAAGCGGCCAGGGCCAAGGCTTCTTCGGGCTCTTGCGTGCTGCCGGCCAAAAACACGACGTCGTCCTCGGCGAGGCCGGCCAGTGCGCTCAGCCGCCGCGTCGCCGGGTTGCGACGGTCGGTTTGCGCCCCGTCGAACTTCATCGAGCCGGTGATCCGCGCCGCGGCGGGCGAGGCGCCGAGATCCAAAAACCGTTCGGCGTATTCTTCGTTCTGCACGGCGATCAGGTCGATTTGCCTGAGCAGTCGGGCGACCAGCGGCCGCAGGCGGCGATAACCGCGATGGCTGCGCTGACTGAGCCGCCCGTTGACCACGGCCACGCGAGCGCCCTGCTCGCGAGCGGCGAGGATCAGGTTCGGCCATAGTTCCAGTTCGGCCAGCACCAGGCAACTCGGCCGAACGCGGCGCATTGCGCGGCGCACCGCCCAGGAAAAATCGAGCGGACAGTAGAACACCGAGTACCCGGCGTATTTCTTCCTCGCCAGCGCGTAGCCGGTGATGGTGGTCGTCGAGATCACGCACTCCCAGCCGGGCCGGCGTCGGGCGATTTCCGCCAACAGCGTCGCCAGCAGGTTCACTTCGCCCACGCTCACCGCGTGCAGCCATACGCAGGGCCGGTCGCCAGTCCGCTGCGGAACCGCGCCGAAGAACTTGACCGCAAAGCCCTCGCGATATTTGCCCTGCCGCAGCGATTTATAGAACAGCCACGGCGCGGCCAGGGCCAGCAGGGCGAGATAAATGGCATTCAGCAGATAACTCACCGCGGGCATCCTTTCCCTCGGGGAAGCGGTTAGATGAAGATACGACCTTTTTAAGGCTCTGCTGCCGGATTCTCTTCAACGACGACTCGAAAACCTAGGCGCCCGTAGACTAAGCGACTATCCTTGGGTGGAACTGTCTTCCCCCTGGACCAACCGCGCGGAAGATAGGCGCCCGGAAGCACTCCGAAGAATTGCGAGTGGCGTAAAAAGTTTAGGGCGAATGATTTCGACACATAGCGCCGCTCAAGACCACCACGCGCAACTTTCGCATTCCTGTACCGTTTGGACTCGCCTGGCTTACTCGGGCCCAATGGATCCTTTTTGTCCGACTTGGCATAGTAATCAGGATCGTACCAGTCGGCGCAGACCTCATCCATATAGCCTATCAGATCGCAGACCCCTTCTGGCGTAGCGCCATCGGGAAACTGACCAACCGAAATATGTTTTGGACTTTTCTGCTTCCACCCCCGCCAGCGCCACAGCTTGCGGTCAAGGTCCGCCGAGTCGTTTTCCCAGGGATACGTTCTTCCTTCCTTGCCCCTGCAGACGTATTCCCATTCAGCTTCCGTCGGCAGCCTGCAGTTCCGCCCCGTTTTTGCCGACAGCCAGTCGCAGTATTTCATAGCGAGCATCCAGCTTTGACAACGCGCGGCGTCATTCTCAACATCGTCGCTGCAAGTCCATATCCCATCCGCCCGAGCAATGGCAGGCGCTAGGTATGTCGCCTCGGCAAGAAAGTATTCCTCGGACGATATCTTTGCCTCGTTGAGAAACCGGACGAATTGCGAGTTTGTTACGGGCGTTCTTGCCACATAAAAAGGCGACAACTCAACTAGGTGCTCCGGCCGCTCGTCCGGGTTTTCACCGTTATCTCGGCCCATCGTGAATTCACCGCCGGCAATAAAAATGAACTTGCCGAGTCCTGGCCCGAGTAATTCTTTTCCCTTGGCTTCGCCCTCATCCGTGGCCAGCGAAGCCGAAGAACGTTCCCGCGCATCCGATTGGCGCGAGTCAGCTTGTTCGCTTTCGGCGAAAAAGGACCAAATAACTGGGATGGCCAACAACAGCAGCCGGACGAAATACGGCATGGGCTTCCTCCTCGGCGCATAAATATCGCGGACGCCCAACCTGTTGATGTCGGCTCGCCTCTGAGTTCTGGGACCGACAACCGTGGGCATTCCTATGCGTTGTCAAAACTCAAGCACTCGGGAAAGGTGTCTACGCCGCCGATCTCAAAAGGGCGATCTCCCTTATCTCCACATCCCCCTTTAAAAGCGCTCCGCCACCCTCACGCGAGACGCGTCGGGCGGGGGCGCCCGGCCCTCCATCAATCGCGTCGGGCGGGGGCGCCCGGCCCTCCATCGATTAGGCCCGGCCCCCACCGTTTACGTTTCGCGCACTCCCCCTTTGCGCATGTGGCAATTCTTGTATTTCTTGCCGCTGCCGCAGGGGCAAGGATCGTTGCGGCCGACTTGCTCTTGCCGGTTGCGGATCGGCTCGGGCTTGGCGCCGCTGTCCGAACCGTCGAGGGCTTGTTGCTGGTCTTCGCTCATTTGCGAAGTCGACGGCGCCTCTTCGTGCGTGGCCGTGCCCGCCACCCAGGTCGAACCGACGAAATCCTCGTTGAGCTGTTCCATGCGGAACACCAAGTCGGTGACGCGCTCGCCGACGTTCGCCCACATCAACTCGAAGGTCCGCATGCCCTCGCGCTTGTACTCCACCTTCGGATCGACCTGGGCATAGCCGCGCAAGCCAACGCTCGAGCGCAGGTGGTCCATCGCCAGCAGGTGATCTTTCCAGGCCGTGTCGAGCAGTTGCAGCACCAAGGCCCGCTCCATGCGGCGGATTTCCGGACGATAATGGTCCTCGACGGCCGTGGAAAGGTGCTGCTCGAGCGCGGCGCGGTCGAGCTTCGCCAGCCGCTCGGCCGGCAACTCGTAGTGCAGTTCCTGTGCGAGCCACTGGCTGAGCGAGTCGACGGCGCCGTTGGCGCCGGCGACCTCCGCGGCCGAGACGTTCGCTCGTTCTTCGTCGCCAAACAGTTTTTGCACCCGGCTTTGCGCCTCGGCCAGCGCGGCGTTGGCCCGCCGCTGATGGTCGCGGCTATGATCGATCAACAGCGCACGGATCTCCTCGCGCTGCTTGTTGCGCAAATCTTCCAGGTCCAGATCGACGTCGAACCGCTCGCGGGCCCAGCCTACCAGCCGCTCGCGATCGTAGCGCTTCTGGCCGCTGGCGTCGCGGGTGGTGAAGTGATACAGCCCGGCCAGCACCGGATATTCGGTTTCCTTTTCGTCGTAGGCCGCTTCGGCCTTTTCGCGGACCAGCTCCTTGAAAGCCGGCAACTCCATGCGGCGGACCTCTTCCAGATCGAGCTGCACGCCGAACTTGTAGTGGACCCAGCCGCAGGCGGTCCGCCAGCCGTAGTCGGGGTCGAGGAAGCGGGCGCCTTCGGAAAGGTCCGTGCCTTCGATCGCGTCGCGCGATTTCTCGATCAGCAGTTCGCCCACGTGGTCGCGGCCGACCTTCTTGAGATCGCGGTCGCGCAGATTCAGCTTCCAGCGGGCGTTGACCAGCTTGGCCATCGCCTCCCAGTTCCACTCGTCTTGTTCGACGTCCTCGGGCAGGTTTTCGTCGATGGCCTCGAAGACCTGCGTCTCGGCCATTCGCTGGGCTTCGTCCTTGGCGGTCCGTTGTGCCGTCTCGTATTCGAGGCCGCGGTAATCGGCCGCGTTCAACTCGACGCTCAGTTCGCCGCCGGCCCACTTGGCGAAGGTCGTGGCGCCGTAGTCCTTGGCCAGGAAATCGTCGAGATAGCGGTCGATCTCGCGATCGATCATCTCCAGAATCTTGGTCTTGCAGTTCACGCCGTTGAGAATCTGTTGGCGGAAACCGTAGACCCGCTTGCGCTGCTCGTCCATCACCTCGTCGTATTCGAGCAGGCTTTTGCGGGTGTCGAAATTGCGCTCTTCGACCTTCTTCTGGGCGCCCTCGATACGGCGGGTGACCATCTTGCTCTCGATGGCTTCGCCTTCCTGCATGCCCAGCCTGGTGAGTACGTTCTTGACCCACTCGCCCGCGAAAATCCGCATCAGATCGTCTTCCAGCGAGAGGAAGAAGCGGCTGGCGCCCGGGTCGCCCTGGCGGCCGCAACGGCCGCGCAACTGCAAGTCGATGCGCCGCGCCTCGTGCCGCTCGGTGCCGATGATCTGCAAGCCGCCCAGGGTCTTGACCTGCTGCCCTTGGGTTTTCATCTGCTCTCGTTGCTCGATCTCGGCGACCAGCGTGTTCCATTCCTCTTGCGGTACGTCGAGCCGAGTTTCGTACTTGTCCTGAAGCAGGGCCCAGGCCATCGTCTCGGGGTTGCCGCCCAGGATGATGTCGGTGCCGCGGCCGGCCATGTTGGTGGCGATGGTCACGGCGCCCAGGCGGCCGGCTTGAGCCACGATTTCGGCCTCGCGCTGGTGCTGCTTGGCGTTGAGCACCTCGTGCTTGACTCCGCGGCGGTTGAGCATGGAACTGAGCCGCTCGCTCTTCTCGATCGACACGGTTCCGACCAACACCGGCCGGCCGTGTTGCTCAAGCTCCTTGATCTTGCTGCGCTCGATCCACTGCCGCTCTTTCGCGTCCTTGGGCTGGAACTCGATCCGGTCGTCCTGCTCCTTGGTGATCGTGCCGAGCATCCGCTCGCCGCCGGCCAGTTCGACGAAATCCCACTTGTGCAGCCGTTCGATCTCCTCGACGATGGCCTCGAACTTCTCGCGCTCGGTGCGGTAGATCACGTCGGGATAGTTGGCCCGCCGCATCGGGCGGTTGGTGGGGATGGAGATCACGTCGAGCTTGTAGATCTTCCAGAATTCCGAAGCCTCGGTCATGGCGGTGCCCGTCATGCCGCTGATCTTGTCGTAGAGCTTGAAGAAGTTCTGTAGCGTGATCGTGGCGTAGGTCTGGTTCTCTTCTTTGACGCGCACGCCTTCTTTGGCCTCGACCGCCTGGTGCAGACCGTCGCTCCAGTTGCGGCCGGGCATCAAGCGGCCAGTGAACTCGTCGACGATGACCACCTCTTCGCCGTCGACGACGTAGTTCACGTCGCGCTTGTAGAGGTGATGGGCCTTGAGCGAGTTATCGATCAAGTGCGGCCAATCCATGTTGCCGGCCGTATAAAAGCTCTCGACGCCGGCCAGCCGCTCGGCTTCGCGCACGCCTTCGTCGGTCAGGTGGACGGAGTGCTCCTTTTCTTTGACCTCGAAGTGCAGGTCTTTCTTGAGCTGCCGGGCGATTTTGTCGGCCTTGGGATAGCGCGTCACGTCGTCGTGAGCGGGGCCGGAAATGATCAGCGGCGTGCGGGCTTCGTCGATCAAGATGTTGTCGACTTCGTCGATGATCGCGTAGCGCAGCGGGCCTTGGCATTGTTGGTCCCGCAGGTCGTAGCGGTCGTCTCCCTTGGCGGCCGGCTTCATGTTGTCGCGCAGGTAGTCGAAGCCGAACTCGTTGTTCGTGCCGTAGGTGATGTCGCAATCGTAGGCCCGTTGCTTTTCCGTCGGGTCCATGTTGCTGTAGATCGCGCCCACGGTCAGCCCCAGGCCCATGTAGATCGGGCCCATCCATTCCATGTCGCGGCGGGCCAGGTAGTTGTTGACCGTGACCACGTGTACGCCCTTGCCGGCCAAGGCGTTCAGGTAAGCCGGCAACGTGGCGACCAGCGTTTTGCCTTCGCCCGTGACCATTTCGGCGATGTTGCCCGAGTGCAGCACCATGCCGCCCAACATCTGCACGTCGTAATGGCGCAAGCCGATGAAGCGGCAGCCTGCCTCGCGGCAGATGGCGAAGGCCTCGACCAGCAGATCATCGAGCGTTTCGCCGGCGGCCAGCCGCTTGCGGAACTCGGCCGTCTGGCCGCGCAGCTCCTCGTCGCTCATCGCCTGGTACTTCGGCTCGAGCGCGTTGATGGCGTCGACTTTGGCTTGCAGTTTCTTGATATATCGAGCGTTGGAGGAACCGAACAGCGAGGTGATCGCGCGTTCGATCGACCGGGCCAGTCCCCCGAAGACGAGGCCCAGTATCTCCCAGATTCGTTCTAAGATTTCCATGGCCGATCAGCCGAGGCGCGAAGCCCCAGATCCAAAAGAAAAGCGCCGCCGATACGCTGCCGAGCGTACCGCGTGGTGTTCGTAGGCGTAAGATTTTCCTGCCGCGCAGCTTATAGCTTATTATACGGGTGGTCAATAACGCTTGTTCGCCGCCGATCCACCTAACAGTGGGGGTATTGACGACCAAAGCTCGTGCCGCTCCTCAGCAAAGTTCTTCGCCGGACGCCGCCCGGGCTTGGGTTTGGCCTAAAAGGCTGGGAATCCAAACGTCTGAATCGCTGCCAGGAGGGCCTATTTGCCGTGTGCAGTAAATACCCGTTGGTCTATCCACGAGATAAGCTTCGACGCCAAGTACCAGAACACAGCCCATAGCCTTTGGTCCCATGCCCCGCCCTCAGTTCAGCATCAAAACCTTGCTCTGGCTGACGCTGGTCGTGGCGGCGTTCTTCGCGGGCTGGGCTTTCCAGGGGCGGAAGTGGGCAGCTCGCGACGCCGAATGGCTCGCAAGAGAACTCACGTCGATAATCACATCGGCACGCCACTCTCGAAGCCAGTGAGCGCCGAATTCAAAGCTGGCAACACAGATTTAGCCCACTGCCAGCGAAAACTGGGGCTGGCGGAGAGCCGCCCGGAGCGGCTACAATCGCTCAATTCGGGCTAGGGCGGGGTCGCCGCGTCCGCCCGCAGGTCAGCCTTTGTATTGTCGCTTTTCGCTCCGCGAAAAGTTGTCTTTTCGCGGAGCGAAAAGCGACAATGGCACTGACCCACGTTCGGATTCGTTTTGTCGAGGAGCGCACAGCGCATGGCCAAGAGCAAGAAGAAGGTCGAAACCGTGTTTCTCGTCTGCGAGGAAACGGGCGACTACAACTACACGATTCGCCGCAAATCGGGCGGCGAAAAGCTGAAGCTGAGCAAGTTTTCGCCCCGGCTTCGCAAGCACACGCTGCACGTCGAAAAGAAGAAATAAGGTCCTTCCCGGGCGCTCGTCCAACTCGTTCCGGCTGGAATCAGGAAGATTATGGCCAAACGCTGGCGCATCCATCCCCACGATTCGGCCCGCATCGCTGGCCTGGCGCAAGCCGCGGGGATTTCGCCGGTTGTTGCGCGGCTGTTGATCTGCCGCGGGCTGGCCGATCCGGTCCAGGCCCGCAACTTTCTCGATCCCAAGCTGACCGCGCTTCGCGATCCAGGCGAACTGCCGGGCATTCCCGCGGCTGTGGAACGCATTTCGGCGGCGATCGCTCGCAGCGAGCGAATCGTGGTCTACGGCGATTACGACGTCGACGGCATGTCGGCCACGAGCCTGCTCATCGGCTGCCTGAAGTTGCTGGGCGCCGACGCGGGCTACTATGTGCCGCACCGCATCGACGAGGGCTACGGCCTCAATCACGATGCGCTCAAGAATCTGGCCGCGCAAGGCGCCAAGCTGGTGATCACCGTCGATTGCGGCATTGCCAGCGTCGAAGAGGCCCGGACCGCTCGCGAAGCGAGCTTGTCGCTGATTGTCACCGATCATCACGAGCCGGCGGCTCAACTGCCCGACGCCGAGGCGATCGTTCACCCTGTCTTGCCTGGCACGGCCTATCCGTTCGCCGGTCTGAGCGGAGCGGGAGTGGCTTTCAAGCTGGCCTGGGCGCTGTGCCAGCAGGCCAGCGGCAGCAAGAAAGTCGGCGAAGCGATGAAGAACTTTTTGCTGTCGGCCATCGGCCTGGCCGCGCTGGGCACGGTCGCCGACGTCGTCCCGCTGGTCGATGAAAACCGGGTGTTGGTGATGCACGGCCTGGCCAGTCTGAAGGAGCGTCCTGGGCTGGGTCTGGCCGCCTTGATGCGGCTGGCCGAACTGGGCCGCAAGCTGCGGCTGGACGCCGAAGATATCGGCTTTGCGATTGCCCCGCGGCTCAACGCCGCCGGCCGCTTGGGGCAGGCCCAACTGGGGGTCGAGCTATTGACGACGACCTCGCCCGAACGAGCCGCGGCCCTGGCCGAGTATCTCAACGAGCTCAACGGCAGCCGGCAGAGCTTGGAGCGAAGCATTTACCTGGCGGCCAACAAGCAGGTTCAAGAACAATTCGACGCCGAAGGGGACGCCGCCTTGGTGCTGGCCGACCGCGGCTGGCACGCCGGCGTGATCGGCATCGTCGCCGGCCGGTTGGCCGAGAAATTCCACCGGCCGGTGGTCTTGGTGGCGCTCGACGAATTGGGCGTCAAGCCGGGCGTCGGTTCGGCCCGCAGCGTGCCGGGCTTCAACCTGCACGAGGCGCTCATCGCCTGTTCCCAGCACCTCGTCAGCCACGGCGGGCACGCCGCCGCCGCCGGCTTGAGGATCGAGGAGTCGCGTCTCGAGCATTTCCGGGCCGACTTTTGCGAGCACGCCGCCGGCGCCATTTCCAGCGACACGCGGACGGCCGAACTGTGGATCGACGCAGAGGTAGGTTTCAGCGAATTGACGTTGCCGGTCGTCTCCGACCTGGAACGACTGGCGCCGTTTGGCCACGCCAATCCTCGGCCGATGTTGTGCGCTTCGGGCGTTTCGTTGACCGGTCCGCCGCAAAAGATCGGCGGGGGCGGCCGTCACTTGTCGCTGAAGCTCTCGCAGCATGGCGCCGCGTTGCGGGCGGTGGCTTTTGGCGGCGGCGAATGGGCCGACGAACTGGCCGCCGTCGAGGGGCCCTTGTCGATCGCCTTTCGGCCGGTAATCAACGAGTTCCGCGGCCGCCGCACGGTCGAACTGCATCTGGTCGATTGGCAAGCGGCGCCCGAACTGCGCCCCGCGTCGGCGAACGCGCCTGCATCGGCGCGCGATACTCCCGTTCGCAGTTAATCGATGAACGGGGGAAGCCGCTGGCGATCGCCTCACGCTGCACGCCATTCTGCTTGGCAGGGCCTGCTTGGCGGACGGTCGGCGGTAACGAATGCTCTGAATGTCAGCCTGTGCCCCCCGAGGAACGCACCCGAACCTTTTCCGGCCGTCGCGCGTCATAAGGTCAGCCGCTTTATTTTTGCGGCAAACCTCTCTCCCCGTACCCCAGGAGGCCGACTATGCAATCTTCTCGCCTGACTGTGTCGTTGAGCCTGGACGCCGATCGCGGGTAGCCCGGATTATTCATCATCTAGCTATTACTTGACAAAGCGCTCCATACAAACCCGAAGCGCCAGCGAGGTAATTGCGTTGCTCCGCCTCGCTTGCGCTTCGGGTTGGTGTGGGCTGATGAATAATCCGGGTAGCCGATCTCCGGCAGTCTTTCTCCGGCCCCTGAATCGGGCCAGGCTCTCACGCCGTTGCGTCGCGTTCTGACCAGTTTCTGCCGGCGCTCGCGTTGCGCGCCGGCTTTCTACGACCGTGAGAGAATCGATGACTTCCAAGAAGCCCCGAGGGCGGCGAGCGCCGCCGTTGTGCGCCGAATTCCACGAGGACGACGGCGTCGATCCGCGCGAGTTTTTTCGTGCGGGCAAACCAACCCGCAAAGCTGGTCGCAAGACGCTCCAGCTTTGCAGCCAGGTCCAAGATGCCTTGAATTACCTGCTCGCCGGCGACAGCCGCGACGAGCTGCTCGCGCTGTTCCAAGTCGCCGAGGTCCGGCCGGCCCCCGATGCGTCGCAGTTGTTGGTGATCGTTGAACCGGCCGTGCCGCTTGCCGCCCCGGTCGACCCGCGTGAGATTCTTGATCGCTTGGCCGGCGTTTCCGGGCGACTGCGGGCGGGCGTAGCTGCGGCGATCACTCGCAAACGGGCGCCGAAGCTGCTGTTTCGAATCGCCGCCGCCTCGTGCGAGGGCCGGCCATGAAAGAATTGCAAAACGCCAAGGTCCGGCATTGGCTCGCCGAGCCAATGGGCAGGGACGTCGCTGAAGCGATCGCCAAGCTGGCTGAAGCGGACGATGTCGCGCAGATTGCCGTCATGCCCGACGTCCACCTGGCCAAGGAGGTATGCGTGGGGCTGGCCGTCGCCACGCGAACCAAGATCTATCCGGCGGCGGTCGGCGCCGACATTGGCTGCGGCATGGCGGCGATCCGTTCGTCGGCAAGCGCAGAGTTGCTGGCCGAGGAGCGTTCGGCGGCCCGGCTGCTCGCGGGCCTCTATGAACGGGCGCCGTCGTTAAAGCATCGCCGAGCAACGGCGCCCGCCACGCTGCCAGAAAGCCTTCTGCAATCGCCGTTAAGCCATCCGAGGTTGGAGAAACTCAAACTGCGCGACGCGCGGCTGCAACTGGGCAGCTTGGGACGGGGCAACCACTTTCTGGAGTTTCAGCGAGACGATGAAGGGCGGCTTTGGCTGATGGTACACAGCGGTTCGCGCGGGATGGGGCAAGCGATCAGCGCTCACCACGCCGCCTTGGCGATCCGCGAAACGTCGATCAAAGGCCCCTCCTGGTTCGACGCCGACTCTCCGCGCGGCCGCGACTATCTGGCAGACGCGGCCTGGGCCGAGCAATATGCGGCCGAGAACCGCTTGGCGATGCTGGCCGCCGTGGCCGAGCTGCTCTGGGACTTGTTCGCTGTCGAACTCGACTTCGGCTCGCTGATTCACGCCAATCACAACCACGTCCGCTTCGAAACTTGCGGCCCAGGGAACCTGTGGGTGCACCGCAAAGGCGCGCTTTCGGCCCGGGCCGGCGAACCGGGCGTCATTCCCGGCTCGATGGGCACGGCCAGTTTCCATACCTTGGGCCGCGGGCTGCCCGAGTCGCTTTGCTCCAGCTCGCACGGCGCTGGCCGAGCGCTCAGCCGATCCGAGGCGGTGAAAAAGATCGGCGAGCGACAGTTGACGCGCGAGATGCGCGGCGTCTGGTTTAACGAGCGACAAGCCGGCAAACTGCGCGACGAGGCGCCTTCGGCTTACAAGAATATCTTCGCCGTGATGCGGGCCCAACGCGAGTTGACCCAGGTCGTGCGGCGCCTGCAGCCGGTGCTGAATTACAAAGCCGTTTAGAATGCAAACTACGATTCCAGCAAACCGTCGCCGGCAAGAGGAGAGGCGCTAATCTTGCCGCAAATCCCCTCGCCCGGTGCTGCAAAACTTCGCGGCATGGCTTAGGATCAACGGTTGTTGATGGTTCGGCGGCCCCGCAACCGCTGAACGGCGATGAGAGAATCACCCCGCCGCGAGTCTCGATGATGCACTTCCTGGCCTGCCGGGAACCCGCCCTGACTGCTGCGCCGCCGCGGCGCCTCTACTCGCCGCGATCCAGGAACGTGTCCACGAATGCCCAATCGACGCCTTCGGGAAAGCGAGACTTGGAGCGGAAGGCGGCAGTGAACGCCCGGGTTGGCAGGCCGCGGATCACGATAAGAGCGCGGTAGGCGGTCGCGCGAAGTTCGCGCGGCGCGGAATCATCGACTACCAGGTGCGCAGTGAGACGCCCGACATGCGAGTCGTCCGAACCAGAGTAGCAGAGGGAGAGAAAACCTATTGCAAGCGATCGCACCTCGACGTCAGGATCCTCGAAAACAAGCCGTTCGCACGTCGCCGCAAAATCCTTGTCGCGCCCCAACCCCCAATGGCTCCTAAGCGCCATTAGGGCGGCGCGCCGGAGATTTGGATCAGGATGACCGAGAAACGATTCCGCCGCGGTGCGGCTCTCGCGCATTCGCTCCGCGTGCGAGCCCGCGCAGCGCTCCCACATGTTTCTGATCAACTCCTTGCTACGGTAACCGTTCACGCGCCGGGGAGGAGCGAGGCGACGGGTTGACCGCGGAAGTGGGCTTCGACAGCGGCTGTCAGGTAGCTGAAGATCGAGCGGCCTTGCAGGCGGCACGTCTCGCTGACGGTCA
>Ga0307374_10004941_pt1 | contig 21920 bp, 19 predicted proteins | sample OX3MG_FD_202532 | JGI IMG/M metagenome (GOLD analysis project Ga0307374, IMG submission 202532) | Soil microbial communities from Risofladan, Vaasa, Finland - OX-3 | ecosystem: Environmental > Terrestrial > Soil > Coastal area > Acid sulfate soil | place: Finland: Risofladan, Vaasa | collected...
GTGCGTTGGAACGCGTGTGGGCGATGGTTATAGAGGGCGTTCATGAGATCCTCTGTCTGTCCCCATTCTCCCTGCGACAAGAACCGGATGCGTTAATCGCGCCCGTCCGGGTCTGTGCGGGGGGCGGGGAGCAATCCCCGTCCCTACCGCGACTAACGGTTTGAGGATGGGGGTATGTCGCTAGCGGGGATTATACGCCAAGGGACCAGTGTTGGGCCCATCCGCTTGCGGCGGAGATCGGTCGGGGAACCCTGGCTTCGTAGCCTGCGGCTTAAGGAAGAGAGACTCTGTTCCGCTGAAGCCGTCCAATTGGTTAATCGCGTGCCGTTCGGGCAATTATTGAGCTTTGGGGCGCGGCGTGATGGACTTCTTTTCGACCGACGGCCTCATGCGTTTTGAGCGTTTGCCGCCCTTGGTGCTCAGCAACGTCAAGGAGTCTTTTGCGTTAAACGGGTACCGGCGCACGGACTGTTGTCCGGTGGTATTGAGGGAGACGTCCACGCGGCGGTTATTGGCCCACACAATCATTTGCAGGTTGTCCTCGATTCGTTGCCGCTCGCCGCTTGTGAGGTCGTGATTCTGTTCGACAAGTTCCTTTACTTGCGCGGCGTTCAGATTTTCCTCCGCACCCAAAGAGCGAGTCTCGAGGTTGGCGACAGGAACTCCGTGTTCGACAAGAAAGCTCTTGGTGCGTTCGACGCGCCGGTCGGTGAGGCTCTTGTTAAATTGAGCCGAGCCGCGACGATCCGCATGACCCTCGAGGATCAAATGGGCGTCCGGTTTAAATGTGAGATAGCGATTGAAATCAGTGGCGAGCGATCGCAAAACTTTTTGCTGACTCTCAACCAAACCAGCGCGGGGATTTGCAATCGTCGGCCGGGCCGTGGCGAAATAGATGCTGTGAAGAGACAGCCTTGTTTCCAGTTGCTTCACTTCCTCGGGAACCTGTGCTGCCTGGACATCGATATTTACCGCGCAATCGGCTGTCCCCGTGTGGCCATCGTCCACGTGTCCTGATATGGTGTACGACCCGGGCGGCACATCGTCTGTCTGAAACTTCACGGCGGATCCGGAGCCTTCTATTTTTCCGGCACTCGCGTTCCAAGAATAAGACAAAGGGTCATTGTCAGGATCGCTGGCGACGGCCGTAATTTGCACTGGCTCGCCGACAGTGACGGCTGTGCGATCTGCCGAGCAGCTCATTGTTGGAGGCTGATTGGGACGCGGTTCGACGCGAATGCTTACCGCGCAGTCCGCAGCGCCAACTCGACCGTTTTCGACGTGAGCCTTTATCGTGTACGTGCCGGGCTGCCGGTCCGAAGGATTCCAGCGAACCTCCGGGCCCGTCCCGTCTACCGCACCCTCACTTGCGGACCAGGAATAAGTCAAAGGATTATCATCCGGATTACTGGACTCCGCGTTTATGACAACAACGTCGCCCGATCCCGCATAAACAGTTTCCTTGTCGGCCGAGCACGTAGCGGCCATGGGCACACTTGGGGGCGGAGGCGGGGGTTCGGTGTGATGTCCGCCGAAGCGGTACACGACTCCCGCGGAAAATCGGACGTTTTTCTGCCAGCCGCGTCCTTGCCCGGTGGTTGAAAAAGGATCCTTGAAGCGGGTCAGCAGGAGATCGCCCTGAAACGGACGCAAAGCGATATGCCGGCCGATTTTGACGTCGAAGCCGGCGCCTAGCATTGCGGCGAACGCGTTATCGGAAGCAAGTGGCGTGCAACTTGTACCTATCGTACATCCGGAGATCGTCACCGGGCTCGCGTGTGCTCCGCCGAATAGTGCCTGAAAAAACGGAGTGAATCTCTCGTGCCTGCGGTAGGAGAAACGCGGGCCGAAGACATACGTGTAGGCGCTCCCTCCCGAATTGACGGTTTGGCTCCCGGCTGAATTGAAAAGCGTGAGCTTGCTGTCATCGTAGCCGCCAAAATCCGCAACTAGTCCCAGATATCTGTTGAAGTTGTAGGCGAAGGAGGTGCTGCCGCCATGGAGGTAGCTCATGCGATTGCTGGACGCCGTGGGCATGGCGCGCCAGAAGGAATATCCGAAAAACCACTCGAACTTAGGGTAGTTGTCCGATTTGCTAGATCCGTCCATTGCACGGGCCGGCTCGCCATACGCTTCAGACCCCGACTGCCGAGTGGCTGAAAACGGGGCGAACAGAGATTTAGCACCAAGGAGCGGGGCCGCGGCACTGGCCGCAGGCACAACAGCAGCAACAGCGGGCTTTTTGACGTTGGCTTTCGGTTTTGCCGCGCCGTCTGCGTACAATCCAGGCACCATCCCAAAAGCAACTACCAGTATGACGATAAATCGTGCTCCCAATTTCATTGTTGCCTCCTGAATTTCGCCCGCACACAGCGAAGCGGGAATGACGCCCACTTCGCTTGATGCAAGTCCCCCAACGGCCTATTGTTCACTTAAACAGATTCGCTTCTACGGGGCAGGTACGTTGATCACCGTGTTCACCATGGTCACCGACGCATTGAGCGCCAGTGCTCTGCCATTCAGCGTGACTATCGCTGCGTTGCCGGCGGTGGAGAACGACACTCCGGAGGACGCGATGATGGTGCCAACCATGGTGCCGCCGCCTGCCGCATTGATCGTCGCCGCGCTGCCCACCTGCCAAAACACGTTCTTGGCTTGCGCACCGTTGATCAAAATGACATTGCGAGGCGCTCCCGGAGCGCCGACAGTGAGCGTGCTGGCTGTCTGGAACACCCAGATGGCGTTCGTATCGCCCTTGCCATCGAGGGTGAGGTCCGAACCCGTGATCAGGAACGAGCCGCCAGCGGCCTTATACGTGCCCGGCGGAAGAACGGCGCCGCCGAGTTGGCCTGCGCCTGGATCCGTGCCTCCTGGGCGCGAAGCGGGTGAAAGATTATTGAATGCTGTGAGCGCGTCGCTCGCGGCTTGCGTGGCAATCGCGAAAGTGACGGCGGTGCCTTCGGAGGGGCAGCCGACCGTGGGAGGCGGGGGGGCAGTGTATATGTTCCCATTGACCGTTCCCACATTGCTGCCGGTTTCCGTGTATGTGCATCCCGGGCCTGCATCGTGGAAACCAGTCACCAAAGTAGACGCTGCGGTGGTCCCGATATCCCCGTTAATTATCGTGTTGATTCCCTGATTTGTGGCGCCCGCGTTGCCTCCAAACGCGCCAAATGTGGAAGCGGTGCCGAGATTGGGTGCCGCTGGCCCGACGGAAGCGCCCGTGGTAAAGGTCCACGGATTCGGGACAGCGCCGGCCGCCAAGGCGTTGCCGGCGAGATCCTTCGCCGCGGTTGTTATCGTGGCCTGATATTGCGTGGTGGCTGCCAGGTTCGCCGCAGGTGTGAAGGTGGCGATGTGGTTTGCGGAGTTGTAGGAGACGTTCCCAGCGACGACCGCGCCGCCCGCTCCTGCGACGACCAGAGTGAACGTGCCCGGGGCGGTGATCGTAACCGGATTCATGGCCGTGCTGAAAGTGGCGCTAACGGTCTTGTTGAGCACCACGTTGGTGTCCGCATTGGCTGGACTTGTGAGAGTTATTGTAGGCGCCGTGCCACTTGGCCCCGCGCCCGTGGTGAAGTTCCACGGATTGGGCACAGCGCCGGCCACCAGTGCATTGCCGCTAAGATCTTTGGCGGCATTTGTGATCGTGGCCGTGTACTGGGTGTTGGCCGTGAGATTCGCAGTCGGAGTGAAGGCGGCTGTCGAGCCTGCGTAACTGACAGTTCCCGCCACAGCAGCGCCGCCTCCCGCCACGGCCACGGTAAATGTCCCGGATGCGGTGATTGTTGCCGAGTCCATTGCTTTGCTGAAGGTCGCAGTGATTGTTTGATTGGTGGGAACGGCGGTCGCCGCCGAGGCAGGATTGGTGACCGTGATCGTCGGGTGCGTGGTATCAACGGTCTTACCCGTCGTAAAACTCCAGACGAAGTTGGCTGCCAGCCCATTGCCTGCCGCGCTCTGCGCCGCAGTAGTAATGGTGCCCGTGTATTGGGTGCTGGCCAGGAGATTCGCGGCGGGCGCAAACATCGCTGTATTGGTTGCGGCGACGTATGTCACCGTTCCTGGCACTGCCGCTCCTCCTCCCGCCACTGCCAGGGAGAAGGTTCCTGTGGCCGTGACCGTTGTTGGGTTCATCCCTTCGCTGAAGGTAGCGGTAATTTTCTGGTTTAGGGCCACATTGGTTGCGGCGTTCAGAGGATTGGTGGACGTTACCGTCGGAATCGTTCCCGTGGTGAACGTCCAGACAAAATTGCTTGCCAGGGCTGTTCCGGCAGGGTTTTTTGCTCCCGTGGTGATGGTGGCTGTATACATAGTGCTGGCAGCCAAAGGCGCGGCGGGCGTAAACACCGCCGTGTTTCCCGAATACGTGACTGCGCCAGTTACGGCAGCGCCGGCAGGTCCGGAGACGGTAAAGGTCGACGCGGTTATCGTCGTAGCATCCATCGCCTGATTGAAAGTCGCGGTGATTACCTGTGCCGTCGGCACGGCGGTGGCGCCGTTCGCCGGGACAGTGGAAACCACGATGGGCGCAGGAGCGCTCGGGGTTTGTTCACGGCCGCACCCCGCCAAGAAACCTACCGCGAGAAACGCCAGGATCCAGATCTTCCATGCCGTTGCCTTACGCATTAGAATCTCCTCTTCGATCGTTAAATGTCGTTGCACTGCGGCTCTGTTGGCACCTCAGTGAGGCGCACAGAATGAACTCGTGAACGCCGGCCACAGAGGCTCTCGCTTGCGCCGGAAACGGCGTGGATTCTAGAAGGTTCAGGAACTGGGCTCCGAGTTCTCGATTTTATAAATACCGGGAGGGGAAATGGGTAAGAGCAGACTCCGTGCCAAACCAATTCAACGTTTTCAGGTGTTAGGGGCTTGAACTAATTCGTGGCTAAGTACTTGGTTTCAAAGCCGACACAGATCTGAGAATGTTCAGTGCAGGAGAACAGTTTCGTCTAGTAACGCGATTTCGTTCCCATTGTGGAACGAAACAGAACCATTTTAGAATAATTTCCTAAGCCGGTCACCTCGATGCCGAGCAGCTTGCCGCGCGACAGTTGTAGCGGGATACACGCCCTCAAGAGTACCCATACCGCACCTATTCAATAAATGTGGTTGTACAGTTCCAGTCAATTCGAATATAAGTAACGTCAACCACTCTTTCGTAAATCCGATAGTCAAATGGAGCAGATGTGCAAACTGCCTCCGCCACTCGGTAAGGAGACCACAATGACAAAACGCTCGATGTTGGCCTTGTTGCTCGCATTTCCTTGCTCTGTAGCAGCAGGGAAGAAACCGAAACCTTTGCCCCTGCCTCCACTCGTATCCCATGAACAACCGATCAGCAACTATGCTTGCACTTTCAATCCAACGTCACAAGTATCCGCTGTCGAATATTGGAATGTCGTCGCTTTTGCGGAATATGGGAAAAAGCACAAGCGTTACTGGACAAAATCCCTTGGAACATTTCGCGGCAGCGAATCCATTTCAGGCCATAATGCTGAATCGGCAGGAAGCGGCGAAGCGATTGGCTTGATCGCCGAAAATATCCAATACGGAGATGCAGGAAAGAAGTGCTCCGAATGGGAGGAAGCCGTACAAGAGCAGCAGGCGGCCAAGAAATCCGAAACCAAATAACGAATGCGAGCACGCCTCAGGCCTCTTCGGAAATTTTCGCGGGGGGGGGTAGGGAAAAGCGGCCGACCGCGAGCACGAATGTCAGCATGGAGGAACAGCGCGAGCGTCAGGTCGGGTATGCGCTAAAGGATCGGCCCACCCGATAACCGCGAGGGTGTAGGCTCGGCGCGCGGGACGGTATAATCCGCAAATGCCGAGCGTATGGGTAAGATGGCGGTCCTCAAGGGGTGAGTATTTCGAGATCACCATTAACGATGTGCTCGGAGATGTAAGTCGATGCCCAAGCAACGATCCCTGCGAGGCGCGTGAGCAGCGACACACGGAGAGAACGTACATTGTGAAAACAAATCGGGGACCAATTGTTCTTTGTAGGCAGTTCTGCAAGAAGATTTGGTTTGCCAACTTGAGAACGCAGCATCGCCTACGGACAAAAGCGATATTGCCAGGAACTGCAGGGAATCGGGCGCCTCTCGACCCGTGTGAAGATTGCGTGCCGCTGTCCGTGAACATTCGAGGGCAGATTTTGGAATAACGGACGTACGATTTTGGGGCGACATCTCAAAGGAGAAAGGCCCATGAACGCGCGGCTCGTAATGTTTTTTGGATTTGTTTTTGCTGTCGCGCTTTTGCCGCCGGCGCGTTTGAATCTCGGCGCCATTTCTGCCCGTCCGGAACGAATCGACGCGCAAGAGACCGCTACGCACTACGTCACGCCTTCTCACACGCGCATTCTCCGTGCTGGTTCGCTCGCCTGGCAGCCTGAGAAGTCTTTGCCCGGCGCGCAATCAGTTGTGCTCGAAGGCGATCCGTCGAAGCCCGGCTTGGTGATCCTTCGCCTTAAGATGCCCGATGGCTACCGCGTTCCTCCCGTCTGGCATCCTGCCGCAGACCGCTTCACGGTTCTTTCCGGAACTTATCATCTCGGCGTCGGCGCGAAATTCGACAAGAGCAAAACCGTCGCGCTTTCCGCGGGTGATTTTGCATGGCTGAGTCCTGCTGCTCCGCACTACGGCTGGTGCACCGGCGAAACCGTGCTCGAAATCACCGGACTTGGTCCCTTCGTCACGAATCCTGTGAACGCCAGCGCAGATCCCCGGCGCAAGACGCCATAAGATGAAAGATGATTGGCGACCATTTGGCCTGAAATCGAATCGGCACGGCGGCGACTGAGCAGAAATCGAATCGGTGTCAGTTGAAGTTTCTTGTCGAACCTTCGTGAGCCGGATAGCAGCCGAGGACGCGGACTTCGGCGGCGCACTGGTGCAGTTCGTCGAGAGCGGCGGCCGTTCCGGCGCTGTGCAGCGCGGCTTGCAGATCCAGATAGAAGCGGTACTGCCAGGGACTGCCGGGAATCGGGCGGCTCTCGATCCGGAGCAGATTGATTTCGCGTCGCGCAAAGATGCCAAGCGCACGATGAAGCGCTCCGGGCTCGTGAGCTAGTTGTATGACGAGGGAAAGCTTGTTCGCGCGCTCGTTGATGCCTTCGGGGCGCTCAGGCTGCGGCGCGAGGAGCAGGAAGCGCGTGTAATTTTCGCTGTGGTCTTCGACATGTTCCAGCAAAATATTTCCGCCATAAATTTTAGCGGCGCGCCTGCCTGCGATGGCCGCGCGCGAGGGATCGTTGTCGGCGACAACTTCGCGAACGCTTCCAGCTGTGTCGAGCGATGCGACACGCTGCAGTTGTGGGTGCCCGCGAAAGAAACGTTCGCATTGCGCGAGGGCGACGGGATGCGATTCAACGGTGTCGAGCCGATCAAGCGTGGCGTGCGGCGTTCCGATCAGATGAAGCGCGATCGGATGAATGATTTCGCCGACGATGTGGAGATGGCTGTCGAGTAGCAAATCGTAGGATTGGTGCACGGAGCCCGCGAGCGTGTTTTCGATGGGCGCCAGCGCGTAATCGGCAGCACCTTCGCTGATAGCGCGGAAAAGCGCCTCGAACGAGGGCCGCGGCACCGCTTCGATATTTTCCCCGAGCAGGCGCACGGCAGCTTCTTCGCTGAAGGCGCCGCGCTCGCCTTGAAATGCCACGCGGCGGATGTTGGTTGCGCCGGTCATTGACACTCCGCGTTTCATCATAGCGGAAAAATTAAACAAAATGTTGGCCGCCGCTCCCCCCACTTTGGCCTAGAATAACGAACCTATATTGTCTGTCACGCGGGCAAAATATTTTTATTCGCGCGTCATATCTGGCTACAGCGGGATTGCAGAATTCGCTCGCGGCGTTGACGAAGGGAATTGCGCGCGGAGCCGGAGAGGAATACTCTTTGCACTTTGGGAATTTGTATGAACATTCAGTCAAGCTCGGTAAGGAGGAACGGTGAGCAATGATTCCGCGGAGAACGAAGCGAAATCGAGGCTGTCGAATTTGAAATTGACGCGCCGGAGCCTGCTGGGAGCTATGCCGCTGACGACCGCCGGACTGTCGCTCGCGTCGTTGGCAGGAGCGTCGCGCGCGGACGCGCAGCAAGAAAAACCGAAAGTCGGGCGCGTGGCCCACAAGGAGCCGCCGCTCGAGAACTTCAAATACGACCTGGATGCCTCGACCGGATTCAGCGGCGAAGGAGGAACGGCCAAAGAAGTGACGGTTGCTGAGTTTCCCGTGTCGGGAAGCATCGCCGGCGTCTCCATGGTGCTGAAGCCCGGAGCGATTCGCGAGTTGCACTGGCACGCGATTGCGGCGGAGTGGGCCTATGTGATCGAAGGGAATGTGCGCACCACGGTTCTGAATCCGAAGGGCGAGGCGGCGCAGGATGATTTTGGTCCGGGCGACATTTGGTATTTCCCAAAGGGACATCCGCACTCGATTCAAAACCTTGGTCCAGGCGATGCGCATTTCATACTTGTATTTGACGACGGGCATTTTTCGGAATTTGGGACGTTCAGCATCACGGACTGGTTCTCGCAAGTTTCGCCCGAGGTTTTGTCGCGCAATAGCGGGTTGTCGCTGCAGACGATTGCGGGCTTGCCGAAAGGCGAAGTTTACATCACGCCGGGCAAAGTGCCACCGCGGGAGCAATCGCCGTTTCGCAATGGCGACCCTGTTATCAGTCAGGGCGCGCATAAATTCCGCCTGCTCGAGCGCGACCCGCAAAAGTGGCCCGGCGGCGAAGAGCGCGTTGTCGATTCACGGGATTTTCCGATCTCGCAGACGGTGGTCGGAGCGATCATGGATCTCGAGCCGGGATCTTTGCGCGAAATGCATTGGCATCCCAATGCGGATGAATGGCAGTTCTACATCAAGGGACGTGCTCGCGTAGGAATTTTTGGCGCGCACGGACGGTCGAAAGTCGAGGAATTTGCGCCCGGGCAAGTTGGGTTCGTCAAACAGGGATTCGGGCATTACATCGAGCAGATCGGCGATGAGCCAACACGTATCCTGATTACGTTTCCTGCCGCCGAGTATCAGGAGATTTCGCTTTCGACGTGGCTCTCGAATAATCCGCTGCAATTAATCGAGGACAATTTTGGAATCAGCGCGGAAGACGTGGCGCGCATGCCGAAATCGAAATTGGCGATTTACGGCCCGCATCCGAAATAATAATGAATGCTCTCGCAGGGACATTCCACGATTAGGATGGTCCCAGCCGCTGGAACGCACCAGACTCTTTGAAGGAGCGCCGCATCGAGTAGCGGCATCTAATAGACAATGGCCAGCAAATCCATTCCGCTCCGCGCACCAGGATTCTTGCGCTCCTCCATTGAAGCCAGCGCGCGGAAAGCGTATCTCCACGTTCGCGTTGACCCGAGCGCGTATCTGCGCCACATGCAACGCGCGCGCATGCTTCCCATTCAGAAATGGGGCGACGTATTTGATCTTGGCCCGGAGATTTTGAAGCCGCACGCGGATAGCGTGATCCGTTCGTCGGTGAAGGCCGCGGCTCTGGAGGGCATGGGACTCGGGCTGGGCGGATGGATGACCGTGGTGCCGGACCTGGGAATTCTCTCGGTGATTACGATGCGATTGCTGCAGAAGCTGAGCTTGATTTACGGATTCGAATACGCGACGGACGAGGACGCGGTGGAGCTGTGGATGGCGGCCGCGAGCGCGGCGGGCCTCGACCTGGGCAAGGATTTCATCGAGAAGCAGGCCATCGAGCGGCTCGTGCCGCGCATTATGGATCTGGTTGCCGCGAAGATGAGCGCGGAAATTGCGGAGAAATGGACCGCAAGGTTGATACCGCTGCTCAGCGCGGGCGCCGGCGGCGCGCTGAATTATTATTTCGTCCGCGCTTGGGGTCGCCGCGCGCAGAAACATTTTGAGGCGCGGCACCGGGTCGTTCGCGCGCAGAAAGTTTTGCAGGCGCGGCTGACGGCGGGGCCGATGGCGCCTCCGTTGACGCAGTAAAAGCAGCACGGCTATTTCGTGCGTTATTTTTTTCGTAGGAGAATTTTCCGCAGGAAGAGTTCCGCGGCAAAAACTTCCGTTGAAAATCATTTTGGTGCGGCGGCTTTTGGGATTTTCGTCGCTTGCCACGCCACAACTTGCCAGCGGCCGTTTCGCCGGACGAAGGTACCCGTGTTGCGATACGAATCGGTTTTGACCTTGGGGCCTTTGGCGCTTTTGGTTTCCGTGCGAGCGACCAGGCGAAAAGCCACGACGGCGGCGTCGCCAAAGTCGTGAACAGTGACGTTCTCGGCGGAGTAGGTTGTTTTTTTATCCGGCGTCGGCTTCATGCTGCCAACATTCTTCATAATTTCGGACTTGGTGCGCACGAGCGCGTTCGAGCCAGTGTAAATCACATCGTCGGCGAAGAAGCGGTCGAAGCCCGCGCGATTGCCGTTGCTCGCGTCGTCGAGAAACTGATTCAGCATGGCGGTGAGCTGATTCGTGGTGGTGGATTGCACAGGCTGCTGCGCGCGAACTGCCGGGGCCAGCAACAGCATCATCACAACCAACTTTGCGATTTTCATTTCAACTCTCCGTGTGTTTTTGAGGTTCTACGCTTATGCGAAGTATATAATGCTGGAAATTATGAAGCTTTTCTATACGCAGTTCCTATCACATGCGCCCAGGCCGGACCATGCCTGCGAAACCGGATATTGAGAGGGATGGACGAACACTTTCCAAATTCCAAAACGCCTGGAATACCCGAAAGTAAGCGTCGATTTAGCTTGCCGCAAAAATGGAAAAGGGTATCCCTTCCGAACAAGTATATGGTTGTCGCGACGTGCGTCTTGGCATTTGCTACGGTCGTTATAGCATCGTTGGGGCCGGGTTCAAGGGGTACGCGCGGCGTGGACAGTTGCAGGAGATGCGGGCGAGCTCCAGTCAAACGGGCAGGCTTATTGACTTGTACCAGCAACAGTTGGCGCAATTATCTAAGGCCGTGGCTGCCGCCAACACGCAAGCCAACGCCGCCGTTGGAGAAGCGACCGCCGCCAAGGACTCCACGGCAGCTGCCGAAAAGAATCTGGTGGTGAGTGAGAGGGCATGGGTCAGTGCCACAGTCCAAGTTACTGGATTCAAGTCGACGGGCGGCATGGACATCAAGACACCTTAAGAAACACCGGCAAGAGCCCCGCGCTGAATGCGCAGCGTGTCATCCTCTCTCGCGTCGCCCAGTATGGTACTGCGGAAGGAGGGATTTGAACCCCCACGGCCTCTCGGCCACAGGATCCTAAGTCCTGCGCGTCTGCCAGTTCCGCCACTTCCGCACGGAAGCCGAAGTATAGCATTCCGTTGGGCTACTGTTTAACGTGGCGAAGAAAAGCAGATTCCTCGTCGCAATGCTCCTCGGAATGACAACGAAAAAATTGGCATGCGGCGCGGCCCTCCGTGCCTCAGGGTGAACTGAAACTGTACCTTGCTGCGAACCGGATAGGCCGCCGTGGAGTTGCGGCTCGCTTACTGGCAGCCGCTGCTTCAATTTCTAGAAAGGCTCGCCGGGCAGCGGAGGCAGCACGGGAGTCACTTTGCCCCAGCCGTCGGCCTGCGCGGTCTTCATGTCTTTCACCAATTGCGCGGGCAAATCCGTCTTCAAATGCGGACGGCCAGCTTGATTGGCAAGAACCCAGGCAACTCCGGCGACGGTCTTCGAGACAACCTGGATTTCTTTGTAGTCGATTTTTTCCGGGGTGTCGGTGGGGCGGTGATAATCCACGTGCAGCCCGACGGTGAAAAATGCGATGGGGATGCCCATCTTGGCGAAGTTGTAATGGTCGCTGCGGTAGAAAATGCGCTGGCCGTTCGGTTTCGGGCCGAGGTTATCGTGCGTAGCGTCAGGCGCGGTGGCATCATAGAAATGATTCAGCTTTAGTTTTTCAAAATTATTGTTGACCGACTCGATTGTCTTCTCCAGATCGTCACTGCTGATATTCGGGCCGACAACCAGAATCTCACCGGGATTCACGAGGAAGTGAGTGGGATTGGGATCGACGGAGTTGGGCGATTTAGTGCGGCCGATCATGTCCATGTTGAGATCGGCGACGACTTTGGTAAGGTCAACGGGCGGGAATTCGTTGAAGTAGCGCGAGCCCCACAGACCTTTTTCCTCGCCGCCATTCCACAAAAAGACGATGCTGCGCTTGGGGCGAATGCCCTTGGCCGCGCCATCGGCGTATTCGCGGGCGATAGCGAGGAGACCCGTGGAACCCGAGCCGTCGTCGTCGGCGCCATTATTCACGTTGTGGCCGTTGGGCAGCGGCGCGCTCAGGCCAATGTGATCAAGGTGGGCGCTGATGACGACGTATTCATTCTTCAATATGGGATCGCTGCCTTCGAGGATTCCGACAACGTTTTCGCCGTGGCCCCCTTCGCTGTGGATTATGGCGTGGACGCTCAATTTTTTGTTCGCCTTCAACGCAAAGGAATCATGCGGCGCGTTCGTGCCCGCGGCGTAGAAAGCCTCGGGGGCATTTAATTTCTCGGCCTGGAAAATCGCGTTCGTCATTGCAACGCCGGCGATAATCGGAGGAGCACTGGGACACGCAGGCTGTTCCTGAAATTTCGCGACCTGGTAATTGGGGCCGTTGAGGGAAGGCCCGCGTCCGTTGGGATTCGCCAGCGCTGTGAGCTGCTGGAAATCCGCGATCCGCACGACTCCCACAGCGCCGTTCCTGGCCGCGTATTCTTCCGGAGTCAGATAGTCGGTGCAATCTTCGCCGAGAGGGTTCGGCCCCGGAGGGCCTCGCCTGGCGGCTGCCGCTGCTTGTTGAGCGGCGAGCGCCGGCGGCAAGCCGGCAACGACAATGATCTTGCCGTGTACGTCGAGGCCCTGGTAAGGATTCGTGTTGGATTTATTAATCACGTAGCCGTTGCCCGCGAAAACTAAGTTTCCCGTGATGTCGAACGAATCGGCGGGAGGCAGGCCGCGAAAACCGCCGACGACGGGCACGGTCCAATCCTTGCCATACTCGAAATCGGCGGTGCGCAATTCCGCGGGCTCACCGGGCCGAGCGAACGGTGCTGGGCCAGTCAGCGAAGCCTTGGATTCTTCCGCCACAACTTCACGAGTGACCAGCGCAAACGGCATGAAGTACGGTTGCAGCGGGCCGTTTGTGCCAGTGGTGCTACCTCCCGGTTTCAGGTCCCATTCCGCCAAGTGACTTGCGACGTAGAGCGCCGCGGTATCGTAACCACGCGAGGGGAGATTTCGTCCTTCGAGCTGATCGGACGCCAGAAAGTAATCGTAGATCCTCATTTCTTTTTCCGTGATCGAATCCGCGTTGCCGTACTTGGCAATCGCGCGCGACTTCGCCGCTTTGCGCGCGGGTACTCGCGAGGAGTTCGCGGCTCCCAAGGTGAACGGGACTGCGAGCGAAAGGGCCGCAAGCAGGGAAGAGCTGACAATATTTCGGCGCATAGATCCTCGAAGTGTCTGGGTTAGAAACCGCGGTATCTTACTCCGGATTCGCGAATGTAAACATGCGATTCGCATGTATTTCTGTTGTGGCCCAGAGCGGGCGGGAACGAATGTGACTAACGGATAGAGCGAATCATCAGGAAAAGGGATGGGCGCATCGACAGGCGAATTTCATTCGCGGGGCCGCATGAACATTCGGGAAGCAACCACAAGCTACGAAAAATGGATGCGCAATTGCACCACCGTGATCGAAGCGGATCTGCGAAGCAAGCACGAGCAGATGAAAGAAGACCATTTTCTTTTTTTTCGCGGGACATTTTACCGTTGGATTCAATTGTGGCCGGAAATATGCAGCGATCTGCGCCGCGCGCCCAAGGTTCTGTCGTCTGGGGATCTTCACGTGGGAAGCTTTGGAACGTGGCGCGATGGCGAGGGCCGGTTGGGCTGGGGCGTGACCGACTTCGACGAGTCTTACCCCCTGCCTTACACGAATGATCTGGTCCGCCTCGCCGCCAGCGTGAAGGTGGCCATTGAGTCCGAAGAACTCACGGTCAAATTGAAAACCGGATGCGAAGCGATACTCGAGGGCTACCGCCAGTCGCTGAAGGACGGCGGGTGTCCGATTGTCTTGGCGGAGCGCGAAAAGAATCTGGAACGGCTCGGATTCGAGGCCCTCGAAGCCCCCGACAATTTCTGGGACGATCTGAACGCGCTGCCTGCTGTGAAAACCGGCTTGCCGCGAGATGCGAAGGAGATATTGCAGAAGATGCTGCCTGACTCGCGCTTGAATTACAAAATTGTCCAAAGGAAAGCTGGCATGGGGAGCCTGGGACAGCAGAGGTTCGTGGCGATTGCGAATTGGGAAGGCGGATGCATTGCTCGCGAAGCCAAAGCGATGACGCCTTCAGCATGTATATGGCTTGCGGGTCAGGTCGGTCACCGCCAGTTTTATTACCCGCAGGCGATAACACAGGCCGTCCGGGCGCACGACCCATTCCAGAAAATCGTCGGACGTTGGCTGGTTCGCCGTCTTTCGCCGGACGCCAATCGCATCGAGATTGCCGATTTGCCGAAGGAGCGGGACGAGGAAACGCTGCTTCACGCCATGGGCTCGGAAGCAGCGAATGTTCACGCAGGCACGAAGCGGCAAGTAAAAAACATCCTCGACGACCTGCGGCGCAGAAAACCCACTTGGCTCTATTCGGCGGCCAAGAACATGGCCAAAGCTGTCAGACGCGAATGGAAAGATTACAGGCAATCCTGACGGCTACGCGGCGGATGTTTAACGTCAGGCGCGCGCCGTGGTCCATCGGCAAATGGAACGAATCGCTGCCGCGGTCATACGTCCCAACGTCAACGGGCTGCAAGAATCGTATTTAGGTATCAGCTTGCAGGAAATCACTGAGTCCGGCACCGGCCGCCTCACGGGCGCGGAGTTAATTTCCGCGAACGGAGACAAGATCGCGCAATTGCTGCGCGGTGAGACGATCCCTCTGACCCCCGAAGAAACGGAAGAAGTGCTGCGTTCCCGGCTCTATTACTTTCCGCAGGATTTGGTTGTTGTGAGTTTCTGGCGCCGCACTGGTATACGGCCAGCGGGAAGACGTGGTGGCAACGCAGATTCTTGAATACGCGAGAATGCAACTTCTCGAATTTCGCTACTACGATAGCTTGATGAACCAACTGCTCTCGGATGTTTATGCGGTCTTGGAACGGAAGCGCAATGTGCTGATTTCGCGCTGGACATTGCCGCGCGATGCCGAGCGCGTTAACCGGATTCGCCTCGATGTTATGGATCTCACCGAGCGCATCGACAACGCTCTCAAATTTGTAAGCGATGTCTACTACGCGCGTGTCGGTCGGATGGCCGCAAGCCGCATGGGGGTCGGGGAATATCGCGATCTGGTCGAGGCGAAAGTTCGAGCCGCGGGCGAGCTCTATGATTTCATGGTCGAGCAGTTCAACGAGCTCCGTTCGTTTGTGCTGGAAGTGGTTGTGGGAATTCTCGAGCGGATCGACGTGATTTATTTGTTTCGCAAATGATCTCAGCTGTCGCGGGCGCGCATATTTTAAGAGTGTCGCGCATTGCGACGTGGAGACGTGTCGTGCTAGCATCGCGCCAATTTCGAAAAGGGTAGGCGAATATGAGGATTAGACTTTTCAACACGAGCGTGATTTGTGCCGCAACATTTGGCTTTCTGGGCCTGCCCGTGCAGGCGCAAACCAGTCGTCCTGTGCAGACATTCGAAACCTCAGCCGGGCCCGTGAAGATCACGCCCATCTATCACGCAAGCCTGATGATTGAAGCGGATGGCCACGTGATCTATCTCGATCCCGCGAAGCCCGCGAATTTCGACGGCCTCCCGCACGCCGACCTGATCCTGATCACGGATATCCATGGCGATCACATGGATCCAAATTCGATTGCCGCCGTCAGCAAACCCGGAACGCAAATTTTTGCGCCGCCCGCCGTGGTTGCTACGGTCACAACCGCGAGTCCGATTTCCAACGGAGAAAGCAAGAAGTGGAACGGCTGGACGGTCGATGCGATTCCCATGTACAACATCAAACACGGTCCGGCGCCGGGCCAGCTCTATCATCCGAAAGGGCGCGGCAACGGCTATGTGCTCACGTACGGTGGCAAGCGCTTCTATTTTTCCGGCGATACCGAAGGCATCCCGGAAATGCGCGCGCTCAAAAATATTGACGTGGCGTTTATTTGCATGAATCTGCCGTACACGATGACACCAGACGAGGCTGCGGACGCCGTGAAAGCGTTCCACCCAAAAATCGCGATACCCTATCATTATCGTGGCTCGGACATCAGCGTATTTAAGAAGGATCTAGAAGGCACGGGCATAGAAGTGCGGCTGCTCGACTGGTATCCGAAGGGCTCGTAGATTCCGTCCATTCAGTCATCTTTGCTATTCGTTGTCATCGCGAACCCGGTCGCCCTTTTTTTTTGGCGAACGGGGGTGAGGGATCTGATTTGCGTCTTCGCCTTGCGTTTTTGCGCTGAAGCAAATTCCCAATCATCTTATGAAAATGCGCGCGGCTGTGTTAGCTGCGGGATGGAGGATTCCGCGCTTCAATCCAGAGGCTGTCGGCAACGCGCGTGAGGATGGGAAGCGCATTTGCGGCGCGGCGGCCCGCAGAAGAGGCGCGAACGAGCAATCTCCCGGCAGGCGAAAGAAGATCGAGATCCGTGAGTTGTGGATTTTGAGAGAAGAAGCCGTCCGTACGAATCGTGACTTTCGAAAAGCCGGCTTGTTCCAATGCCCCCCGAATCGCCACGTGCGACCAATAACGCATTTCAAACGTGCCTGATTTTGCTTCGCGAAAGCCACGCCGGATTTGTTGCGCGATGCTGAGCATGCCGAACGCGTTGGGAAGTTGAATCTGGCAGGCTCCGCCCGGCCGCAAGACGCGCGAAATCTCCTGAAAAATTCTCCGCACCTTCGCCTTATCAAGATGCTGCAGTACGCTATAGGAGAAAACAAGATCGACGCAGCCGGATTGCAATGGCAGATGTTCAGCGTCGCAGCAAATGAAATCCGCGCCCGCGCCCAGCTGTCGGCAAACGCGCGCAGCGGCGGCTAGCGCGTCAACGTGCACGTCCGTGCCGACTGGGGCGAAGCCTGCGCGCGCAGCGGCGATGTCCCAGCGGCCCCAACTGCACCCGATGTCGACCATGAGTCGGCCTTTGCCGGGGCCGAATGGCCAATCTGGAATTGGATAGCGGGGAAGTCGGCCGCGTGCGCGCCAGTAGAGGTTTCCATTCGTGTTCACGATCCAGTCGTTCACGAACGGATCAATCAATTCGCCGAGCGCCGCGTTTCCAGGGCGCGGACACGGCCCCATGTTGAGAGGAATAGGTTCGCGACGCGGATTTTCAGCGAAAATGGGGATACCATCCTCGAAAGCGAATTGATGTCCGTGTGGGCAGACCATAGCACCGTTTTCGACGCGGAGTTCGGCGTGATCGCGCGGGCACGCAAGAAGCTTTAGAAGGGCGTCGTCAAATGAAGAAGACACGTAAGGCTCCGGTTCAGTCTACCCGCTGGCGTGAAATTTGCGAAGACGAACTGCCACGAATAGGAGCGAGGCCTGCGCGTAATCCATTGGCCAACGGGGACGCATGATTCCGTAGTTCGTGGATCCGGCCGTACTATACTCACAGATGGAATATTCCACAGGCGTCCTCAGAGATCAGGCGTACTGGTGTTCCAGACCGTAAAAAATGCCAGACAATAGCCTACCGCCCGGCGCGCCCTCCGTTGTGGCGTCGCCTCAAATGCCCATGCCGACTCCGAGCATCATTTCGGCCATGCTGCGAGCCTCGCGGCGAGCTAGCGATTTGATTTTTTCCCCGGGTCGGCTCCCGCAAGTCGAAACAAACGGTCAGCTGATTGCCGTGAAGATCCCCACGGTGGACATTTTGAGCGCCGAGGACACCGCGCGCATCGCCGGTGATTTGATCGGCAGCAATAAGCGTGCGGTCGAGAAGCTGCGCGAAGAAGGCTCGTGCGATATTTCCTATAGCCTGCCGAAGTTGTCGCGCTTTCGCGTAAATATTTTCACGCAACGCGGGAGCTGCGCCATCGTGATGCGCGTGATCCCGAGCAACGTGCCCACTTTCGAGGATCTCAACCTGCCGCCGCAGCTTCGCGAGACCACAACTCTTCGCAATGGCATCGTGCTGGTGACTGGCCCGGCGGGTTCCGGCAAATCTTCAACGCTCGCAGCCATCCTCGACCAGATCAACGCCAGCCAGGCAATCCACATTCTTACGATCGAGGATCCGATCGAGTTCCTGCACTCGCACAAGAAGGCCACCGTCCATCAGCGGGAATTGCACAGCGATACACCCTCATTTGCACTCGCATTGCGCGCCGCATTGCGGCAGGCGCCCAAAGTGATCCTTGTCGGCGAAATGCGCGACCGCGAGACCATCGAAATCGCGCTGGAAGCCGCGGAAACCGGCCACCTAGTTTTTTCGACGCTCCATACCATCGATGCATCGAAGACCATCGAACGCATCGTGGGTGTTTTCCCGCTCAGCGACCAGCACGTGATTCGCGCGCGCCTCTCGAAAAACTTTCGCTACATCATTTCGCAACGGCTCGTTCCGCGGCGCGATGGTGAAGGACGCGTGGCCGTGATCGAGATTTTGAAGTCGACGATGCGCACGCGCGAATATGTGGAGCGCGGCGAGGGCGAGGGGAAAACGCTGCTCGACGCAATGCGCGACGGATCAACGGAGGGAATGCAGATCTTTGACGGGGAACTCGAAGGCCTGGTCCGCGCCGGCGCAATTGACTTCGAGACGGCCATTGCGTATTCCACAAACGCCGGGAATCTCCGCTTGCAGATCGCAGACGCGGCGGAGCCTGCGCGTGATAGCGCGCCTAAGGAGCCCGCCGGAGTCTCCTCCGCAAAAACCACCCTCGACGGCATCGAAATCGAACGCTAGCCCGCGAAACGATCTGGTGCTTACAGCTTTCAGGTACAAATAATTGCGACGTGGATTTAGTCGAGCTGTTTGCCGCGCGTTTCCGGAAGTGCGAGCGTCAAGAGAGCCGCGATGAAAAACGCGACGCCAAGAATGAAGAATGAATGCCCCAAGCCAAAATGCACGGCGAGTGCGCCGACAGTCACTGGCGCGAGCGCGGAGATGCCGCGCCCGATATTGTAGGTCAGTCCCATGGCGGTTGCGCGAATCTCGGTAGGGAAGAGTTCGGACGCAATGGCACCGAAGCCGGAAAAAAATCCGATGCCGAAAAATCCGACAAGCGGTCCGAGAACCAGAAGCCAAAGCGTACCGTGCACGAATCCATAAACTGGCGCGAGAATCGCCGCGATGAGTAGATAAGCGAAGTATGTACGACGCCTCCCGAAGCCATCCGCAGCAAACCCAAAGAGAGCATACCCGAACCATTTTCCAACACCCATCACCAGCAGCCACGCAGTGGTCTTCGCGATATTCAGGCCGCGGCCGCCTTGCGAAACAGGCAGCGACAAATACGCGGGAATCCAGAAGAACAATCCCCAATAGCCGAACATTCCGAAAGTATTCATCGCTGTCGCGATAAAACCGTTCCAGCGAAGGTCTTTGCGCCACAACACGCGCAAGGGAACGCTGGGCGCGCGGCCGGCAATTTTTTTGCGGCGACTCCAAATTTCCGGCTCTGGCACGCGGCGTTGAACCCAAAACGCAAAAAGCGCCGGCAGCACGCCGACGAAAAACACCCCGCGCCAGCCAAAACGCGGAAGGATCGCCCCGGCGACGCCCGCTGCGAGCATTTCGCCAATTGCCCAGGTGGATTGCATCATGCCGAGCGCTTTGCCGCGATGCTCCGCGGGCCATGTTTCCGCGACCAGGGCCGCGCCCGCAGTCCATTCTCCGCCCATGCCCAGGCCCAAAAGAATCCGAAATATCGCAAGCTCGACGACGGTTTGCGAAAAGCCGCATGCAGCAGTCGCCGCGGAATAGATAAGGATGGAAGTCGAGAGCGAACGCGTGCGGCCGATGCGATCCGCGATAAAACCGAAGAGCACGCCGCCAAACGCGGAAGCGAGCAGCGTAAGCGATCCCAGCAGTCCTCCGGTGGCCTTGCTGATGCCGAGGTCCTTCATCAAGTACGCAAGGACCATCGAGTACAGCATCACGTCGAACGCGTCTAGCATCCAGCCGAGGCTTCCCGCAGCCAAGGAGTTGCGTTCCGCGGACGTCATTTCGCGCGGCCATTCCAGCCCCAGGATTCTTCGCGTAGGCCGTGCGTCGGCTATGAGATCGGCGGACAGGGCGTCGTTCTCCTTACGAACAAAATGTTGGCGGGTGAATGTCGCCTCCGGCGCGTGCGATTCTACCCAATCGCGAAGCGTGTTCCAATTTATCTTGCTGAGGGTTGAGTCGTCTGATAGCCTGCCACCAATTGTTTCACGGGAGAAACAAGACATGTCCCATTGCTCGAAGTGCGGGACGGAGGTCGCATCGCAGGCGGCGTTCTGCCCGAATTGTGGCGCACCGCAATCCGTGGCACCTGCGGCAGGGCCAATAGGAGTTCCTATGTCACCAAGCGAAACCGGACTTTCAGAGAATGTCGCCGGGCTGCTGTGTTACGTCCTCGGCTGGATCACGGGCCTCATTTTCCTGCTGATTGATAAACGCCCGTTCGTGCGCTTCCACGCCGCGCAATCGCTGGTGACGTTTGGCGCGCTGCATATCATCAGCATCATTCTGGTGATGGCATTTGTCGGCGGAGGCTTTTTCGGCGGTTCATGGTCCGTGTTCGGATTTTGGTCGGTCATCCTGGGAATCGTCAGACTTCTGAGCTTGATTCTCTGGATTGTCTGCATGATCAAAGCCTATCAGCACGAGCGCTTCCGCGTTCCGATTGCCGCGAACTTTGCGGATCAAATTGCCGGGAAATAGCTGCTCGCCGATCTAGCGAAGGTGAAATTTGTGCAGGACCGGCAGAAGGAATTCGAGCGCAATGCTCTCGCCGACGCTATCCAGTAGATCGTAGTTTCCGGTGCGAAATCCATCTTTAGGGCCATAGCGCGACGGGTACCACGCCAGAGTGGAAAACGCGCCCGCGTAAGGTCCTACCAGCGCCGGAACCGAGAAAACCCGGTGGCCGTCGGCTCCTGCGCGCGCCGTGATTGCGGACTTCAATGCATGGCCAACTCGCGGCCAAATCCCTTTGCACTCGCACGGATAATATTTCGTATCCACGCGAAGAGCTTCCGCCAGCGCAAATTCCGTCGTGCCGCCTACTGCCGTGGAACCCACATCCGAAACAAATCGCTTGCCGTATGCGCCCCAGCCTTGATGCCATTCCGGAGGCACATCGTCCGCTTGGCTGATGGCCGAACCAATTGCGAGCTCCGTCATCTTAATTGGCCCATATGTGTGCACGGCATAGTTGTGAAACCGCTGATGGAAGGAAGGACGCACATAGCCCGGAGCGGAATCAGCATCCTGCGTTTGATTCGACAAGAACCGAGGACACGGTGTGAGCAAACCTGCGGCCAATGGCGTGAATCGTACGGATGCCGTCGAAGATGCAGCCCGAGGCGCAAGTACCGTGAACAGTGGCGCGCTGGTTCCTTTTCGATTCTGCTGAGCTGCTGCCATGGACGCACCGAGCGCTATAGCGGCAACCAGGCAAAAGATGCGTGCGATGCGCTCGCTTTGAACGTTGAACATTTCCATTTCCTTGCCCGAGGATAATTTCTGACCACGATTTTTCCTTGCACGAAAAGCTCATAAGTACAACAGAGTTGGATGTCATCATGCCCTGCGTAGTCACGCTCACGAGGCAAAATCGCTTTCGCTGGGGAGAATACGCTGGTGCAGCCTCCGTTGACAATGCGGAACGCCTCCGATACGCTCATGAGCTTTACCGCGAGAGTTTTTGTGCGCAGTATGCGTGACACTAGCACCCGCAGCAGCAGTCGAATAACATAAGGACAGCA
>Ga0307374_10004943_pt1 | contig 21913 bp, 19 predicted proteins | sample OX3MG_FD_202532 | JGI IMG/M metagenome (GOLD analysis project Ga0307374, IMG submission 202532) | Soil microbial communities from Risofladan, Vaasa, Finland - OX-3 | ecosystem: Environmental > Terrestrial > Soil > Coastal area > Acid sulfate soil | place: Finland: Risofladan, Vaasa | collected...
AAGGCCGCTCAGGAGGGCTTCTCGGTCGACGGCAATGAGGTCGCTTTCGGCACCATCGGCGATGCCGCCACCAGCGAGGGGCCATTCTGGGAGGCGGTCAACGCCATCGGCGTGCTGCAGGTGCCGGTAGCGCTGTCGGTTTGGGATGACGGCTACGGCATCTCGGTGCCGATCACGGCCGAGACCACCAAGGCCTCCATCTCCGACGTGCTGCGCGGCTACATCCCCGACGACCGCCCCGGCATCGACATCTACGTGGTTCCCGGCTGGGACTATCCCGCCCTCGTCGACGCGTACGTGAATGGGGTCGAGCGCGTGCGGCGCGAGCACAAGCCGGCGCTCTTCCATATCAACGAGCTGACCCAGCCGCAGGGACACTCCACGAGCGGCAGCCACGAGCGCTACAAGACCAAGGAGCGGCTGCGCTTCGAGAAGGAGTTCGACTGCATCGCCAGGATGCGCGATTGGATGATCGAGTCTGGGATCGCGAGCGAGTCGCAGATCGAAGGCTGGGAGGCCGCTGACAAAGAGGCGGTCGAGGCCGCTCGCGATCTTGCCTGGGAAGCCTTCCAGCTTCCGATACGCGAAGAACGCGACCGTCTGGTCGCGATCCTCAAGCGCAGCGATTTATCAGAGGTTGGCGAGCTCACGGACACCCTGTCAGAGGCCTCGAAGGTGACGCGCTCACAGGTGGTCTCGAGCGCGTCTCGAGCCCTCAACGAGCTGCGCGGCACGGACTCTCCACAACGGTCGGCTCTGGCTCGCTTCCTCAAGGAATACGAGCGTGAGAACGTGGAACGCTACAACTCGCATCTCTACAGCCGCTCCGAGCACTCTCCGCTGAAGGTGCCGGCCGTGCCTGCCGTGTATTCAGGCGAGTCGCCTGCGGTTGACGGGCGGCAAGTCCTGCTGCGCAACTTCGACGCCAACTTCGCGCGCGATCCGCGCCTGTTCGTGATCGGTGAGGACGTGGGCAGGCTTGGCGATGTGAACCTCGTCTTCGAAGGCCTGCAGGCCAAGTATGGAGACCTGCGGCTGACTGACACTGGCATTCGCGAGGCGACGATTCTCGGCCAGTCCATCGGATCGGCGATGCGCGGGCTGCGCCCGATCTGCGACATCCAGTACCTCGACTATTTCCTGTACGCGCTCCAGACCGCCTCCGACGACCTAGCGAGCCTGCACTGGCGTACCGTCGGCGGCCAGAAGGCGCCTGTGGTCATTCGCACCAAAGGCCATCGCCTGGTCGGGATCTGGCACTCGGGCTCGCCGATGGCCGTCGTCCTCAACGCGCTCCGAGGGATCTACGTCGCCGTTCCTCGCAACATGACCCAGGCAGCCGGCTTCTACAACACGCTGTTCCGCGGTGACAACCCTGGGCTCGTCATCGAGGTGCTCAACGGATACCGCTTGAAGGAGCGCGTGCCCGACAACGTGGGGGAGTTCACAGTTCCGCTCGGCGTGCCCGAGATCTTGCACGAGGGATCAGATGTGACAGTGGTCACCTATGGGGCGTGTTGCGCCATCGCGCTGGAGGCCGCCGCCATGCTCCAGGACCTGGGCGTTTCCGCCGAGATCATTGACGTCCAGACCCTCAACCCGTTCGACGTGAACCAGGCGATAGTGCAGTCGGTCGAGAAGACCCACGCCGTGCTGTTTCTCGACGAGGACATGCCCGGGGGCGCCTCCGCTTTCATGATGCAGCAGGTGCTGGAGGTGCAGCAGGGCTGGTGGTACCTCGATTCAGCCCCGCGCACGCTTGCCGCGTCGCCGAACCGGCCTGCATACGGTCCCGACGGCGACTACTTCACGAAGCCCAACCGCGAAAGCGTCGTCAACGCGATCTACGAAATGATGCGCGAGCGCCAACCATGGCGGTTTCCCTCTCTCGCGACTTAAGCGTCGTTTGGCGAATCAGCTGCGGGTCCTGTACACGCCCATCGCATAGCCGCTCCAAGCCCTCGAGTTCCAGCTGCGTAGTGGCCCTAGGTTGTCCATCAGCCGAGCGGCGGCCCGGATCGGAAGGTTCACCAGTCGGCTCCGGGTGCCGGCTTTTCTCGCGGCGTAGATGCGAGGCTCCCAACCACCGACGTAACCGCGGAACAGAACGTCTAGGCCGGCCTCTTGCTCGAAGCGCGACCAGGTCCTTGTATCCATCGTCCTCAGGTTGTGAATGGCGAGCATCTCCGGGCGGGTCAGCCTCATGACGTGCTTGTTGATGCCACGGAAGTTCGGCAGCCCGACCACAATCACTCCGCCCGGTTTGGCGAGCTCGACATGTTTGCGGATCATCGGCATTGGGTCGTTGAAATGCTCGATGAGGCCCAGGGAGTAGACCATGTCGAACCGCGGCAGGTCCGTGAGGTCGGTTTCGAGCACGTCGCGGCAAAAAACAGTGACTGGAATCCCCAGGAGCTGGAAGTTCTCTTCGAGCTTGGCGCAACCCACGGACGAGATGTCGATTGCGTAAGCCTCCCCACCAGAAGCCCGTACCACGTACGCGAGGTAGCCTCCGGGCGCCCCGCCTAGCTCAACGATCCGAGCGCCAGGAGACTTGGGCGCGAACCGCTTGAGCACTTTCAATATCTCCCTCTCGTACGGTCGCGCCTTGGCCTCATCCGCAGCGACCGGGAGCTTGAGCTTCTGCCAGTAGGCATCCCAAAACTGCTCGTCGGTGAGCGCATGCGATGCATCCGGCTCGGTCATCTGGTCTCGTCCACAATCAGGTTGAGCACGGCAAGCGCGGGGGTCCGGTTCAAAAGCGCCACGCCCTCGAGCAGCCAGATGATGAAGCCGGCCGCGCCATCGCCCCCTGGCGGCGGAATGAAGCGGCGCGGTCCGCGCACCTCGCGCGCGGGCGCACCATCAGTCAGACCGGCAAGGGCGCGGGCCTTACGTACACCGGCGTCCACGCCACCCAGCTCATCGATGAGCTTTCTTTCGAGGGCCTGCGCGCCCGTCCAAACCCGGCCCGCCGCGATTGGGCGGATCTCTTCGCGCGTCATGCCGCGAGCGCGCCCGACCACGTCAAGGAAGAGCGAGTAGATCCTATCGATGTCAGCCTTCACGATCTGGCGCTCCTCCTTCGAGTACGTCCTCTCGTCGCTGTTCATGGCGGCGTGCTTTCCAAACACGATCGTTTCGCGGCGGGCGCGAAGCTTCTCCCACAGGCCCCCGGTCACCAGCTTTCCGCTGAGCACGCCGATGGAGCCGGTCAGCGTGCCCGGCCGGGCGACGATCCACCGCCCGGGAGTCGCGACCCAGTAGCCCCCCGAGGCGGCGACCGGACCCATCACCACCACCAGCGGCTTGCATGAGTTGATCTGGTCGAGCGCCTGGCGCATCGCCTCAGAAGCAGACGCCGAACCGCCGCGCGAATTCACGTACAGGACGGCGGCGGCAGCTCGCTTGTCAGCTGCGACCTGGCGGGCGAGCTGGACGATGGACAGGTCGCCGGCGCGGCTGTCGCCGATCAGCGGGATGTCGACCGGCGGCTGCACAGGCAGCCGTCCCGAGCGCCCATCGATGATCGTCCCCTCGATGCGCAGAATGGCGACATACCTGCCGCGGCCGGTGGTGGGGGCCGGCCTGCGGAGCGTACGGTGCGCCTGGGCCCAGGCCGCGATGTGGACGCGTGAGCTCGTGGCCAGATGGCTGGGGAGGTCCTCTTCTGACACCACGCTGTCCACCAGGTGCTTTGTGCTCGCGACGTCGTCCGAGAACGGAGATGTGTCGATCACCGCTTCCGCTTCACGCTCGCTGATGCCACGGCCGCCGGCGATGGCCCGTGCGAGCTCGTCGTGCTGCGATTCGAGCAACCAGGTGATCTGTTGGCGTAGCTCATCAGACATCTTCGCCTTGGTCAACACGTCGGCGGCTGACTTGTAAGGCGAGACCTGTATGAAGTCGGCCTCGATTCCAAATCTCGCGAGCGCGTCGGCGAGGAACATTCCGGTGGACGCGAAGCCGAGCGGTTGTATCGACCCTGCGGGCATCAGCAGGATCTCGTCGCATGCGCAGGCGAGGTAGTAGGTCGCGTTGGTGTAGAACGGCGCCCAGGCGACCACTTTCTTGCCTTTGGCGCGCAGCCTCGCGATGAGATCGCGAAGGTCTTGCAGCGTCGCCATCGACATCGGCACGGGCCGCAGGTGCAGCACGACGCCGGTGGTCTTGGGCTCGCGTGCGATGAGGTCGAAGCGCTCACCGAGCTCCCTGAGACTCAGCCGCGGCTTGGAGAAGAGGCGCTGCCAGCGCGGGATTGGCGGATCAGGGAGGGCGGGCAGCTCGTCTTCGAGGACGAAGAGCACGTAGTCGGGGGACTTGCGCAGCCCTCGACGAATGCTCGAGATGAGCCACGCCAGGTAACGGAATGGATAAGTAACCATCGCCCCAAGGAGTCTAGAGGCGACCGGTATGTGCAGGCATGGACCCCCCCAACTGCCTGGGCTCGCTTCGCGAACTAGGCACTTCCCCCGTGTCCCACGAGCCCGGGGACCCCGATTGAATCGGGAGGATCGCCTTACACGACTTTTGAAATTTCTAGGTGCTCGTCCATGTCCTCGCTGAGCCGCGTCGCTCCGTACTCCTGGCCGACGTGCTGGTGGTAGGGCACGCCCGTGAACAGGTGGTGGCTCTTGGTCGGTATGTCCGACCCGTCCCACTCCTTCCGCTGCAACGCCATGTAGCCCTCTTCCTTCTTCGTCTTGAGGTCGTCGAGGAGGACCGACATGCCGTGGCCCGCTGCGTGCTGGAGGGCAAGCGTGATGAAGATGAAGCCGACACCGAGCTCGCCCAGGTCATCCCAGCTGATGGGATTCTTCTCGTTGTACCACTTGAACGACGATGAGTAGTTGAAGGCAAAGCGAGCCTTCGGAAAGCGCTTGCGGATCTCGCTGCAGAACTGCTCTGTAGGCCCACGCTCTGCGGTGGGAAACTCGCACCACAGCAGGTCGGGAACGCCGCTGTCCATGTAGCGCAGTCCTCGCTCGATGGCGAGCTGGAGGCCGCGCCTGGTTTCCGGCGCTTCGGTCGCTGACACCCCATCGGTGCGGGCGATGATCACGAAATCCTTGTGGCCCAGGTCGTCGGCGGCATTGCGCATCATCTTCAGTTTGCCCACGAACTCATCGGCAGAGATCAGGGCCTTGCCGGCGATGTGGCCACATCGCTTCGGCATCACCTGGTCCTCCAGGTGCGCGGCCGCCACACCCGCTCTCACATACAGATCGATCGTGCGCTGCACGTTGAACAGGTTTCCGTACCCAGCGTCCATGTCAACGACGACGGGAGGAATATCGAGATGAACCGGGGCCACGCCCTTGTCTGGATCGCCCATCGCCATCGTGAGTTGGAACTTGCGGAGAGCGCTCACGGTGCGGCGCGCGCCATCAGCGATCTCGACCGAGGAGTAGATGTCCATGTCGGTGGTGCCGAGGTGGCCGATGGCGAACGAGTAGCCACTGAAGTAGACGGCGTCGAAGCCGTGATACATGACGAGCTCGGCGCCGAAGGGGTCATACACGCCAGGGCCGAAGACGTACGGCTTGGAGGCGAGGAGGCGGCGCAGGCGCTGGCTGGGCTCCTCGTGCCTCGACGCGGGAACCTGGAAGCCCTCGGGGAGCAGAGGCGTCGCGATGAGGTCCATGTGTGCTGCTCCTTTACTCGTTCTCGTGGTCGCAGTTGCAGGGCTCGGGACACTCGCACTCGTGAGAAGAAGGTTCGGTTTCGAGGTCTGTGGTCGGTTCCATATAAGCCATAACGCGGAGGTTAGACAGAGCGGTGATATTCGTCCAATCAATTGATTTGATGATCGTCATAGACGAGTCCGATATGACTTGGAAGGCAGAGCTCCCCTCCCCGCTTGGGGGAAGGTATGCGTATGTGAGCGCGTCCTTTTCCCTCGCGGCGGGTCCGGCTGCGGCCGGACCCCTACCGGTCAAGACGAGGCGGTAAGGAGCTCCAGGAACGCGGCCACTATGCCCTCTGGCGGCCCCGAGTCCAAACGGCGGTATGCCACTATCGACTGGTACATCGGGGGCGCGTCTTTCATGTTCACTCGGCGCAGCGTCTTGGTCTCGACCTCACGCGCCACGGCTGAGCGCGGCAGGAGCGCAACCCCGAGGCCCCTCTCGACCATCTTCTTGGCGGCCTCAATCGAATCCAGCTCCATCAAGCCCCGTGGCCTCACCCCGGCGGCGAGAAAGGCCGCCTGCGTGATCTCGTAGTAGCTGGACGTGAGGTCGAACATGATCATCCTCTCGGCCGCCACCTCCTCCATGACGACGCTGCGGCGCTTGGCAAAGGGATGGCCTGGAGCGCACACCAGCACAAGCTCTTCGGTGTGAAACTGCCGCATCTCCAGGCCGGGGTGCCGGATCGCGCGCCCGAGACCAATCTGCACCTCGTCGCCGAGCACGAGGTCGACGATGTCCTCGGAGTGCCCGGTTCGCACCGAGACCTCGACCCGCGGATGATCAGCGACAAACTTCTGGAGGAGCTCGGGAAGGATGTATGTGCTCACCGCGGGGGCGGCCCCGATCATCAGGTGCCCGGCCGACGCCGTCCTTACCTGGTCCAGGAAATCACGCCCGTCGACCAGCGCCCTCAACGCGCGCTCGGCGTAAGGCACCATGGCGCGCCCGGCGTCGGTGAGGCGCATGCCGTGCGGGGTGCGGACGAAAAGCGGGGCGCCCAGCTCGCGCTCGAGCCCATGAAGCCGCGCGGTCAGCGTGGGCTGCGTGACGAACAGAGTTTCAGCGGCGCGGCTGACGCTGCCCAGGCGCGCCACCTCGAGGAAGCCCTCGATCTGAACGAGCTGGATGCCCCGAGCCTTGCCGTTACTAGATTCGTCTATGGACACGGCCGTCAACCCAAATTCTATCTATGGGGCGGCCTGTCGTCTGTCAGTGGGGCAGCGCGGAATCGACGATTTGTGCCCTCTGGCACCGTAGCCGGCTTCTACGACCGTAGGTGCCCGGTGGTGGGATTCTGGTGGGTCAGTTACTGCGCTTTCTGAGCAGGACCGTCGCGGCCGCGATCGCCAGCGCCCAGACGGGGCCCATCGTGATCACGAACGGCCGGATGGTGTCGCTGTTCGAATGCGACACCCGATCGAAGGCCTCGAACACCGCCACCGTGCCATAGACGAGGACGACAAAGGCGACGACCACCCAGACGATCGTTCCGGTCCTCATGTCGATCGCAACGCCTCGTGTTCATGATCGGTTACGACTGCCGCTTTGTATACCAGCTCACCGGCCCTGACCGGCACCTTGAGGAAATTCTCGGGCGGGGCCAGGGGGCAGGCCCACCGCGGGCTGTAAGCGCACGAGGCGTTGTACGCGTAGTTGAAATCGATCACGACCTCAGAGGAGCTCGGCCTCACCTCCAGCACCAGGCCGTCGGTGTCCTTCGCGGTGTCGAACAGGTAGCGCCCGCCGCCATACGTTTCGTGGCCCGACGTGGTGTCGCGGAAAGGCACGAACAAACCGCCCGCGTACTGGATCAGGCTCAGAACGGTCAGCTGACATTCCTGCCCACCAAGTTCGAACCGCAGGTTGGCCGCGCGCCTGTATCTCACGGCGCCGTCTTCGCCGCCCGTATCGATGAGGAGCTCGCTGTCGTCGCCATCTTCGACCCGAGCGGGAACGCGATACGCGTCGTCGGGCGCGAAATAGCGGAGCCCGTGGAACGCGTCACGTTCTTCAGGCTCGATGGGGGATTGAGGATGCGTCTTGAAAAGCTCGTCGCGGCCACTGCGAAACTGAGCCAGCGGGTCAGCCCCACGAACGCGATACATGTCGCCCACGCGCCGGCGCCAGTCGACCAGATCGAGGAGGCCTTGGGCTACCACTTCTCCCAATGGACGATGCCCTCCAGCGGCAGCCGTTGGGCGGGCTTGAACTCGCCGCCGGTGCTGAAGCCAAGCGCCAGGAGCGCAGCTTGCGTGTAGCGATCGTATGGAATGCCCAGGAGGTCCGCGACCTCGCGCTCGTACCTGAGGTGCAGCGTCGTCCAGGAACCAACGACGCCTCGATCGCGAGCCGCGAGCATGAAGCTCCAGGCCGCCGGAAGGATCGAACCGTATAGGCCGGACATATCCATGTTGGAGGCGCCAGGCCGATCAACGCGTCCCTCGATGCAGGGGATGACCATGACCGGCACCTGGTGCATCCGGTCCGCCAGGTACTGTGCCGAAGAGGCCACGCGCGGCAGCTGTTCGCGTCGCGGATCGTCCCTCGCATATCGCTGGCGGCCGCTGGCCGCGTACGCGTACCACGATTTCTTGTAGAGCTCACCAATCACTTGCTTTTTGTCCGCTTCGGTCACGAAAACGAACTGCCAGCCCTGGCTGTTGGAGCCTGTAGGGGCCTGGAGCGCGACGCCGAGGCATTCGAGCAGCAGCTCGCGCGGCACCAGTCGATCGAAGTCGATGCGCTTGCGTACTGAACGGGTGGTGGTGAGAACTGTTTGAGCATCCATCGCTCAGGGCTCCGATTCGGGAATCAGGCGGTAGCTGGCGGCTGGCGGAAGGTTGGACAGGGCCTGGTGCACGTCGTCCTCGCTCGCGTCCATCACGGACAGCATGAAGCGCTTGCCGTGGGTCGGAGCGACTTTGGTTGACGCGGCGGGCGCAGCCTTAACCACGGAGTCGGTGGTCGCCGCCACCGCGGCGACCGCCTCAGCCGTCGTTATGACCTCATGTTTTGCCGGCCGCGCCGCTGCGTCGGCCCTCAGCACTCGCCAGTGGTAGACACCGATAAACGCCGCCACCACCAGCACAGCCAGGTAGTGGCCGAAGTCGAGATTCGAGGCGCTGTTGAGGCGAGGCGTGGCGCTGAACACCTGCTGCAGCACCACGTTCAGCAGCGCGATTCCCGACCCAAGCACCGCCAGCACGCTGATCAGCAACGCCGCCCAGACGTAGAGGCGCCGGCTAAGCGATTGCCGGTCACCTGGCCACGGTGCGTGGCGCCAATGCGCCAGCCACACGGCCACGCCGACGACCAACAGGGTGGCCCACAAGCTGATGGGGTCTCTCCCATCGGATGCGGTGACGCCAATGATCGGCGCCTCGATCTGCTCGACGAGGATCCAGAGGACGCCCGCAGCGCCGATTCCAAGCGCGCCCATCGACACGAGAGCGGCGAGGTTCGTGTAAAGGCGTCGCACTCCTGCCTGGCGTCCAAGCTCGTGCGAGCCGGTGTCGAGAGCAAGCCGGCGCCGCACCAGGAACCAAGCAACTCCATATACGACGAGGTCCGAAACCGGGCCGGCCATGGCGGCGATAAGGTCGTTGCCGACGTTGCCGGGATTCGGGACCCCAAGCAGTCGTGCCAGCGCGTAATACAGGATCTGGGCGGCCGCAGTCAACGCCAACACCATGCAGACGGCGACCGCAATGAAACCTTCGACGGCGCGCAGCGTCGACTTGCGATCGTCTTCGAGGTAACCCTGCAGCATGCGAGCGTGGAATCCCCAGAGGACGCCACCTCCGACCAGGAGCCCTGCCGCATCGCCGATGTACCGGTACAGTTCGGCGCCCAGCGGGCTGTTCAGCAGGCGAAGCCAGATGAGAATGATCAGGCTGGCGGCGCCGGACAGCATCATCAGTAGGCCGACGAGGAGCGCTGGGTACATGTACCAGCGACGGAGCGAGGCCGAGCGGCCGGCCTCACCGACGGCGTTCCGGTCGCGCATGGAGATCCGGTAATGAAGAGCCCAGAACGCGCCGAGGACCAGGGTGATCCAGGCTGCCTGGGCCGTCGTCAGGAGGCTGCTCGCCGTGCAGTCGGGTGGTTTGTAGATAAAGGTATTGCTCAGCGGCGCGGGGCAATCGAGTAGCGGCCGCAGGTAGTTGGCTATCGCGTTGTCCAGGGCGACTGCGGCGCCGATCGACATCACCAGGCAAGCCCAGTAGACATATAGGCGGCGGATGGCCGAGGCTCGCTCCGCAGGGTCGCGGTGCGCGTAGCGGCGCGCGAACCAGAAATGCACGCTCCAAACCATCAGCGCGACCAGCGTTGCGGCGGCGGCAGCTGCCAGGGCGCCGCGGCTGGAATCGGCGCTTGGGTCGTTGAAAACAAACACCAAGACGTTGTAACCGAGCGCGGACAGGCCGGCCGCCAGCGTGCCGAGAGCCACCGCGCTGACCAGGTACAGGTAGAGCCGGCGCAGGATCATCGCGCCAACCGTACTACCATGCGCCAGTGATCTCTCAGGATCTACTCGAAGTGCTCGCCTGCCCGAAATGTCATACGAAAGTCGAGCTCAAAGGGCCAGACCACCTGCGATGTCCGCAGTGCAAAGTGCTATACCCGATTGTGGACGGCATACCGGTGATGTTGATCGAGGAAGCCAAACCCGAAACGGAACGAGAGTGAACCTCTAGCGGTCCACGCTCGTCTGTAATCGATTCTTTTACGCGAGCGAAATAGCGATCTTCTCGAGATTGTCCACTGCGCCCGCACACCGTGTTCCATCCCTGAGCAGAAACCATGGCGAGGTGATGGTCGCCGAGGTCGATCTGCGAGTTGGGGGCAAGTGGCGCTACGTCGTGACAGCGAGTAAAGGCTTCGAGGTCGCCTTCCACGGCGTGTAGCGGGAGATCGTGCCCAACGAGCGGATCGTGTGGACCGAAATCTTCGAGGCCATGCCCGACGTCGTGGTCGAAGCGCTTCGACCGGATGGGGAGTAGGGCTCCTCACGCCGCGCACGCGTAGCGGCTGGTGTCGACGGGGTGGCGGCCGCCCACGTCGGTCAAGTCCGAGTTGATCTCGTCGTCGGTCAGGGCGTAGGCCTGGTTAGGGTCGCTGGCCGAGGTCGCGAACACGATCCCGAGCACCTTGCCCTGGAGATCCAAGAGAGGGCCGCCGGAGTTGCCGGGCCGCACCACGCTCTGGATCACGTAGACCTGCCGAGTCACTGTGTTGTTGCTGTATATGTCGCGGCCCACGGCTTCGACCGCACCGTCAACGACAGCGGGCTCGATTTTCTCCGGTCCACCGCCGGGATAGCCGATCACCGCCCCGTCGGTGCCGCGGGACGCGGGCGCGAAGCCCAGGCCCGGGCTGGTCAGGTCAGGCACGCTCAGTAGGGCGAAATCGCGCTCAGGGTCGAAGTAAACGACGGTGGCCACCAGGTCGTCACCACCTGGCGTTTGCAGATGATGGGCGTGGGTGCCGGAAACGACGTGCGCGTTCGTCACGACGTAGCCGTTTCCGATGGCAAAGCCACTACCTGTGACAAGGCCGCCGCACCCAAGGCTGGAGACCTTGAACACCGACTGGGCGGCATTGTTCACGCCGGGCGTGTCGATTGAGTTCGGGCCGGGAACCGGAAGCGACGCCGGCAGCCTTGGTTCGAGACCCGCGAACACGGCGGGAAACTGGACGCCGGCGAGGATGTCCCCGACACGTGCGAGAAAGGCGGGGCGCTGTGGCGCGATGGCGTCCAGCTGTCGGAGCACAAACGAGTTCTGGATCTGCTGTGCCACGTCCTGGCTCGGTCCGCGCGAGAAGCTCAGGCCCAGGAACCACATCATCACCAGCACCGCCAGCGCCGAAAACGCAGCGCCGCCCAGCGAGTCGCTGACGCCATGCCGTCCGCCGCGCAGGATGCGTTTGCGGATCGGCTCCCCCGTCGCGTAACCAATGCTGGATCCGAGGCTGCCCCCGATGATGAGCACGAGGACGGCCCCAAGTGGACGGGCGACTGGACTCGTGACGTGGATGTAGTCGAGCACGGGCTGGGCCGCGATGGCTCCGAGGAGCACACCCGCCAGCAGGCCTAGGTACTGCGTCATCGATAGCCAGAACCCACGGCGGTAGCCGTTGGCGAGGCCGATCAAGGTCGCAGCAACGATCACGAGATCAACGAAGTTAGGAATGTCTTAAGAGTAGAGGGGCCTCAGTCGTGGCCGCTCAAGAGGCTCCTTAGTGTTTCGAGGTTCCCTCATGTTTGGGGTTCTCGAGGTCCACCTCGGCTGCCCGGTTGCGGGCATCGCCGCGGAGGACCCACCATCCCAATCCGACCACGCCCAGCGAAGCGACCAGGAACGTGAGGCTCATAAAGAGCCACGCTGGCACCCATTCCCCGGCGTTGAGGAAAATCACAGCGCTAGCTCGACAGCGCCGGTATCGGCACTGCCGGCTGACCGGCTGCCTCGCGCAGATCGCGAAGGGGCATGTAGCTCTGAATGGGCGGGATCTTCTCGAAGTTGTACGGCGGCGGCGGCGAGGTCGTCGCCCATTCGAGGGAGTTCGCCTGCCACGGATCGTCGCCGGCGATCTCTCCGCCGCGCCAGCTGCGAACGACGTTGATGAGGAAGAGCAGGACCGAGAAGGCGATCAGGAACGATGAGACTGTGATGATCATGTTCGTGGTGCCCCACGCCGGGTTGGTGTAGGTGGCGATGCGCCGCGGCATGCCCTCCAGGCCGAGCGTGTGCATGATCAGGAAGGTCCCATTGAATCCGATGAACATCGTCCAGAAGTTCCACTCGCCCAGCTTCTTGTTGAGCAGCCTGCCCGTGATCTTCGGGAACCAGTAGTAGACGCCCGCGAAGATCGTGAAAACGCTGCCTCCGAACAGCACGTAGTGGAGGTGAGCTACGACGTAGTAGGACTGGTGGAGCTGCGTGTCGACGGGCACCGACGCCAGATACACGCCGGTGATGCCACCAATCAAGAAGGTCGCGAGGAATCCCCACGCGAACTTCATGGGCACAGTGAACTCAACCGATCCCCACCAGGTGGTCGCGATCCAGTTGAAGAACTTGATCCCAGTCGGCACCGCGATCAGCATCGTCATCAACATGAAGAAACCTTCGATGTAGGTGTTCATGCCGACTGTGAACATGTGGTGCGCCCACACGGTCATCGACAGGAACACGATGCCGAAGAGCGCGGCCACCATCGACATATAGCCAAAGATCGGCTTGCGGGCAAAGACGGGGATGATCTCCGAGATCATGCCGAAGCCCGGCAGAATCATGATGTAGACCTCGGGATGCCCGAAGAACCAGAAAAGGTGCTGGTAGAGCACCGGGCGACCCTGCGTCGTGAAGAAATTGGTGCCCAGCTGGCGGTCGGACTCGACCAGGATCATGGCGGCCGCGAGGGGGGCACCCACGATCAGCAACAGGATTGAAGTCGAGCTCTGCGCCCACACGAACAACGGCATGCGCGTGAGCTTCATGCCGGGCGCTCGCAGGGCGACGATGGTGGTGAGGAAATTCGTCGAGGCCATGATCCCGGAGATCGCCCAAACGATCAGGCTCATGGCCCAGAAGTCGACCCCAAGGCTGCCGTTCTGGTAGGCCTTCTCGGTCAGCGGCGCGTAACCCGTCCAGCCGGCGTCGAGGGCGCCCTTGCCGAAGAGGAAGCCGCCGTAGTACAGCAGGATCGACACCGGGACCAGCCAGAAACCAAGAAGGTTTACGCGCGGGAACGCCATGTCGCGGGCGCCGATCATGAGCGGCACCATGTAGTTGGCGATACCTGTCAGGAAGATCGTGACGAAGAAGAAGATCATCGTCACGCCGTGGGCGGAGATGAGCTGGTTGTAGGTTTCCGCGTCGACCACAGAGAGGTTGGGTTGCGCGAGCTGGATTCGGATCACCAGGGCAAAAATTCCAGCGAGGACGAAGCTGAAAATGCCGGTGACCATGTACATGATCCCGATCAGCTTGTGATCGGTCGTCGTCAGCCACAGGCTGATCGGCTTGAAGAACGTGTCGTCGTACTGCTTGGGACGGGGCAGTGTCTGAGTGGCCGCCATCTCCTCCTTATCCTACCTTCCAGCCGCTCAAGGGCTGGGGGTCGTTGATGGCGAGCCTGACGGTGACGGTGATGGCGATGGAGACGGAGATGGAGACGGAGACGGCTGGGCTGCAGCCAACTGCTTCGCCACCCAGGCGTCGTAAGCCGGCTGGCTCATCGCCTGGACGATGATCTGCATGGTGCTGTGGCCGGCGCCGCACAGCTCCGCGCATTCGCCGCGCCAGGTGCCGGTCTGGTCGATCTTCAGCCACGAGTAGTTGGTGTACCCGGGCACGGCGTCCGTCTTGCCTGAGATCGCCGGTACCCACCACGAGTGGATCACGTCAGTGCTGTCGAACGAGAGCCGCACCAGCTTGTTAACCGGCACCACAAACGGCGTGACGTCGCGGGCAAGCGTGCCTTCTTGATGGACCGTGAAGCCCTCCGGATAGGTGTAGGTCCAACCGAATTGGTGGCCGGTGATGCTGATGTTCATGTCAGCGTTGGTGATCGGCTGGAAATCCTTCTGCAGGGTCATGAAGCTGTAGCCGGCAATCACCAGAACCACGATCAACGGTGCAACCGTCCAGGCGATCTCGAGGCCGTTATGCCCGTGGATCTGCGGCGGCACATATCCGACTGGTTGCTTCGAGCGGCGGTAGCGGAGCACCACCCACAGGAGGGCGGCCTCGACGCCGATGAAGATGATGATCGCCGGGATCGAAATCCCGATGTAGGTGTTGTAGATGTCCTGCCCGTTGGGCGAGACGGGGGTTGGAAAGATGGGTGAGATGCCGCCTAATCCCTCGCACGAGCTGAGAAGGAAAGCGCCAGCGACAAGTCCGAGGATTGTGAGCGGCAGGCGGCCGCGTAGTTTCACGGCCCCAAGTCTATCTGAGCAAGAAGAAGCACTCGCTCCCTCCGTCGTTGGGAAGCGGGCCGTCAGCTGCCAAGGCAATCGGGGCGACCGTCCAAACCCGATAGAATCCAAAATCGACTGTGGCGGCAGCTAAGAAGCCTCGATATGTCGATGTCTCGAACCCGAGCCTTGCCGTCGACTGCCCGCGTTGCGGGCTGCGAACCCCTCGCTTTCTCGACCTCTGCGGCAACTGCGGCTACAAGCTGTGGCCCTCGAGCCAGGCCGCGTCCGCCGCCTTCCGGGCCTGGCGCGCCGCGGACCCTGCGCGAGCTGAAGCCTCGAGGTTCGACCTCGAGATTCCCCAGCACATCGACAACACAGTTGATTTCGCGGCTCGCGCCCATGAGCTAGGCATCCATCTCTTTCCGAACAGCAACTGGCCCTTCCTCATCTGCCTCGGAGTCTTCTTCCTCGCGCTCGGTGCCATTCCGTTTGCCTCGACGACGCGCATCGTGCTCGCCGTCATCGGCGGCGTGATCTTCCTGTACGGCGTCGCCGGATGGGTGCTCGTCGAGGACGTGAAGATGTACCCGGGTGAAGCCGTCGAGCCAGGCGCGGAGGTTCATCACTGATGGCGGTAGCCACAATGGAGCGGCCGCCGGCGCACGAGCCGGGTCCTCAATACCCGGCGATCAAGCCCGGCATGATGGGCATGTACATCTTCCTGGCCTCCGAGGTGATGTTCTTCGGAAGCCTGTTCGCGATGTACTTCTATCTGTTCGGCTCGCATAACACGTGGCCGCCCACGCCCCCCGCCGGCGCCAAGGAGTTCTACGTTGCCGTGGCGCCGATTCCCATCGTCAACACGCTTGTACTGTTCTCGAGCGCGTTCACCTGCCACTTCGCGGCCGATGCCCTCTCGCACGACAACCGGCGCCGGTTCTTCATCCTGTGGACGGCGACGATCCTGCTGGGCCTCGCTTTCGAGTTCGGCCAGCTGTACGAGTTCATCAACGCCTTCTCGCGCGGCCTGAACCTACAGGTCAACCAGTTCGGCAGCGCCTTTTTCATCATGACCGGCTTCCATGGAGCCCACGTTCTCGGCGGGCTCGTCCTGTTGACGTTGATCCTGTATCGAGCCTCCAAAGGGCAGTTCAACTCCCAGCACCACGTCGGGGTCGCCGCGGTGACCCTTTACTGGCACTTCGTGGACGTAGTGTGGTTCTTTCTCTTCACTATTCTTTACGTAGGGGTCGCCTACCAGCTGTGAAAGCGACGGCCGTCGCGGTCGCTGCAGTGGCTCTTCTCGCGGGCTGCAGCGGGGGCGGCACAACAGGTCAACCTGCCGGCTCGACCAAGGTGTCGATGACAGAGTTCAAGTTCACACCCAGCGACATTCAAGTTCCGGCCGGCACGGTCGTGTTCTTCCTGGTCAACGATGGAAATGGCATCTCGCACGACATGGCCATTCGGGATAGCAGCGGCAAAACGATCGCGAGGAGCGACCTGTTGTCAGCGGGGGACAGCACCGTGTTCACCGTCGATAACCTCGCGGCTGGCACCTACACGATCTTTTGCGACCAGCCGGGCCACGAGGCCTCCGGCATGCACGGAACCCTGACCGTCACGTAACGCTGGGAGACGGAACCCATCGGTTCCTCTTGGGCGCGCCCGGAGATTAGCTTGGCGTCGGGCTCGGAGATGGTGACGGCGATGGGGATGGCGATGGCGGTGGCGCCTTCTCAACCTTGAGGAGTTCCACCTCGAACACCAGCGTGGCGTTCGGCGGGATCACGGTGGCACCTGTGTTCGGATCGGTCTGGCCGGCCGTGCCGTACCCGAGGGCCGACGGGATGATCAGCTTTCGCTTGCCGCCCACCTTCATGCCTTGTATCCCCTCGTCCCAGCCCGGGATCACCTGTCCCGCGCCAAGCGTGAACACGAAGGCCGTCCGGCCCGCCTGGCGGCTGGTATCGAACGGCGGAGGGCCGCTGGTGAGCCAGCCGGTGTACTGCATCGTCACCTGCTTGCCGGAGACCGCCACTGCGCCGGTGCCGATCTTGAGTTCGATGATCTGGAGCCCATCCGGGTAGGTCACCACAGGCAGGCCCGCACCTGCATTGAAGTCGTCGGCGCCGGGGGATGGGCTTGGCGACGGGCTCGGAGGCGGGGCAACGGGGCTCTCGTTCGCGACCCGGCCGCTGGTTGCGTACGGGTCAGCGTACCCACACGCCGCCGCCGCCAGCGCGGTCACGGCGAGTACTGCTAGGAACGCCCCCCTCACGAGACCGCGATGTCGATGGAGGTCATCTTGTCGCCCTGCTGGATTTTGTCGAGTACATCCATTCCTGAAGTGACTTGACCGAAGTGGTTGTAGACGCCGCCGGTCGCGAGAAAGGGAGCGTCGCCGATGGTGATGAAAAACTGGGACCCGCTGACGCCGGCCGAGCTGGAGGCCATACCGGCCGTGCCGCGCGGCCACTTGGAGGGGTTGGTCTCGTCCGGGAGCTTGTACGCGGGGCCACCAGTGCCGTTGCCGAGCGGGTCCCCACCCTGGACGACGAAACCGGGCACCACCCGATGGAACTTCAAACCGTCGTAATAGTGGTTTTGCGAGAGGTAGACGAAGTTGTTGACTGTCTGGGGCGCGATTTTCGGATCCACGAGCGCGATCACGAAGTCGCCACGGTTGGTGTGCACCGTGGCGGTGTACTTCTTGGTGAGATCGATAACAGTTGGCGGGGGAGTAGTTCTCTGGTCCATGCAGGTCCTAATGTCATTGTCGCAGCCCGGGGCCGGCGAGATCAGAGGGATGCCAGCGTCAATCGATCCACAAGCGCACAGGGCAACCAACGCCACCGCCACGCCCAGACGTCTCACCGGCAGCACGATACGGAGGAGAGCCTCTACCGCGTCGGTTCCCTGGTGCCGACCGCCAGGAGCACCGCCAAGCCTAGGGCGATGACCGCGATCACCCCAATCGCCGCCGGCACGCCCTCCGTGGCGGCGACCCCTCCTGCGATGAGAGGTCCAAAGCAGAAGCCAAAAGCGACGGAGCTGGCGTTGATTCCGAAGATGGTGCTCTGCGCCTCGCTCGGGGTCTCGAGGCCGATCATGCTCGCGGTGGCCGGGATGATCACCCCACTCAACAGGCCGTTCAACCCGATCGCGCCGACCACCACCGCGATCCACGGCGCCACCGCGATCAAAGCGATCGCCACAGCCATCAGGGTTGCGGCGATCACTGTCGTGCGCACATAACCGATGCGTCTCGTCACGACCGTGTAAAAGATGGCTGAGGCGCTGGTCGCGATTCCCGAGAGCCCGAACGCAACGCCCGTGATCGCGGTCACAGCCTGGCCGCCCGCCATCTCGAGCAGCCTCAGCACCACGAGGATCTGGGTCGCGCTGTTGGCGACGCTGGTGAGCCCCTGCGCTCCGATCAGGCCCGCGAGCGCTCGCCGTGCGCCCGGTCGCTGGTCGATCAGGCCCAGCGTGCTGAGCCGCTTTGGATCGCGGCGGCGCAGCGGGCTCTCGCGCACCACAAGGAAGGCGGGGATCGTCGACAGCAAAAGAAGAACGCCGCCCCCAAGGAAAACCAGCCGCAGACCCACCAGCGCTGCGGCCAGGCCGCCGACGACGGGTCCGACCGCGCCGCCCAGGGCCACCGCTGACGTGACGACGCCCAGCGCCCAGCCGACGCGGTTGCGGGGAGTCTCGACCGCGACCAGCGCCGTCGCGGCGGCCACGGTCCCGCTGGTCGCACCTTGCAAGAAGCGAAGGATCACCAGCTGCTCCGGGGTCTGAACGAAACAGATCACACCGACGGTGAGAGCGCCACCGACCATCGAGCGGAGCAACATCGGCTTGCGCCCGAATCGATCGCCAAGGATGCCCCATATCGGGCTGGCGATGCCCATCGAGAGGCCGGAGGCACTGCCCGCGGCGGCGGTCCACAGGTCGAGGTTGCGGCCGGCGTGCACGCCAAGGTCCTGCGATATGAATATCGAGAGGAACGGGAAGGCGAAGCTGAACCCACAGATGGCCGTGAACTCGGCGAACCAAAGCGCTGCGAGGTTGCGCTTCCAATCGACCGTCGAAACCCACTCGCCCCTCGAGGGAAGGTCCGGGCGATGGGATGGCGTCCCGAGCGGCGGTTCAGTTCCCAGGGTCGAGCATCTCGACGATCCGATCCGGCGTGATCGGCAGGCGGTCGACGACGACGTCTGGGTTCCGCTTGCGCAGGGCATCCTCGACCGCGTTCGCGATGGCGGCGGGGACCGGAATCGTTCCGCTTTCGCCAGCACCCTTGAAGCCTTCGGCGTTGGTGTCGGTCGGCGTATCGACGTGGATGAGGTCGGGGAGCACAGTCACCTCGCCAGCGCTGACGATGGTGTAGTCGAGCAGACTGGCGCTGCGGAAATTTCCGTCGGGCTCGTACAGAGCGGCCTCGTAAAGCGCGTATCCAAGCCCATGCGCGTAGCCCCCGTGCATCTGACCCTCGACGAGCCGGGTGTTGATCGCCTTGCCGGTGTCGTGGACGATCACGTACCGCAGCACGTCGACGTGGCCGGTCTCCGGGTCCACTGAGACCACTGCCGCGTGGCAGCCGCTCGAGAATGTCAGCGGCCGGCCGGGGTCGAAGCTCTCGAGCACCTCGAGACCCTCGTCGGGGACCATGTCCGTGGCCGGCACGCGTTTGGCGGGCGCGCCGCGAACCTCGATGAACCCTTCGGCCATAACCAGGTCCTGCACATCGGCTTCAAGGACCTCGCCCGCGCGCTCGAGCAGCCGCTTGCGCATCGCTGTCGCGGCGCGAGCTGTCGCATTGCCGATCATCACGGCGCTTCTGCTGCCGGCGGTCAGCAGTGCAAATGGCACGTGCTGCGTGTCGCCAGCTGTGACCACCAGCTTCTCCAGCGGCCAACCAAGACGTTCGGCTGCCACCTGGGCCGCGATTGTTTGATGGCCCTGGCCTTGTGGAGTCGAGCCGACGAACAGCCTTGCGGTCCCGTCCTTGTCGATGCGCAGCTTGGCCGGCTCGCCGCGTCCGAACGACGTCGACTCGACGCAGCAGGCCACGCCGTAGCCGACGAGCTTGCCGTCCCGACCGCGGTCGCGCCCCTCGTCGTACGCAAGCTTGTCAAGGGCGAGCTCGAGGAGCCGTGGGTAGTTCCCGCTGTCGTACACGTATCCGCTGCGGCCGGCTGGAATGCCGGTCGTGTAAGGGATCTGCTCCGGCTTGATCAGGTTCCGTTTGCGGATGGTCGTGGGCTCGATGCCGAGCTTGCGAGCGAGGCGGTCGATAACGCGCTCCATTCCGTAATTGCCGAGCGGTCGCCCACCACCCCTGATGAATCCGGTGGGTACTGTGTTCGTGTAGACCAGCTCAGCTTCGATGTCCATTGCCGGCAGCACGTACGCCGAGACCATGTGGGGGATGATGATTCCGGGCTGGCCCGCGCCCGAGGCAGAGTAGGCGCCGATGTCGTGGATGACGCGCCCGCGCAATCCACGCAGCTTGCCTTCAGGCGAAGCGGCAAGCTCGAGCTCCATGACAGAGCCATGGCCTTGCGCAGTGGTGGCGCCGTCCTCGCTGCGCGTCGCGACCCAGCGCACCGAGCGCTTGAGCCGGAGCGCGGCCAATGCCGTCAGCACCTCTTCGGGAAAGACGCTGCCCTTGGCGCCGAAACCGCCGCCGACATCCTCCGCGAGCACGCGGACCTTTTCCTCAGGCAGGCCGACGATCGAAGCGATGGCGCTTCTGACGCCGAAGATGTTTTGCGTCGACGTCCAGATCTTGAGCGCGCCGTCCTCGTAACTCGCGGTCGTTGTGCGCGGCTCCATCGCGATTCCCAGCACGCGCGACGTGGTCAGCGTGATCTTTGCGGTGACCGAGTCGTCCGCGAACGCCGTCTTGATATCCCCGAATGTCGTCGAGCTCAACTGCGCGGTGTTGTTCTCCATGTCGCCATGGACCTTCGGCGCACCCTCTGCGGTCGCCGTCATGACGTCGCCCACTCCGGGCAGCGGGTCGAGCTCGCCGGCGATCGCCTCCGCCGCATCGCGGGCCTGGTACTCGGTTTCGGCCACGACGACTGCGTAGGCCTCGCCGACGTAGTTGACCTCGTCGGTGGTCAGGATCGGCCGGCCGCGCTGCACGATCCCGGTTGGTCCGAAGTCGCTCAGCCCTGGCGCCACCTCGGGTAGGTCGGATGCGGTCCAAACGGCGACCACGCCGGGCATGGTTTTGGCAGCCGAGGTGTCGATCGCGGCGATTCGTGCGTGAGGCATCGGCGACCGCACGAACGCAATGTGAAGGAGTCCATCGAGCTTGATGTCCCCCGCGTAGCGGCCGCGTCCGGTGATCAGCCGCTCATCTTCGATGCGGCGCATTGGCTGACCGATATGCGACGACATCGGAACTAGAATAAGCGTCCACTCGGTGCCCATTCCCGCCATGGGCGGCTAGCTCAGTTGGAAGAGCGCCAGCTTGACATGCTGGAGGTCGGGGGTTCGAAACCCTCGCCGCCCACCAAACGGGCCCAGGAGCGCGGCTGCTGAGCTGATCTGCCTGACACAAAGCGCATGTCGAGTAGCACCTTTGAAAACGATGGATTGGTTGTGGGCGATGACGGTTCGGCCCGGCCACAGCAATCGGGCGGGGAACGTCTTGCGGATGCCAGGGAGGGCGTCGGAGGACGACCTCCGCGCTTTTCCTGACGCGCCCATGGCCGACGTCGTCAGCGCCTATAACCGGGTGAAACCGGGAACCTCCGCCGGCTGAACAGGCCGCAAGAAAGTAGGCGCACCTCTCTACCGAAGCCAACGGGATTTTGGAGCGGGCGATGGGAATCGAACCCACGTAAACAGCTTGGAAGGCTGCCGCACTACCATTGTGCTACGCCCGCTTTGGCGCTTTGCTGGAGGCCGAAGGGTCGGTTGGCCGGGCCAGCAAGTAGAGTACCTAGACTTCCACCACGGCCCGGTCGTCTAGTGGACTAGGACGCAGCCCTTTCAAGGCTGATATCGCGGGTTCGAATCCCGCCCGGGCTACCAAACCCCTCGCCGCCAGTTCTTGGGCGAGTGGATTTGTAGCTTTCTCGTCCACGGCCGCGTTCTTGTCTATGTGCACAAGGGAACCGTCATGCCCAAGCGACTCGTGCCCGTGCTGCTGGCCGCGATTCTCGTCTCGTGCGGCGGCCCCGCACCGATTGCGAGTATCAGTCCGACGCCCACGACCACGGCCATGCCCTCGGCGTCGCCCTCGGCGTCGCCCTCACCAACCGACCAG
>Ga0307374_10004945_pt1 | contig 21908 bp, 16 predicted proteins | sample OX3MG_FD_202532 | JGI IMG/M metagenome (GOLD analysis project Ga0307374, IMG submission 202532) | Soil microbial communities from Risofladan, Vaasa, Finland - OX-3 | ecosystem: Environmental > Terrestrial > Soil > Coastal area > Acid sulfate soil | place: Finland: Risofladan, Vaasa | collected...
CCTGATGTGCTGCGCACATCAGGCAGAGGAGTCCTCACCGCGGCACCAATGCAGAGTCCTCCTCACTTGTTCCTTCAGCACAACGAAAGCGTGCTCGCTTGTGGCCTCGAACCCGTAGAAGCGTGCCATCCCCAAGAGCTATTGTTCACGTGGCACTAGAGTGGCAGCCGCAGATCAGAATCGAGCAGCCAGGAGGTTACGTGGGTGGCCACACCCGCCAACAAGCCAGCGATGCGTCCCACGCTCAACCTGACTGGCGTCACCGTGAACGCCATGGCGCTGATCGCGCCCGGAGCCTTTCTCTGGATCACCTACCAGATCCAGGCCGCGCAAACCCTCCCCGGCTCGTCGGCGACGACGGCGCTGGACATGTGGCCGGGCATCATCTTCGCGCTGTTCCTCGCGTTCCTCATGGCGATATCCTACGCCCAGCTCGCCGGCATCTATCCCGAGGCCGGCACCGGCAGTTGCTACTACTTTGCCGAGAAGGCATTCGTCGACAAGCAGGAAGACAAGCACCGACGCTGGGCCCGGCTCGCCAAGATCGTCACGGACTGGGCGGCCCACCTCTTCTACTGGGTCTATCCGGGCGTGATGGTCAGCTTCATGGCGATTCTGATCAGCTACATCGCCAGCCAGTTCGGCGTCACTATTGGCCCCGGCGGGGAGATCGTCATCGCCGTGGCCTTCGCCATCCTGGTCGGGTTCATCGCCTACCGGGGCGTGAGCGGATCGACCCTCACCGCCCTGGTGATCAACGTGGTCCAACTGACCGCACTGGTCGGGTTCTCTGCCCTGGCGGTCGGCTACCGCCTGCTCGACCCTCAGCACGCGACCTTCGTCTTTCCAACCGCCGCGTCGGTCTTTCTCCCACACTCGATCCCCAGCCTACTCTTCCAATCGACCATCGCCATCTTGATTCTGGTGGGGTTCGAGTCGTGTACCGCGTTCGGCGCCGAGGCGATCAACCCCCGGCGCGACATTCCGCGCGCGGTGATCCTGTCGCTGGCCATTCAAGGTATCTTCGCCTATCTCTTCGAGTACTTCGCGGCGAACTTCGCGCTGTCAGACAAGCTGACGGCGAAGGCAGCCGACGGGTCGAGCGTCACCGGCATCGCCGCGGCGGCATTGGCTTCGGCTTGATGGTCGTCATCGCCCTCACCGTCGCGCTGGCGATTCTGGGCACCACGCTCTCGGCGATGAACACCGGCGTGCGCATCACCTACGCGATGGCCCAGGACGCCGAGATGCCCGAATTTCTCGGCCTGCTCCACGGCGAGTTTGCCACTCCTCACACCTCCGTCGTCGTCATGGTGGTCGTGTCGGCGATCATCGGCGCCGTGGGCACGCTCTCGGTCGTCAGCCTCACCGCGGTGACGCTGGCGTCGAACCCGGGGACGTTCGTCCTCTATGCGCTGACCTGTCTCTGGACGGTCGTCGCCTTCAGCGGCCGGTCCGATCACAACCGGTTCATGCACCGGCTGGTCCCATTCGTCGGGCTCCTGGTCAACCTGCGGATGCTGGTGACGATCTTCTGGATAGGACTCCTCGGCGGCGGCGACTCGCAAACCGAATCGATCGGCGCGCTGGCGATCGGCGCGGTCTGGGCCGTCCTCAGCGGCGCCTACGTCGTCGTGCGCAGCCGCCAAACCGGCCGCTCGATCCTGGTGGCATCGAGAGACTGAAGTCGAGCCAGGGTGAGAAGTACCTGGCTGTGCTTGATGTGCGCCGCACGTCAAGCACAGCCAGGTACTTCTCACCCTGGACCAACAACCGGCGGGGATCCATGGTACGTTCACCGCGGCGGAGGAAAGGGTGACGATGCGGCAATGATCCAGATCGAGGCAGCCGGGCGGTCGGTCAGCGGGCAGGTCCGCGAGATCAACGAAGACGCGCTGGCGCTCGTCAGCCCGGAGGATGAGCCTCTGCTGGAGCGCAAAGGGCACCTGGTCGCCATCGCCGACGGCCTGGGGGGGCACGAGGCCGGACAGGTCGCCGGCGCCACCGCGGTTCAGGCGGTGGTCGGCGCCTACTTCGCGCCGACCAGCCCTGGCCGGGTCGAGCCCGCCCTGCAGCGCGCCATCCAGACTGCCAACCTGCGGGTCCACGATCTCGCCCGCCGTGAGCCGAGCTACCAATCGATGCAGACGACGCTGTCGTGCCTGGCGCTGGCCGGCGCGCTGGCCTACGTCGCCCACGTCGGCGATAGTCGGGTGTACCTGCTGCGCGGCGGCGCACTCACCCAGCTCACCAGCGATCACTCGGAAGCCGCCGAGCTGGTCCGTCTCGCCGGCAGCCTGCGCTCCGGCGTTCCACCAGCGCTGGAGGCGGTGGTCGACCACGCGCTGCAGCGCGATCCGGCCCAGCGTTACCCGACGATGGCCGCGTTCGCCGAGGAAGCTTGCCCACCTGGAGAACGTCGACCTGGCGTTTCTCGGCAACGCCACGGTCGGCCGGAACGGCCTATCCTCGGGATGGATCACCTGGCTCGTCGTGACACTCACCTTCGCGGTGCTGGCAGTGCTGGGCGTCGCGGCTGAACTGGTCCATCGGGCCCAGGTGCTCCATTAAAAATTCTTCAGCTGGGTTTGGCTGGCTTGTCGGGGCACAGCCAGGGCTGTGCCCCGACAAGCCAGCCAAACCCAGCTGAGCTTTGATCGACGAGAAGCGAGGAAAGTGATGACCAGCCCAGCGAACCGGTCGGGCGAGGACGAGCAGGTCGAGCAGGTCCTGCGGGCCGCGCGCGAGGCCGGGGTCGAGTTCATTCACTTGCAGTTCATCGACATCCCGGGGACGATCAAGGGCCTCAGCCTGCCGACCGACCACCTTGCTTCCTGCTTGACCGAGGGAATCTGGTTCGATGGCTCCTCGGTCGAGGGACTGGCACGCATCGCGGAGAGCGACCTGTACCTGCTGCCCGACCTGGCGACCTTCGGGATCATCCCCTGGGAGAAGCCGACGACCGCCCGCCTGATCTGCAATCTGGTGACGCCGGGGCGACAGCCGTTCCCCGCCGATCCCCGCTACGTTCTCCGCCGGGCCCTTGACGACGCGGCGGAGCTGGGGTTGTCCTATCGCGCCGGCGCCGAGGTCGAGTTTTATCTCTTCGAGGACCCCGCCCCCGATCGCCGCGCGCCGCTCCGCGTCGTCGGCGCGCGATCGCTGGTCCCCGCGGACCGCCGCAGCTATTTCGAGCTACCGGACGAGCGCGCCGCCGGACTGTGCCAGGAGGCAGTGGAAATGCTGCGCTCCCTCGGGTACCGCGTGGCCGCGACCCACCACGAAGTGTCGCCGGGTCAGCACGAGATCGATCTGGTCGAGGACGACGCGCTGCGGACGGCCGACGCGATCGTCACGTTGAAGCTGGTGATCCGGGCGCTCGCCCACCAGGCGGGCCTCCTGCCAACCTTCATGCCGAAGCCGATCGATCGCTCGAGTGGCTCGGGGCTTCATCTCACGCAGGTGCTCCTCGACCGGGCCACCGAGCGCGGCAGCCTCTTCGAGGATCACGGCGGTGGACACCTGTCCACGGTGGGCCAGCACTTCGTCGCCGGCCAGCTCGCCCACGCGCGCGGCATGTGCGCGGTGCTGGCGCCGTTGGTGAACTCCTACAAGCGCCTCGAGGGCGGCGACGAAGCACCCGCGACGGTCGCGTGGGCGCGGGTGAACCGGGGATCTTTCATCCGCGTCTCCGAGGCGCAGGGCCCTGGCTCCGGCGTCCTCGAGGTCCGTGCTCCCGATCCCAGCTGCAACCCGTACCTGGCGCTCGTCGTCCTGCTCCAGTGCGGGCTCGATGGTCTGCGCGCAAAAACGTCCTTGCCCGGCCCCGACGAGCCGGAGGGGCGGCCAGGCCCGCTGACCGGCGAGTCAGCGGCCGACCCGCTCCCGTCCACGCTCGGCGAGGCGCTCGAAGAAATCGGCCGGGACATGACCGTCCGCTCGGCGCTGGGGCAGCCGGTCTACGAGCGCTTCCTGGCGGCCAAGGATCAGGAATGGGTCGCCTACCGGCACCACATTAGTAGCTGGGAGATCGAGGCGTATCTGGAAAACGCGTGACGGGTCACCGGTGACCCGCGCGCGGCGCCGGCGCCGCCCGTCGCTTCGCCGCCAGGAGGCGGCTGGCGGGTGGCGCGCCGGCTGCCACCGGTCCCGGGGCGCCGAGCCGATTGGCTGGAGCCGGCGCCCGGCGGACAACCGGCGTGGTGGGGTGAAGGGAGGCGATCGCGACCGGTCGCGCCGCGTGGCGGGTGGCGACGAGCCGGCCCGCGAGCTGGGCGGCTCGGCCGGTCTGACCGAGCCAACGCACCCGCACGCGCTCGACGACGGGCGCGAGATCGGCCGGCGAGAAACGCAGGCGTCGGATCGCCACGTCCAGCAAGAACAACGGGATCAGCGCGGTGATCAGGTACGGCCAGACCGGCTGGGCCGAATCGGCCGAGCGCAGGTTGTGCGCGAAGCTCTCGGCCGGCGTCGTCAGCACCGTCCCGCCGGTGCTCGCGGCAAGCTGGCGCAGCAGACCGACGTCGGTCGGCAGGCCGGCGAACTCCGGCGAGTAGGGCACGGTGAAGCCAGACGTCTGCGTGGCGGGCACCGTCTCGCCCTCCGCGTTCTGGGTCACCTGGACAAGATAGGCCCCCTGATCGTTGGCCGGGACGTCGGCAGCGTAGCGGCCCGGGGCCACCTGCTCCAGGGTGACGGTCTGGACCCCTCCCTTGGGGCTGGCGACGGTCGCGGTCGTCGGCGCGTCGTTGATGTAGTGACCATCGCCGCTCACCGAGTCGACGACGATTTGGGCCTGTCCGTTGGCGACAACGGTCTGCACCTGCAGGTTTTGCCCCTGTGGCGATGGTATCGCCCACTTGAACGTCTGCGCCCAGAACTGGCTGAAGTCCTTCCAGGAGACCCACGACGATGACCAGCGGGCGCTCGCATCGGAGGTGAACGCCACCGACCGCCCCAGGCCGAACTGCCACTGCGCGAGAATCGGGTCCTGCTCGGGCGATGCGAGTCCGACAACCGCCGAGGGTTTCGGGGTCGTCGCGACGTACCCATAAAGGGGCGGCAGGCCGGTGATCCCCGAGAGGATCGGCGTCTGATCGACCACGGTCGGGGTGAAGGTCTCTTCGGTTACCGCCGCGCGCGCGATCTCGGTCGTCTCCTTGAGGACGAAGCGCGGGACGTCCAGGGGATTACTGGCATCGTAGAACCGCCCGCGGCCCCAGTCCGCGAGGTTCTGCAGCAGGTTGAGGTCCGCGTCGGTGCCGATACCGATGGTCGACAGCGTGACGCCATTCGCGCGCATCTGGGCGGTCAGGCCCGGGTAGTCGCCGGCTGGCGCCAGGCCGTCGGTCATCAGCACGATGTGCTTCACCTTCGCCTGGCGCGTGACGATGTCGTCGTAAGCGGTGACGAGCGCCGGGTAGATTTCGGTCCCGCCGCCCGGCTCGAGCTTGGAGATGTCGGCCTCCAGCGTCGGGCGGTCGGTCAGCGACTGCGTCGGAAAGATCCAGTGCGGTGTCTCGTCGAACGCCAGGATACCGACCTGGTCCTGGTCGGCGAGCTCCTGGGTGGCCCCGAGCGCCGCTTCACGTGCCAGCTCGATCTTGGTCGCGCCGGGCGGCCCCTCGCTCATGCTGCCGGAGGTGTCGATCACCAGGATCAGCGCGACGTTCGCGTGGGCTTCGCGGCCGCGCACGTCCATCGACACCGGCAGCGCCTCCTCCAGCGGCGTGTCCTTGTAGGCGCCCACGCCGAAGCTGCGGTCGCCCCCGACGACGACCAGACCGCCGCCGAAGTCCTGCACGTACGACCGGAGCGCGGTCAAGCCGTCTGCACCAATCTCGGTCGCCGGGACGTTCACCAGGCCAATCGCGTCGTACTGGCGCAGGCTGGCGACGTCGCCGCTGAGAATCGAGGGCGCCTCGACGTCGGTCGACAACCCGGCGGCCTCCAGCGCTTTCGAGAGATAGCGCGCGCCACCGGGGTCGCCTTCGACCAGCAGGACGCGCGGCGGGCCGGCGACCTGGAGCGTGGCGTAGCCGACGTTGTTCTCGCTGATCGTGTCACGACCGGGCTCGACGATGACCTCGAACGCGTGCGAGCCGGGCGTCAACGGGTCGTGTCCAAAGACCAGACTGTTGTCGCCGACGTGCAAATCGAGCTGCTGCGTCGTGTCCAGGCGGTCGTCGATCAGGAAGCGCACCTGCGCGGACGTCTCGACGGTCGAGTTGATCGTCACGTCAATGGTGAACCGCTCGCCTTTGTGAATGGCGGGCGGGACACTGAGCCGACGCACGGCGACCTCGGGGCTGGCCACCGAGGACAGCGGGACGGTGTCCACCTGAATGCCATCCGCGCGCAGCAACGGCGCCTCGGCCTGAGCGTCGCCCTGGTTCTCGTTCCCATCGCTGAGCACGACGATCCGGCGGGAGCCGCCCTGGGGCAAGACGCCCTCGGCCAACCGGAGCGCGCCTTCGAGGTCGGTGTGGTCGCGATCCAGTTGCGCCGTGGGATTGACCGCCCCGGACGCCGTGCTCAAACCCTGCTCGACCGCCGCGTCGCCCGCGAACGAGATCACCGCCGACTGATCGCCAGGGTGCTTCTGCTGGATCGCCCGCTCGATCCAGTCGATCGTCTGCTGCTGCTCGGTCGCCGAGACGCTCGCCGAGCGATCCAGCAAGAAGATGGTGGAGAGCGTGTCGGACCCCGTCCAGATCACCGGCGCGGCCAGCGCCAGCACCAACGCGGTGAACGCGAGGAACCGGACGGCCAGTAGCAGGTAGCGACGCGCCGACGACCGGGCGCGCCGACTGCGCCGGTCGACGACGACGAACGCGACCAGCAGCGCCAGCAGCGCCAGCGCGATCGGGCGGGTGAATTCCAAGCCACTCATCGCCGGTGGAACCACCACCACTCGCCAAACAGCAGCGGCACGGCCAGCAGCAGCAACCAGGGCGCGTAGTCGTGGACCAGGGGCTGCTGCTGGGCGGACGCGGCGCCGGCCGGGGCATCGTGGTCGGCGAGATTCGCGCGCGGCCGGAGGTCCGATTCGGACGGATTGAACAGATTGACCGCGAACTGCTGGACGTCGACCGACTGCGTCCCAACGAACTCCGTCACCTGGTACAGACCAACGCGATCGGTGTGATCGAATCGAATGGCCTGGCCCGATGGAACGACCGTCCAGCGCTGATTGGCAGGGCCATCGACCACGACGTGATCGACTCCCGGCCGCGGTTGGATCATCGCCGGCGCGCCTGGCGTCAGAGATGCCGACTGGGTGACCGTGGCCGGAGTCAGGAAACGCATCACGTTCGCGATCAAAATCGGGAACGCCGCCGAGAGCGGTAGATTCGACTGCTGCAAATCGAACGTCAGGCCGACCATCCGCCGTCCCTTGTCGTCGCCGACGAATCCCAGCGGAACGCCATTCGATTCGATCAGCGGCTGCGCCCAGTCGGGCAGCTTCACGTTGCTCGCGCGGGCGATGCTGATCGTGCGAAGATCGACGTAGGCGAGAGTCGGGTCGTCGTTACGCCAGAGCGTGATCGGCGGTGATCGGACCACGCCCTGCAGCGGTAGCCACGGCGCATCCGACGGGTTGACGATCAAGGAGTTCTTCGTCGGGGGATTGTCCGGGATGAAGCCATCGAAGATCAACACGTCGTAGGGCGCGGTGTCGACGGTCGGAAAGCTCCGCGGCGTCACCTGGTAGATCGTCAGGTCGGGCACCGCCTGCAGCGCTTTCTGCAGGAAGAGGTTGCCGCGCGTCACGAGCAGGACTGGCGTGGAGGGCGGCGCGCCGCGGACGAGCGTCGCGCGGTTGTCGGCGGTCAGCGCGTCTGTCTGGTTGATCTGAAGCTGGATGACCCGGGCCTCCGGTGGCAGGTCGGTGAAGAAAAGCTGGCTCGACCCGTTGGCCGACAGATCGACCGATCGCGTCTCCACGGCCTGGCCATCCGCGCTGAGCGTCACGCCGACCCGGGTTGGCTGCGAATCGAAGTTCTGCACGCGGGCGAAGAGTTGACGCGGGTCACCGGATTGCAGCCCATCTCCCTCGGCGCCGGTGCGCGTGGCCAGGGCGGTGATCGCCTGGTTCCCGGCCACGACCCCAAACTGGTGGAAGCGCAGGTTCAGGTTCGTCAGGTCGTCCCACTCGGGGGGATGGGCGTACGCGCCATCAGAGAAAAGCTGGACCGTCGCGTCGGAACGGCCGTGCGCGAGCGCACCGGCCAGGCGCAGCGCCGGACCGATCGAGTCGCCGGCGGCGTCGCTCGCCTGAAGGCTGGCCAGGCCGCGGACGAGCGCGGCGTGGTCACTCGTTTCCGGCACGATGACCTGCGCGGACACGCCGGCGGCGATCAACGCCGCGCTGGTGCCTTCCGGCAAGCCACCGATCAGATTTTGCGCGGAATTCACCGCCCGCGCGAAGCGGCTCGGTAGGACGTCCGTCGCCTGCATGCTCGCCGATGCGTCGATCACGATCGCGACGAACCGCGTGGCCGGGGCCGGAGCGACGATCGCGGGACGTGCCAGCGCCACGGTCAACACCGCCAGCAGGACTAATTGAAGCACGAGCAGCACGCTCCAGCGCAGCTTCTGCCAGGGCTCGTGCGCGGCCAGGTCGCGCCGCAGCGTTTCCCACAGGAGCGTGCTCGAGACTTCGCGCTGGGTCCGGCGGGCCTTGAGGAGGTAGAACAGCACCACCACCGGCAACGACAGGCCGAAGAGGAGCGCCAGCGGCGCCAGGAGGCTCACGCCAGCACCCCCTGCAGGCGCAAAGCGCGCAGGACCGCGCGCTCCAGGTCGTCGGCCGAGCTGAGACGCAGGTAGCGGGCGTTGCGTTCGTGACAGAGGCGCGCCAGGCGGTCGGTCCACTCGGCCAGCCGCTGACGGTAACGCGCCAGCGTGCCGAGGTCGAGGTTCGCTTCGATCAATTGGCCGGTCTCGCGGTCGATCAACTGAACGTCCTCGGCCGGCTCGGGATCGAGTTCCTGCGGTGAGAGCAGGTGAATGACGATGGACTCGTGCTTGGCCGTCGCCAGGCGGCGCAGGCCGTCCTCGGCGGTGGGGCTCAGCAGGTCGGTCAAGAAGATGAGCAGACCGGGCTGTTTCAGGCGGTCGACGTAGCCGGCGACGCTCGCGGCGAAGTCGGTCCGCGTTGCCGACGGAGCCGCGGCCAGCGCGGCAAAGCAAGCGGCCCGCTGGCGCTGTCCCCAGAACGGGCCGGCGACGCCAACCGCCCGGTCGGCCAGGTAACCAATCTGCAGCCGGTCGTAGCCGCAGAGCGCGACGTAGCCGAGCGCACTGGCCAATTGCAGGGCCACCTCGCGCTTGTTGGGGATGCCTGAATCCATCGAGCGGCTGACGTCGACCAGCAGGTGGACCGTCAGGACCTGTTCGTCTTCGTAGAGGCGGACGAAGAGGTCGCCGGAGCGGCCGTAAGCGTTCCAATCGACCTGGCGGAGGTCGTCGCCCGGAGTGTAGGGGCGGAAGTCGACGAACTGCAGCGAGTTGCCGCGCAGGGGACTACGGCGGTCGCCCTGCCCCTGTCGGGCCAGGCGCCGACGGCTGACCAGAGTCAGCTTCTCCAATTGCCGCAGCAACGATGGTGCGAGCGCAATCGTCTCCGCCATGGTACCGCCCATTATAGCTCGCCCGGGCGGCTGCCGTCCACGATATTCGACTTCTGCGTCACGGCCCCAGCGAGATCCCGACCAGCGGCCCGACGAGGTTGATCGCCACGTAGAGGAGGGACAGGAAGCCGATCGCGATCACTGTCGCCCAGGCCAGCGCATTGTACAGCAGGCCGTTGCGGTGCCTTCCCATCACCTCCGGGTCGCTGGCCAGGCGGACGATGAAGACGAGCAGCGGCACCAGCAGCAGGCAGTTGATCACCTGGACGACGATCAGCAACTGAATCAGCGGCACACCCGGGATGAGCGTCACGAACGCGCCGATGGCGATCAGCGAAGTGAACAGGTAGTAGAACGCCGGGGCCTCGCTGGGATTGAACGACAGCCCCTTCTCCCAGCCGAACGCTTCGGTGATCGAGAACGCCGTGGCGACCGGCAGCACGCCCGCTGCCAGCATCGACGCGCCGAGCAGTCCGACGCCAAAGAGAATCTCGGCGTACTTGCCGGCCACCGGCACCAGCGCGAGCGCCGCGTCTCCGGCGGTGTTGATCGTCACGTGGTGCGTGTAGAGCGTCGCCGCGGTGGCGACGATGATGAAGAAGCTGATCAGATCGCCAAAAATCGACCCGACGATCACGTCGAGCCGCTCGTAGGGATACTCGCGCGCGGTGATGCCCTTGTCGACGACCGACGACTGCACGTAGATCTGCATGTAGGGCGTGATCGTCGTGCCAACCGTCGCGATGAAAAGGAAGATGAAGCCGCTGTTCAGATGGAACGTCGGGGTGACCGTGCCCTGGAACACCCTGGTCCAGTCCGGGTGCGCCAGGGCGGCCGAGATGGGATAGGCGAAGAACGTCAGGGTCATGACCAGAAAGACCCGTTCGATCCGAGCATAGGAGCCGCGCGTGATCAGCCACCAGATCAGCACGGCGACGATCGGCACGGTAAGATAGCGGGTGATGCCGAAGAGTTCAAAGCTGGCCGCGATGCCGGCGAACTCGGAGATGGTGATCACGCCGTTGGCGATGAGCAGGAGCAGCATCGCGAAGACTGTCCAGCGCGGACCGAACTGCTCACGAATCAGCTCGGAGAGGCCCTTGCCGGTGACCGCCCCCATGCGCGCGCACATCTCCTGGACGACGATCAGGCTGACGGTGATCAGCACGATCATCCAGAGCATGTCGTAGCCATACGAGGCGCCCGCGCTCGCGTACGTGGCGATGCCACCGGCGTCGTCACCGGCGGCCGCGGCGATCAGGCCCGGCCCGAGAACCGCGAGGTATGGCAGGATCGTCAGGCGACGCAGCGGGCCCTTCGTCCAGCGCTGGAATGAGGCGTGGAACGACACCCAGGGGCGCAGCAGAATTTGCCAGTGTGGCGCTCGCCAGACGTCCTTCAGCGCCACCCCGGCACCGCCGCTGTCACCGGAAGAGCTTGGGCAGGCGCCGCCGCCACTCTTCGGGGAGAATCACGTCGATCGCGTCGTCGACGGTGACCACGCCCAGGAGGTGGTCGGACTCGTCGACCACCGGCAGCGCGAGCAGGTTGTAGTGGGCGACCGTCCGGGCGACTTCGTCGGCCGGATCGGTCACGTGGGCCCGGATGAGGTCGCGGACCATGATCGCTTTGAGGCGCGCATCGGGCGGCGCGGTGACCAGATGACGGAGCGAGAGGACGCCAACCAGGCGCCCGCTGATCTCGTTGTCGACGACGTAGAGGTAGTAGATCTGGTCGGGCAGCTCTTTTTGCTGACGTAAGCGGCCGATCGTCTGGCGGGCCGTGAGATACTCCGGCATCGTCACGAAGTCGGTCGTCATGATGCCGCCCGCCGAATCCTCGGGATAGGTCAGCAGCCGCTGCACCTGCGCGGCTTCGCTGGCCTGCATTTCTTTCAACAGTCCCGCCGCCTGTTCAACGGACAGCTCGCCCAGCAGGTCGGCGGCGTCGTCCGGGTCCATCTCCTCGAGAATGTCGGCGGCGTCGGCCGGCGGCAGCGACGAAATGATCGCGGTCGACATCGACGGCTCCAACTCTTCGACGGTATCGGCGGCGATCGGGTCCTCCAGCGAGGCGAGGACTTCGCTGGCCTGGGGGTAGGCGAGCCCCTCGACCAGCTCGGCGATGTCGGCCGGGTGCAGCCGGGCGATCTTGTCGTGTGGGATCAGGAGCTTCACCTGGGGCACGTCCGTCGCAAAGAACTCGACCTGGCTCCAGGAGATCAGCTTGCGGGTCAGGCGTGGCACGATCAGCCAACGCGGGAGCACGCGCGCCAGGAAGCCGGCCGTGCTCACGTCGGCCGCGACCAGTTGGAGCGTGCGCCCGTACAGGGCGAGCTGCGTGTCGTTCACGCGGACCACGCGCCGCCCGGCCACGTCGACGATCTGCTTGTCGAGGATGTCACGGGCCAGGAGGACCTCGCCGTCGCGCCGCTCGAAGGGCCGCAGGTCGAGCCGGCTGGTCAGCAGCTTCACGCCGAGCGGCCCAATCGACCCGACCGAGTCCCACGGGACGTAGATCGGCTCGGGAATGCCACCCACCACGACCACCAGGCCCTTCACTTTCGGAAACGGCTCGCTGCCAACCATCACGATCAGGTCGCGCAACATCCCCAATCGCTCGCCCGGCGGGCTGGTCACGCGGGCGCCGATCACTTCCGAGAGATAGAAGAGAACGGTCGCGTCTCTGACACCCGTGGTTGACATCACGTTCCCCGCATTCTGCTGGTGGTTCGGCTCTTCGCGTGGCGGCATTTGGCGTACCCGTGTGACAGAGAAAACCGCCGGTCACCGATGGAGCGCTCGCGACGTGTCGCCGACGAGAGCACGAGTATAGCAAAGCCGCGTCCCGGGTCGGCACCCTTTGACGGTTCTCTCGTGAGACGCTCGCCGTGCTGCCGTGCCCTCGCCATGATATTGTACCCTGTCGTGGTGCGCGTTTCGTGGATGAGCAGTAGAATGGAATACATCTGATCGCTGCGTGGAGACGCAAGACGGAAAACGTAAGACGCAGGGCCGGTGCGCCGCGATGACTGCCGTTTGCGTCTTACGTCTTACATCTTCCGTTTTCCGTTTTCCGTTTTGGGGGGCCGGAGTGATGTCAACGCCAGCATCCCGCGAGTTCGCGCCGGACACCGCGGCGGATCTGCGCCGGAGCGGCTGGACCATCGTCGAGATCCCGGCCGGTCTGACGCTCGCCCTGCTGCGTCAGCACGGCGCTCCGTTCCGCGGCGACCGGTACTTCAGAGACCTCGCAGCGCGCGTCGTCGAAGCGCCGACCCGGACGCAGTCCGTCGCCTACCGACCGGCGATCCTGCCGGGAAGCCTGAACCGGCGCTACGACGAGTGCGAGGAACTGCTCGCCGGGTTCAACCGATCGGTGCCGGTGGGGTGCCGGGCGATCATCGGCCAGGCCGCGGTCTACGTGCAGATTCTCTGGTGTCACTGCCAGGCGACCGGCGAGTTTCCCCTGGCCGGGGGGTACACCTGGGCATCCGAGACCTATCCCGAGGGGCACCTCGTCGTCGGTGTGTTCGGTCGTGAACGGCCGTTGGTCGTCGGTCCTCATCCAAAGTCCGGTCGCGGGATCGGGGTGATGCCGCTGATCGTGCCCGAGGAGGGTGTGTGAACAGCGCCACGTGGTGAGGGACGCGCATGGCGCGTCCCTCACCACGTGGCGCTGTTCACACACCCTCTTACGGGTTTGGAATGCGTTTTACTCGACGCTGACTCATATTTAATTGCCAATTAACATTTGGGTCATAGGATTTCCTTAGCTGGATTCTTCCAACGTGAAGGAAGAGAGAACGAGATGGCTCGAACAACTGTCGTGTCTCCCGCGGGCGGCCGCGTGGTCGTCCCGAAAATCCTCGTCGGCGCGCTCATTCTGGTCGTGATCCTCGGCATCCTCGGGGTCACCGGCGTGCTCGCCCAGGCGCGACAACTGATTCCCGGCCTGAAAGAGTCGGCGCCAACCTATCAGACGACGACCGTGGGCCATGGCAACATCGAGGTGAGTGTCATCGCGACCGGTCCGGTCGCGACGGTCGACGAGCTCCCGTTGACGTTCAAGACCTCCGGTAAGCTGGACGCTCTGAACGCGGCGGTCGGCGACCACGTCACGAAAGGGGAAGTCCTGGCGACTCTGGACACCAGCGACTTGCAGACGGCTCTCGATCAGGCGAAGGCAAACCTCGCTCAGCAGCAAGCCAATCTGGCGAAGCTCGAGGCTGGCGCGACCAGCGCCCAGCAGGAGGTAGCCCAGTCTTCGGTCAATAGCGCCAAGACGTCGGCGGCCGATGCCCAGGCGAACGTTGCCACGACGCAGGCGAGCTCGGCCCAGGACATCACGGCGGCGCAGGGGAGCGCGAACATCGCGCAAACCGGCCTGACCTCGGCACAGGCCGCGCTGGCGTCGGCCCAGGATCAGGAGCAGAAAGGACTGGCCGCCGACCAGACCGCCGTGACGAACGCCCAGAAGAACCTGGACACGGTGAACGCGTCGGTTGTCGCCAACGGGCCCGTTCTCCAACAGCAGCTCGAGAAAGCGAAGGACGACCTGTGGTCGGCGCAAACCAGCCGGGATGCCACCTGCGGCCGTTCGAAAGGGGCCGACTGCGCTTCGGCCAATGCGACCGTCGCGGGAGCCGAGACCTCGGTGAACGCCGCGGCGGCCCAGATCGATCAGAGTCAGAAGCAAGGCGCGCAGCAGATCGCCCAGGCGCAGGCATCGCTCGATCAGGCCAAGTCCCAGTCGGCCAACGACAAAGCCAAGTTCGACGCTTCGATCGTCAGCGCGCAGGACCAGGTCAAGCAGGCGCAGGCTACGCTGGCCAACGCCGAGACGGGTGTCACCCAGGCCCAGGCGAAGGCGACCGCGACCGTGCAGAGCGCTCAGGCGCAGACCGATCAGGCAAATGGAGCGCTGAAGTCGGCCCAGGCGAACTACTCTGAGACGGTTGCGCCGCCGACGCCAGCCGACGTGGCCGCGGCGAAGGCACAGGTGGCCAACGCCCAGGCCGCTCTCGTCTCCGCCCAGGATAGCTACAACTCCGCGACGCTCAGCTCGCCGATCAGTGGGACCGTGGCGCAGATCAACGGTGCGGTCGGGCAATGGATTTCGGGCGGGGACGTCGCGGCGACGTCCGGGTCCACCGCGAGCGCAACGGCACTCTTTACGATCGTCAACCTCGACGACCTGCTGGTGACGGCGCAAGTGAACGAAGCGGATATTGGCAAGGTGAAGGTGGGCGATCCGGTGACCTATACTGTGAGCGCGTATCCTCAGCAGCGCTTCACCGGGAAAGTCTTGAACGTCCAGCCGATTGGCACGGTGGTCCAGAACGTCGTGAACTATACCGTGACCTGCTCGATCCAGTCGGCCAAGGACGCGACCCTCTACCCCGGCATGACGGCCGCGGCGACGATCGTCTCGCAGCAGCACAATGGCGTCGTGATGGTGCCGAACACCGCGCTGTCGTTCGCCCAGTCGGCGGTGCGCGACGGGCTCGTCCAGGGCGCTGGCGGGCAGCAGAGCGGACAGAACGCGGGCGCGCGGCCTCAAGGGCAGCGGTCGGCGAACGGCGGCACCAACGCCGTGCGCGGTGCGACCGCCGGCCAACCGGCCAGCGCCAGCGGACAGCGGTCGACGACTGTCCGAAACGCCGCGAGCGGCCAGGGTAACGCGGCCGGTCAGGGAAATGCCAACCGTGGCATCGTGCTGACGCTGAAGGGCGGTCAACTGGTGCCGGTGCGTGTCACGCTGGGTATCACCGACGGCACGAATACCGAGATTCTCTCCGGGCTCGAAGCCGGCCAATCGATCGTGGCCGGGGCGGTGGGCGGCCCCGTCTCGGGCAGCAGCGCCCCGAACGGGCCCGGCGGGGGTCGCGGCGGGGTTTTCTTCGGCAGGGGGTTCGGCGGATGAGCTCCACGATGGGCGAGGGCCTGAGCGGTGACCCGATCATTCGCGTCGAGCATCTGACCAAGGACTACCACCTCGGAACGACGGTGGTCCACGCGCTGCGCGGGGTGACACTGGACGTCTTCCCGGGCGAGTTCGTCGCGGTCATGGGAGCGTCTGGCTCCGGGAAGTCCACCTTCATGAACTTGATCGGCTGCCTCGATCACCCGAGCGGCGGGATCTATTTGCTCGACGGCATCGACGTAGCGCAACTCGACGGCGACGACCTGGCGCTGGTCCGCAACCGGAAAGTAGGCTTTATTTTCCAGGGTTTCAACCTGCTTCCCCGCATGACCGCGCTGGGCAACGTGACGTTGCCCATGGTCTACGCGGGAGTCCCGCACCAGGCGATGGAGGAGCGAGCGCTGGCCGCCCTGGAAGCGGTGGGTCTTGCCGACCGCGCGGATCACCGCCCGTCGGAGATGTCTGGCGGTCAGCAGCAGCGCGTGGCGATCGCCCGCAGCCTGGTCAACGGCCCGTCGATCATTCTGGCCGACGAGCCGACGGGGAATCTGGATAGCCGGACCAGCGTCGAGGTGATGGCGATCCTGCAGCGGCTGAACGCGCAGGGCATCACTATCGTCCTGGTGACGCACGAAGCGGACATCGCGACCTATTGCAAGCGGGTCGTGCGCTTCCGCGATGGCCGCGTGATTCAGGACCAGGTGAGCGTGAATCGTCGCCTCGCCGCCGCGGTGCTGGCCGAGATCCCGGCCGAGGAAGAGGAGGTGAACGTGGGATGAGCATCCTTGACGAGAAGGTGAGAGTCGAGAGTCAGACGGTAGACGAGGGGGCGAGGGGCCTGGGGCCGTTGCCCAAGGACGCGACTGGCTCGATGGCGCTTGGCCAGAGTATCGGCGCCGCGCTCGAAGCGCTCCAGTCGAACAAGCTGCGGGCGCTGCTGACGATGCTTGGCATCATCATCGGCGTCGCCGCGGTGATCGTCATGATCGGGCTGGGCGAGGGCGCCCGACAGTCCGTCCAGGCGCGGTTGTCGCGGCTAGGAACGAATCTTCTGACCATTGAGCCGGGTTCCAGCGACCGCGGCGGTGTACGCACCGGCAGCGGCGGACTGCCCTCGTTGACCGAGGACGACGCCAAAGCGATTCTGAGCCAGGTCGCCGGCGTGGCCGCGGTCAGCCCCATCCTGAATGCCGGCAACACCCAGGTCGTCGCCGGCGACCAGAACTGGAGCACCGACATTCAGGGCGGCTACCCGTCGATCTTCCCGGTCCAGGACTGGGAGATCGCCGAGGGTGCCGCGTATAACGAGGGGGACGAGGCCTCGGCCGCGCTCGTCTGCGACATCGGGCAGACCGTCGCCACCAACCTCTTCGGGACGACCGACCCGGTTGGCCAGACGATCTTGATCCGCAACGTGCCGTTCACCATCAAGGGCGTGCTGGTCTCGAAGGGTAGCAACGGCTTTCAGGACCAGGACGACGTCATCTTGATGCCGTACGAGACCGCTCAGATTCGCCTCTTCCACCGGCCCTCGGTCAATAACATCATGGTCCAGGTCTCGCAGACGAGCCAGATCGACTCGGTTCAGACCGCTGTCACAGACCTTCTCCACACGCGTCACCGCATCCGACCCAATCAGGCCGACGACTTCCGGGTGCGGAACAACAATCAGATCATCAACACAGCGCAGCAGGCGAGCGATACCCTGACCTACCTGCTCGCCGGCGTCGCCGCGGTGTCGCTGCTCGTCGGCGGCATCGGCATCATGAACATCATGCTCGTTTCGGTCACCGAGCGAACGCGCGAGATCGGCATTCGGATGGCGGTTGGGGCCCGCAAGAACAACATTCTGTCGCAGTTCCTGGTCGAAGCCGTCCTGTTGAGCGTCGTCGGCGGGATCATCGGCATCCTTTTGGGCACGGGAGGATCGGTCGGGTTGAGCAAGTTGGCCGGGTGGGACGCGGTGATCACCGTCCAGGCGGTCGTGCTCTCGTTCGGGTTCGCGGCGCTCGTGGGCGTCTTCTTCGGCTATTATCCCGCGACGAAAGCATCCCAGCTCGATCCGATCGACGCCCTGCGCTACGAGTAGGCGAGCAAAATTTCACGAAAGCGGGCCGGAGGGTTTAGAATCTAGTGAGACGGTCGGCCGATGGGTCGAACCGGGGAGACGTTCACCGCGGAAACGCAGAGGACGCAGAGACGAGTGACGCGGGATGAGGGGCCCCTCATCCCGCGTCCGGGTGCCTGGGGTAAGCTGAATGGGTTCTCGATCCGCGATGAACGGCCCTAGCGCGCCGGGATCGCTGGAGCGTTCGACCAATCGGGTGACGCGACGCACGTTCCTCAAGCGGTCGAGCGTGTTCGGCACGGTTGCGCTGGCCGCCCTGGCCGGCACCACCGCGTGTGAGCCCAGCCAGAAAGCGGCCAGGGCGTACGATGAGCGGTCGTTCCTGGCCCCGACGCGCGTGCCGTCGCCTCATCCGCCGCCCGGTCCGGACCCGACCTCGGTCGCTCGTTCCGCTGTGGTGGCGCGCGCCACGCCGATCCAGTCGGTGCCGGTGCCGGACCCGGTGGCTGTCGCGACCGCGCCAGCGCCGACCCCAGCCGCGCCACGCCAACCGAACGTCCTGCTGGTCACGATCGACACACTTCGCTCCGATCGCCTTGGCTCGTACGGCTACGCGCAGGCGCACACGCCTATTCTGGACCAGCTCGCACGCGAGGGTGTGCGCTTCGACTACGCGATCTGCCAGCTTCCGCAGACGGACCCATCGCACGCCGCGCTGCTGACAGGACGCTACGCCAGCACGAACGGCGTCAAGGTCCACATGGTCGACAAGCTGCGCGCGGGCAGCCAAACCATCGCCAGCGTTTTCGAGGCAGCTGGCTACCAGACCGCGGGCATTTATAGCTGGGTCAGCCTCGATCCTCAGTTCTGCGGCTTGAACCAGGGCTTCCAGACTTATGACGGCTACGTCCTCAATCGCGGGGCGATCTTCTCGGACCCTCGCCTGGAGCAGTTGGCCGCCACGTTCCGACAGATCAAGGCGGCAGTCCCCATCGTGCGCACCGCGGATGTCGCTTTCGGCGGAAGCCAGGACATCGAAGCATCGCTCGATGGCCGCGCCGACATCACCAACGCGGCCGTCTTCAAGTGGCTCGACGATCACGCCACCGTGGGACCTTTCTTTCTCTGGGTCCACTACTACGATCCGCACTACCCCTATTCGCCCCCCACGGGCTACGACCACATCCTCGGGCTCGACTACCACGGCAGCATCGACGGGTCGGTCGATACGATCCACAAGATCGAGGACCACACGCTCAGTCCGAGCGCGGCCGACATCGCCCGGATGGAGGAGCTGTACCAGGGCGAAATCGCCTTCACCGACGCGCAGTTTGGCAAGCTGCTGGACTATCTGACCAAGCTCGGGGTCGCCGACGACACCATCATCGCGGTGACCGGCGACCACGGCGAGAGCTTCGGCGAGCACGACGACTGGACCCACGGGCTGAAAGTCTACGAGACCGAGATCCGAGTACCGCTTTTCATGCGCTACCAGCGCCGTTTGCCGCCAGGGACCGCGGTGACCGCCCCGGCCCAGCTCATCGACATCATGCCGACGCTGTTGGATCTCGCCGGCCTGCAGGCCAAGCAAGCCGTTCAGGGTACCTCGCTGCTACCCCTGATCGCCGGTCAGACCAACGGTGCCGAGCGCGCGGCATTCACCGAGCTGGCCGACGACTCGTTCGTCTCGGTGCTGGTCTGGGGCGATTGGAAGTTGATTCGCAACGACGGGAGCGGCGATCTGGAGCTCTACCACCTCGACGCCGACGAGTCCGAGGAGAACAATCTGGTCAAAGACCAGCCGCAGACCGCGAATGATCTGAACGCGCGGCTGAAGGACCTGATGAAGATCTCCGGCGTGACGCGGTAGAATTACTCCGCTGCCATACCATCGAATCTGGAGTAAAGAAAGAACATGAGCCTTTCACCGGAGATCAGCGCGTCGACGACGACCTGGGACCTGTCCGAGTTGTTCGCGGGGCCAACCGATCCCCGCCTCGCCGAGGAGATCGACCGCGCCACCAGGGAGTCCGAGGCGTTCGCCGCGACGTACCGCGGCACGGTCGACGTTCCCGGCGGCCCGAGCGTGCCGCACCTGCTGGAAGCCCTCCAGCGGTTCGAGGGCATCCTCGAGCGGGTTGACCGAGTCGCCGCGTACAGCCACCTCGTTTTCAGCGCCGATACCTCGAAGCCGGCGCACCGCGATCTGGAGCAGAAGGTCCGCAACCAGACGACCGCCATCCAGAACCTGCTCCTTTTCTTCGAGCTCGAATGGCAGAAGGTCGAGGATGCCGCGGCCGAGCAGCTGCTGGCCGCGCCGGAGCTGGCCGGCTACCGCTACTACCTGAAGCGCGAGCGGCAGAATCGGCCGCACACGCTCTCCGAGCCGGAAGAAAAGATCGTCGCCGAGCTGAGGGTCACCGGCGCCTCGGCGTGGCGGACCCTCTTCACCGAATTGAACGCCAGCCTCAAGTTCCCGATGGGGCGCGATGGCGAGACCAGGGACCTGACCATGTCCGAGCTGCTCTCGCTGGCGCGCGATCCCGATCGCACCGTGCGGCGGACCGCCCACGAAACGCAGTACCGTGTCCTGCGCCAGCACGACCAGACCCTCGCCTACGTCTACAACGCGCTGGTGCAGGAAAAGCGGACGATGGACCGCCTGCGCCACTTCCCGGACCCGATGGCCTCGCGCCATCTCTCGAACGACGTCGATCCCGCCGTCGTCGAGACGATGCTCGACACCGTCGAGGCGCACGCCGGGCTGGCGCAGGAGTACTTCCGGTTGAAGGCGAAGCTACTCGGCCTGCCCAGGCTGGCCATTTACGACCAGTACGCGCCGATTGGCGCCGAGGCCGAGACCTGCGATTACCCGACCGCACAGCGCTACATCCTCGACGCTTTCGGCGCGTTCGACCCGCGCTTTCGCGCCATGGCCAGCCGGTTCTTCGACGGCCGCTGGATCGACGCCGACGTGCGGCCGGGCAAGACTGGCGGCGCCTACTGCATGTCGCTCTCGCCGAACCACCATCCCTACATCCTCTGCAACTACACCGGCAACCTGCGCGACGTGATGACCGTCGCCCACGAGCTGGGCCACGGCCTGCACGGGCTGCTCGGTCAGCAGCAGACGCTGCTCGAATACGGCGCGTCGCTCGCGCTGGCCGAGACCGCGTCGGTCTTCGGCGAGATGCTGGTCTTCGATCGCCTGGTCGAGGCCGAATCGAACACGGCCGCCAAGGTAGCGTTGATCGGCGGCAAGATCGAAGATATTTTTGCAACGGTTTTTCGCCAGACGATCATGACGCGCTACGAGCAGTTCGCCTTCGCCCGTCAGGAGCGCGAGCGGCTCACGCCCGAGGCGCTCGGCGAGGATTGGATCGCCGCGAACCGCCGCTACTACGGCGACGCGGTCGAGCTGGACGAGAACTACCGCTGGGGCTGGTCCTACATCCCGCACTTCATCAACTCGCCGTTTTACTGCTACGCCTACAGCTTCGGCGAGATGCTCGTCCTCGCGCTCTACCGGCTGCACCAGGAGCAGGGCAAGGGCTTCGTTCCCGGCTACGTCAACCTGCTCGAGCGCGGCGGCAGTGGCTCGCCGGCCGAGCTGCTCGCGGCTCTGGGCGTCGACATCGCCGATCCCGGCTTCTGGTCGAAGGGCTTCGCCGAGATCGAGCGGCTGATCGGCAAGCTGCGCGAGCTGGTCGAGGGTGAGTAGGCAACGAGCGTGCCGCTGGCCCCCCTGGGTGACCGTGAGTCGTCAGATCATCGGCGATGTATGCTAACATAGCATCACCAGATGTGATCACATTGGAGGCATGCCGTATGGCAAAAACGGTATCGGTCGCTGAACTCGGGCATGGGGGCGCCTCGCGCGCGATCCGACAGGCCGAACAGGAGCCCGTACTCGTTAGCAAGGCGAATCATCCGACCGCTTGGATCGTGAGTGCCGAGAGATTGGCGCAGATCTCCGCTGCCCGCGGCGTCGAGTCAGACATCTATCAGCGAGCCATGGAACTCTTAGCCATCGACCTCTATCGTGATGAGGTCTTGACGCTGGGCCAGGCAGCCAAGCTATCGGGCATGTCTCTTAGCGACTTCATCGACTTGTGCGGACGGCTCCGGGTGCCGATTCTCTGGGAATCGGCCGAGAGCATGGAGTCGGACGTCGACGCCTGGTCCGTTCTGCTGGAGAGACCGCAGTCCGATGCGTGATGGCCAACGGTGACGCGACCGAGAGCCTACGGAAAGCGAGGACTCTGCTCCAGGCGGATCGT
>Ga0307374_10004951_pt1 | contig 21888 bp, 21 predicted proteins | sample OX3MG_FD_202532 | JGI IMG/M metagenome (GOLD analysis project Ga0307374, IMG submission 202532) | Soil microbial communities from Risofladan, Vaasa, Finland - OX-3 | ecosystem: Environmental > Terrestrial > Soil > Coastal area > Acid sulfate soil | place: Finland: Risofladan, Vaasa | collected...
TGTCGGGATTGAACCGACGACCCCTTCCTTACCATGGAAGTGCTCTACCACTGAGCTAAGAGGGCGTTCGCGTAAAAGTCGCGAAGGAAGAGTGTACTCCCCGAAAGCCCTGGGCTTCCAGCCCGCAGAACTACCCTGGTGGCCTATGAGGACCCGAGTGGTGCAGCGAGACGACGCGTCCGCCCTCCTCGCCATCTACAACCCCGAGGTCGTCGAGACCAAAGTCACCTTTGATCTGGTCGCGCGCACCCTCGACGAGCAGCACCGCTGGATCGCGGCCCACCAGATCACCCACCAGTGTCTCGTCTACGTCAACGAGGAGGACGACTTCGGTGAAATCGGCGCGCACGGCGAGCGAATCCTTGGTTTCGCCTCGCTGTCACCCTTTCGCGACCGTCCGGCCTACGCCACGACGGTGGAGAACTCGGTCTACGTGCACCGCGGCGCTCGGGGGCGCGGCGTCGGCGAGCGCCTGTTGCGCGATCTGCTCGCCGTCGCCCAAGATTCGGGCTATCACAGCGTGATCGCGCGCATCGTCGGGGAGAACGAGTCCAGCATCCGCCTCCACGAGAAGTGTGGCTTCACCCTGGTGGGAACGGAGATCGAGGTCGGTCGAAAGCACGGGACCTGGCTCGACGTCGTGGAGTACCAGTTCGTCGTGGGCGTGTCGAGCTAGTTGACGAGTTCGAGCCTGTTTTCGGGCCAGGACCACTGCGTCCAGCGGCCCATGGGCAAGATGAGCACGCCACCGAGGACCGCCACGGCCAACGCGATCAACAAGGGATTGGCGTGCACCAGGCCAGCGAGGAGGGTGCGGCCCCCGGGTAGGCCAATGAACGGGCCGGTGATCGAGAGCAGGAGCAGCCAAAAGTGTTCGCGGCCCTCGTAGCTCGCGGCGAGCAGCACCAGACCCCAGGCGAGGTACCAGGGCTGGACCACGGGACCCAGTTCCACGAACAAGATCAGCGACAGGCCCAGCGAGCGCACCCAACCACGATCCTCGCTGCGCCAGAGCAGCCACAGGGTTACGAGCACGGCCGTCAGGAGCCCGAGAAATCTCGTGACCGAGAGCACGGGGGCCAGCCCCAGGGAGTGCAGGCCGAGCGCGTGCAGCGTGTTGGTGATCGCCATGCCCGCGGCCGTCGCGGGCGCGGCCCAGGAGCGCACCGTGCCGTTGGTCAAGAGATTGCGCACCCAACCAAAGCCAAAGCCCGCGAGCAACGAGGAGACCGACAGCGTCGCCATCACGATCACGCCACCAATGAGAAACGGCCGAACGCGCTGGCGAAGCGCGGCGTGGGGGGCGGCCCAGGTCCAGGCCACGAAGGCCAGCCCGATCGCGGCGGGAGCCTTGATGGCCGTCGCGAGCGAGCAAAAGAACAGCCCCCAGAGTGGATGTCGTTGCACGGCGAGCGCTATTCCCACCACGAGAAAACCCGTCATGATCGCGTCGTTGTGCGCGCCCCCGATCAAGGTGAGTAGCACCAGCGGGTTCATCGCCGCCAGCACGAAGGCCTCACCGGGGTCGCGGCCAAGGCCCTTGGCGAGGAGCGTCACGCCGTAACCGATCAGCGCGACGGCCACGACCTCGAGCAGTCGAAGTCCCACGACCGTCCAGAGCTGGCGGTGGCCCGTGATCTTGTCGATGGTGCCGTCGAGGAAGAGAAAGAGCGGCCCGTAGGGCGCGGGCGTGTTGCCCCAGAGCGGATCGACGGGGTTGACCCAGGCGTTGGCGCCGGCGCCCAGGGTGAAGGGCCCGTAGAGGTACGGACTGATATGAAAACTCGACATCTCGCCCTGGGCGGCGTAGCTAAAGACGTCACGCGAAAAGAGAGGCGGCGCAACGATCATCGGTATCGACCAGAGCGCGAGCATCCACCAGAGCTGCTTCAGGGGCGCCCCGGCGTGGTGCTTCATCACCTCGGCCAGGCGCAGCCACACGCGCATCAACAACACCAGCCCGCCGTAGACCAACACGATCGACAACAACAACCGGGTCTCACTGGGCGCGCCGACTTGGCCGCTCGAGGGCTCGGCGAAGAACCAGGTGTTGACCAAGTTGAGTTTGAACGGAGTGTTGGTGAACGAGCAGCCCGCCAGTACCAGACTCATCGCGAGCAGGCCCAGCAACGCGGGCTCCCAGAGAAAGCTCCATCCGGCGAAGGGACCCGGGCTGAAACGTCCAAGGGGCGTGTAGCGATGCTCGAGCAAGGTGACGCCGCGTTCCCAACCACTCGCCAGGCGCTCGTAGGTGTGTCGAACTCGCGAGATGCCCGCACCGAGTCGGCCCACGTCTCTCCTTCATCGCTCGCCCGACGACACCGTAGTTCCGACCGGTCTGGGGCGCGGCTAGCCCCGCGAGCGCAGGACTAACCATGGTGGGCCGGGAGGGATTTGAACCCCCGTAGGCAAAGCCGTCTGGTTTACAGCCAGATCCCATTGGCCGCTCGGGCACCGACCCGCGGTCGATTCTAGTGAGTGCCCTTGCCCGCTCGCCAAACGCCGCGCTCTACGATTGAGCCGTGCCGAGTTTTGACATCGTCTCTGAGGTCGACCTCCAAGAGGTTCGCAACGCCGTCGATCAAGCCAACCGCGAGGCGACCACCCGCTTTGACTTCAAGGGCACCGGCGCCTCGATCGAGTTCTCCGAAAAGGAGCTCACGTTGTCGGCCTCCACCGAAGACCGCCTGCGGGCGCTCTATCAACTCCTCGAAGAGAAGTTGGTCAAGCGCTCGGTCTCGTTGAAGACCTTGGATCCGGGGAAGATCGACGAGGCGAGCCACGGCGCGGCGCGACAAAAGGTCGCCCTGAAGGCCGGCATCAGCCAGGACGTCGGCAAGCAGATCAACAAGTTGATCAAAGAGATGGGCGTGAAGAACCTCAGCTCGTCGATTCAAGGCGCCCAGGTGCGCGTCACCGGAAAGCAACGCGACGACCTCCAACAGGTGATCGCCCACATGAAAGAAGCGAGCCTCGACGTGCCGCTTCAGTTCACGAACTTTCGCGACTAGTTCTTCAGGCCCTCTTCGATTTCGAGGTGCTCTTCGATGTCCTCGAGCGTGTGGACCTGGAAGATCTTGTTGAAGACCACGAGCTTGAGCACCCAGAACACGCCAAAGCAGAGCAGGTTCGTGAAGGTCACGAGGCCGGTGTTAAAGAGGTGGCTCCAGTTGTGCGAATGCACCTGGTGCTTGGCCCACCAGGCGCCCAACTGCGAGAACGCAATGCCGAGCATCGACATCGACCAAAAGGGGACGATCTCGAGACGAAAGTGGCTGCGCCCGCGCTTGCCCCAGGTCCAGCGGCGATTCAAGTTGTAGGCGGGCAGCGTACCGATCAAGTTGCCCGCGAGCGTCGACCACATGACCCCAGGAATGATGCGAAAGCCGTAGAGAATCGCGATGGAGCCAAAGGAGACCACCGTCGTGATCGCCGAGGTGAGCGTGAAGCGAACGAGCTTTCGACCTCGGTGCGTCGACGTCCACGCCACGAGGGACTCGATACGGTCGTGCATTCGCGAAAGTCTACCGGGCACGCTCCCGGGCGATTTGCATGCCAGCGCGGCGGTGTCACAATGGAAAGATGAGCCAAGCCCTTGAGTTTCTCGTTGAACTGCTCGACTTAGAAACGATCGAGGTCAACACCTACCGGGGGCGCCACCCCGAAGAAGAGCGCCAGCGCACCTTCGGCGGCCAGGTCGCGGCCCAGGCCCTGATGGCGGCGGGGCGAACCGTGAGCCACGGCCGCGTGCACTCGCTGCACTCGTACTTTCTGCGCCCGGGCGATCCGACGACGCCCATCCTCTATGAGGTCGACCGCATCCGCGACGGGCGCAGCTTCACGACCCGACGCGTCGTGGCGATCCAGCGCGGGCGCGCCATCTACAACATGCAGGCGAGCTTCCACGACGACGAGGTCAGCATCGAACACCAGATCACCATGCCCGACGTCGCGGGTCCCGAGACGATCGCGCCGCTCTTAGAGCGCGTCCAGGCCGAATTCGGCGACGTCGACGAGTGGTTCAAGCGACAGCACCCGATCGATCAGCGCTTCCTCGGCGAGGTGCCCTGGAGTCCCAAGCGCGCCAAAGAGCCCTTCCAGCGCCTGTGGATACGCGCCGACGGCGAACTCCCCGACGATCCGTTGCTGCACGCCTGCGTGGTGACCTACGCGAGCGACATGAGCCTGTTCGACGCGATCCTGGCGCCGCATTCAATTCGATGGGACGACGGCACCTTCATGGGCGCGAGCCTGGACCACTGCATGTGGTTTCACCGCGACCTTCGCGCCGACGAATGGCTGCTCTACGACACCCACTCGCCCATCGCCCACGGCGGACGCGGCCTCGCCCAGGGGTGCCTCTTCTCGCGCGACGGCGAGCTGAAGGTGAGCATGGTGCAAGAGGGCCTGACCCGGATCATCAAAAAGGAGACGTAGTGGACCTTCGTGAGCGGGTGGACGACTACGAGGCAGCGACCAGTGAGGCGCTGGGCGTGATCGAGGCGGCGACGGTCGGACTACTCGATCGTCACGCGAAAGGTGAGTGGAGCGCGCGCCAGATCATTCACCATTTGGCGGACTCCGAGGCCCAAAGCTACGCACGACTTCGCCGCTTGATCGCCGAACCGGCCGGTTCGCTCATCCAGGGCTACGACGAGGCGGCCTGGGCGAGTTCGCCGGTGCTCGGCTACGAAGCGTTGCCCGTGGAGCACTCCGTCGAGGTCTTTCGCGCCGTGCGACAAAGTTCACTCGTGATCCTTCGACGCCTCGACGACGTCGACCTCGAGCGTCACGGCGTGCACAGCGAATCGGGCCGCTACACGTTGAACGACTGGCTCAATATCTACACGCGCCACGCGCGCGAGCACGCCGAGCAGCTGCGCGCGGCCCTTACGTCCTAGGGTCTAGCCGCGCTGGGACATCGGCACGAAGTCGCGTTCGCCTTCGCCGATGTAGAGCTGACGGGGGCGCGCGATCTTCAAGTCCTGCTGCAGGAGCTCTTGAAAGTGCGAGAGCCAGCCCGACGTGCGCGGAATCGCGAAGAGCACCGTGAACATCTCGGGTGGGAAGCCCATCGCCTGATAGATCAGGCCCGAATAAAAGTCCACGTTCGGGTAGAGCCGGCGCGAGATGAAGTAGTCGTCCTTCAGGGCGATCTCTTCGAGCTTTAGGGCGATGTCGAGCAGCGGATTCTTGCCGGTGACCGTAAAGACCTCGTCGGCGGTCTTCTTGATGATCTTCGCGCGCGGGTCGTAGTTCTTATAGACGCGGTGCCCGAAGCCTTCGAGCAGGGCCTTGCCCGACTTGACGGTGTCGACGTAGGCCTGCACGTTCTCGATCGAGCCGATCTTGGTGAGCATCTTCAACACCGCCTCGTTGGCGCCGCCGTGTCGGGGTCCATAGAGCGCCGCGGTCGCGGCTGCGGTCGCGACGTAGGGGTCGCCGTGGGAGCTGCCCACGATGCGCATCGCGGTCGTGCCGCAGTTCTGCTCGTGGTCCGCGTGCAAGATGAAGAGCACGTCCAAGGCGTGCGCCAGGATGGGGTCCGCCTCGTAGCGCGGTTCGGCGACCTTCCACATCATCGAGAGGAAGTTCTGGGTGTAGCCCAGCGAATTGTCGGGGTAGACGAAGGGCATCCCCACTGAAAAGCGGTGCGCGGCCGCGGCCAGCGTGGGCATCTTGGCGATCAAGCGCACGATCTGCTTGCGCAGCGTCTCGGCGTCGTCGAGATCCTTCGCGTCGCGGTAGTAGGTCGACAGCGCCGCGATCGCCGACACCAACATCCCCATCGGGTGCGCGTCGTAGTTGAAACCCTCGAGGAAGCGCTTGCGCACGTTCTCGTGGATGTAGGTGTGATACGTCACCTCTTTTTCCCACTGCGCGAACTCCTCGGCCGTCGGCAGTTCGCCGTGCAGCAACAGATAGGCGACTTCGAGGTAGGTCGACTTCTCGGCGAGCTGCTCGATCGGATAGCCGCGGTAGCGCAAGACGCCCGCGTCGCCGTCGAGGTAGGTGATCGCCGACTCGGCCGCGGCGGTCGCCATGAAACCCGGGTCGAAGAACCAGACGCCCGGGACCGCTCGCGTGAACTCCTTGGCGGCGATTCCTCCATTTTCGATAGGAATTTCCTTGGTCTCACCGGTACGGTTGTCGGTCACGGTAATGGACTCGGTCACAATTCCTCGATTCAATCTGGGGGCCTATTCATCGTAGGCGAACTCGTGAATATCACTTTCAATCAACCGTTGCCCGAAGGCGACAAGACGAGCTGGTAGGTCTCGACGTGGGTCAGCGCCGCGCCTCCGGGCGCGCCGACCAGACGGATAGTCACGGTGGCGTGCTCCGAGGGCTGGGTCGCGATGAGCTTGGGCACGAAGGCGTACGAGGCCCGGGGGCCCAGGTTCGCGTGCAGCACCTCTTGATAGAGCGCGGGCGTAGCCGAGCGCGAAAGAACACGAACGATGAGGGTGACGCCTTGGTCGACGTAGGCCTGGTTCGTGACCGAAACGCCAAAGTGAACCGACGTCACCGGGGGCAGCAGCATGACCCCCGCCCCGGCGGGCAGGGCCGCGGGGCGAACGCTCAGGGCCGAAATCGCCACCGATCGCACGAGGGCGAGCGACGTCGAAGCGGCCAACGACGCCAGTCCCGACGCCGAGACCCTGGTCGCGGTCTGGTTGGTCAACGCGTCGAGCCGGGCTCGACCCGGCTCGCGCGCGAGCGAAAAACGCGCCCGATTCCACGCCTCGGCGCTCGAGGTCAGCGTCTGGGTCGAACTCGGATCGCTCACGAACGTCGTGGCCGGTCGCCACGGCAAGTGGAGCGTCGAAGCTACTTGGGCGAACAGCGTTTCGTAGGCCGCGACGCGACTCGTCGTCGAGTCATAGAGCACGGAGTTGACGTCGTGGGCGAGTCGCGGATGACGCAGTTGGCGCACGACGCTCAACCACTCCGCGAGCGCGTCATCGAGTTGGGTCATACGAGCCGCGAACACCGGTCTCGACAGCGACGCCCCATTGGCCAGGAGGTACGCCAGACGTTGGTCGAACTGATTTTCGCCGGTGAGCAGCGCGTTGGCCGACGCCGCAAAACTGAGATTCTCACTTCGCCGCGGCGCGCTGGCGTTGTGCGCCGCGCGAGAGATGTCACGCGCGAAGACCAAGACCAAGAGAGTGGCCACGAGCGCCAGGCTCAAAAGCACGCTCTGGCGTCGACGCTGCGCACGGGTTCGAGCCACGAAGAGAGAACTTACTCGTCGAGAAAATCGCTCTCCTCGAGACCCTCGAGGCCCTCGAGGGACAAGATCTCCGAGACGCCTTCGGCGGGCCCGTTCTCGTCGACGCCCCAACTCTGGGCGTTGGGCTGATGCGTGAGCTTTTCAATCGCCGCGAGCTCGGGCAGGTCCTTTAAGTGCGCGGCGCCCCCGAGCGAGCGCACCTGGCGCGCGGTGACGAGTAGTCGGCTCTCGAAGGAGTCGACCATCTTGTTGTACTGCTCGACGCTCGTCGCGAGTGCCTTACCCATGCGATCAACCGGCTCGGCGACCAGGCGAATGCGGTCAAAGAGGCGCGCGGCCTGGTCGTAGATCTTCTCCGCGTTCAGCGCCAGCTTGTGGCGATCGATCACGACCGCGACCGACCACAACAGCGACAAGAGCGTGGTCGGCCCGACGATCAACACTCGCTCCTTCGCGGCGTGGGCGTAGAGCTCGGGGTCCGCCTCGAAGGCGGCCGCGATCGCGACGTCACTGGGCACGAAGCAGGCCACGAACTCCGGCGAAGGCTGGATGGCCTGCCAGTAGGCCTTTTCGCGCAGCGTCTTCACGTGCGAACGAAGGTCCCGCGAGTGCTTGGCGTAGAGCTCGTGACGCTCGAGGGGGTCGCTCGAGGCCATCGCCGCTTCGAAGGCGTCGAAGGGGAACTTCGCGTCGACCGCGATGCGCGACCCGTTGGGCATATTGACCACGCAGTCGGGGCGCTGCACGCGCCCCGCCTCGGTGACCGAGGAGACCTGGAGGTCGTAGTCGATGCCGGGCTCGAGTCCGGCCGCCTGAAGGATATTCGCGAGCTGGATCTCGCCCCAACGTCCTCGCTGATCCGAGCGGCCGAGCAACTGATTGAGCCGGCGGGTCTCGTCTTGGGTGCGCTTTTGCTCGGCCAGCAACTCCTCGGCGCGATTCTTCACGTCGCTCAGCGCGCTGACGTGCTGTTTGTCGAACTCGCTCAAGGATCGCTTGTACTCGTCGAGCGCTTCCTTCAGGGGCGCGAGCGTACGGTCGAGCGTTTCGCTGCGCTCGCGTTGGACCTGCTCCTGGCTCTGGTTGAACTGGTGGACCGTGTTATTGAGTACTCGGTTGGAGACGTTCTCAAAGAGACTCTCCATGTTCGCCAGCGCCGCCGCGTGCTCCTCGCGCAAGCGCGTCGCGGTCTCGAGGGCGTTGGCCAGTTCGCTCTCGCGAACCAGCGACTGGGCGTTCGCGCTCGCCGCCGCGTCGTGCGCGGCGCGAACCCGCGCACCCAGCGCGGTGCCCGCGATCAAGAGGCCGACCACCAAACCCAGCAGCGCACTCAGTACGACCACGACATCCCCTCCTCTTCGCCCCCACCCTAGAGAACCAGCGTGACACCCCACTAGCCTTTGAACGTGTTTCGCCTCTTTCGCTCGGATGTCCCACCCGTAGCGCCCACCCCCACGCTCGCGCCACTCGGGGACGAACTGCGCCCGAGCGTCGTGCGACTCTTCGCCCTCGTCGGTGAGGCCATCGCCGGCGCGACCCACGCACTGCTCGCCAGCGACCGCGACCTGGCCAAGCGCGTGATGGAACAAGACCTCGCGATCGATGACCTGGTGAACGTGTTAATAAAGTCCGCCGAGGCCCAACTGCTCCACGGCGTCGACCTAAGCGTCAACGAACGTCGCGAACTCGTGACGCTGCTTCGTATCCTGCCCGAGATCGAGCGCAATGGTGACTTGGCCGAGCACGTGGCGCGCCGCGCGGCGCGAGGACTCGGCGCGGAGATGTCCCCGCGCAGCCGAGGACTTATCGAACGAATGGGCGAAGTCGCGGCCACCATTTGGCGCGACGCGACGGACGTGATCATCGACGGCAAACCCGAAGCCGTCGGCGCGATCGAGGACGTGGACGACGAGCTCGACGACCTTCACGTGTCACTGACCGCGGAATTGACCTCGGGTTCGATGAGCGTTCCCGTCGCCGTCGAGGTCGCGTTGCTGGCGCGGTTCTACGAGCGCTTCGGCGACCACTGCGTCAACCTCGCTCGCCGTCAAATCAGCCACGACGACGCCGGCTAACGAAGAACGGCGAGCGCTTCAGCGATCTGCACAGCGTTCAGGGCCGCGCCCTTTCGCAAGTTGTCGTTGCTGATAAAGAGTGACAGGCCGTTCTCAAACGAAGTCGCCCGACGAATGCGTCCGACAAAACTCGGGTCTCGCCCGGCCGACAGCCTCGGCGTCGGCAGGTCGACGACTTCGACGCCGTCGGCGCTCATCAAAATCTTGGTCGCCTCTTCGGGCGAAAGTTCACGCTCAAAACCCGCGGTGATCGCCAACGAGTGACCCGTAAAAACGGGCACGCGCACGCAGGTGCCGTCCACCAAAAGATCGGGGATCTCGAGAATCTTGCGGCTCTCGTCACGCAGCTTTTGCTCCTCGCCTGTTTCCAGGGAGCCGTCATCAACGATCGAACCCGCGAGGGGCACCACGTTGTGGGCAATCGTCGCGGGAAACTTCACTCCTTGATCGAGCGCAAAGGCCGAGCCGTCGAAGGTCAGCACGCGCACGTCGAACTTCATCGACGACTCCAATTGCGTGGCGAGCTCGTCGACTCCTTCGCGGCCCGCACCGCTCACCGCCTGGTAGGTGGCGATCGTCATGCGGCGAAGTCCGGCCGCGAGATGCAGCGGCTTCAGCACGGGCATCGCGGCCATCGTCGTGCAGTTGGGGTTCGCGACGATGCCCTTGGGAATCGAGCGCAGCGCGTGCGCGTTCACTTCGGCCACCACGAGCGGAACGTCGGGATCCATCCGCCACGCGGAGGAGTTATCGATCACGATGGCCCCGGCCGCGGCCAGGCGTGGCGAAAGATCCCTCGAGGACGTCGCGCCCGAGGACATGAGGGCGACCTCGATGCCGGTGAAATCGGCGCTCGCGGCGTCCTCGACCTCGATGTGCTCGCCCCGCCACTCGATCATCGTCCCCGCGGAGCGCGCGGACGCGAAGAATCGGATCTCGTCAACGGGGAAATCGCGCTCGAGCAGGACCGCGCGCATGACCGTTCCGACCTGGCCGGTGGCTCCGACTACCGCGATACGCATGGGCCCAGTGTAAGGGCTATATCGCGTCGAGACCGAAGGCGGTGTGCAACGCGCGTACCGCTTCGTCGACTCGTTCCGATCGCACCACGCACGAGATGCGGATCGAACTCGTCGAGATCATCTCAATGTTGATGCCGTTATTGGAAAGCGTCTCGAACATCAGCGCCGTCACGCCCGGGCTCGACTTCATCCCCGCGCCGACGAGCGTGACGCGCCCGATCCCGTCGTCACTCGTCAGGGTCGCCGCGCCGATGGCGCCGCGTACCGTTTCGCAGGCCACCAGGGCCGCCTCCAGATCGGTCTTGGGCACCGTGAAGGAGATGTCGGTCGTGCCTTGCTCGCTGGTGTTCTGGACGATCATGTCGACGTTCACCATCGCGTCGGCGAGTTGGCGAAACAGTTGGGCGGCGACCCCCGGACGGTCGGGCACGCCCCCGACGGTCACCTTGGCCTCTGACGTGTCATCGGTCACTGCCGAGACGATGGCCTCTTCCATTGTGGGGTCCTCCTCCACGATCCAGGTCCCTGGCTCCCAGGTAAAGCTCGAACGAACGTGTAGCGGTACGTGATGACGTCGGGCGAACTCCACGGATCGCAACATCAACACGCGCCCACCGGTGGCGGCAATCTCCATCATCTCGTCAAAGGAGACCTTCGCGAGACGCTTGGCCTTCGGAGCGACCCGCGGATCAGCCGAATAGACGCCGGCCACGTCGGTGTAGATCTCGCACACGTCGGCCTTCAAGGCGGCGGCGAGCGCGACGGCGGTCACGTCCGACCCGCCTCGGCCGAGGGTCGTGATGTCACGCTCCGTTGAAACACCTTGAAAGCCCGCGACGACCGGCACGAGTCCGGCGTCGAGCGCCTCGCGAATGCGATCGGGACGCATCTCGAGGATCTTTGCTCGAGTGTGTTCGGTGTCGGTGATGATGCCGGCCTGGGAGCCCGTGAATGACGCCGACTCGACGCCGACCGCGCCGAGAGCCATCGAGACGAGGGCCATCGATATCCGCTCGCCGGCGGTCAAGAGCATGTCGCGCTCGCGCGGCGCGTGGCGCGGCGAGATCTCCTCGGCGAGTCGAATCAGCTCGTCGGTGAACTTGCCCATCGCCGACACCACGACCACGACGTCGTCCCCGCCGGCACGGGTGCGCGCCACGTGTTCGGCGACGGCGCGAATGCGTTCCGCGTCGCCCACCGACGTTCCGCCGTATTTTTGCACCACGAGTGCCATAAAGACCAAGTTACTGGAGCCGACCGGCGCCCTAGAAGGCGCCTAGTAAAGTCGAACGAATGGCCACCAGCAAACGAGAACGTCAAAAGAGCGCGCGACGCGAGAAACTCGCCCAGCAACAGCGTGCGGCCCAGCGTCGGCGCAACATTCGCCGAGGCGTCATCGTCGCGGTCATCGCGGCCGCGGTGATCACGACCGGCGCGCTGCTCTTCGCGGGCGGGTCGGGTCCCAGCGCGACCACGACGACCATCGCCAGCACGACGGGCACGACCACGACGACGGCCCCGGCGGCGACGACGACGACCAAGCCCGTGTCCTTTGGCCCCGTCGCCCAACCCTCTCCCGCGGGCACCTTCGGCACGGCCCCCACCGTCGTCGTGCCTTCGGGCGCGCCACCGAGTGCGATGCAGGTCTCGGACTTGATACCAGGCTCGGGCCCCGGGGCGAAGAATGGCGACAAGCTCACGGTGCAGTACGTCCTGGCGACCTACTCCTCTCACAAGGTCGTCCAGTCCTCGTGGACCGCACAGCCCTATACGCTCACCCTGGGCGCGGGTACCGTCATTCCGGGCTGGGAGTACGGGCTCGTCGGCATGAAGGCCGGCGCGCGCCGTGAACTCATCATTCCCCCCGCGCTCGGTTACGGTTCGGTGGCCCAAGGTCCCGGCATCGCCGCCAACGACACGCTCGTCTTCGTCGTTGACCTCTTGAAACTCAACTAGGCAACAAAGGAGTCCCCATGACCGATATTCCCAACGCCGACGGTTCGAGCGAGCCACGCCAGAAGTTCAGTGAGGCCCCGCCGATGATTATCGACCCGGCCAAGACCTACGCCGCGACGATGGTGACGAGCAAGGGGACCTTGGAGATCGCGCTCGATCCCCTGGCGGCGCCCGAGACCGTGAACAGTTTCGTCTTCTTGGCGCGCTGGCACTACTTCGACGGCGTGGTCTTTCACCGCATCATCCCCGGCTTCGTCCTCCAAGGTGGCGACCCCACGGGATCGGGCGCGGGCGGTCCGGGCTATCGATTCAACGACGAACTGCCCAAGCCCGGGCGCTACGAAGTCGGTTCGCTCGCCATGGCCAACGCCGGCCCCCACACCAACGGCTCGCAGTTCTTCGTCATCTCGGGCCCCGACGGCGTTCGTCTGCCGCCGCTCTACGCGCTCTTTGGCAAAGTCGTCAAGGGACTCGACGTCGTCCAGACCATCAACGATCTCGGCTCGCCCTCGGGCAAACCGCGCGAAAACGTCGTCATCGAGTCGGTCACGATCACCGAGTCCTAGGACCCGAGCGAAACGACGTCGTTGCCTCGGGTGACGAGCACGTCACCGCGCGCGCGCCACGTGCCGTCTCGCATGAGCACGGCGCCCGCGGGTCTCACGACGGCGAGGGTCAATGAGGCGTCGAGCAGCGTTCGCGTGCGCGTCAGTTGCTCGCTCGACGCCGTGGTCGTGATGATGAGCCCGTCGCGATAGCCAAGTCCCGTGGTGGGTGCGCCGCCGCGCGGGTCGATCATCGTCGAACCGAGGACCGACCCCGTCTCGCCCACGGCGAGTAGGCAGCGCGCGCTCGCCAAAGCCTCGCCCACAGGGCTCGCGCGCCACACGCTGCGCGCGTGCAGCGCGGAGCCTTCGGCCAGCACCACGACGTCGGCTTGGTGCAGGCGCGTGACAAAGTGCGCCTCGTCATTCGACGAGCGGTCCGCGATCATCAACGCCTCCACGCGCGCGCCGCGAGCTTCGAAGGGCGTCGAACTGGCGAGCGAGGCTTCGACCATGGACGTGAACGCGGCACCGGTCGGCACAATCACGACGTCCAGGCCCCGCCACGTAGGAAAAAGTTCAGGGTCATCTAAGAGCCCCTCGAGCGCCGCGAGCGAGCCGACGACCAGGGCGGACACGGTCATCAAAAGAGTATGGCATCCGTGGCTACTCAAGGGTAACGCTAGTGTTCGCACATGACTTTTTCGAAGGTGGGGGTGCTGGGCTCGGGAATCATGGGCAGTGGCATCGCCGAAGTGGCGGCCGCCGCCGGGTCCACGGTCATCGTGCGCTCGCGCTCGCACGCCACGGCCGAGGCCATGTTGATCGGGCTCGATCGCTCCCTCGCCAAGCAGGTCGAGCGCGGCAAGCGCACCGCGGACGAGGCGGCCTCGCTTCGCACCCGCGTGTCGGCCACGACCGCGATGGCCGACCTGGCCGACTGCGATCTCGTCATCGAGTCGGTCGTCGAAGACCTCTCGATCAAGCAGCTCCTCTTTCGCGAGATTGACGAGACGATCAACGAAGCGGCCATCCTGGTCACCAACACCTCGACGTTGCCGGTCATCGACCTCGCCATGCAGACCCAGCGCCCCGAGAAGGTCTGCGGATTGCACTTCTTCAACCCCGCGCCGCTGATGGGCCTGGTCGAGGTGGTGCGTCCGCTGTGCGCGAGCGACGAGACGATTGAACGCGTCACCTCCTTCGCGCTGGCCTGCGGCAAAGAAGCCGTCGAGGTGAAGGATCAGGCGGGGTTCGTCGTGAACGCGCTCTTGTTTCCCTACCTCAACCACGCGGTGCGCCTGCTCGAGCAGGGCGTCGCCACTCGTGAGGGGATCGACGCCGCGATGAAGGGCGGCTGCGGATTCCCGATGGGTCCCTTCGCGCTGCTCGACCTCGTGGGGCTCGACACGTCGCTCGCGATTCTGAGCGCCCTCTACGACGAGTTCGCCGAACCGCACCTGGCGCCGGTTGCGTTGTTGCGCCGCATGGTCAGCGCCGGACAACTCGGACGCAAATCGGGCGTGGGCTTCTACGATTATCGACGATAGGCAGTTCGAACCGGGGGCCAGATGAGCGAGCGCGCCAAACCGTGGGTGATGCGGACCTACTCAGGTCACTCCACGGCCACGAAGTCCAACGAGCTCTACCGCTCGAACCTCGCCAAGGGTCAAACCGGCCTCTCGATCGCTTTTGACCTGCCCACGCAGACGGGTTACGACCCCGACGACGAAGCGGCCAGTGGCGAAGTCGGCAAGGTCGGGGTTCCGGTCGTGCACTTAGGGCACATGCGCCAGCTCTTCGCCGAGATCCCCCTCGCCGAGATGAACACCTCCATGACGATCAACGCCACCGCCGCGTGGCTCTGGGGCCTCTACCTCGCCCTCGCCGACGAGCTCGGGGTCGACACCAAGATTCTCTCGGGCACGACGCAAAACGACATCGTGAAGGAGTACCTCAGTCGAGGCACCTTCATCTTCCCTCCGAATCCCTCGAAGCGGCTCATCGTCGACATGATCGCCTACGGCCAAGACCACGCACCCAAGTGGAATCCCATCAACGTCTGCAGCTACCACCTCCAAGAGGCCGGCGCGACGCCGGTCCAAGAGATCGCCTACGCGCTGGCGACCGCGATCGACGTGCTCGACGCCGTGCGCGACTCGGGCAAGGTCGCCGCCTCGACGATGGCGAGCGTGGTCGGTCGCGTCTCGTTCTTCGTCAACGCGGGCGTGCGCTTCGTCGAAGAGGTCGCCAAGATGCGCGCCTTTACGGCACTGTGGGACGAGATCTGTCGCACCCGCTACGGCGTCGAGGACCCCTCCTTGCGGCGGCTTCGCTACGGCGTGCAGGTGAACTCGCTCGGTCTCACCGAGCAACAGCCCGAGAACAACATCCAGCGCATCGTCCTCGAGATGCTCGGGGTCACCCTCTCGGCCGACGCGAGGGCGCGCGCCATCCAACTGCCCGCTTGGAACGAGGCCCTCGGTCTGCCACGTCCTTGGGATCAGCAGTGGAGCCTGCGCATCCAACAGGTCCTCGCCTTCGAGAGCGACCTGCTCGAGTATCCGGACCTCTTCGCGGGTTCGATCGTGATGGAAGCGAAGGTCCACGAACTCTCCAAGGCCGTTCGCGAGGAGCTCGACGACGTGCTCGCACTCGGGGGCGCCTTCGCGTCGATCGGCGAACTGAAGAGCCGATTGGTGAAGAGCCAGAGCGAGCGCGTCGCTCGCATCGAATCCGGCGAGCAGGTCGTCGTGGGCGTCAATCGCTTCGTCGAGACCAGTGACTCTCCGCTCACCCCCGGGGGTCTCGACTCCATCGTCACCGTCGATCCGGCCGTCGAGGCGCAGTTGATCGACGACGTGCGCGCGTGGCGGGCGCAGCGCGATGACGCGGCCGTCGCGCTCGCGCTCGAGGAACTGCGCCGCGTGGCCGCGAGCGACCAAACGAGCGACAACATCATGGTGCCCACCATCGCCCTGGCCAAGGCCGGCGGCACGACTGGTGAGTGGGCCAACGCGCTGCGCTCGGTCTACGGCGAATACCGCGCCCCAACGGGCGTGAGCGCCACGGCGAGCGCGCGTGGCGAAGGCTTCGCCAAACTCGTCGAGCGTTCGCGAGCGCTCGAGCAACGTCGAGGTTCCCGGCCCAAACTGCTCGTCGCCAAGCCTGGCCTCGACGGACACTCCAACGGCGCCGAACAGATCGCCGTCGCGGCCCGCGACGCCGGCTTTGAAGTCATTTACCAGGGCATCCGCCTCACCCCCGAAGCGATCGTGGCCGCCGCGCGCGACGAGGACGTCGACGTGGTGGGTCTGTCGATCCTCTCGGGCTCGCACTTGGCGTTGGTGCCACGAATTCTCGAAGGGCTTCGCGCGAACGACGTCGAGGCGGCCGTGGTCGTGGGTGGCATCGTGCCCGACGAGGACGCTCAGCGACTGTTCGCGATGGGCGTCGCGCGCGTCTACACGCCGAAGGACTTCTCGCTCGCCGCCATCATGGGCGACCTCTTGACGATGGTCGAGTCCGCTAGTTGAGTTGGTGGGGACGCCGCATCGAATAAGGGCCCGCGTTAAACCACCGTCCCGAAAATCGCCAGGCGGGCGGTCGATCGGTCGCGACGCGGCGCTCGCGACGGAGTAACTCTTCGGCGGCCGCCACCACCGCGGCCATCTCTTCGGGGGAAAGTTCGGGCCGAGGGTTCAGGCCGTAGTTCACAGCGGAACGTTCCCGTGCTTGCGCTTGGGCAACTCTTCGCGCTTGCCGCGAAGCAGGTCCAGCGAGCGCGACAGGACTCGGCGCGTCTCGGCCGGGTCGATCACGTCATCGATGAAGCCGCGCTCGGCCGCGATGTAGGGGTTGGCGTAGCGCTCTTCGTAGTCTTCGATCATCTCGGCGCGAAGTGACTCGGGGTCCTCCGCGTCGAGCAACTCGCGACGGTGCACGATCTCCACCGCCCCCGACGCACCCATCACCGCGAGTTCGGCCGTGGGCCAGGCGAAGGCGAGGTCGGCGCCGATGGACTTAGAGTTCATGACCACGTAGGCGCCCCCGTACGCCTTACGCGTGATGATCGAGATCCTCGGCACCGTCGCCTCGCAAAAGGCGTAGAGCAACTTGGCGCCGTGACGAATGATGCCGCCGTACTCTTGATCGACGCCGGGCATGAAGCCGGGCACGTCGACGAAGGTGATGATCGGAACGTTAAAGGCGTCGCACGTTCGCACGAAGCGCGCCGCCTTTTCGCTCGAGTCGATGTCGAGGACGCCGGCCAAGATCTGGGGCTGGTTCGAGACCAGGCCCACCGTGTGCCCGTCGATACGCGCGAAGCCACAGGTGACTTGTTGGGCGTAGGTGGCGTGCACCTCCATGTAGTCACCGTCATCGACGACCGCCGTGATGACCTTTTTCATGTCGTAGGGCTGATTGGACGAGGCCGGAAGCAATTCGCGGAGGTTCTCGCACAGTCGATCGGGGTCGTCGCCGCTCATGATGCGCGGCGGCTCTTCCATGTTGTTCGAAGGCAGAAACGACAAGAGGTAGCGCACCTCATCGAGCACGCTCTTCTCGTCGGGCAACACGAAGTTCGCCACGCCCGACTTGGTCGCGTGGGTCAAGGCTCCCCCGAGTTCTTCCAGGGTGACGTCCTCACCGGTGACGGTCTTGACCACGTCGGGGCCGGTGATGAACATGTGACTCGATCCTTGGACCATGAAGATGAAGTCGGTCAACGCCGGCGAGTAGACCGCTCCTCCCGCGCAGGGCCCCAAGATCACCGAGATCTGCGGCACGACGCCCGAGGCGCGCGCGTTGCGATGAAAGATGCCGCCGTAAGCGTTGAGCCCCGCGACGCCCTCTTGGATGCGCGCGCCCGCCCCGTCGTTGAGCCCGATGATCGGCAGCCCCATCGTGGTCGCGAGGTCCATGATCTTGTGGATCTTCTCGCCGTGAGTTTCACCGAGTGCTCCGCCGAAGACGGTGAAGTCCTGGGAGTAGACGCAGACCTTGCGGCCGTCGATCTTGCCAAAGCCCGTGATGACTCCGTCGGTGTAGGGCCGAGAATCTTCGAGTCCCATGCCCGAGGCGTAGTGACGATTCAACATGTCGAGTTCCTGGAACGAGTCCTCGTCGAGCAGATACTCAATGCGCTCGCGCGCGGTCATGCGGCCTTTCGCCCGGTGGCGTTCAATCGATTTCTCGCCACCCGCGGTGCGAGCTTCAGCTTTGCGCTCTTCGAGTTGGGCGAGGCGTTCGGCCATTGAATGCTCCATGAGTCCTCAGGCTAGCCAAGGCGTTCACCACGTGCGATGGAAGAGAGCGCTCGTTCGCGCGCGAAATCACGAAACGAAATGAACTACTGGCTTACTAGGAAGTAAAACTTTCTCCTTTACCACCCAGTAGCGGCGTCAAACCTTCGAGTGAGGATCCTCGACGAGTTCAATCAACGTGCCAAAAGTGGTCTTGGGGTGTACGAAGGCGACGATGGTGCCACGCGATCCCGGGCGCGGCGCTTCGTCGATGAGTCGACTTCCGGTGGCCCTCAGCGCGTCAAGGGCCCGCGCGCAACTCTCCACGCGATAACCCACGTGATGAAGACCCTCCCCCTTCTTCGCGAGGTACTTCGCCACGGGCGAATCATCGCGCGTGGGTGTGAGCAGTTGGATGTACGAGTCCGCCACGCGCAAGAGCGCCTCGGCGACGCCGTCGGACTCCACAACCTCGCGGTGCTCGACCGTCGCGCCGAAATTCTCGGCGTACCACTCGATCGCCGCGTCGAGGTCGTTGACCGCGATGGCGACGTGATCGATTTCGATGAGGAGCGGCTCCACCACTTAGTCCTTTTGATCGTGACGACGAAAGATACTGAGGCGATCTTCGCCGACCCGGGCGCGCAGTTCGGGGTTCGTCACGCCGAGGCCCTCGTGCGAGGCGACGCAGAGAATGCCGATCTTTCCCTCGTGACGATTGTGCTGGACCTCGTAGGTCGCTTCAGCCGTTTGCTCGAGGGGGAACGTGGCCGAAAGTGGCGGAATCACCTTGCCGTCGACGATCGTCTGGTTGGCCGCCCACGCCTCGCGGTAGTTCGCGAAGTGCGACCCCTTGATGGTCTTGAGCTTCATCCACAGGTGCCGGTTGTCGTACTCGATCATGTAGCCGCTCGTCGCCGCGCAGGTCACGATCGTGCCCCCGCGCTTGGTGACGAAGACGCTCGCGCCCATGGTGGAGCGACCGGGGTGCTCAAAGACAATGTCCGGGTCGTCGCCCACGAGGGCGCGGATGTCCTTGCCGAGCCGGCGCCACTCGCTTTCGTCCTGGGTGTGTGCGTCCTTCCAAAAGCGGTAGTCCTTTTCGCGTCGGTTGATGACGTGCTCGCAGCCGAGCTCTCGCAGGGTGTCGACCTTGTCCTCACTCGAGACCACGCCGATGGGCACACCCCCGGAGTTCAAAACGTGTTGAACGGCGAACGAGCCAATCCCGCCCGACGCTCCCCAGATCAAGACGCGCTCGCCCTGGGTGACGGGGGCGCCATTGCGCGAGACCAGCATGCGGTACGCCGTCGAGTTGCACAGAGCGTTGACCGCCGCCTCTTCCCACGTCAGGTGGGTCGGTTTCGGCATCAGCTGGTTCGCCTTGACGACGCTGATGTCAGCGAGGCCGCCGAAGTTGGTCTCAAAGCCCCAGATGCGTTGATTGCCCAGCATCGAGTCATCGTGACTGGCGGGATCTTGGTCGTCGACGTAGTTGCAGTGCACGGTGACTTCGTCACCGATCTTCCAATTACGCACCGCCGAACCCGTGCGAAGGATCACGCCGGAGGCGTCTGAACCCACGACGTGGTAGTCCAGCGCGTGACGCCGACCCCAAATCGACTCCTTACCCAAGCGGTCGAGGAACCCGAACGTGGAGAGCGGTTCGAAGATACTGGTCCAAACGGTGTTGAAGTTGATGGAAGACGCCATGACCGCGACGTAGACCTCGTCCGGGGCCAGGTCGGGTACGGGCACCTCGTCGACGCGCAGGCTGCGCCGAGGGTCTTTGTCGGCGCTCGCCAGGCCGTCAAACATGTTCTGGTCTTCGCGGCGAACGAAGACGGCGCGAGTGCTCGTCGGCATTGGCAAATCGGCGAGGACTTCGCGAGAGGCGCCGGCGCGCACCGCGTCGAGGATCTCAGGCATTACGGAAGATTAGTGGCCCACAGCAAACACGCGCTTCATCGCGACGCGATCGTCAGTCCTTCCGTGCTCGACCCACCCCACGGTGCAACGAAGAAAGGGAGGCGAGACGCTGGTGGGCGAGGCCGACGACGCCTCGCCCTCGATGAGACCGGGGAGGACCCGAGTAACGTGACGATGTTCGTAACCCCAAAAAACGGAGGTCATCATGTCACGCAGCGTCATCGTCGCCGCCAGCCGCACCGCCATTGGCAAGCTCTCGGGAGCGTACGCAACGCTGAGCGCCCAAGACCTCGGCGGCGTCGCGATCAAGGGCGCCCTCGAGCGCGCCGGCGTCGACCCCGCCAGTGTGGACGCGGTCCTGATGGGCCAGGTCATCCAGGCCGGCCAGGGTCAGATCACCGCTCGCCAGGCCGCCGTCGCGGCCGGGATTCCCATGAGCGTGCACGCGACCACCATCAACAAGGTCTGCCTCTCGGGTCTGCAGACCATCTATCTCGCCGACCTCATGATCCGGGCCGGTGAGGCCGCGATCGTCGTGGCCGGCGGTATGGAGTCGATGACCAACGCGCCGTATCTCTTGCCGGGAGCGCGCGCCGGGTACCGCATCGGCGACCAAAAAGTGATCGATTCCATGATGTTCGACGGTCTGACCTGCGCCTTCGACCACTGCGCCATGGGGCTCGCGACCGAGCGCTACAACAAAGGACGAATCACGCGCCAGCGCCAGGACGAGTTCTCCGCGCGTAGCCACCAACTCGCCGCGGCCGCCATCGCGTCGGGCCGATTCGCCGAAGAGATCGTCGCGGTCGCGGTGCCCCAGCGCAAGGGCGACCCCATCGAGGTCGTCACCGACGAAGGCGTGCGCGGCGAGACAACCGCCGAATCACTGGCCGCCCTGCGCGGCGCCTTCGAAAAGGACGGCACGATCACGGCCGGCAATGCCTCGCAGATCTCCGACGGCGCGGCCGCGGTCATCGTCATGTCGGCCGAGCGATGCGCTGAGTTGGGACTCTCCCCCCTCGGCGAACTCGTCAGCTACGGCCAGGTCGCCGGACCCGACGCCTCCTTGCTCACCCAACCCTCGCGCGCGATCCAACAGGCCGCCGCCAAGGCCGGGCTCGAGGTGAAGGGTCTCGACCTCTTCGAGATCAACGAAGCCTTCGCCGCGGTGGGGCTGGCCTCGGCGGACGACCTGGGCATCGACGAGTCGAAGATCAACGTCAACGGCGGAGCCATCGCCCTAGGCCACCCCGTCGGGATGTCGGGCACTCGCTTAGCCCTGACGGCGCTTTACGAACTGCGTCGCCGCGGCGGCGGCGTGGCGGCCGTGGCGCTGTGCGGGGGCGGTGGTCAAGGCGACGCCGCGATCTTGCGTTCGCTCTAGTCAGGCACGTAGCGCGTGACGGACTCGTACGCGCATCGGTCAATTCGCTCCTCACCCACGAGCGCCACCACGTAGGCGCCCGCGGTCTTGAAGCCTTCGGGTGCGAATTCGCCGGTGAGCATCCAGAGCAGCTCGAGGACACTGGGATTGTGCGCGATCAGCGTCAGGGACGCGTTGAGCGGGTCAACGCGCGCGAGCGCTTCGAGGAGCGCGTCGGCGGAGACGTCGCGCACGCCGTTGTAGATCGCATCGGTCACCTCCACGCTTGAAACGAGCGCCGTTCCGTCGAAAGCCATCTCGAAGGTCTGCTGCGTGCGGCGCGCCGCGCTAACGAGCGCGACGCTCGGCCCGAATCGACCGAGCTCCTCGGGGTCGTTGGCCCACGCGCGTAACTGCGCGCACTGAGACACGCCGCGCGCACTGAGCGCTCGGTCGAAGTCCGAAGCGCCCGCGACGGCGGGGGTCGCCTTCGCGTGACGAACGATCGTGAGGTA
>Ga0307374_10004952_pt1 | contig 21881 bp, 23 predicted proteins | sample OX3MG_FD_202532 | JGI IMG/M metagenome (GOLD analysis project Ga0307374, IMG submission 202532) | Soil microbial communities from Risofladan, Vaasa, Finland - OX-3 | ecosystem: Environmental > Terrestrial > Soil > Coastal area > Acid sulfate soil | place: Finland: Risofladan, Vaasa | collected...
AGCAACCGCATGGCCGACTTCGTCGCCTACAGAAGAATGATTTATCAGAGACTCATCGACGAGGCTCTCCAGGTTGGCCGGTTGAGTTCGCACGATTCTCCCGCGATCTTCACCATGTTCAGCGAGACGCAGACCCAGTCCTGACGAGTCCAGAACGCTGTTCGCCCGCCACAAGAAAATTCCCTGACCAGACGAGATGGAGTACGAGATAGGGTGCCAACCGCATGCTGAGTAGTCGTGGTACCACTCCCGCGTTGGACGGGCAACGAGGTCATACATCACTTCGGCAAAGTCACAGAGATCGTTCTCGCTCCATAAGGCAAAGTCTCCGTCCCAAAGTTCAGGCTTCCTAATCCGCTTGCCAAGTTCACTTTGGAATGTTGAAGTGGGCTCTTCACTATTGTCTATACAGTCGTAGGAAACGGCCCTCGCGAAGAAGTTCTGTCTTACGAGCTCATCGATCGTCGCAAAGAGACGTTGTGCAGTTGATTCGACGGCTCTTTGAGCGTTCGGCTGTCCGTGGCCATGAGAAAGTATCCACTGGTGGCCAACTGAGGTCCCCGCTGGTGGCCACGAAAAGTCCCCACTGGTGGCCAGGAGAAGTCCCCGTCCTTCATTGAGCATCCAACCGCAGTGCCCCCTGACCGGTGACGGTGGTGGTTCCACCAACCACAGCACCGACCAGGAGACACTCTCAATGAAATCAGTTAGGGAACGCATGGACATACTTTCTGCTTATCGAGAGGTCGGCTCCTATAACGGAGCGGCCGAGATCTGCTCGACCACCCCGAAGACCGTGAAGCGCGTGGTCGAGGCGGCTGAGCGCAGTGAGCCTCGCCCGCCACCGGCGCACAACTACGACGAGGTCACCGACCTGGTCGCCCAACGAGTAGAGAAGACCAAAGGCCGCATCAGTGCCAAGCGACTCCTCCCGGTGGCGAAGGCCGCTGGCTACACCGGTTCGGACCGCAACTTTCGCCGACTGGTCGCCGACGAGAAGCGAAACTGGCGAACCGACAACCACCGCGGTCGTCGACCCGGGGTGTGGGAGCCCGGCGACGTGCTGGCCATTGACTGGGGAGCGATCGGCACCCTGCACGTGTTCTGCGCGGTGCTCGCCTGGAGCCGCGTGCGTTTCATCTACTTCGCTGACAACGAGCGATCCGAGACCACCCTCGCTGCCCTGGCCGCGTGCTTCGAGTTTCTGGGTGGCGTGCCCAAGACCGTGCTGGCGGATCGGATGGGGTGCTTGAAGGGTGGGGTCGTCGCCAACGTGGTAATCCCCTCTCCTGACTACGTGCGTCTGTCGCTGCACTACGGCTTCAACCCAGATTTCTGCGAGGCGGCCGACCCCGCCTCGAAGGGGCTCGTCGAGAACCTCGTCGGTTACGCCAAGAGCGACCTCATGATCCCCGAGGAACTCTCCTCGCGCGACCTGCGTCGCGCCAACGAATTGGCCCGCGACTGGATGGAAGAGGTGAACGCGGCCGAGCACAGTGAGATCTGTGCCATCCCCGCTGAACGTCTCGAGGTCGAACTCGAACTACTCGGGCGACTGCCCCAGCTGCGCGCCGCCACGGGCACCGTGATCTACCGCACGGTCGATCGTCTCAGCTGCGTGCGCTTCGCCTCGGCGCGCTACTCCGTGCCGACGCAGCACATTGGTGCGGTCGTCGAGGTGCGCGTCAGTGACGGACACCTCACGATCAGCCGCCTCGGCGTGGTGTTGGCCGAACACGCGGTCGTCGCCCCTGGTGAGACCTCGATACTCGACGACCACTACGGAGGACCGAGGTCAAAACCTCGACGCGCCCTACGACCGCGCACGCCGAACGAAGTGGCCTTCGCAGCGCTCGGCGAGGTGGCGGAGACCTTCATCAAGCAAGCCGCCGCGGCGGGGATGACGTCGCTCAAGGGTGACCTCGAGATCTTGTTGCGCCTCGAGCGCGCCCACGGGCGAGACGCTCTGATTCGAGCGCTGCAGCGAGCCGTCGAGTTTCGACGTTTTCGCGCGCGCGACGTCGAGTCGATCCTCGTGGCGGGTGAGGGCGTGGCCCAGCCTACGAGGGCCGGCGCGACGCTCGTCACTGCGTTGCCCAACGTCGCGAGTCGGCCACTGAGCGACTACCAGGTGGAGGCGACCTCGTGAGCACGACGGCCGCTCCCTTGGCGAGCGATCTGGACGCGGCCCTTCGACGCCTGCGTCTGTCGGCCATCCGCCATCTCGCGCCCGAGTTATTGGTGACCTCCAAGACCCAGCGCTGGAACCCCGAGGAGTTCTTGCGCACGTTGCTCGAAGCCGAGGTCGCCTCGCGCGACGCGAGCAACGTGAGGGCTCGCCTCAAGCTCGCGGACTTTCCGGTTTCCAAGACCCTCGAGGAGTTCGACGTCGCCCAAAGCTCGATTCCACTCGCGACGTTTGACTACCTCACGAGTCTCGAGTGGATCAGGGCCACCGAGAACCTCTGTCTCATCGGACCGGCGGGCACGGGCAAAAGTCACCTGCTCGTCGCGCTCGGCCACGAGGCGGTGAGTGCGGGCCACAAGGTGCGCTACTTCTCCGCGCCCGCCCTCATCGAGACCCTTTACCGGGGGCTCGCCGACAACTCGGTCGGCAAGGTGATCGATCAGGTGCTACGCGCGGACTTGATTCTCATCGACGAGATCGGCTTCGCGCCGATGGACGACACCGGAGCCCAGCTGTTCTTTCGCCTCATCGCTGCCGCCTACGAACACCGGGCCCTGGGCGTCGCGTCGCACTGGCCCTTTGAAGAGTGGGGACGGTTCCTGCCCGAACACAACACCGCGGTCAGTCTGCTCGACCGACTCGTCCATCACGGCGTCGTCGTGGTCACCAGCGGTGAGTCTTTCCGGATGAAGGAAGCCCGAGCGAGAGGAGGTCAGTTCTCGTCAAAGAAGAGGTAATGAACACGTGAAGGGCAGGGACTTTTGCTGGCCACTAGCGAGTACTGGAAATTGGCCATTGACATACGACGAACCAGGGAAAATGCATTCATGAGATTGAAGTACGGCGCGCTATGCGTCGTACTGCAGTCTCATCGCAGCCATGACACTTTCCAAGAGTACTGGAGTAAACCGAAGTCTCGAGAAGTCCATTCGACCCCAAAGGACTTTCGTCGAAAGATAACCCGAAACAAACCACACGGCGCACCGTGCACTGTCTCGCTACTGTCGCAAAATTCTTGGATTTTCCAAATACCAAGCAATTATTGGGTTTTCGCCCTCCGACCGTGATCGCAAGCTGAGAACGCGAGTTCGATTCTCGTCGCCCGCTCAAAGCTTGATCTTGTTGCAACGACTGACAAAGTCGTTGCAAACATTGCTGTTGGCTTTCGCCACTGTTCGCTCCTGTTCGCCAATTCTCACTGTCGCAGCACTGTCGTAACTGGGACACAGGCAGTGAACCACGGCTTGTCCCGCCGCGCCAGTAGATTCGCTGGCCGGTGGTTCCCTCGTCGCACCGTTCCCACCACCGTGTTCACCTGTGCGGACAGCGATAGTAGGTACGCTTCAACCAGCGGCTCATGTTCGACGGGGTGTTGCTCGCGCACAAAGGGTGACGTTTGAGTTGACAAACCCAACGATTCCCTTGAAACTAGGCTCCTTTCGATGGATAGGCAGCGTTGGAGCCACGCAACGGAGATCGCTAGACCATCGCGCCTATTCTCGATCGAAGCCTGGTGCGCTCTTGCGGGCCTGGCGGCCGGTGCCATTCTCACCGCCTCCCTGTCGCACCTTGGGTACCTCGGGATAGGTCTCGGTGCCGTCGGCGGCGGCGTCATTGGTTACGTGCTGTCTTTTGCTGCAACGTGGATTGTCACGTTTCTCAAGTACCCAAGGGTCCAGCTTGAACTCCGAGTGGCTCAGTTAGAAGTGGAGCGCAGGGTGGCAACGCCTGCAGCGACCGCTGGCCCTGCACCCAACATTCGACCTTTCGTGGTAGCCGCTGACGAGATGCTTGCTCAGGAAACAGGCAATGAGGAAGCAGTAACCAAGTGGGTTGACGACGTGTACAAAATGCTCTTTGACTGGGATGTAACGGTCGCCCACCAATTCCGGCCAATCGAAATGGTGCCCACGCGTGGCTCACTTGCACTACGAAATGCTTGGTTAGCAAGTCCTGAGGCTAACCCTCGTCCTCCCCTACGCGCCGCGCTTGCGATGTTAAGTAATCCGATCTTCCCGCCGACGGGACCGAGCCTTCAATACGACCCACAGTTGATGCGACTAAAGCGATTCCGAGATCGACTCTTAGAACTCGACCCTAAGTGAATTAGTCCTTTTCTGTCTCATCTTTAGTGAGTTCCATTTTCAGCAGTGGTTTCAACGCTTCTTCAGGGTCCATGTCGTCATCGCTGTCGTAACCGACGTCGCCAGGTTGATACACCGTCACGTCTTCAGGCTTCCACGCGAATCTGTCGGCGTTCGGGTCAGGCTTCGCGCCCCTCGGCGTGCCACTGTTCAGTTCAACTGCGTCGCGTGGCATGCTTTGATGTTACCTTGGCTTAGTCAACAGGGGCGCGCTTGACCCGAACGCCGACAGATTCGCGTGGAAGCCGTGTGTGGGTTCGAGTCGGAGAGCCGACTCACACAATCTAATGGCGGATACTGAAGTGGTCGGCGTAAGGAATTTGGTAGTTTCTTGCGTGCCCGAGGTCACGTGGTCAAAGCGCCGACACCGGACAGCACTATTCCAGCAAGGAGCAATGCGACTCCCCAGGTCTGGAGTCGAAGGCCTCCCGTTGCAAAAGTGCGTATCCGTTCGTTGAAGTTATTGATAATGCGTTCGTGTTCAGACTTGTTCTGATTACGATCCGTAGCCGCGTTGTCATCGAGGGACCCAACGCGTTCTGTGAGAAGTCTCGTTGACTCTTGGAGCAAATCCACTCGGGACTTGAGCCAAGAGATCTGTAGGTCATGATCTTCTGGGAACTTGGCTGGGGTGTAGATCGCGCCAGCGACTCCCGCTGTTCCAGAAGTTCCTTGTGCAGAGGCGGGAATCGTTACTGGCGAAGGTGTTACTCCGAGAAGGCGCTTAAGTGCGGAGCTAATCCGTTGATGGAGGCGTCGCCCTTTCAGGGCTGCAGCGCCAATCATCCCCGGCCCGAAGTTGAAGTCACGTCTGACATTCCGAATTCCAACTGCTACTGAGAGCACTCCCATGACCTGGAGAACTGTTCCGAAGGTAAGCAAGGTGGCATTCACTGGAACAGAATTACGTCTGTTGTGTCCTCGGTGGGTTGGTTGCGCTTCCTGATGCTCCTATGACTCGCAAGTCGTCGGGACGTTCCGACTGGAGAGTTCAACTTTGGGAAAACTGAACATCCTTGGAGAATCTCGTCTCACCAGGGTTCGATCTCAACGCCACTTGAAAGATATAAGTTGAGTTGATGGGAAGAAAACTTGCAGTAGTTCTCACTCTGCTGATAGTGAGCGTGAATATCGGGCATGTTGCTGGCGCGAGTTCAAGTTCTCAGGTCGGTCGGATGTTTAGAAATGGTCCTTACAAATTCCAAGTCACAGGTGTGAAGTGTAAAATCTCGTGGGTGGGCGTTGGTAATTCCAGTCTGGGTAAGCATCCTGTTGGCCAATTCTGCAGAGTCTCCATTTCGTACACGAATGTGAGCAAGATCCCTGTCTTGATCCCGGGTTACTACACCGTCAGAGACTTACGGAACAGGGTCTATGCCGCCGACAACATGGCAGACATATATGGGAATGCAAGCACGATGAATGCCAATATTGAAGTGAATCCTGGATATGGCGGCACTTATCGAGCCTTCTTTGATATTCCCAAAGGTGACTCTCTGGAAAGTTTCGAGTTCCGTCACGTTTACGGAAGCCCTGGAACTGAAGTGCGTCTGTAACTACTCGGGTGCGCTCTCTGATGCTCCTATGTTTGTCAAGCGGCTTTTTGTTGTTCAAGCCACGCCCTAACTCCAATTGAAGGTCTTACTCCGGCGCTTGTATCTCGTTCCGAATTGCATTGACATCCGCGGCAGTCCCTCTGGCTCTTGCCAGCGGACCATAAGTTCAGTCACACTTACATTCACTTCTGGGGAAGTAACTAAACTGGGTTTAGACCTAGAAGATCTTCGGCCGAGACCTTAAAGAGCGCCAGTGTTGCAGGGTGAATCAGGTATTCGATCGAAGTCCAGAGTTCTTCTCTCTCGACGGGCGGGGCCGTTAGGTAACGCTCAAGTTCCTCACGATTGTTGGCAGCGGTGGTATCAGTAATTAGCACGCCTCGCTCATGGTCGACCACCAGCAAACGCATTTCAGCCAAAGTCAGGCTCTTTGTTGGAAAAGTCATATGGAAACCTCCGCATTTCTGGATAATGGAACCTAGTTGCGACACTAGCTTGGCATCAGAGAAGTCAGCAAAGTTTCATCGGTGTCAACTGAATTGACACCAGTCCCGACACATTGAAGCTGTCCTACTGAATGAAGTCGGCGACGACACAAAGCAAGCAGTTACGATGTCGAGATGGCGAGTGTGTCGGAAATGTGTACTGACTGCAAGAGTCAGTTGAGTGCTGGACGGCATCCAAGTCCCCACCGTAACCTTAAGAAATCAGGGCCGATTCGAGAGTTTCGAGTGGGTGGACTTCGAGGCGACGAGGAGGACTTTGTTTGCGTCGTCTGCGGTCAGCAGTGGATGTACGAAGACGGTAATGGTGGATTCGGTTGGATGACCCGCTGAGGAACGCTGGATGCAATAACTGCTCGCAATCTCCTAGTCATGCCCATAATTCGAGTCCGCTATCGCTTTCCGTCGTCAGAATTTCATTAGGTCGTAGCGGTCCCTCATGAGTGATTTCGTGCCTTCCTATATAAGGAAAATTTCACGGGCCGAAAAACACCTCGAAGACCTCAAACCCATCATTTCCAACTACATCGATAGTCGGCCTTACGTTCTTACAAAAGATTCAAGCGATGAGTCGTGCCCATATCGCATACACATGACTTCAAGCGTCCCGCGCGACATCTCCCTAATTTCCGGCGATTTTATTTACAACATCCGTTCAGCGCTTGATCATCTGGCAGCTGCACTGAATCCGCCCAGCAGGCGGCGAAGAGTGTACTTCCCGATCTTCTGGAAGGGCGTTTGGGAAGAATTTTCGGAAGGTGAAGATCAGGGGAAGTTGGGGGATCGTCGGAATTGGAATTCAAGTACGCGTGAGATGGCTCCCGAAGCCGTTGAAATCATCAAGCGGCTGCAACCCGACTATGACGCGAATGATTCCGATAAGAAAGTCCACTTTCTTCATGGCGTTAACTTGCTTTCAAACTATGACAAGCATTTTGAATTTCCCGCAGTCTTGGCCGGGATTGGTCAACTTACGGTCACTTGGGTCCTCGACGGCATATCACAAGTTGTAACGGACGCGAGAGATTGGGGGATGTTCAAAGAGGGAACGCGTGTATCACAGATCCCAGCCGGAGCAACGAACGTCGAGATGGATGCGAAGGCACGCGTTGTAATTCGTGTGACCAATCCCAATGGGGAGGTCAATATTCCCGTTTTCTTTGAACACGTTCTCGAAATGGTGAGAGATCGAATTGCAGTTCCGCTCAGTCCGTACCTGTACGTGCCAGACACTCGGTAGAGTCGGCGCCAATGATGGCGATTTCTCGCTGGAAGCGATACTTTGGACAATGGTGAGGTTCTATTTACCAGATCAGCCAGAAGCAGTCATTAAGAGCCAAGCGGACCTATTGCGAAGCAAAGGACTCCGTGCCATTCGGAAATTGGAATACGAGCACAATTCGTCTCGATTCGTAGTTGAAGTGGGAAGCCCGCGCCAAGAGTATCGACGCAAGACCGGCCCGAGAGGCGGCTATATCAAAAACGCCGATTTCTCCCGAATGGCGCACTCGACCGGAACGGTCGTGAACCTGATTATTGAAACGCCGAGCGTGATTGAGGTGTATTCCTCGCCTCGGGATGGTTGGGGTTTTCCGTCGCTTGTCGGTGACGGCGAGGTAACTGAAGGGACAATCGAATACTTCGATCCCTGGGAACGGGAAGAGGCGGTAGGTGACCTATGAAGGAACTCTCTACCTCGGAAGCCATGCGGCTAATGCAAGAACCTGAACTGATTTGGGCACCCAATGGCACAACATTCGTGTACAGAATCATCACGAATGAAGATGCGAAAACGTTGGAATCGATTTTCGATTCTGCGTCATTTATTCGCCACGAACTACGCGGACCGGGGGACGAACCGCATCTTTGGCTATTCAGCGCCGACTTCACACTCCTTGATGATCCCGATCACCACGACTTGAATCCTTCATGGCCGCTCCTCGCGACAGTCGCGCTGAACGGATACAACTGGCTTAGGGACGAATGGCCCATTTAGTTGTCGCTGTGATGGCCCAGGAATTTCTTGTCTGAGAATAAGAATCTCACTGCAACGGTGACCACTCCGAATATCTCACCCAATGTTCCGGTCAGGTAAAATTTCATTGTCGACGTGCTTATCGTTAGTGCGTGAATGCCTGACAGTACGAGGACGACGTTCATAAAGACCAGTTGAGCAAAGAGCATGTAAAGCAGTCCATGCGCGTAATACTGACGGAGCTTTATCAGCGCGGCTCGCTCACCCCGATCCATTTCGGAGTCCAACTCATTTGGTGAGACTCGGACTTCTTCATTTATCGAGAATGGCGTTGGCGTTTCACTTCGCTCGAGGAGAAAAGTGTCAGGGTTGAAGTTCCCCCGCCATAACTTGCCAGCTTCGCCAGCAGGAAGATCGTCCACGGCTCAACCGGTTAGTGACTGCAATTTTATGCTGAGCGCGTTGAGACGATTTCTCAGAGCCTCGACCGATACTCCAAAGTCCGCTGCAAGCACGAGATCTGTTTTGTTTTGATCGACAAGGAGGCGGACGAATTTGCTTGGCATGAGAAGTTCAGCGGCAAATTGATTCGCAAATATCTCTAAGGGCTCATCGCCTGAACGGGATTTCTCGTCCCTATAGAAGGTATCTGTTTCGAGAATTCCGCCTTCCGGGTGCAAGCGACTGTTGAGGACAAAATGTCCGAGTTCGTGCGCCACGCTGAATCGATTTCTCGTAAGGGCCGATCTCGGATCGATGAATATACAGGGAGTCGATCCACCCTCGTAGTACTTCAATATTGCATCGACCTCGGAAGGTAGGTCCAACTCAAAAACTTTGACGCCGACTTTCTTTGCGATATATGTTGGATCAATCGGCAGACCGCGCTCTGCCCACTCGCTATTTATGAGGCCTTTTGCTTCATCCTCAGCGTTCTCACGCGAAATCTTGTAGTTACTCATTGTCTCCCGACCCATCCATTTCTCATGGTGGGAAAACCCTTAACAAAACTGACTATACCGTGGTGATCCTTCGCCATCGCCCTCGATTGAACGCGAACTGGCCGCTTGCAAGTCAAACAATCGCTCGGCGTTCGATGAATTGTTTCAACCAATTAGGGGCGAATCAACGCGTACTGAGGTCAAAGAACCGCTCGAAGAATGCCTCGAGTTTCGCCAGTGCCACTCGCTTCTTATCCCCATAGCCGCCCGAAACGGAGAACTTGGAAAGGGGTGGCAAGATCTTCGTGACGGCAGTACCTGCGGACTGAATGGCTCCGTCTCTGAAGGCCGACGCGATGAACGCCCGCGTGGGCTCAGCCCGCAAGGATTCCTCCTCGATGATGCGGTCTAGTTCCTCGATGCGCTTAGTTTCGATGTAGTTGGTCCACTGGTCGTCCACGTTTCCAAGCATGCTTACTGACTCGACGAACTGCTCGATGAGGTCCCGCTTGTTGCGCAGCGTCGGGCTGGCGTCGACGGCGCGACTGATTCTCGCGCGAACCTTGGAAATCTCTTCTCCGGCTTGGCTTTGGCGGTACGTCTCCACCAGCATCAAGATGTAGTCGACGTTGATCTCGACTTGCTTGATGAGCTCGATCTCGAAGACCACGTCGTCGATGATGGACTCTCGCTCGGCCGCACGCTCGCGGCGAAACTCCGCGTAGAGATCGAGGTAGATGCTCTGGTAGTCCTGCCGCTGGCGCTCGCTCAGAATCTCGCTGCCCAAAAAGTCGTCGAACGACGCCAGGATGTTCTGGAGGCGAAGGATTGTCCCGAAGAGTGTTACAAATTCACTCTGGGCCGACTCACCCAAAATTGGCGTACCGATCGGGTACACCTGCAGTAGCTCGGCGACCTTCTCGCTGTACTCGTCGAAGTAGTCCTGGTAGGGCTTCAACAGGACGATGCCCCGGGCCTCCTTGTTGCCAAAGAGCGCGATCGCGTCATTGGTCTCTTGCTCCAAGTCGCGGAACGAGACGATGTTCCCGTAGGTCTTGACTGAGTTCAGGATCCGGTTGGTTCGCGAATAGGCCTGGAGTAGGCCGTGGGTTCGTAGGTTCTTGTCGACGAAGAGAGTGTTCAGCGTGGTGGCGTCGAAACCCGTGAGGAACATGTTCACCACGATCACGAGGTCGACCTCGCGCTGCTTCATCCGAAGAGAGAGGTCCTTGTAGTAATTCTGGAACTTGTCCGCGGACGTGTCGAAGCTCGCGCCGAAGAACTGGTTGTAGTCGGCGATGGCGTCATCGAGGAAGTCACGCGAACTCACGTCAAGTGCGGAAGTGTCGAAGTCCTCTTCGTCAAGGGCACCATCTTCGACTGCTTCGTTGACCGCGAAACTGTAAATGATGCCGACCTTCAAACGTCGAGCCGCCGGCGTCGCGGCCTGGGCCGCCTTGAAGGCCTCATAGTAGGACTTTGCCGCCGCTATGGACGACGTGGCGAAGAGTGCGTTGAAGCCCTGGAGGCGTTTGCCTCGGAGCGAGTAGCGCTCGCCTCGCCTCGTCTTCTGGTCGAAGTGCTCGAGAATGTAGCTTGTGACCTGTTTGACCCTCTCGGGCGCGAGGAGGGCCCGCTCGGTGTCGATAGCGGATACCTGCTTGTTGGTGAAGTTCTCGGGCAATTTGATGGTGTTGACGTAGTCGATGCGAAACGGCAGGACGTTCTTGTCGCTAATGGCGTCCACGATTGTGTAGGTGTGCAGCCGCTCCCCGAAGGCCTGCTCGGTGGTCTTGAGATCGAGTCGGCCTCCAGTGCTGGCGTTCACGGCAAAGATGGGCGTGCCGGTGAAGCCAAAGAGGTTGTAGCGCTTGAAGGCCGTGGTGATCCCTGAGTGCATCTCACCAAACTGTGATCGGTGGCATTCGTCGAAGATGATGACCACGTGTCCGCTGAAGATGGCGTGGCCCTTGTTCGCGTTGATGAACGTCGAGAGCTTCTGAATGGTCGTGATGATGATGTGGACGTCGGGGTCTTCGAGTTGCTTCTTCAAGACCCGGGTCGACGTGTTGGAGTTTGCGGCCCCTCTCTCGAAGCGGTCGTACTCGCGCATGGTCTGATAGTCCAGGTCCTTGCGGTCGACGACGAAGACCACCTTGTCGACTTCAGGAAGTTTCGAGGCCAACTGCGCCGCCTTGAAACTCGTAAGCGTCTTGCCCGAGCCTGTCGTGTGCCAGACGTAGCCGCCCGCCGCCGCCGTCCCCAACTGCCTGTAGTTGATGGAAGCTGCGATCTTTTGCAAAATGCGCTCGGTGGCAGCGATCTGGTAAGGCCGCATGACAAGCAGCATTCGGTCGGTCGTCAACACGCAGTAGCGGGTCAAGATAGCGAGCAGGGTGTGCTTGGCGAAGAACGTCTTAGTGAAGCCTGTGAGGTCCTGGATTGGGCGATTGGATGAGTCGGCCCACCACGAGGTGAACTCGAACGAATTCGACGTCTTCTTCGCCCGACGTGAACCGGCGGCCTCTTCCAGGTGCTGCCGGCGAGTCGTGTTCGAGTAGTACTTCGTCAGCGTGCCGTTGGAGATGACGAAGAGTTGGACATAGTCGAAGAGTCCGGACCCAGCCCAGAACGAGTCGCGCTGATAGCGGTCGATCTGATTGAACGCTTCGCGGATATTGACACCCCGACGCTTGAGTTCTATGTGCACCAGCGGCAGACCGTTGACCAGGATGGTGACGTCGTATCGGTTTGACCGCGCGGCCCCATCTTCACCCTGGCCAACTTCGTACTGGTTAATCACCTGAAGGCGGTTGTTGTGGATGTTGCTTTTGTGAATAAGTGTGATGTTCTTGATTGAGCCGTCATCTCGTTGTAGGAGTTGAACACTGTCCATTTGAATTCGTGCCGTCTTCTCGACAATGCTGTCCTTCTCCCCGGCGATGCATTCGGCGAAGAACCGCTGCCACTCCGTGTCAGAGAACTTGAGATCATTGACCTTCTCAAGTTGAGTACGCAAATTGGCGGTCAGGTCCGTCTCGGACGTGATCGGCACGTATTCGTACGCCTGATCTCGGAGCAGCGTGATGAACATCCGTTCGAGCTCAGCTTCGGACTGGTACGCCGTAGCGTGGGTCTTCTCCACGATGAATTCGGCGACGACAGTGCTCTCTGAGCTCACCGCGATTGTCTCAAATCGTGGAGGCGTAACTTTGCTCACCCGGCGGCTTTCTTGAACGTCAGGAGCTTGTCTCGGTAGTACTCGTATTGCCTCCCGCGTGCGTTGAGCTCAGCTGGAAGACCGATGTCGAGGTCGCTCACGAGCGCTTCGAACTTGTCGAGGATGTTAACGATTCGCTGTTGTTCTTCGCGAGCCGGCCATGGAAGCGGAATCCGGTTGAGGTTGAATTGGTTCAACTTCGGCTGTGCCCCACCCGACACGTACGGGCTTAGGTCAATCGAGTTCAGATAGAATTCGACGAAGCGCCGCTCGGCATAGGAGGGGAACTCCAAGATGTGTGCATGGTTGTTCACCCATGTCTTGCCTGAAATTGAAAAAGCGATTGGCATGGAGCGAGTCAGCAAATTGGCTCCATCTTCGGAGACCAGCAGATAGTCGCCATCAAAGATGAAGTCGCGCACGTAATCGACTCTCCCCGAGGCTCCGTAGTAAGGGAACTCGCCGCCCTCACGAGCGGCCTTCGTGACCGGCCTCCGTCGCGAATCAAGATTCGCCGCAACCTCGGGCAGCGTAACCCATGCAACGGCGTCTCCCTCGGGAAACGTCAGGAGTTGGTCCCGGTGGAAGAGGTACTGCAAGCGCCGAGCCTCCAGTTCCGCCTCCAGTTCCGCCTCGAGATCCATAAAGGTGTCCAGTATTCGCACAATCTCATGCTGGACCTCAAGCGGCGGTACGGGCACGAGAAACGAAGACAGTCCAGATACGCTGAGTCCCGGAATGCCCGCCCCCAACTTTGATGCCTGCAGCGCGGATTGGCCGTTCTTCATCACGAAATAAAGAAACCGAGTATCTATCGCTGCCAATGTCGTCGGCTGAACGATATAGCAGTGAGCACCGGCCCAGAAGCGTTCAGTCACGAAGTTCACATATCCGGCGGAGGCGCCGCCCTGACTGACAGTAATGGTGTTGGCTTCCGTATTGAATGAGTCATGTTTGCCTGAGGGGCCAATACCGCCATTGATGACTGGATAAGCGGCACCTTCAGACATCGTGGTTCGGTTGAGTTGCTCGCCAGTTCGGTAGGTGGCAATTTGACCGAGGGATGCAAAGCGAACGCCATTTGGCGCCAGTCGTGCATTTAGTTCATCAATGCGGCTCATGTGCCAACCTCCAAGTCCGCGACAATGGAGTCAATGGCGACGCGCAGTTCGAGCTGCCGAGCGACGATGCGCTCAATTTCAGCGTTGACGGCCTTGATGTTCACCACCTGGTGTGTGTCCTCCTTCACAACGTACGAAGAAACCGCGATGTTGTAGCCATTGCTCGTAATCTCACTGTTCGAGACGACTATGCCGAAGTGATCTACGTCGGTGCGAGCGATGTACGTATCAAGAATCTTGTGACGATGCTCTTCGGTGAGCTTGTTCTTGTTACCCGCGCGAACGAATTCGGCTGATGCGTCAATGAAAAGCACATCACTGGTGATCTTGGATTTCTTGAGGACTATGACGCAGGTAGCAATGGAAGTGCCGAAGAAAAGATCTGGCGGAAGTTGGATCACCGTGTCGACGAAGTTGTTGTCGATTAAGTATTTGCGGATCTATTGCTCCGCACCACCGCGGTATAAGACACCTGGGAACTCGACAATCGCCGCCGTGCCGTTGACCGCCAGCCAACTCAACATGTGCATCGTGAAGGCGAGGTCGGCCTTGGACTTGGGCGCAAGGATGCCAGCCGGCGCGTAACGAGGGTCATTGATTAGTAGTGGGTTGGAGTCACCGTCCCACTTGAGCGAGTATGGCGGATTGGAGACAATTGCCTCGAAGGGCTCTTCGTCCCAGTGGGCGGGATCGATCAACGTATCGCCGTGAGCGAGATCGAACTTCTCGTAGTTGATGTCGTGAAGGAACATGTTGATTCGTGCGAGGTTGTAGGTTGTCAGGTTGATCTCTTGGCCGAAGAATCCTTGGCGAACGTTCTCCTTGCCAAGGACCTTTGCAAACTGCAAGAGCAGGGAACCGGAGCCGCAGGCGGGGTCGTAGACCTTGTTGATTTCTGTCTTGCCAACTACCGTAATCCGAGCAAGCAGCTCGGATACTTCTTGGGGGGTGAAGAACTCACCGCCCGACTTGCCAGCGGACGACGCGTACATAGTCAGCAAGTACTCGTAAGCATCTCCGAAGGCGTCGATGGTGTGGTCTGCGAAGTGCCCGAGGTCGAGATCGCCAATGGCGTTGAGGAGTTTCACCAGTCGCTCGTTGCGCTTGGCGACCGTGGACCCCAATTTGGACGAGTTGATGTCGAAATCGTCGAAAAGGCCCTTGAGATCGTCTTCGCTGGCTGTCCCGCTGGCCGAGCCCTCGATATTGCGGAACACACGACTTAGCGTCTCGTTTAGATTCTCGTCGGCAGTGGCCCGCTGGCAGACATTGGCGAAGAGTTCGCTTGGCAGAATATAGAAGCCCTTCTCCTCAACAGTGTCCGCGCGACCGAACTCGGCCCCATCGTCGCTTAGCGCGGCGAAGTCGAAGTCGGGTTGGCCGGTCTCACGCTCGAGTTCGTTGAGATAATTCGTGAGGTTTTCGGAGATGAAGCGGTAGAACAGCGTGCCGAGCACATAGCTCTTGAAGTCCCAGCCGTCGACCGCGCCGCGCAGGTCATTGGCAATTAGCCAAATAGTGCGGTGAAGTTCGGCGCGCTGGCTTTCGCGTGTTGTTAGTGTCATTGGTCAGTTCCTCAGCTCAGCGGGACAGTTGCCATAGTCGGTGGTTCGCTAGTTCCGCAAAAGGTTCCCGACAAACTACGGTCGTCGGACAGTGGCTCAGTGAGGTTCCCCAGAGAAAGTAGACACCCAACAATCCGACTAAAGGGTCGGATGGAAGGATGTCACCATGGGAGTAACCCGAAGAAAATTCACGTTGGAGTTCAGAACTGAAGCGGCACATCGCGTCATCGACACCGGAAGAACGGTTCGAGACGTGGCGCGCGAGCTCTCGGTGCTGGAGAACTCTCTGAGCAAGTGGGTGCGCGACGAACGTCGACGCATGGAAACCATCGAGGGAACCGGTGACGCGCCACTGAGTCCCGCGGAGCGGGCGGAGCTGCTGCGGTTGCGCCGTCAGGTGGCCGAACAGGAGAAGGACTTAGCCTTCTTGGGAAAAGCTGCAGCGTACTTCGCTTCCAATCCACCAAAGCAGAGAGATTTGCGTTGATGGCCACGGAGTGCGCGAACTTTGAAGTGAAACGCATGGCCCGACTCTTAGAGGTCTCACGTGCCGGCTACTACCGCTGGCAGGAGGCCCAGCAACGCGACCCCCTCGTGAGTGAGCAGCGTCGCGCGGACTTGGACGCCAAGATCCTGAGCTTTCATAAGGACTCTCGTGGCACCTACGGCGAACCACGCATCACCCTCGATCTGCACGAGGCCGGCGAGACGACGAGCCCCAACACGGTCGCCTCTCGCATGCGGGCACTAGGCGTGGCGGGCATCAGCCCGCGAACCTTCAAGGTGATGACCATCGCGGACCCCACCGCGAACTACCCCGAGGACCTCGTCAATCGCGACTTCGCCCCCGAAGGGCTGAATCAGCTCTGGACGAGCGACCTCACCTACCTGAAGATCGGCACGGGTGACGTCTACCTCTGTTGCGTGCGCGACGAAGGGTCCTCTCGCGTGCTCGGCTGGCAGCTCGCTGACCACATGCGCACCGAGATCGTGACCGACTCACTCGACGAGGCGATCGCGACACGTTTCTCGAACGTCGCCGGCACGATCTTTCACGCTGACCGTGGCAGTCAGTTCAGCGACCGCAAGACCGAAGCGTTGTGCACCACGTTCAAGATCGTTCGCTCGATGGGCGAGACCGGTTCGTGTTACGACCACGCCAGCGCCGAGAGCTTCTGGTCAATCTTCAAGCACGAGTACTTCTACCGGCACGTCTTTGCCAACATGGACGAACTGCGAGCGGGCATCGCCGACTACATCAACTTTTACAACCACCAACGACGCTGCGCCAAGGCCGGTGGCGTCAGTCCCATCCGCTACGAGTTATCGTTAGCTCGAGAACAGCAACACGCTGCTTAAACCGTGTCTACTTTCTCTGGGGAGTCTCACAGGGCGACGGCACATCGCCATCCTCACCCTGCATCCAATTTCGAATCGAATCCTCGACAAAGACGTCATAAGTCGATGCTACGGCCAGGGTATTGGAAGCCAAGGGAACACAAGAAATCTCGATATCGAATCCGTTGCATCCTCGGCCAATTGCCGAAGGCACCGTTACTGATCGTGACCTTCGACTATTCGGAAGACCGAGGCCATTCCGATTGTCTCAGCTTCGCTCTTAGGGACTGCCGTCGATTCGCCTGAATTCGCCAATGCCTGACACAGCAAGGTAGCGGCCTCGGCTGGGCCTCGTGACTAGTCGACACTTGTTAATACGTATAGGCCCTTTCATCACACTCGCTCTTCAGGCACCTTGTCGTGTTATGTCCTAGAGCCCGAGGACGGCGGGCGCGAAGCGCCAAGCTGTCCGTTCGGGCTACCTGTGTGACTATCAAAATCGTTTAAAACTACGGAATTCAGAAAATATTTCGGTCCGTTCTCAAAGTTTTTGTTCGAAAACGCGGTTTTCGGTGTGGCTAGTTCTGGCGCAGTCAGGGGGTCAGCGCAACGCTTGGTGAGTCAGTCTTGAAACGGTTGACTATCACGGAGGCCCGATGGCTGCTCACTTTACAAAGGAACAACGATCTCTGGCGCATCGATTGCGCGTGGAGGGCACCACGCTTGGCGACATCGCCAAGCAGATCAGTTGCTCGGGCCCCTCGCACGTGCGGTTGATTCTTTCGGGCACTCAGGTGCGCGGCGGTCGTGAAGAGTGCTGGGTGCCTCGCTCGGGCCAACTCACCCTCGAGGAGCGCGAAGAGATTGCTCTCGGTCTGAGGATGGACATGTCCATGAGCGCGATTGCGCGCGCGTTGGGTCGTTCACCCTCGACCGTGACCCGAGAAGTGGCGAACAACGGCGGCCGGGGCGACTACCGGATCTGGCGATCGCACCAGCGAGCTCGCGAGTGCGCCAAGCGTCCCAAGCCCACCAAACTCGAAGAGCCCGTGCTGTGTGCAAGGGTGAGCGAATGGCTCGAAGAGTTTTGGTCCCCTAAGGAGATCGCGAGGCGACTAGTGGTGGACTTCCCCGATGACCCGTCAATGCGCATCAGCCACGAGACCATCTACCAGTCTCTCTACGTGCAGGGCCGAGGGGAACTGCGTCGAGAGCTCGCCCGATGCTTGCGCACGGGACGAACGAAACGAAAACCTCACGGCGGCCCCCAAAAACGGGGAATTATCGCGGACATGGTGATGATCAGTGAGCGACCCGCGGAGGTCGAGGACCGTGCCGTGCCCGGGCACTGGGAGGGCGACCTCATCATTGGCGCGAATCACGCCAGTGCGGTCGGCACCCTCGTTGAACGCACCACGCGCTTTGTGCTGTTGATGCATTTGGGCACGGACTACAGTGCGCCCGCGCTCGAACGAGCCATGCGCAAGGCGATCAGAACATTGCCGCGCGAACTGATGCGCAGCGTCACCTGGGATCAAGGCAAGGAGATGACGAACCACGCGTCCTTCACTGTCGCCACCGGAGTGCCAATCTATTTCTGCGACCCACACTCACCATGGCAACGCGGTTCAAACGAGAACACCAACGGACTACTACGCCAATACATGCCGAAGGGAACAGACCTGTCGAAGCACACGCCGGCGGATCTGTTACGAATTCAACGGAGTCTCAACGGGAGGCCACGAGCGACCCTCGGTTATATGATGCCGAGAGAGAAACTCGCCGAGTTCATTGCGCTGACCACTTGAAACCGCCTCTTATAGAGGGCGAAAATTTCGCTCCTCTGTAAGGAGCACCATGAGACAGCCCATTGACACCGGAACTGTGAAATTTGCGGCCGCTGCACCCGCTGAACCGGTCCTGGATCGTTCAATCTTTCCGCGCTGACATGAAAGACCAGTGTTTGAAGGGAATTTGGCAATCTGAAGGACAGGGTCTGTAGTCAACGGTAACAGCCAGCCGATCAACGCTCGGTCGGAGATGACCCCGTGCTAGCAAGCTCAATCCGGCAGACTCGTCACGTTTCTACACTCAAATCAAGCCATATCGCGTGAGGTTCTTGTGGTAAATCGACCGCGGTGGTGGCTCTGTTCTAGTGATGGCCGGATCGATGTCTACTCAACCACCCTCATCGAAGGAACCGGCTGCGAGCGGTTCTCGTGACGCCGATGGGCAGTTCGCAGACTTTGTCGCAACATACGAGGAGCACCTTCGTCGAGCGTTCGTTGCTGCCTACGGCGGCGACCGGGGTCGTGAGGCGACCGCAGAAGCGCTTGCCTTCGCGTGGGAGAACTGGACCCGGGTCGCACAGATGACCAATGCACCGGGGTACCTCTATCGAGTGGGCCAGAGCCGCACCCGCCAAAAGCGCCTGGCTCTGTCCTTTGCGCCGCCGCCGCAAGGGGAGTCGGTCTTTGAGCCGAAGTTGATCCCCGCTTTGAAGAAGCTCACCGTGAACCAGCGCACCGCGGTGGTCTTGGTGCACGGATACGGGTGGACACTGCGCGAGGTCGGCGACCTCACCGGCGTCAAGGTCACCACGGTGCAGAACCACCTGAACCGAGGTGCATATTCCGACCGTTGTTGTACACCCGTTCCGATGGAAGTTGTACACCGATTCCGACGTAGTTGTACACCCGAGAAGGTCGTGAAGCTCGCACTGGCGTGAGTGAGAGGGCACCGACAACGCTCTTTGATTAGTCCAATAATCAGAGGAGTCGCCGGTGCCCCGTCCCCATCAAACCATGCGCAAGGTCCGCGAGCTACTTCGACTCCGCTGGAGCGAGAAATTAAGTCTGCGTGACGTGGCGAGTGCGCTCGCCATGCCCCACGCCACGGTGGCGCTCTACGAAAAACGCGCCCAGGAGGCGGGACTCACGTGGCCCCTGGGTGACCTCGACGACGACGCCCTCGAAGCAATGCTCTTTAGCCCCACCCCCGAGAGGGTGGCGCGCGAACAACCCGACTTCGCTTATCTCCAGCGTGAACTGCGTCACAAGGGCGTGACCCTGCAACTGCTCTTTGACGAGTACCGCGAAACCCACCCCGACGGCTACGCCTACAGCCAGTTCTGCGCGCTCTTTCGCCAGTGGCGATCGCACCTCGACGTCGTCATGCGCCAAGACCACAATGCTGGCGAAAAGCTCTTCGTCGACTTTCCCGGACTCACCATCCCCATCTACGACGAAAAGACGCTCGCGGTCTCGTTTCGCGCCGAACTCTTCGTCGCGGTCTTGGGGGCGTCGAACTACTTCTACCTCGAGGCGCTGCGCAGTCAAGAACTCGAGCACTGGGTGAACGCCAACGCGCACTGTTTTTCGTTCCTAGGGGGCGTGCCCGCAATCCTCGTGAGCGACAACTTGAAGTCCGCCGTCACGAAGTCCTCGCGCTACGAGCCCGACCTCAACACCACGTTCCACGAGATGGGCGCGCACTACGGCGTCGCGATCATTCCCGCGCGCCCCTACAAACCCCGCGACAAGGCGAAGGTCGAAGTGGGCGTGCAGATCGTCGAGCGCTGGGTCATTGCGCGACTACGCAAGGAGCGTTTCACCTCGTTGGCGGCGCTCAATGAACGACTCAGCGATCTGACCGAGGTCGTGAACCACAAACCCTTCAAGAAGCTCGAGGGCTCGCGCGCGAGCGCGTTCGAGCAGATCGACCGGCCCGCCCTTCGCCCCCTGCCCGAGACACCCTATGAGTTCGCCTCCTGGCGCCGCGCGAAGGTCAACATTGACTACCACGTCGAGGTCGAACGTCACTACTACTCCGTGCCCTATCAGTTGGCCCGCGAGGTCGTCGACGTGCGACTCACCGCTAAGACCGTCGAGGTGTTCTTCAAGAACAGGCGCGTGGCGGCGCACCTGCGCCGTTACGACCGGGGGCACCACTCGACCGAGACGGCCCACATGCCCGATTCGCATCGTCGCTACCTCGAGTGGACGCCCGGACGCATCGTGGCCTGGGCCGAGAAGAACGGGCCGGCGACGGGTGCGTTCATTAACGAATTGCTCCTCAGCCGGCCCCACCCCGAACAGGGGTTCCGCTCGGCGCTGGGGGTCATGAGTCTGGCCAAGAAATACGGACCCGAACGTTTGGAAGCCGCGTGCGCGAGAGCGCTCGCGCTGCGCTCGTTCTCCTATTCGTCGGTCACGTCGATGTTGAAACACGGACTCGACCAGCGACCACTCGCGACGGGGTCCACTCGGGCCCACCCCGTGCACAGCAATATCCGCGGTCCGAACTACTACCACTAGGAGAACCATGCTCACCCATTCCACCATTGAGGGACTCAAGTCCCTGCGACTGCCCGCCATGGCGTCGGGCCTGCTCGAACAACGAGAGCGCCCCGACTATCACGAGCTCTCCTTCGAAGACCGCCTTGGTCTGCTCGTCGAGCGCGAGCTCCTCCAGCGACAGAATCGTCGACTGGAGCGAATCTTGAAGGCCGCCAAACTACGCAGCGGCGCGGTCGTCGAGGACCTCGACTTCTCCACGACCCGCGGACTGGATAAGACCACCTTGCACTCATTGGTGAACTCTGCGTGGGTGAGCAACCACCACCAAGTAATGATCGTGGGTCCGACCGGTGTCGGCAAGACGTTTCTCGCTTGCGCCATAGCGAACCACGCCATTCGCGACGGCGCGACCGCGCTCTACGTGCGCGTGCCGCGACTCCTCGATGATCTGAGCGTCGCACGCGCGGACGGACGCTTGGCCAAGATGATGGCGAACTTGGCGCGCGTCGACGTGCTCATACTGGACGATCTGTTGCTTCGCCCCCACTCCGACGACCAAGCCGCCGATCTCCTCGAGGTCGTCGAAGACCGTCGCGGACGCTCCGTGATCGCGACCTCGCAACTCCCCATCAGCCACTGGCACGAAGGACTCGGTGATCCAACTATCGCCGACGCCATCCTCGACCGGCTGCTCGAACGGTCTCACCGCATCGAACTCGTCGGCAACTCTCGACGTCGAAACGACACCACGGCTCGTGCCAAAAAGCAAGGGACACCGGCGGAGAAATGATTCGCTCTACGATGACTCGAGAGGAGGTGAGCTAGGGAAGAGCACTCACCAGCACAGCATCACGACGAGTGTTCAACTACGTCGGAACAACTGTGCAACTTCGCCGGAATACGCAGAGGACACTCACGAAGCGCGCTCGACGGTGCTTCCCTGGGTGGACTCCGCTTCGCTCGGAACGGTCATTCGAGACAATGTGGACATGGCAACCACGACGCTTCACACGGACTCTCTTCGTGCGTACA
>Ga0307374_10004956_pt1 | contig 21866 bp, 15 predicted proteins | sample OX3MG_FD_202532 | JGI IMG/M metagenome (GOLD analysis project Ga0307374, IMG submission 202532) | Soil microbial communities from Risofladan, Vaasa, Finland - OX-3 | ecosystem: Environmental > Terrestrial > Soil > Coastal area > Acid sulfate soil | place: Finland: Risofladan, Vaasa | collected...
CCCGCCCAGATAGTTAGGATAAACAATCGACAGTACCTCGAAAACGAAATACAGCAGCAGTATAACCCTCACCGCTGATCTTCGTCGCGGGATCAACAAGTACAGTTTATTCAAGGTTCCTCTCATCAAGATCAGCGATTAAGGGCGCGGCCGATGACCTGCTGGCTAGAGAGTGGCACAGAGCACCTTACGGACTCAGCTGTGAATATGACTCACAGCCTTGTGGCTCGGCCACGAATCACCCCAAACCACCCGCATCTACCTGCACGCCGACATGGCATTGAAAGAGCAGGCGCTGGCCCGCACAACGCCGCCGGACACGCCCGCACCCGGCCGCTACACGGCACCGGACTCACTGCTCGCCTTCCTCAGCCAGCTCTGACCACCCGTGCCCTCGCTATGCCGCGCCGGCAGGCACCCTGCCTCCACAGCCAGGGCCTAGGCTCCGGCCACGGCATAACCGGGCGGCCGGCATATCCCAGGAAATGACGACGTCGTCATTTCCTCGGCTTCACGCATATCTGCGGGAAGACCAGGAGCGGGCGCTTCGGGCTCCGGCGCTTCACGATCTCGAAACGGTTGCGGGCGAAGCTCGGAGAGGTGAAGACCGAACTGATGCGACGCCGCATCTGCCAGTCCCTGAGCAGGGCCAATGGCTGGCGAGCGTGGTACGAGGGCACCTCGCCTACTACGCCGTGCCCGGCAACAGCGCGGCGGTGAACGACTTCCGGGATCAGGCGATACGGCACTGGTATCGGGCGCTCCGGCGCCGCAGCCAGCGCACCCGCCTGAACTGGGAACGGATGAATCGCCTCGCCATACGGTGGCTACCACGCGTCCGGATCATGCATCCCTGGCCCAGTGTGCGCTTCGACGCCCGTACCCGAGGTAGGAGCCCAGTGCGGTAGTCCCGCACGCTGGGATCTGTGCGGGGGGCCGTCCGTGACCGGACCTGTCCGGCCAAGGCCGGTCCCTACCGCGACCGTTCCGTTCTGTGGGAGCCCGGGGGGTGGAATCCCCCCGGGCCACCCGGCGGATAGAACGCCTCACATGCCAAAGCACGGCAGAGGAAGGGGTAGAAGGTGGCCCCTGGCACTTTGGTGGGGGTCCACGTACCAGTACCTGCCGATCTCCGCTGCAACAAGCCACTGAGGGCGGCCTCGACTGCCCGGAAGTATTCGCAGGCTGGCGCCCTGGACTCTCATGCGTCCATCTAGCCGGAAAAGGACCGTAGCCCGCTCTGTGCCAAGAGGGCGGGCTGATAGGATCTGCAGCGAGTTGACCGCGACTCTAACAGTGTTTCTTGCGGCAAGGAAGCAGTCCCGCGACGCGGGGGTAAGCGCTTTTGTAGCCGTTGTCATATCACTTCTCCCGAGAGCAGATAGAAAAGCGCGTACCGCCTGTTCAGCTGCGGTAATTTGGCTGGGTGCAAGGGATCCGGACGGTCGTGGAGCCTGAGGCAGGTTGTCGCTCTGAAAGTGGGGCGGTACCTGATTGAACCCGCAACCCACGACCAGCGCCGAGATCGCGACAACAATAGCAGTAACTATACGGGCACACATCGTTTCCACCATCCAGTACTGTAGAGCCGCTGATCGTATTGGCCTGGGCGAGGGGCTCACGTTAGACCAGATAGAGTGCCAAAAGCAATGGATATCCCACAGATAATCAGCCAAAGTACGCGCGCCACACCCCGGAGCCGACTTCTCTTGATTACTCTCACGATCCAATAAGTTGGCCAGATCATAAGACATGAGAATGCCGCCATTCCAAGTATATTAAACACTGCCGTGAGGAGGATTGATGAAGCCTGCATCATTGTCCGCCTCCTTCCCTGCCTTTGGATTCTACTCCAATCGTGTGTCTCGGTAACAGGCTATTCGCGCCGCACTGGCCACCGCAGCACCGGTACCGCTCTCAGCCACCTAGCTTTGACCTGGTGGCCATAGGCGCTCTTCCCAGCCCAACCCGACATCGCGATGATCTTCTGCGTGGTTATTCCCATCAGAACAGCATCCGTTCTCCCGTCCTCGCACCAGCCGGGGCGGCGGGCACGTCCGATGGACTTCAGTGCAGACCAGTTCGTGGTCCGCCGTCTTGCCGGGCCGCGTCATCTGCCAAGGGAGCGGCTTGCTTGAACCGGGTTACGGGGCTGTAGGAAGGTTACCACTTACTCGCGCTAGGGCACAATGGAATACTCACAAAAAGTGCAGGCCTCGGCAGCCACCCCCATATGAACTTAATCCCTGCAACCCACATATGCACACAAGCCGTCGCGTGGCGGGTCTGCAGATTCGGCAGAACCATCATGTGTCCCCACGCAAACGAACCCTTGAAGAACGTTTTAGTACCGCTCCAGACGCTGTGCCCGCCCGTGTAGGTCACATTCCATAGGATCGCTTTCCAGACCCGGCGAGGGAACAGTTCGAAGCCGAAGGCGAGAACGTAATGCCATATGTTGTAATGGAACCACATACTTGCCCAGTCGATCCCAGCATTACCCCAGGCGTAGAGGTAATTCTGGCCGGTCGGGTCTGTGCCGTTGACTGGGTCGCCGTTGGCATATCCGTATGGTTGAAGGGTGTGGCTGATGAGGGGATCGACAGAAATGAACTGGCCGGTAGCGGGATCGTAGTAACGGTTGATGAGGTAGATGAGCCTGCCAGGGTCGGTGTAGCCGTCGGCGTAGCCGAACGGAGTCGTGGCGGTGAGGCCACCGGTAGTCTCGGGATTGCCCCAAGCATCATAGGTAGTGGCGGCGGTCAGTGCCCCGATGGAGTTAACGGTGCCGCGGGCTGAACCGAGGACGTCGGTTACCAGGTAGGTAATCGCGCCTGTGGTGAGACTCACCTGCTCGGCAGGCGCCAGCCCAGGTCCATAGATGTAGGCACTGCTTGAGTCCATGATCATCTGCGGGATCTGAGGGACGGTATTCCAGACGTACTCCTGGCTGACCGCGGACTGGCCGGAGGGAGTGATCGTGGTGGAAGCGCGCATGCCGTTGCCGTCGTAGGTGGCGCTGGTCATGTTCGCCGCGTTGTTGCTGTAGGTGGTGAGTTGCCCAGCGCCGTTCCAGGTCCCCGAGGCGAGAGTGCTGGATCCCTGTTTGGCGGTCAACCGCTGTCCGTCCGCGTTGTAGGTGTAATCGGTGGTGGTGCCCGACAGAGTCGAGGAAGTCAGTTCCCCGGCCTTGTCGTAGGCAGCGCTGGCACCAGTGGGGGTCGTGGTGAGGTCAGAGGAGGCGTCGAAGCCGTAGTTGAGGGTGGCACCGCCGCCCGGGGTCATCGAGGTAACCCGGCCTTTAGCATCGTAGGTGTAAACCGCCGGGGACAGCGATGACGTGGGCGTGTCAGTCTCGGACAGGATATTCCCGGCTGGCGCCGCGGAGTAGGTAAAGGACTGCAGGGTGGAACTGCTGTTCTTCAGCGCGATCACCAACGGCGCGCCGGTGCTGTCGTAGGTGGTGGTAATGGTATCCCCGGTCGAGCCGAGGGCTACCGAGTCCGGCTGCCCATCGGCGGTGTTGCCGATGGTGATCGTGTTGCCGTTGAAATCCGTGGCCGCGGTGAGCTGGCTAGCGTGGTCATAGCCATAGCTCACTGTGTTCGTGGTCGCCCAGGTCGCGGTAGACGGCAGCGGGTAGGTAACGGATGTGGTGTTCCCGTCGGCGTCGTAACCGTACCCAGTCACCTGCCGGGCGCCGTTCGTGGCTGAGGTCAGTTCGCCGAACGGGTCATAGCCATAGCTGGCTGTCCCGGTGGCATCGGTCATCCCGGTCTTGTTGCCGCTGGCGTCATAGGTGTAGGTGACCGAATGGGCTGAAGACCCCGAATAGCTGACCGAGGCGGTCTTGTTCAGCGGAGTGTAGCTCCAGGTAGTAGTGACACCGTTCGGGTCGGTGCGGGTCAGCATGTTCCCCGCCGGGTCATAGGTAGACGTAGTCGTCGCCCCCGATGGGGCAGCAGCGGTGGCTGGGGCGGTGCTGGAGACCAGTTCCCGGGCGGAGTCGTAGCTGGAGGTGGTCTGGTAGGACGCCTGGGTGGGGTTGGCGCTGGAGGAAACCACCCACGGATAGGAAGTCTCGCACTGCGCGATCCCGGAGGTGTTGCCGTCGGGGTAGACGACCGTGGTCTGGTCGCTGTTGGGGTCGTAGCAGTAGCTGATGGTCGCTGCCACAGCCGTGTTGTAGCCGGTGGTCTCTGACGACAGTTTTCCGACCGAGTTATACGTGTCGATCGTCACCTGATTGGGCCCACCGTTGGAGGTGGGCGGTGCGGTCGTCTGGATCAGGTGTCCGTTGCCGTCGTAGGTGTAGGTGGTGGTCTCAGACTCGGTCTGCCCGGCGGGTCCTGGGGAGGTCATCTGGGTCTTGTTGCCGTTGGCGTCGTAGGTGTACATGGTGGCGCCTGCCGCCAGCGGCATGCTCCGGTACCCCGACGGGTAACTCGACGGACACGAGGTCGGCGTCAGCGAGTTCGCAGCCACACCCGTTGGCGGGACAGTCTCGCTGAGATTGCCGGCGCCGTCGTAGCAGGTGAGGGTGGCGTTGCCGTCGGGATCGGTGTCCAGGGTTGGCTGGTCGTCGGCGTTGTATGTGGTTGTGGTCGAATAGCCGCGGGCGTCTTGGACGGTGGTCTGGTTGCCGTTGGCGTCGTACCCGTAGCTGGTGGTCCGTGGGGTGACGGTGGCGCCGGTGCCGCCGGCCTGGGTGACCGTGGTTTTCTGCCCGTCGGCGTTGTAAGCGGTGACGGTGGTGTAGTTGCCTGCGTTGGCGTCGGTCAGGTTCCCGTCGGGACTCGTCGTGGCGGTCTGTTCCCCGTCGCCGTCGTAGGCGTTCGTGGTGGTGGCCAGCTCTGAGCCGTTGCTATCCGGCGTGGATGAGGACGTGAGGTCACCGGCTGAGTTGTAGACGAGCTGGGTGACGACGCCGTCCGCGTCGATGGTGGCGCACGGCAGAGACAGCGACGGCGGTGTGGCGTTGCAGGTGATGTTGTTGCTGCCCAGGGTGATGCTGTTGCCCTTGAACAGCTGGTAGGTGGTCTGCGTATAGGAGGCGGTGCTGCCGCCGGGTGGGTAGACGCCGGTGGTCGAGTAGAGTTCGTTCCCATTCGTGTCGTACAGGGTCCAGGTCAGTCCCTGTGGGGGGATGGAGGATGGCGGGGTGATCACCCCGCCCGGCGCGACCGGTGTTGGGCCCTGGGACTGTGAGCAGGTGCTGGCCGCGATCGCATTTGAGGTGCAGTCCGGCTGGTTGAGATTAGTGAACTGCTGTGTGGTCGTGGCGGTCTGGGTGCTGATGCCGTCGGGGGCGGTGGTGGTGAGCGGGTTGCCGCTGGTGTCGTAGGTGGTGGTGGTGATGTTGCCGTTGCCATCGGCGGCGACCGTGACGAACTGGGTGCCGGCGCTGAGGTCGCCGGTGGTGGCGGTCTGGTCGGGGATGTAGTCCTGTTCGCTGGTCAAGGTGGTTCCGGTCCAGGCGGCTTGGGCGGCGAGGTCGCCTTGGGTGTAGTCGTAGACGGTTTTGTTCCCGTCGGGGTCGGTGACGGTGGTGACGCCGTTGCCGGTGGAGGGGTTGAACGCGCTCCAGTCGTAGCTGGTCTGGTAGCCCATGGGGTCGGTCTGGGTGGTGACCTGCCCGGTGGTGTTGTAGGCGATGGTGGTGTGGGCGCCGGGGTTGGGGCCGTCGGGCTGCCCGTTGGGTTTGGTGATGGTGAGCAGGTTGCTGGCGTTGAGCGGGTTGCCGGTGGAGCCGACCCCGTAGGTGTAGGTGGTGAGGTGGCCCATCGGGTCGGTGACCATGGTCAGGTCAGAGCCGGTGTACCCGTAGGCCCATTGGCGGCCGAGGGGGTCGGTGACAGAGGTGACCTCGTTCGAGGTGTTGTAGCCGATGGTGAGGGTGCGGCTGCTGGCGGCGGTGATGGTCTGGCACCAGCTGGCAGCGGCGGGGCAGTTCCCGGATCCGGGGGCGGGGGTGCCGTAGGCGGCGGACAGGGTGTTCCCGGCGGCGTCGGTGATGCTGGTGAGGTTGCCGCCGGTGTTGTAGGTGTCGTTCTCGCCGGGCTGGGGGGTGAAGGTGAAGATGCCGGTGCCCGAGTCATAGGACAAGCTGGCGCCGACGTTCTGCGGCAGGGCGCAGTACTGCCCGGCGAGGACATACGGGCTGGCGCAGACGCCGCCGGTCTGGGCGTAGAAGGTGACCTGGGCGCCGCTGGGCTGGGTGATGGTGATGCCGCCGGGGGCGGGGTACAGGGCGCTGGTCAGCCCGGGTGCGGGGGTGATGGTGGGCGCGGTCGCGGCGGTGACCTCGCGGACCGAGTTGCCGCCATCGTCGGTGATGTACAGGTCTCCGGCGGGGTCGAGGGATATGGTCCGGACGTAGCTCATCAGCGCGGTGGTGGCCGGGCCGCCGTCACCTGAGTCCCCGCCGGTCCCGGCGGCGTTGCCGGCGACGGTGTAGATGTCGTTGGCGGTCATCGCCTGCCCCCACTGGGTGCCGTTGGCGGCCGCGACCTCCTGGACCCGGTTGTTAAGGAAGTCCGAGACGTACAGGTTGCCCGCCGAGTCGACCGTGGCGTTGACGGGTTCGCTGAGCAGGGCGCTGGCCGCCGGGCCGGCGTCACCGCTGATCCCCGCCGTCCCGGTGGCGCTGCCGGCGATGGTGTACATGTAATACCTGGTCATGGACTGGCCGCGCTGGGGGCCGGTGGTGACCGGGACTTCCTGGACCCGGTTGTTGTAGGTGTCGGCGATGTACAGGTTCCCCGCGTCGTCGATTCCCAGCCCGAGCGGACCGTTCATCAGTGCCGAGGTGGCCGGGCCGGTGTCACCGGTGATACCTGCCGACCCGGTGACGCTGCCGGCGATGGTGTAGATGTCCCCGGCGGTCATCGACTGGCCGAAGGACTGCCCGCCGGGGGCGAACACTTCCTGGACCCGGTTGTTGGAGGCGTCGGTGATGTATAGATCGCCGTGGGAGTCCAGGGCGAGCCCGTGAGGGTTGTTCAGGTAGGCGGATGTGGCCGGGCCGCCATCACCCGATGTCCCGGCCGTCCCAGCGGCGTTGCCCGCGATCGTGGAGATCTTCCCGGTCGACGCCGACACCTCCTGGATCCGGTTGTTGTTGTAGTCAGCGATGTAGAGGTTTCCTGTGGCGTCGAATGTGACCGCTGTTGGCATGTTCAGGTACGCGGCCGTCGCCGGGCCGCCATCACCCGATGTCCCGGCTGTGCCGTTTGCCTGGCCGGCGACGGTGTAGACGTCCCCGGCGGTCATGGCGATCCCGAACTGGGTGTGGGTGGACGCCACGATTTCCTGGACCCGGTTGTTGTAGCCGTCGGCGATGAAGATATCCCCGGCGGGGTCGAACGCCTCACCCTCGGGGTGGTTCAGGCTGGCAGTGATGGCCGGGCCGCCGTCGCCTTCGGCCGCGAAGGTCCCTGCCCCGCCAGCGAAGCCGGAGATCACCGCGGTGGAGGAGCTGACCTGGCGGACCTCGTTGTTGCTGGTATCAGCAATGAACAAGTCGCTGCCATTGCCCATCGCGACATCGGACGGGATGGTCATCAGTGCCGAGACTGACGCGCCCCCATCCCCGGAGTAGCCCGCGGTCCCGGCCGCGCTGCCCGCGACCGTGTACACATAGTTCGCGGTCATCACCTGCCCCCACTCGGTGTGGGCGGTGGCGGCGACCTCCTGGATCCGGTTGTTCAGGCTGTCGGCGATGTACAGGTTGCCGCCGTTGTAGGACCTGACCGCGGTGGGCTGGTCCAGGTGGGAGGAGGTGGCGGGCTTGTTGTCGCCACCCACCCCGGCCTGGCCGCTGGCATACCCCGCCACCGTGTAGATGTCGTTCTGGGTCATGGACACACCCCACTGGGTGCCGGTCGCGGCGGCGACCTCCTGCACCCGGTTGTTGAAGGTGTCAGCGATATACAGGTTGCCGCCCGGGCCCGTGCCCACGCCCTCGGGGGCATCGAGCAGGGCAGAGGTCGCTGCTCCCCCATCCCCGCTGCTTCCCGGCGTGCCCCCCGAACTGCCCGCGACCGTGTACACGTAGCTGGCGGTCATTGACTGGCCCCACTGGGTCCCGCTGGCGTGGGCGACCTCCTGGATCCGGTTGTTCCCGTAGTCAGCGATATACAGGTTGTGGCTGCCATCGACCGCCAGCCCTGTCGGGTAGTTCAGGTGCGAGTCGGTCGCCAGCTTGTTATCCCCGCCCAGCCCCTGCTGGCCGGTGAAGCCCGCGACCACATAGATATCGTTCGCGGTCATAGACTGGCCCCACTGGGTACCCGACGTGGCGGGGATCTCCAGCACGCGGGCGTTGCCGGTGTCGGAGACGTACAGGTTTCCCTGGTCAATGGTGATCCGTTCCGGCGCGTTCAGCAGTGCCTGCTGCGCCGGCGTGCCATTCCCCGACGCCCCGGACTTACCGGCGTCGCTGCCCACGATCGTGTAGATGTGCCCGGCGGTCATCGAGATGCCCCACTGCGTCTTCGACGTGCTAGGGACCTCCTCAACCCGGTTGCCCTGAGTATCCACGATGTAGGCATCCGAGCCGTCCATCCTGACCCCGCCAGGACTGTTCAGCGGCGCCTGCGTCGCCGGGCCGCCTTGCCCCGTGTTGGTCCGCAGCCCATCCAGGGTGTAGATGTCAGCAGGTGTCGGCCGTGCCTGTGCCAGCGAGGTGGCCCAGTTGTCGGTCCACCCATACCCCAGCGGCCCCGGTGTGCCGGTCTGCGTCTGCTGCTGCGCCGCCTGCGCGTCGTAGGTCCGGGAGAAATCCAGCGCTGGCCCGAACGTGGGAACCGAGAAGTCCGTGGCCGACTGGGTGAAGTCACCGTTCTCGGTGTTCACCCCGCCCGCCACCGGCTGGCTCACCCCCGGCGCCGCCGGGTTCGCTCCCCCGCCAGACACTGTCCCCACCGGCACCTGGCCGCCTCTTGCCATCGCCAGGTGCGCCGTCGGGTTGGGTACCGGCGCGCCCGCCAGGATGTACGCCTGCCCGGCCGCCCCGTCCGACGCGGTGAACGTCGCCGGGGACGCACCGGCGTAGTACGCCAGCCCGGCCAGGCCGCCCGGCCAGGCGGTGAACGACTCCTGCACCGAGCACGCCGGCGAGGACCAGGGCCCCAGGTTCGCTGACGTCAGCCCGTTGAACTGGGCCAGCGCCAGCGCCTGCCACGTGTTCACCGTCCCCGCGTCCGCCGGGCAGTTCCCGCCCTGCCCCGTTACGGTGAAACCACCGCCCTGCACCGAGTCCAGCAACGTCACATCCGTCCCAGCCGCCGCTGTGGAATCCTCACAGTTCAGCGACACATACAAGCCCGTCGTCCCCGCCGCGCCTGACGCCGCGTACGCGATCGAGTCACTGATCAGCGTGTTCCCCCCGCCCAGGGCCGGGGCCGTGCCCAGCACCGCCACGTTCCCGGTCACCGCCGCCCCCCACGTGCCCGCCGTCGACAGCGCATCCGCCGGCGCCGCCGCCGAGCACGTCGTGGACGTGGACGGGTCACCGATGATGATCACCGAATAGCCCTGGAAGTTGGCGGTGGTCAGTGTGTCCCACGTCGCCGGCGCCGCCACCGTCACCGTCAGGCCAAGCGCCGCCGCCGCCTGCGCCTCCGCGCTCGAGCTCCCGCCATTGACCGACGTGGCCAAGATCAGCGCCGACCCCGACATCGACGCCCGCGCCGGGGTGGACGTGCTGACAATGCTGGCAGCGGTCACCGCCGCCGCGCCCACGGCCACCACGGTTACCGGCCCCAGGCCTGAGGCCAGCAGCGACTGAACCGTCACCACCACAGCCGCGCGGCGGGCACGCCGCAGCCCCCGCCGCGCCGCCGCCCGCAGCCCAGCCCGCACCCCACCGCGGCGGGCCCGGCCCGCGCCTTCGCTGCACACCCTGTACGCGCCAGACCAGGCCATGACCCATCCCTCACCAGTCAGCGGAAACCGGCACCGGCCGCAGGCACCCCGCGAAGGCGGCCCTGGCCGCGTCCAGCCAGGGCCGGACAAGACAACGGTGGGCACGGGCCCTTCAACCGGTCAATCAGCCTGGCAGGAACCTGCCTGGCCGGAACCTGCCAGCCAGCCACACGGCACCGGGCGGGCTGGCAGGAACCTGCCAGTCACGTCCAGGCGCGTTAACACCCGCCCCATAAAGCGCATAGAACGTGCTGTGCGCATGGTGACCACGCCCGGTCAGCCCAAGCAGGCAGCCACCGCGGGAGGCAGGCATCAGATGAGCAGACCATCACGGGCCAAGCTGGCAGCCGCCGGGCTCACCGCCGTGACCATGGCCGCAGCCGGATGCGGCTCGCCCGCGCGCCACGCCAGCTCGCCAGTCGCCGCCGCACCGGGGATCCTGGCCGGGTCGGTCACGATCGGCAGCTACCAGCCACTGGCAGGAACCGCCGCGCCCGGCACCAGCCAGATCGCCCCCGCGTCGGCGGCCTACTTCGCCTACGTCAACGCCCACGGCGGCATCTACCACCGCAAGATCGTCTACCGGTACCTGGACGACCACGGCAGCGCGGCGCTGGCCCCCTCGATCGTGCACCAGCTGGTGCAGCAGGACAACATCCTGGCGATCTTCAACCCCTCCGGCACCGCGCCGCACCTGGCGGTCACACCGTTCCTGAACGCGGCCCGGGTACCCGACGTGTTCGCCGGCTCAGGCTGCCCCTGCTGGGACTCCCCGGCCACCACACCGGAAACGTTCGGCTGGCAGCTGGACTACGTGCGGGAAGGCAAAATCCTCGGCGCCTACATAGCCCAGCACTTCAAAGGCGAAAAGACCGGCCTCATCTACTCCAGTGACGAGCCCGGCCGCGACGGCATCCGGGGGCTGGGCTATGAGATCGCCGCCCGGCAGATCGTCGCCGCCGAAAAATACAACCCGGCCAGCACCCAGCTCACCCACCAGGTAGCGGCACTCAAAGCCAAAGGCGCCCAGGTGGCCGTCGCGTTCACCGGCCCGGCGGCCACGGCGGCGATACGGGTGGCCATGGCACGCCTGAACTACCACCCCCAGATGGTGGTGGCCAGCGCCGGCTCGGACCCCGCCACCCTGACCGCCCTGCTGGCCAAGACCAGGAGCGGGGCCGCCGGGGCCGCCAGCGCCCTGACCCAGGGAATCATCACCGACGGCTGGCTCCCCCCAGCAGGCTCGGCGTCCAGCAGCTGGATCACCCTGTTCCGCAAAATCCACCACCAGTACATCCCCAAACTGCCATTCGACACCAACGTCGTAGAAGGAATGGCAGCCGCCTACACCTTCACCCTGGCGATGCTGCGCGCCGGGCCCAACCCGACCCGCCAGGACCTGATCAACGCCATCAGCGCCGGCCTGCCCCAAGGCCCCGCCGCCGCCCCCCTGGCCTACTCCCCCACCAGTCACGCCGGCGTCACCGGCGCCTACATCGCCGTGATCCACGGCACCGCCATCGTCCCGGTCACAGCGGTCATGACCACCGACGACACCCCCACCGGGCCCATCACCCCCAGCACGGCAGCCCAGCCAGCCGCCCCCGCCAGCGGCCTCCCACCCCACTGACACCCACCCCGAGGCAACCCCACCCAGCCCACAACCCCAGCCGGTGACCGGTCACCCGGCCGCACACACCACAGTCCAGGAATCCCCATGAAGCACACGCTCCTCACCATGGCCGCAGCCACGGCACTGCTGACAGCTGGCTGCTCCGGCCCCCCTGACACAAGGCCAGCATCCAAGCGGGGAGGGTGCCAGAGCCGGAACACAGAACGAGGAAACCGTGGGACTCCCCGGAAGGCAGGCAAATCAGGTCTTGCACAATCACCTTCGGGAGGTTATTTCCTATTTGACGGCTTTATATGACCTCAGGTGAGCAGGAGGCAGGAGTTGCTGCAGGCACCTGGCCTGGACGATGCGGGCCGAACCGTCCGCCCACCGGATTTAGCGGCCCTCGTCCCTCACCCCACGGCGCCGTATATCGAACCGGTGGCGGACCTGGAGTCGGTGCACACGCAGGCGCAGAACCTGGCCCGCGGCGCTACGGCTGAACTACGGGTCACCGCTCCGCCGGCACTGGATGGCTGGCCAGCCACCATCCTGGACGAGGCCAGCCTGGCCGCCAGCCTCACCGTCCAGGTGCTGCATCACGACAGCGCCCGCGGCAACCCACAGGAGCTGGCAGGCATGGCACGGCTGGCCACCTGCGGCGTACAGGCACGGACGGTGCCCAGCCTCCCACCTGTGCTGATGATCTGCGACCAGCACGCAGCGCTGATCCTGCGCGAACCCGCCAACCCCGGCATGGGCGCGGTGTGCGTCCGCGAACCAGCTGTCGCCGCCACCCTCGCCGTCCTGTTCGCCAGTGCCTGGGACACAGCGACGCCGCTGACCGGCGCCCCTCTGCCCGAGGAGCCCACCGGCCTCAGCGCTGGCGGACGGCTCCTCCTGGCACTGCTGGCCGACGGACTGACCGACGACGCCACAGCCAGGCGGCTGGGAGTCTCGGTCCGCACGATCCGCCGGCAGGTGGCCGCACTCATGATCCTCCTCGGGGCCTCCAGCCGGTTCCAGGCCGGGCACAAAGCAGCGCAGCGCGGCTGGCTGTGATACCAGGGCCGGACAATCACCACGGTATTTCCACCCGGCCCCCGTAACCGGCGGAGACACCAGCGAATGTCCTGCTGTCCTCTTTAGGCCATGCCGGTCACGGGTCACCCGCGACGATGTCCAATGAGGGTAACGGCGACATGCTTTCACGCCACAGGAGGTCCCTCATGCCAGCAGGCGGCTCCCGGGCAGATGCCACGCAGGGAAGGCCGCGTGCATGAGCACGCGGAACGCCAGGTACCACGCGTTCGGGGCTATTGCCGGCCTCTCGCTCCTATCATCTGGCATGTGGCTCACCGGAGCCAGCCCGACGCCCCCGCCGGCCACCCCCTGCGGTGCCCGGCCGGCCGCCGCCACCAGCACCAGCGCATCCGGCACCCCGTCCGCCAGCGCGTCCCCGAGCCCTGATGCCAGCCCGTCAGCCACGGCTCCCGGGCCAGGCGGGAGCCCCACCCCGTCCACCTCCTCCCCCTCCGGGCAGCTGTGCGTCCGGGTTCAGCCTCTCACCGAGTCCCCGGTCACGCCGGGCCGGAAAGTCCGCTACGTGATCTGGGTCTGGTTCGCTGGGACGACGACCGGTGATGCCATGGTCGCCATCACGGCCAAGCCCGGCACGCCCACTCCCACCTTCACGGTCTGCCCGTGGCCGGGCACGGCCATCTGCCAGGTCGCCGCCTCTGCGCAGCCGGCCGAGCTAGTGGCAACGGTCACCGCTCCCAGGCAGGACGCCGGCTCCCGCCTCACCCTCACCGCGACAGGCGTATCCCCCCAGGCATCATCACCCGTTGCCGCACGGGCAAGCGTCAGGATCACGAAGCTGCCCAAGCCCAAGCCCACGCCCACCCCGGCATCGGCCGACCCGGCCGGGGGTACGCCAACGCCAAGCGGCGTGGGGGCGACCATACCGCTCCCCACCTTGCCACCAGGCACGCTGCCGCCAGGCAATGGGTCACCCGGAGTGCTTCCACCCGCGTCCTTGCCGGTCCTGCCAGATCCAGCGGCCAGCCCGGGCCTGATCCTCCCGCAGGTCACCCCCCAGCCCTCCGCGAACCAGCCGGCCCACCCCATCGGGGTAACGGACCTATCAGCACAGTTCCCGCTCGACCGGCGCACCCTCGGCGGCCAGCTCGCCGGCCTGGCGGTCCTGGCAGCCGCCGTCACTATCGCCGTCGCCCGCCTCACCATTGCCCGAACCGCGCGGCCACCTCGACCGACCTGGACCGGGCCGCCTCCGGGCGGGCCACCGGCCCGGACACGGGCCCGGCCACCGTAACCTGCCGGCCAGCCACCGACACTACTCGCACGAGTTGGCCATCCAGGGACGGGGACGGTGCATGCTGCGGTCCTTGCCATCATGCCAGGCCGGGCTGTTACTCGCGGCGTCCAGTTACGTCCGCGTTTGTAGCCTGCCGCAGTCCTGCCGATCTGATGCACGGTGAGAACGGCCGATAACAGCGCGTGCGGGAAGGAAGCGATGAAGCCCGGTTTCGCCCTCTCGGAGATCGACACCACCAAGCCACACCCCGCCCGAATGTACGACGCCTACCTCGGCGGCAAGGACAACTATGCGGCGGACCGGGAAGCCGTCCGCCAGGTGCTGCGCGTCGCGCCGGAACTGCGTGACACCGCGCGGGCCAACCGCGCGTTTCTCCAGCGCGTCGTGCGGTTCCTGGTCGGTGAGGCGGGGATACGCCAGATCGTCGACATCGGCACCGGCATCCCGACGGCTGGGAACGTCCACCAGGTAGCCGACGAGGCGGCGCCGGGAACGCGCGTGGTGTACGTGGATAATGACCCGATCGTGCACGTCCACGCCAACGCGCTGCTGACCGGCAGCGGCACCACCAGAATCGTCCTGGCCGACCTGCGGGAGCCTGAAAAGATCCTCCAAGACCCGAAGGTCGGTGAACTGATCGACTTCACCGAGCCGGTTGGACTCCTGCTCGTCGCGATCTTGCATTTCATCACCGAGGCGGAGAACCCTGGTCGCATTGTCGCCACGTTGCGGGACGCACTACCGCCGGGCAGTTATCTCGCGCTGTCACACGCGACCGGCGACCTCCGCCCAGAGGCCGCACAGCAGGCCGCTGCCGTCTACCACCAGGCCACGTCTACCGTGACCCTGCGCGGCCACGCGCGGATCGCGGCGCTTTTCGAGGGCTGGGACCTGGTCGAGCCTGGCCTGGTCCAGGTGCCGCTGTGGCGCCCAGAGGGTAAGCCGCCCCGCCCGAAGGATCTCAGCAAGGCCTGGATCTACGGTGGCGTCGGCCGCCTGCCGTAGGAAGCGCCCGTGTGCGGCCTGGCTGATGTTAGCCGGGTCCACCGGAGAGCGTGTGCAGCCCGGCGGCGATGGTCTCCCGGCCGAACTCCTCGATCTGTTCTTCCAGTTCGCTGGCTTGCGCCGACCCGCGGAATATGGGGGCGCGGAGTTCGGCGCGGGTGCGGGCAAGACGGCGCGCGTAGCCGCTGTGGCGCTGGGCTGACGGGGTGGACAGCGCCGGTTCCAGCGCGGCGACGGCACCGTCGATCTGGCCGGCGCGCAGCCGTGCGGTCGCCAGATCGATGCGGGTGCATGTCAGCGATGCATGGCTGTGATCCTCGCCGGGCTCTGGCCCCCGGTCGTAAAGCTCGATGGCGTGTTCCAGTTCGGCGATTGCCTCTCGTTCAGCGCCGGGAATCTCGACAAGTGTCGCGCCGGCCAGGTAACGCTGACTGGCGCGGGAGAAGTTGAACTCACCGCCGATCTCCAGCAGGTCATCGGTGTGTTCGTGCTCGCGTGCGTCGTCGGCCTCTGCGATGGCGCGGCGGGCGGTGCCGGTGTCACCCAGGCGGGCGGCTGCCCGGCCGTGCTTGAGGTGGATGTATGCCGCATTAGGCCCCTCGCGCAGGTAGTCCAGGCCGGCGGCGGCTAGCTCGGTGCTGCGCTTGGGCTGGTCCCAGTAGACGTTATTCGCTGCGTCGACACGCAAACGTGCCATCAGTGGATGGTGGTCGATCGCGACGGCGTACACCCAGGCGGTGCGCAGCAGTTCCTCGGCCGCTTGCGGGTAGCCAAGATCGTAGGCGGCGATGGCCATGAGGTCGTTCAGGCATCCGAGCAGCAAGTACAGCTCTGCCGCGTCGCGGGGCCACAGGCGGCGGTCGAGCACGTCGTGCATCCTGCCGCGTACCCGGCGCATCTCCAGGAACAGGGGGAATGGCTCGCCGGTCATGTACTCCCGCGACAGCCGCATCACGTCGGCGCGGAACTGCTCCAGGGTGGTGTCGCCAATGCCGCGCTCTTCGGCGCGCCCGGCGTTTTCGCTGCCTTCGTGTGCTGCCATCAGCACCTCTCGCTGGACCATGGAATCACCCATTTCGGGCTCCTGTACTCCACGGTAAGCGACGGCGACGGGTACCACCAGGCGAGGGTCAGCCAAGCCGAATGCGGTACCAGGGACTGGGGCAAGAGATGGAGACGGTAAGCCAGGCGCGATCGCCATGCTGATGGTCCCGGGCGCCTGTGTCACCACGGGCTGGGTGCCAAGCTGGCCGGGGCCGAAGTGGGAGACCGGGATGCCGAGGGCGTGGCAGTAGCACAGCTTGTAGCGTTCGGTGATGCCATCTGCGCCGCGTTCCCAGCGGTAGACGTTGTGGCACATGCTGTCCAGGCCGGGCATGGATTTGTCGCCTCTGGTCTCGCCTGCCTGGATGAGCCGACGGGCCATCTCGGGCCGGGCCCAGCCGCGAACCTCGCGCTGCTGGCGCAGCCATGCACCAAGTTCTCTGGACATCACGCCTTCTTCCGCTGAAACGGACGTTCCCCGGGGGGTTCGGCGGATGGCCGCCGGGCCGACCCGGCCCGGCGGCGCGCGTGTCCGCAGATGTCCGCTGGTGTCTCAACCCGGTGGTGGAAGGTTAACTGAGCAGGTCGTCGGCCAGGCCGGCCTGGGCGCCCTGGACGAAGGCACGGATCTCGTTGGGTTCCAGGATCAGCGCGGGGCTTGCCGGGTCACTGGACTGGCGCAGGGCAACCCGGCCGCCGGGGAGCTTCTTGGCTTCCAGGCAGTCGCCGCCGTTGTCGCTCCACGGCTTGCGCCACTCTTCGTCGCCGAGGTCGGCGGCGGGCATGCCGTTGCGGATGTGCTCAGGTTGCATCTCAGGTCTCCTTCATGATGTCGCGGAGGATGGTGACGGTCTGCTCGGGTGATGCGGCCTGGGCGCACATCTGGTCCAGCGCTTCGGTGTACCTGGCCGTTTCCTCGGGCTTGTTCAGGTAGTAGGCGCTGGTCAGGCCCTCGCTGTAGACGATGTCCGGCAGTTCGGCGTCCCGGAACCGGTACACGTTGAACATCCCATACAGGGCGGGATGCCAGCCAGCGGCGAACGGGATCACCTGGATGGTGAGGTTCGGCAGCCCGGCAGCCTCGATCAGGTGCGCGAGCTGGGCGCGCATGATCTCCTGGCTGCCGAAGGGACGCCGCAGCACGGTCTCGTCCAGCACCACCCAGTAGCCGGGAGCGCCCGGCCGGGTGAGCAAATCCTGCCGGGCCAGCCGCAACGCTACCCGCCGTCCGGTTTCTTCTCCGGTCGCGCCGGGGAAGCTGGCAGCGGTGATGGCCCGGATGTAGCCCTCGGTTTGCAGCAGCCCCGGCACCACCTGCGGCTGGTATGCGCGGATCAAGCTGGCCGACTCCTCCAGCCCGAGCGCGACCCGGAACCAGGGCGGCAGCACATCGTCATAACGGTGCCACCACCCGGGCTTGCTGGCGTCACGGGACAAAGACAAGAAGGTGTCGATCTCCCGGACATCGGTGACCCCGTAGGCCATCAGCAAGCTCTTGACGGTCAGCGGTTTGAGGCCACCCTCGGCACGTTCCATGCGGCGGATGGTCCACGGTGAGGAGTAGATCGCCTCAGCAGCCTGCTCGTACGACATGCCGGTCTTCTCCCGCAGCGCCTGCAACTGCCTCCCCAAGATCATGCGCAGCACGGTCGGCCCACCGGCTGGCCGGGTCTCCGTCACATCGTCCTCCCCACCATTCCTGTTGTCTCCCGTGTAGTCATTCCTGGTGACAGTCTGCCATGAACGGCGATAGGGCTGCAACGCTTTGTATGGCGCCTGTCACCTGCCGTCCTGCTTTGTAGACCAGCTATCTATTCCGTTTGCTCTTTGCATGAATCAAAGTAAGGCGACGATCACGAGATGAGCAGCCACGAAGAGTGACCAGGTCAGGGCCGAGCCGCCATCCAGCCGCGTGCGGCTCGGCCCTGACCTGGTACGCGCCGCTGAGGAGGGCACGTGCCTGTGCCGGTCCCACCTGCCCACACCCGGGGAACGATGATGGCGGACAAATGGCCGCTGCGGGACTGCATCGAGTTCGGCGCGCTGCCCGGTGCTGTCCCCTGCGCGCGGCTGCACGCGCGGCTGGTGCTGGCCGAGTGGGGCCTTTCACGATTGAGCGACCAGGTAGAACTTGTGGTAAGCGAATTGCTGACGAACGCCGTCGCGGCGGCGCGGTCCCTGGAATGGGTTTCCGCGGTGCGGCTGTGGCTGCTGGCGGATACGGCGTGGATCTTGATCGCGGTGTGGGACGCGAACCCGCGCCTGCCGGTCCGTGTTGACGCGGATGAGCTGGCCGAAAGCGGCCGGGGCCTTCATCTCGTGGAAGCCATCGCCTCGCAATGGGACGCCTACGCCACACGGCAGCCTGGCGGGAAGATCGTCCGGGCGGTAATAGCTGCGGAATCGCCGCGCGAACGCGATGGAGATGACCCCCGCTGCTAGGACAGTTTCTTGACGGTCACATCGCTGGCCTGGACGAAGAACTCCCGGTGGTTGAAGGAGATCTGGTAGTAGGGCGTCGCGCCGATGATGACCGTGTGGTCGTCGGGCAGGCTGGAGTTGACGGTGGCCGCGTAGTAGTAGTCGGTCGCCACCGAGCCGATCAGCGGGTATTCCTGGCCCGCCGGGATGGTGTAGGACAGCCGGACCACGTGCGCTGGCGGGACCGCCAGCGGGTACGCGGAAGCCTCGGGGTAGGCGGCGCCGTAGACCGGGATGGACGCCAGTCCTGCCTTCGGCGTGATCACCTTCCCGCTGCGGTACCGCCCCTTCTGCTGGGCGCCGGGCGGGTTGTAGAACCAGGCTTTGCGGCCGGAGAACCAGATGGCCGTCCACTTACCGCTCTGCCCGGCGAACACGTATGTCTTCCCGGTCGGGGCCTTGTCACCCCAGTCGCTGTCGGCGGTCGTGCCGTTGCCGCCACCGGGGTACAGGACCGGGTCGCCGATCAGCGGGAATGTGCCGCCCGGCCCGGTGCGCAGGTAGACGAAGTTGGCCGGCCGGGTGATCGTGACGCACCCGGTGCCCGGGCAGTCCGTCACTGTCTGCACGTTGGTGGCGAAGGTGGGGTCGATGGTCACCAGGTGGTGGCTGCCGCGCGCGGCGGTGCCGCCCCGTCCCCGCTCGGTGGAGTCGCTGACCCCGTGCACGAGCGCCATGAAATGGTTCCAGTTCCAGAACGGACCCGGGTCCCAGTGCTGCGCGGCAGTGTAGTAGTCCGTCGGGCCGGGCACGTCCTCGTGGCCGATGATGTGCGCGCGGTCCAGCGGGATGCCGTACTTGGCGGCGAGATAGCGGACCAGCGCGGCGTCGGTGCTGTACATCGCCTGCGTGTACCAGATGTTTCCCTGCGCGGCGAAGCCCTCGTTCTCGATGTTGATGGCGTGCATGTTGACGTACCAGTCGCCGGCTCCCCAGGACACGTCGGCCGGGGGAACCATCTCGGTGACCGCGCCGTCGGCGGACCGGACCACGTAGTTGGCGCTCACATAGGCAGTCGGGTCCTGGAAGATGCCGATGGCCCCGGCGTAGGAGTCCTCGGTGTCGTGGATGACGATGTACTTGATGCCCATGGTGGCCGGCTGGCCGGCCGGGTCCACCATCGCGGACGGCCGGCCCGCGGTGTCGTAGTTCCCGTAGTTCGTCGGGTCGGCGGGATCGTCCTGCGCGTACGCGGCTGGCACGAACGTGCAGGTGAGGGTGGGCGGGCAGTCCACGGCGGGCACCGAGGCGGCCCGGGGGGCGGGCCGCAGGCCCAGCCTGGCGAGCTGTGCCCGGTCCGGGCGCAGACCCGGCGTGGGCGGCAGGTCGAGCACCTGCCGGTCCGGGGTGGTCAGCGACGCACCGGCGCCCAGCGTGCGGAACACGTCATCGGCGTACGACCGGGCCGCCTGGGTGGTCGTGGCGCCGCTGAACTCGGCCACCGCCCCGTACCAGCCGCCCAGAGCGGCGGGCAGCGTGCCGCCCGACAGCGCCCTGGCGTAACGGGCCAGCAGCGCCGCCGCGCCGCGGATGTTCTGCTGCGCGCTGCTGGCCAGCGTGGCGGTCGGCTCATGCAGCAGCCGCGCCGCCTCGGCAAGGGTGTAGTGCGTCCGGGGCACCGTGACCGTGCGCGGGACCCGGCGGGAGACGATGCCGCGCTCATCCGCCGCGGGGAACGTCCGCACGGTCAGGTTCATCAGCCCGTAGCCGCCGTCGGCGCTTAGTGAGTTCCCGGGCCGGTCCCACCGTGCCGCGTTGTAGGAGATCGCCAGCAGCAGGCGCACAGGCACGCCGAACTCCCGGGCAGCCGCCCGCATCAGCGCCATCCGGCTGCCCGGCCCGGCCACGCTCGGCCCGGTCAGCGCGGCTCCGGCCACCGGCCTGGCACCGTTACTCGCCGAGGCCGCAGCCAGGCCGCTGACCAGCGCTAACATCAGCGCGGCGGCCCCGGTCACGGACAGGAGCCGACGTCCAGGTCTGCTCTCGCGATCGTCTGCCATCGTCTCCGCCTAACGCCGCAGGGCCAGCCGCTGGTTGCTGATGCCGGTCAGGCAGACCGCCAGGCCGAAGACCCCGATGTCGCGCATCGTCAGGTCGGACATGCCCGCCGTCACCAGCAGCGAGATGATGATCTCCAGCAGCACGGCCGCCGACAGCAGCGCCGCGAGCCGGGTGGCGATGCCGGCCGCCAGCGCCACGGCCAGCATGAGCAGCACCCAGCCGTGCGCGAGCACGGCGACCACGGCCAGGGACGACGTCGGGGACACGATCGGCACATACCCGGTCCACAGTCCGGGCCGGACGAGTTCGTGGTAGCCGAACCAGGCAAGCACGATGGCGAGCAGCACCCGCCCGGCGACCGGTGCCCACTGCGTGGCCAGCGCCGCCGCCCGGTCCGGCAGCGAGGTGCCGGCGGCAGGAGCAGCAGCGCGAGGGCCCGGCCGGCTCTGGCCGCGGGCAGGCGCCTGGGGGCGGGCGGGGGTCCGGCTCACTGGACGATCCTTCCCTTGGCATCGGTGACCACCAGGCCGTCGTCGCCCAGGCTGTAATCGGAGTTGCCGGAGTCGTCGCCCATCGACGCCTCGACCACGTAGACCTTGGCTCCCCCGGCGTAGACGTGTGGTGCGGCCGACGGCTGGCCGTTGACGCCGGCCATGACCGACAGCCCCGAGGCCACCTTGTGCACCGAGATCGTCAGCCCGGTCATGGCCTGCTTGGCAACGGCGCTCAGCGGGCCGGGCCAGATCTGGAACGCCGAACTGGCGTAGGGCTCCGAACTCAGCAGCGGCGCGGTGGACGCGGACGGGCCCGCGCTGGCCGCGGGGGACGGCGAGTGGGTCGCCGCCGAGCTTGCGCTGGCCGAGCCGGCCGGTGAGGGAGCACCGGTGGCCGGGGCGCTGGCGGCCGGGCTGCTCGCGGTCGAGCCTCCCGCCAGGGACGGGGCCACCGCGGCGGCCCGCCCGGTCCACCCGTGCCAGGCCAGCAGCAGCCCGGCGATGCCGGTCACCGCCAGCAGGGCGATTCCCCACCGCCCGACGGGCTCTCCGCCCAGCCGCATGTCAGCTTTTCACGTGTGCGTCGGGGCTTGGCATGACGGCATCGTAGCCGAGACGCCCCACTGTCCCGGCCGGGCCCGGGCAGCCCGCGGACAGGCCCCCGGACAGGCGTCCGCCCGGTGACCCTGGCGGGCCACCGGGCGGACAGATGGTGTGCGTGTGCTAGAAGGAAACCGACTTGCAGCCCGCGGCGAACTCGGGGTTGGACTTCACCGTGCTGGTGAGGGTGCCACCGTAGCGAGCCAGGTCAGGCGTCCCGTACTGGGCAGCCTTTCCGAAGTTCTTGGTGGTCACGCCCGAGATGACGTTGCCGAAGTTCCAGACACAGACACCCTTGCCGGACAGGCCGCTCAGGGTCTGGGTCTTGTTCATCGTCCAGAACGGGTAGAACTTCGAGCCCAGC
>Ga0307374_10004960_pt1 | contig 21851 bp, 21 predicted proteins | sample OX3MG_FD_202532 | JGI IMG/M metagenome (GOLD analysis project Ga0307374, IMG submission 202532) | Soil microbial communities from Risofladan, Vaasa, Finland - OX-3 | ecosystem: Environmental > Terrestrial > Soil > Coastal area > Acid sulfate soil | place: Finland: Risofladan, Vaasa | collected...
AGGCCGCCGGCGGGCGGCGCGCCGGGGCGCGCCGGCGCGCCCTCGATCGCCACGCCGTGCGCGGCGGCGATCGCGCGCCCCTCCTCGCGGATGCGCGCGGCGAGCGCCTGCAGCGCGGGGTCGGCCAGCATCGCCGCCACCGTCTCCTCGACGATCACGCACAGCGTCGAGCTGACCAGGTTGTTGGCGAGCTTGTTCCACAGCACCTGGCGGATGTCGCCGGTCTCGGGCGAATGCAGCCCGGCATCCTCGAGCGCCGCGCGCAACGCCGCGACGCGAGCCGAGCGCCGGTCGTCGGGCTCGCCCACGGTCAGCATGTTGCGCCCGGGCGTGCGGTTCTCCACCACGCCCGGCTCGATCACCTCGTTGGCCGAGTACACCACGCCGCCGAGCAAGCGCTCCGGCGCAATCGCGCGCGCGAGCCTGCCATGGGGGTCGAGGCGGGAGAGCTCGGGCGGCTTCGGCCTCGCGGCCGACAGGCCCTGCGCGTACCACCACGGAATGCCGTTCTGGCAGAACACCACCACGCCCTCGCGGCCCATGAGCGGCGCGATGGCATGCGGGACCGCGTCCAGGCCGGTGGCCTTGAGCGTCACGATGACGAATTCGTGCGCGCCGAGCTCCGCGGGGTCGTCGCTCGCGCGCACGCGAGCCTGAATGCGCTCCTCGCCGCTGAGCAGCGTCACCCCCTGCTCGCGGATCGCCGCGAGGTGCGCGCCGCGCGCCACCACCGAGACGTCGTGTCCCGCGGCGCCGAGCCGCGCGGCGAAATGGCCGCCGACCGCGCCGGCTCCGAAGATGCAGATGCGCATGATGAACTATCCCGATCCCGGAAAAGAAACGCCCCGAGCCGCTCGCGCGGCCGGGGCGCGTACCGCCTTGGGGGCTCCAGCTAGCTGACGAAGCTCCCGATCCCGCGAGTTGATCCGCTGGAGGAGCTCTGGCTGCCGGTGCCGCCTTGTTCGACTCTCACTGGATCACCTCCTTTCGTGGTTGGCCAGCCCGCAGTCTAGCAGCCGGCGGCACGATGAAAAAGAGCCGCGTCGGCGCGCAGGCGAGGAACGCGGGGCGCGGAAATGTCACAATAGAGGCCATGCTCCCTCGCCCGCCGCGCGCGCCGGCCCCGGGGACGTGCCGTCAACCGGATCGAGACCGCCCATGCACATGACCCCCGAAGAAATCAAGGAATTCTGGCGCGACTTCTGCGAGCGCCACGGCCTGGGCAAGGACTTGGTCGCCAAGGGAGAGGCGAAGATCGACGCCGACCCCGAGTACTGGGCCGACCAGACGATGTGGCGGCTGCGCGACGCGCTCTCCGACCCGCGCGGCAAGCGCAAGTGAGCCGCGCGGCCCGCGGCCGCGCGCGGCGCTAGCCGAGGACCGGCGGCGTCTCGAAGGAGTGGTACGGCGCCGGCGTCGGCAGGTGCGTCCACTCCAGGGAATCCGCGCCCTCCCAGGGCTTGTCCGGCGCCTTGGCGCCGCTGCGGATCGCGCTTACCAGGACGTACAGGAACAGCAGCTGCGACAGCGCGAAGCCGAACGCGCCGATGGTCGAGATCTGGTTCCAGGTCGTGAACTCGGGGTTGTAGTCGGCGATCCGCCGCGGCATTCCGGCCAGGCCGAGGAAGAACTGCACGAAGAAGATCATGTTGAAGAAGACGATCGACAGCCAGAAGTGCCACTTGCCGAGCGTCTCGTTGTACATGCGACCGGTCCACTTCGGCAGCCAGAAGTAGATCCCCGCGAACGCCGAGAACAGCGCGGCGCCGACCATGACGTAGTGGAAGTGCGCCACCACGTAATACGTGCCGTGCAGCTGGATGTCGATCGGCGCCAGGGCAAGCACCAGGCCGGTGAAGCCGCCGATCACGAACAGGAACAGGAAGCCGCAGGCGAACAGCATCGGCGTCTCGAAGCTGAGCGATCCGCGCCACATGGTCGCCACCCAGTTGAACACCTTCACCCCGGTGGGCACGGCGATCAGCGTCGTGGAGTACATGAAGAACAGCTGCGCCATCACCGGCATCCCGACGGTGAACATGTGGTGCGCCCAGACCATGAACGACAGCACCGCGATCGCCGCGGTCGCGTACACCATCGAGGTGTAGCCGAACAGGGGCTTCCTCGAGAAGGCGGGGATGACCTGCGAGACCACGCCGAAGGTGGGCAGGGCGATGATGTACACCTCGGGATGGCCGAAGAACCAGAAGATGTGCTCGTAAAGAACCGGGCTGCCGCCGCCGGCGGCGTTGAAGAACGAGGTGCCGAAGTGCCGGTCGGTGAGGGTCATGGTCACCGCCCCCGCGAGCACGGGCATGACCGCCACCAGCAGGTAGGCGGTGATCAGCCAGGTCCAGCAGAACAGCGGCATGCGCATCAGGCTCATCCCCGGGGCGCGCATGTTGAGGATGGTGGTGATGATGTTGATCGAGCCCATGATCGAGCTGATCCCGAGCAGGTGGATGGCGAAGATGGTGAAATCCATCCCCATGCCCATCTGCACCGTGAGCGGCGCGTACATCGTCCAGCCGGTGCCCGGCGCGCCGCCCGGCATGAAGAACGAGAGGATCATCAGCGAGGCCGCGAAAGGCAGCAGCCAGAAGCTGAAGTTGTTCAGCCGACCGAACGCCATGTCGGGAGCGCCGATCTGCATCGGGATCAGCCAGTTCGCGAAGCCGACGAACGCCGGCATGATCGCGCCGAAGATCATGATCAGGCCGTGCATCGTGGTCAGCTGATCGAAGAACTCGGGCTGCACGATCTGCATGCCGGGCTCGAACAGCTCGGAGCGGATCACCAGCGCCATCATCCCGCCCACGAAGAACATGATCCCCGCGAACACCAGGTACATCGTGCCGATGTCCTTGTGGTTCGTGGTGGTGATCCAGCGCATGATCCCGCGATGCGGGCCGTGGTGTCCGTGCGTCTCGCCGCGCAGCGGCTCGCCGTGGGTGTCGAGCACTGCGCTCATCGTCATCTCCTGGTCGGTTATCCTGCCGGCGCGCGCAACCTTGCCGTCAGCTCGCGCTGACGCGGGCGCAAGCGCCGGGGCCGCGGCGCAGCTGCGCGCTCAAGCGCGTGCGACACGAACCCGGGGAGAGAAGTTCCTGCCTGAAGCGATGAAGGCTTCGGCGCGCGGCCTATGCCTTCGCGCACCAGTCGCGAATGAGCGCCTCGTAGATCGCCACCGACTGGCGGATGCGCTCCATGCTGCAGTACTCGTCAGTCTGGTGCGCCTGCTGCGGCTCGCCGGGCCCCAGCACCACCGTCGGCGCGCCCGCATACACCTTGAGCAGGTTCGCGGCGTCGGTCATGTAGGTCGCGGTGCGTGCCTGCGGCGCCGCGCCGAGGATCGGCGTGCAGATCTCGAACACGCGCTGCATCCACTCGTCGTCGGGCGCGGTCCACACCGCGGGCAGGTCCGAGAACACCTCGAGCTCGGCGTCGCCGAGCTCCGCGCGCAGCCGCGCGAGCAGCGCCGCGTGATCCATGCCCGGCACGGTGCGGATGTCGACGCCGATCCTGGCCGCGTCCGGCACCAGATTGACCCCGCTGCCGCCCTCGAAGGTGCCGACGTTGAGCGTCGGCGCGCCCATCACCGGGTGCGCATGCGCGTGAAACTCGAACCGCTCGAGCCTGGCCACCGCGCGCGCGGCCTTGTAGATCGCGTTCTCGCCGAGCTCCGGCATCGAGCCGTGCGCCGACACGCCGCGGTACGCCGCGTAGAGCTTGAGCGAGCCCTTATGGCCGACGAACGGCTGGTTGGCGGTCGGCTCGCCGACCACGATCGCGCCGGCCTTGCCCATCAGCTTGGGCAGCGCCGCCAGATGGCGCGAGCCGACGCAGCCGTTTTCTTCCGAGGCGGTGAGCACCAGCACCACGCCCGGGGTCCCCGCAAGGCGCCTGGCGAAGCCGTGCGCCGCGAGCAGCATCGCCGCCACGCCCGCTTTCATGTCGGAGGACCCGCGCCCGTAGAGGCGGTCGCCGTCGCTCTCGCCCGCAAACGGGTCCCTGGTCCAGGCACGCGAGCCGAGCGGCACCACGTCGAGGTGCCCGGTGAGGCACAGCGGCGGCTTCGCGTCCGAGCCGCCCGCGCGGGCGATCACGCTCGTGCGGCCCGGCTCGAAGTCGTGGTAGTCGACCTTGAAGCCCCAGTCCTGGAGCAGCGTCCCGGCGTGGTGCGCGCAGTCGCGCTCCCGGCCGGGCGGGTTGACCGTGTCGAAGCGCAGCAGCGAGCGCGTCAGGGCGACGGCATCGGAAGGGGCCATGGAATCCATGATACCTCCTGCGCGTCGCCCCGCGCGGGGGGGCTTCCTGACGCGTGCGCGCGCGCAGCGGCGCTTGACGAAGGCCGCCAACACACGCACAGTTTCACACTCTCAAAAAGAAGAAGTCCCGATGTCAGGGAACGTCAGGTTTCGCCCGACGTGAAAGCAAGACTGTTCTCATGGCGCCGGACAGCGCGGCGGTTAGGCTGCGCACCCCGCGCCCCGAGGAATTCGAAGCATTAGCGCAGAAGACAATAGGAGGAGTGTATGAAGAAGATCCTGCTCGCCGCAGCACTCGGCGTATTTGCCGCAATGCCGGCATTCGCCGACAACACGATCACCATCGGCATGACCGTCTCCAAGACGGGCCCCCTCAACGTCGACTCGGTCAGCCAGCTGCGCGGCTCCGAGCTGTGGCGCGACGAGGTGAACGCCGCGGGCGGGATCAAGGTCGGCAACAAGCACTACAAGGTGCGCTTCGTCGAATACGACGACCAGTCGGTGGGCGGGCGCGTGCAGCAGCTCTACACGCGGCTGATCCTGCAGGACAAGGCACAGTTCCTGTTCGGCCCGTATTCCTCCGGCCTGGTCGCGACCGCGGCGGTGATCAGCGAGCAGTACGGCAAGATCATGCTGATCGGCGGCGGCGCCGAGGGCAAGACCTACACGCTCGGCAACAAGTATCTGTTCCAGTGCATCACCCGGGCGGGCGAGTACCTGAGCGGCGCGATCGCAGAGCTGAAGGAGCACAACCCGCACGCCAAGATCGCGTTCGTCTATTCCGACGACCCGTTCTCGAAGGCAGTGGTGGCCGCGGCCAAGAAGGCGGCCGTGGCAGCGGGATTCACGGTGGCGATGGATGAGTCGTATCCGCCCTCGACCACCGATTTCACCGCGGTGATCAACAAGGTCATCTCCTCGGGAGCCGACACGTTCTTCGGCGGCGGCCACTATGCGGACGGCGCCACGCTCGCGCGCCAGCTGCATGACCAGAAGGCCGGCATGAAGTGGGTGTCGATCCTGGTCGCGCCGGACAGCGAGAAGTTCAAGACGCTCGGCGCGGCGGCCGACGGCATCACGGTGCCGTCGCAGTGGGAGCCGCAGGTCAAGTACAAGGCCGATTTCGGCCCTTCGGTCGAGCAGTTCACCGCCGAGTACGTCCTCAAGTACAAGGACCTGCCGGACTATCACGCGGCTTCCGGCTACGTCGTCGGGCTGATCCTGCAGCACGCGATCGAGCAGGCGCATTCGATCGATCCGGAGAAAGTGACGGCCGCGCTGAACAAGACCGACGCCCACACGTTCTTCGGCCAGGTCAAGTTCGCGACCGACCCCGGGCATCACGGGCTGCAGGTCGCCCACCAGATGGTGCTCGCCCAGTGGCAGATGAAGGACGGCAAGCTGGTGAAGCAGATGGTCTGGCCGGACGCGGCCCGCACCGCTGCGGTCGTGTACCCGCTCCCCTAACCAGGATGCGCGCAAGCAAGGGGGCCGGTGACGGCCCCCTTTTCGTGTGAGCCGCTAGCATGCTCGGTCTTCTCGCATCGATCCTCGACGGGGTGCTCATCGGCGCGGTCTACGGCCTCGCCGGGATGGGCATTACGCTCATCTGGGGCGTGATGGACGTCGTCAACCTGACGCACGGCGCGATGATCGTGGCGGGCATGTTCGGCACCTACCTTCTTGTGAGCGCGGCCGGCATCCCGGTCTACGCGACACTGCCGATCGTCTTGGTCGGCGGCTTCCTGGTCGGGGTCCCGCTGTACTGGATCGCCGTGCATCGCGTGATCGGCCAGCCGCCGCTCATGAGCCTGCTATCGACGTTCGCGGTCAACCTGGTGCTGGTCGGCCTGGGCACCGCGGTGTGGGGAACGGACCTGTTCAACGTCCCGGCCTCGCTGCCCGGGTTCAGCATGGGCCGCTACACCTTCCCCGGCACGCATCTGATGGCTGCGGCGCTGACCGCCGTGATCGCCGGGGTGCTGTATCTGTTCCTGTACCGGACGCGCATCGGCAAGGCGGTGCGCGCGGTGTCCGCCAATCGCGAAGCCGCCGAGCTGGTCGGCATTCCGACCGCGCGCGTGCTGGCGATGGCGTTCGGGATCGGCGTCGCCCTCGCCTGCGTCGCCGGAATGCTGATCTCGACCATGTTCCCGTTCACGGTGCTCTCCGGCGACGCCTACCAACTCAAGAGCTTCCTGGTGACGGTGCTCGGCGGCCTCGGCAATCCCACTGGGGCGCTGGTGGCGGGTGTCGCGCTCGGCCTGGTCGAGGGGCTGACCACACCGTTCGTGCCGGTGAGCTGGACCCTGGTCATCGAGTTCGTGCTGTTCGTCGTGGTGCTGATCGCGGTCCCCGGGGGACTGATGCAGCTGCTGCGGTGGCGGCGCTCCTGAGTGGCCCCCAGAGATGACGATACTGCGCCGCCCGTTCTTCTGGATCATCGCCGCCGTTATCGCGCTGTTCGCGGTGGCGCCCTCGGTGGGCAACAACGTCGAGCTGCGCGAGAACCTGCTGCTCGCCGCGGTCTACATCACGCTGGCGAGCAACATCAACATGATGCTCGGCTACGCCGGCTACGTGAATTTCGGCAGCATCGTGTTCTTCGGGCTCGGCGGCTACTTCTGCGTCTGGCTGATGAGCGCCCACGGCTGGCCGCTCCTGGCGGCGCTGCTGGCGGGCGGCTGTGCGGTGAGCGCGCTGGCGCTGCTCTTCGGCCTGGGCATCCTGCGCCTGCGCGGAGTGTATTTCGCACTGGCGACGATCGGCGTGAACGAGGGGGTCATGGCCTTCGTCGCCAACTTCGGGCCCTGGGGCGGCTCAAGCGGCATCTACCTCTCGCCCATGCTGTTCCAGCCCCTGGGCGGCCCCGCCAGGGCGCTGTGGGTGATCTACTACCTGCTGGTCGGCGTGATGGGGCTGTCGCTGTACCTGAGCTACGCCGTCAAGCGCTCGAAGTTCGGCCTCGGGCTGCGGGCCATCGGGCAGAACGAGGACGCGGCGGCGGTACTCGGCGTGAGGACGCCGCGCTTCAAGGCAGCCGTGTACAGCCTGTCGGCGTTTCTGCCGGCGATCGCGGGCGGCCTGTATTTCTTCAAGAGCGCGTTCATCCAGCCGCCCGATGCATTCGACCTGCAGTTCTCGACCGAGACGATCGTGATCGCGATGCTCGGCGGTCAGGGGACGGTGGCCGGGCCGGCCCTCGGGGCCTACCTGTACGAGGAGCTGCGCGGCTGGCTGCTCACTTCGCCCACGTTCTCGCACTTCCAGCTGGTCATCGCCGGCGTGCTGCTGCTCGCCATCGTGCTGTTCGCTCCGGGCGGCCTGATGGGCTGGCTGTACCGGCGCTGGCCGCGCCTGAGGGACTATTTCGAATGAGCGCGCTGCTCGAAGTCGACGGCCTGAGCAAGCGCTTCGGCGGCCTGCGCGCCGTGCAGGCGCTGAGCTTCACCGTGCACGAGGGCGCGATCCTCGGCCTGATCGGGCCCAACGGCGCGGGCAAGTCGACCGTCTTCAACCTGATCAACGGCGTGTTCGCGCCGGACGAGGGGCGCGTCGTGTTCGGCGGCGAGGACGTCACCGGCAAGCAGCCCTACTTCGTCGCCCGGCGCGGTCTGGCGCGCACCCACCAGATCGTGCAGCCGCTCACCAACATGACCGTGCTCGAGAACTGCACCGTGGGCGCGTGTTTCGGGCGCGAGAACCTGGCGCTCGGCCGCGCGCGCGAAACCGCGCGCGAGGCGGCGGTGCTGGTCGGCCTCGAGGACCGGCTCGACACGATGGCCTCGCAGCTGACTATCGCCGGCAAGAAGCGGCTCGAGCTGGCGCGCGCGCTTGCGGCGCGCCCCAGGCTGCTGCTGCTCGACGAGGTGCTCGCCGGCCTCAACCCGACCGAGGTCGAGCGCATGATCGGCATCATCCGCGCGATCCGCGCGCGCGGCATTTCGATCCTGATGATCGAGCACCTGATGCAGGCGATCATGAGCCTGTCCGACCACATCGTGGTGCTCAACTCGGGCGCCAAGCTCGCCGAGGGGCTGCCCGCCGAGGTGGCCAACGATCCCGCGGTGATCGAGGCCTACCTGGGCGATCCCGACCTCGCGGCCAAGCTGCGCGCGGCATGAGCGAAGCCCTGCTCAAGGTCGAGTCGCTCGAGGCCGGCTACGGCGAAGTGCAGGTGCTGTGGGGCATCTCGCTCGGCGCCGAGCGCGGCAAGCTGACCACCATCGTCGGCGCCAACGGCGTCGGCAAGACCACCGCGCTGCGCGCCATCGCCGGCAGCATCCGCCCGTGGGGCGGACGGGTCGTGCTCAAGGGCGAGGACGTCACCCGGCTCACCCCGCACGTCAAGGCGGCGCGCGGGCTCGCCCTGGTGCCCGAAGGGCGGCAGCTGTTCAGCGAGATGTCGGTCGAGGAGAACCTGGAGATGGGCGCCTACTCCCGGCACGGCGCGCGCGGCTACGCCAGCCGCCTGGAGCGCGTCTACGAGCTGTTCCCCCGCCTCAAGGAGCGGCGCACGCAGCGCGCCGGCACGTTCTCCGGCGGCGAGCAGCAGATGCTCGCCATCGCGCGCGGGCTGATGTCGGACCCGGACCTGCTGATCATCGACGAGCTCTCGCTCGGCCTTGCGCCGGTGGTGGTGCACCAGATCTTCTCGACCCTGAAGACGCTGAAGGAGGAGGGCCTCACCATTCTTCTGGTCGAGCAGAACGTGCACCTCGCCTTCGCGCTGAGCGATTACGCCTACGTGATCGCCGAAGGGCGCATGTTCACCGAGGGCCAGCCCGAGCGGCTCGAGGCGATGCCCGAGATCCGGCAGGCGTATCTGGGCCTGTAGGCAAGCGCAGCGAGCCCCGCGGGCTCGAGCGCCCGTCGTCCGGACGATAATCCTGCCGTGACACCCGCCGAAGCCCGACGCAGCGCCGCCCCGGCCGACCTGGCCGGCCTCGCCTTCGACAACGCGTTCGTGCGCGCGCTGCCGGCCGACCCGCTGCCGCACAACGTACCGCGCGAAGTCAGGAACGCCTGCTACACGCGCGTGGCGCCGACGCCGGTCGCGTCGCCGCGGCTGCTCGCTTGGTCGGATGCCCTGGGCGAGGAGCTCGGCCTCGCGCGCCCGGGCGCCGACGGCCTCGCCGCCGAGGTGCTCGGCGGCAACCGCGTGCTGGAAGGCATGCAGCCCTACGCGGCGCGCTACGGCGGGCACCAGTTCGGCCACTGGGCGGGCCAGCTCGGCGACGGCCGCGCGATCACCCTCGCCGAGGTGCTGGCCGCGGACGGCACGCGCCTCGAGCTGCAGCTGAAGGGCGCGGGACGCACGCCCTACTCGCGCAGCGCGGACGGCCGCGCCGTGCTGCGCTCGTCGCTGCGCGAATTCGCCTGCAGCGAGGCGATGCACGCCCTCGGCGTTCCCACCACGCGCGCGCTGAGCCTGGTCGGCACGGGCGAATCCGTGCTGCGCGACATGTTCTACGACGGCCGTGCGGCGCCCGAGCCCGGCGCGGTCGTGTGCCGCGTCGCGCCCGGCTTCGTGCGCTTCGGCAACTTCCAGATCCACGCCGCGCACCGCGAGGAGGACGCGCTCGCGCTGCTCGCCGACTACGTGATCCGCGAGCACTTCCCCGGGCACGACCGCGCGGGCTGGTATCGCGAGGTCTGCCGGCGCACCGCGCTCCTGATGGTCGACTGGATGCGCCTGGGCTTCGTGCACGGCGTGATGAACAGCGACAACATGTCGATCCTCGGGCTCACCATCGACTACGGCCCCTACGGCTGGCTCGAAGGCTACGACCCGGCGTGGACCCCGAACACCACCGACGCCGAGGGCCGGCGCTACTGCTACGGCAACCAGCCCGGCATCGCGCAGTGGAACCTCGCGCGCCTGGCCGAGGCGCTGCTGCCGCTCGTGCAGCGCGACGCGCTCGAAGAGGGGCTGAACCTCTACGCCGAGACCTACGCACAAGGCTGCGCGCGCGCCTTCGCGGACAAGCTCGGCCTCGCCGCCCCCGACGACGAGCTGCTCGCGGAGCTGTTCCAGCTGCTCGGCGCGGCGGAGACCGACTTCAGCATCTTCTTCCGCAGCCTCGCCCGCGTGCCGGCGGACGGCGAGCCCGGCGACGCGGCGCTCGTCGAGCCGCTGCGGCCGGCGTTCTACGACCAGGCCGCGCTCGAGGCGCCGCACCGCGAGCGCCTGGCCGCGTGGCTGCGCAGGCACGCCGCGCGCGTGCGCCAGGAGGGCGCCCCGCGCGCGGCGCGGCTCGAGCGCATGAACCGCGTCAACCCGAAGTACCTGTTCCGCAATTACCTCGCCGTGCAGGCGATCGAGGCGCTCGAGCGCGGCGACGCCTCGGTGCTCGAGCGGCTGATGACGGTGCTCGGGCGCCCCTACGACGAGCAGCCCGCGCACGACGCGCTGGCGGCGCGTCGTCCGGAGTGGGCGCGCGACAAGGCGGGCTGCTCGGCCCTTTCCTGCAGCTCATGAACCGAGGGAATACAGAATGAGCGAGCTTGTGTACGAGGTGCGCGACGACATCGCGTACGTGACCTTCAACCGCCCGCAGGCGAGAAACGCGCTCACCTTCGCCATGTACGACCGGCTGGTCGAGATCTGCGCCACCGCCGACGAGGACCGCTCGATCCGCGCCATGGTGCTCACCGGCGCCGGGGACAAGGCCTTCGCCGCGGGCACCGACATCTCGCAGTTCCGCGCCTTCGACAAGCCCGAGGACGCGCTCGAGTACGAGGCGCGCATCGACCGCGTTCTCGGCGCGCTCGAGCGCTGCCGCGTGCCGACCATCGCCGCGATCCAGGGCGCGTGCACCGGCGGCGGCGCGGGCATCGCCACCTGCTGCGACCTGCGCATCGCCGCCAGGGGCGCGCGCTTCGGCTTCCCGGTGGCGCGTACTCTCGGCAACTGCCTGTCGATGCAGAGCTACGCGCGGCTCGCCGCGCTGCTCGGCGCGGCGCGCGTCAAGGACCTGGTGTTCCGGGCACGCCTGATCGAAGCCGAAGAGGCGCTCGCCATCGGCCTGATCGGCGAGCTGCTCGAGGACGGCACGGCGCTGCTGAAGCGCGCCGAGGACCTGGCGCGCGAAGTGGCCGGCCGCGCGCCGCTCACGCTGCAGGCGACCAAGGAGGCGCTGCGCCGCCTGCGGCCGGCGATCCCGCACGGCGAAGGCGACGACCTGGTGCTGATGTGCTACATGAGCGAGGACTTCCGCGAGGGCATGGACGCCTTCCTCGGCAAGAGGAAGCCGGTGTGGAAGGGGCGCTAGCGGCAGCAACGGGCCCGGCCGGGGACGCCGGCGAGCGCGGCGCCTACTCCGGCTCGGCGTCGGAGCGCTGCGTGCCGCGCGGCCGGCTGCGCACCAGCAGGCGGCCGCCGCTGAGCGCGCGCATGTGGCGCAATGTCAGCACCCGTTCCGACTTGTGCTCTTCGTTCACGTCCCGCAGGCGCGCCTCCAGCACCTGGTCCATCGCCATCACGCTCAGGACTTGCCGCGGGTCCCTGCGCTCGACGATCGGGACGCTCGAGACTTCGCGCGCGGCCATCAGATTGGCCAGCTCGCGCAGGGTCATGTCGGGATAGCCGACCACCGCATCGCGCACCATCAGCTCGTCGACGCGCGCGTCCGGGTGCGAGCCGAAGCGTAGCGTCGCGCCGAGCAGCTGGTGGCGCGTCACCAGCCCGGCCAGCCGGCCGGCGTCGTCGAGCACGGGATACAGGCGTTGCGAGTGCGCGAGCTTGCGCTTGGCGCCGTCGGGCCAGGCGTTCGCCGCCTCCTTCACCGCGGACTCCAGGCTCGCGCCGCAGCGGAAGCACAGGAAGCTTCGGGGCATGATCTCGCCCACCAGGAAAACCTCCAGCGGATCCACCGAGTATTCCCGCGTCAGATGCGTGCCCTTGCGCACCACCTTCTCGGTCAGCACCGAGCGCTTGAGCACCAGCACCGACAGCAGATACGCGACCGTGGACGAGACCACGAGCGGCATCACCGCGTCCCACTGGTGCGTGAGCTCCATCGCGAACACCACGCCGGTCAACGGGCTGCGCATCACCCCGCCGACGACCGCCGCCAGGCTCATCAGCGCCCAGAATCCGGGCGCCACCGGCGGAAACACGTAGGCCAGCAGCGAGCCCAGGGCCGCGCCGATCATGAATACCGGCGCCAGCACGCCCCCGGAGGTGCCCGAGCCCAGCGACAGGCTCCAGATGAGCGTCTTGACGACCAGGATCCCGACGATCAGCGCCAGCGTCGCCCGTCCGGCGAGCAGGGTTCCGATCACGTCGTAGCCCACGCCCAGCGCGCGCGGCTCGAACAGGCCGCCGACGCCGATGATGAGCCCGCCGATCGCCGGCCACCACATCCAGTGGATCGGCAGCTTGCGGAACGTGTCCTCCGACAGGTAGACGAGGGAGGTCGCCAGCCAGGCGACGAACCCGCCGATCACGCCCGCCGCCGCGCACAGCAGGAGGTCGGGGAACGCCAGCGCGGGCAGCGCGTGCTGCGTCGGGAAGATCGCCGCGGGGCCGAGCAGCCGCCAGCGCAGCGCAGTCGCGACCACCACGGCGAGCGACACCGGCACGAAGGAGCGCGGCCTGAACTCGAACAGCAGCAGCTCGATCGCCAGCAGAATCGAGGCCAGCGGAGCGTTGAAGGTCGCCGCCATGCCGGCGGCGGCCCCGGCTACCAGCAGCGTCTTGCGCTCGTCGGCGGTCAACGAGAGCGTCTGCGCCATCAGCGAGCCGAAGGCGCCCCCGGTCATGATGATCGGGCCTTCGGCGCCGAACGGGCCGCCGGTGCCGATGGTGATCGCCGCCGACAGCGGCTTGAGCAGGGCCACGCGCGGCCTGATCTTGCTGCCGCCGCGCAGGATCGCCTCGATCGCCTCCGGCATGCCGTGGCCGCGGATCGCCTCGGAGCCGTAGCGCGCCATGAGCCCGACGATCAGGCCGCCGAGCACCGGCGCGGCGACGATCAGCCACCATGCATGATCGCCCGCGCCGGGGGCCACCAGGCCGGTCGCGACGCGCTGGTAGAACACCAGGTTGGTGATCAATCCGATCAGCTTGAGCAGCGCGTCGGCCACCACCGCCGACACCGCGCCCACCGCCAGCGCCAGCGCGCCGATCAGCAGGATCCGCGGGCGCACCGAGTAATCGCCGAGGCGCGACGGGACGGACGGACGGGCGGCAATGGCTTGCGGTCTCATGGGCGCTCCGGTGCAAAGCGCGCCACAATATCACAACGTGATATTTATGCGGAACGCCCGGCCGCCGCCGCGGCCGGATGCGCTATCCTGCGACGCTTGCACGGAGGAAAGGTGAACAGGCAAGCCGGCGATCGCGCACTGACCAAGCAGGACTTCGAGGCGATCTCGGAGCTGCGCTACCAGATCCGGCGCTTTCTGCGCTTCAGCGAACGGGCGGTTCGCCGGGCGGGAATCACACCGCTGCAGTACCTGCTGCTGCTCCACCTGCGCGGATTCCCCGGGCGCGACTGGGCCACCATCGCCGAGCTCGCGGAGCGGCTGCAGGCGCAGCACCACGGCGCAGTCGCACTCGTTCTGCGCTGCGAGGCGCTCGGGCTGGTGGTCAAGCGGCCGGGCCGCGCCGACCGCCGCCGGGTCGAAGTGCGTCTGGCGCCGAAGGGCGAAGCGACGCTGCAGCGCCTGGCGCTGCTGCACCGCGCGGAACTGGGCGCGCTGCATCGCGCCTTCGGAATCGCGCGGATATCCGCGTTCAACGACGCGGACGCCAGGCGCGACGGAGCCGCCCCGAAGGCGGCCGGCGGGCGACGCAGGCCCCGCTCACCGCGAACGGGTTAGGCCGGTTCGGTGCGGCGCACTGCGCGTTTACCCGTGACGCAGCGCATTTTCGAGATTGTCCAGAAGCGCCTTCGTGCCCTGCTCGATGGCGAAGCTCGCGTGCTGCGCCGGATTCGTGCTGGCGGCTTCGCTCATGGCTTCACGCCTTCGCGGGCACGAGGACCATCCACGATACGCCGAAGCGATCGGCCACCATGCCGAAGCTCGGCGAGAAGAAGGTCTTCGCCAGAGGCATGCGCACCTGGCCGCCCTCCCCGAGCGCGCCGAACAGGCGCTTGGCCTCCGCTTCGTCCCGCGCCGTGACGGTAAGCGAGAACCCCTGGAAGCTCGGCTTGCCCTGGCACAGGCCGTCGGAAGCCATCAGCGTCGTCTCGCCGATGCGAACGCTCGCGTGCATGACTTTGTTCTCCGAGCCCGGCGGCGCCTTGCTCGTCTCCGGCGGCTCCGGGTTGTCCTTGTAGCGCATGAGCATCGCCACCTCGGCGCCGAGCGCCTTCTTGTAGAACTCGAGCGCCTCCTCACAGCGCCCCTCGAAGAACAGGTAAGGCTGGATTTGCATGGCGTCTCCTTTTCGTCGTCAATTCGCCAGATGGGCAGCGAGGCGGCCGATGGTTTCGGTCCAGCCTTGCTCCATGCCATCGAGCATCGCGCCCGCCTCAGCGCCATCGCCGCCCGCCGTGGCGCGCAGCGTGAGCTTCGTCTTGCCGCCCTGCGCGGCGAAGGTCACGGTGATCACCGTCTGAATGCGCTCGATGCCCCGTTCGTCGTCCGCGGCGGCCGCGATGACCAGGCGCTCGGGGACGACGACTTCGCTGAACGCGCCCCGCATCCAGTATTCGCGTCCGTCGGGCGAGCGCATGCACAGGCGAAATACCCCGCCCGGGCGGGCATCGGCCTCGCACGCCGGCACGGTGAACCCCTTCGGGCTGAACCAGCGCGCCAGGTGCTCGGCGCGCGTCCACGCATCGAACACGCGGCTGCGCGGCGCGTCGAAGACGCGGACGAGGGAAACCGTGCGCTCGCGCCCCATCACGCCTCCAGCACGAAGCGTTCGAGGTTGGCGAACGAATAGCCCCACCAGCGGCTCATCGCTTGCGGGTCGGTCCAGGCGCGCCGGAGTTTTTCCGGCGCGACCGGGTAGCGGCGCTCGATGACGAGGAAGGGCCTGGCTTCGATTCGAGCGGGTTCCATCGCTGCAGCTCCTCCTGCTGGTAGAGATAACGGGCGAGCGAATCGAGCTGCTCGGACCAGAACTTCTCGTAGCGCGACACCCAGCCGGCGGCGGCCTTCATCGGCTCGGCGGACAGCTCGCAGCTCACCACCCGCCCTTCCTTGGTGCGCGCGACGAGCCCGGCATCCTCGAGCACCCGCAGGTGCTTCATGACCCCGGGCAGCGACATGTCGTGGGGCGCGGCGAGCTCGGAGACCGCCCGCCCGCCGCCGGAGAGCGAGTCGAGGATGTGGCGCCGGGTGCGGTCGGCGAGCGCGCCGAAGACCGCGTCGAGCTGCTCGTCCGCATACTTAACCATGCGGTTTAGTATCTGCCCGGCCGCGCGCGGCCGTCAAGCCCCCCCGGGGGTCAGACGCGCGAGCGGCGGCTGGTGGCGAGCGCGACGCCCGCGACGATGATCGCGATTCCCGCGGCGCGGGCCGCCGCGTCAGCGAAACCAGTGCGCCGCGTGCCGTCCGAGCGGCCCGGCCTCGACCGGCCAGCGCACTTCGAACCCCTCGATGGCCGCGGCGCAGGGCACCTGCTTCACGGGGCCCCAGGCGGTGGCGCTGCGCTCGAGCAGGTCTTCGACGTTGCCCAGTCCGGGAGCGGCGGGATCGCCCTCCTGCCCCAGGTCCACGAGCAGCTTCGCGGTGCGCGCAAGCGCCAGACGCGAGAGCGCGCATCGATCGGCGAGCGCGCGGCAGGCCGCGGCCGCGATCAGGTAGCCCGTGGCGTGATCGAGCGCCTGCGCGGGGAGCGGCGTCGGCTTGCCGTCCGATCCCGGATGCGCGATCCCGGTGCTCATCTGCACCAGGCTGTCGAAGCCGCGTCGCGCGGCCCACGGCCCGCTCCAGCCCCAGGCGTCGCTCCTCACGAGGACCAGCGCCGGATTGAGCGCGCGCAGGCGCGCAGGGGTGAGGCCCAGCCGATCGAGCGCGCCGGGGCGGTGGCCGTGCACCAGCATGTCCGCCTCCGCGACCAGGCGCTCGAGTGCTGCGCGCCCTTCGGGAGTCGACAGATCGAGCGCCGCGCAGCGCTTGCCGCGCGTCATGTCGGGCAGCAGCGCGCCCATCTCCTCGAAGCCCGGCGGATCGATTCGCAGCACCTCCGCGCCGTACGCCGCGAGGTGGCGCGTGCCCACCGGCCCGGCAATGACGCGCGTCATGTCGAGCACGCGCACGCCAGCGAGCGGCGCAGCGGGCGCCGCGCGCTCCTTCATCTCCCCGGCGCGGCCCTCGCGCGCGACGATCGGCTCGGCGGCGAGCGCGGCGCCCTGCGGGTAACGCGCCCACGCCTCGATCGTGCGCATCGACGCGGCCGCACCGCCCGCCTCCACCACCGCGTCCTGCAGCTCCTCGGCATGCCGGCGCGCGACCGCCTGCGCCACCGCTTCCTTTTCCTCGGCAACGCCGAGCACGCGCAGCACCGCCTGGCGGTGATGCACGTAGTTGGTGTGCAGCCGGATCCAGCCGTCGGCCGCGCGGTAGTCGCCGGCGATCGGGTCCCAGATCTCCGGCAGGGTCCAGCCCTCGGGCTTCAGCAGCCGCTCGCAGCGGAACGCGGCGGCCGCGAGCCGCCGGTCGACCGTCACGCGGCGCGGCGGCTCGCCGCGCCGCTTCGCCCACAGCTCGGCCGCGGCGAGCGTCGCGACGCCGATCGTCGCGCAGGCGAGCGTGCTCACCTCGAATTTCGACGGCAGCCCGCCCGCGGGCCCGGCGAACTCGAGCGCCTGCGCGGCGCCCGGCGCGCCGCCGAGCGCTTGCCAGAGCGTGGAAGCGAGCAGCTGCTCCGGTGTCATGGCGCCGCTCAGCCGGCCGTGATCAACTCGACCTTGTCCGGATAGAACGCGAGCAGCTCCTTGATGACGCTCACCTCGTCGTAGGGCTGCTCGTAGCTCCACACCGCGTTCTCCGCGCCGCCCTCGAGCGAGTAGTACGAGGCCTGGCCCTTGAAGGGACAGTAGCTGTGGTGGCTGGTGCGCACCAGCCGCTCCATCTTCACGTCCTGGCGCGGGATGTAGAACACCGGCGGATAGTCGGCTTCATTCAGCCGCACCGCGTCGCGGCTGTCGGCGATGACTTCCCCGTTCACCTTCACCTGCACGCGCACGCCCGCGGGCTCGGTCGTGACGCGATGCCCGGGGTGCTGCTTGAAGCCCGGTCCGCTGTTGGCGCTCATGGGGTTCTCCTTCGGCTAGACCTTCACTTTCTCCTCGGCGAGGACGCGCTGCACGGCCGGCCGCTGCAGCACGCGATCCTTGAACGCAGTGTAGTTCTTCAGCTCCGCCATGGGCAGCTCCCGGCGCAGGCCCCAGACGTAGAACACCAGGCCGTAGGCGTCGAGCACCGAGTAGTGCTCGGAGAGCCACTGCCGCCCCGCCAGCCTGAGATCGATCTGCCGCAGGTAGTCGTGGAAAGTCTTGCGGCCCGTCTCCTGGATCTTCGGAAAGCACGCCGTCTCGCTGGTGTAGCGCTCGGGCCGGTTGATGTGGGCGTGCGCCGGGTGCACGCTCGCGGCGAAGAAGCCGATGAGCGAGAGCGCCCGGGCTTCGGCGGCGGCTTCCAGCGGCCACAGCCCGAAGCGCTTGCCGAGGAAGGGCAGGATCGCGGTGTTTTCCGTGAGCGGCTGGCCGTCCTCGAGCAGCAGCGCGGGAACGCGCCCCTGCGGATGGATCTTCAGGTAGGCGTCGGTCTTCTGCTCGCCCTTCGCGAGGTCGACACGCCGGGCCTGGTACGGCTCGCCGCCCTCCTCCAGGACGATGTGCGCGGCCATCGAGCAGGCACCGGGGGCGTAGTAGAGCGTCAGCATGGGCAGCTTCTCCTTGAAGGCAATGGCGGGGAACCGGAGCAGCGGATTCTCCATCTTCGGCTCGGCGCGGAGAAGGCGGCCTGCAAAACACCGCGGCCCCCCGAATCGCCCCGCTCTACGGCTTCCACCCGTCGTTCAGCGTCTCCAGGAAGGCGACCAGGTCGCGCATGTCCCGCGCGCTGAGCGGCGGCGGCGTGCCGGGCTTGCGATCGAAGGGCGCGTCGCTGGTGTCCACGTTGCCCCAATAGCGGCGCGGCAGGTCGTCGTAGCGCAGGAGCCTCCCGGCCCGGTCGCGCGGATAGACGCGCCACGGCGCGGCGGCGCGGAAGTCGTAGAACGCGAGGACCCGCGCGAGGCTGCGATAGACGCCGTTGTGGAAGAACACCTTGCGGCGCGCGGCGTTGCGCAGCGTCGGGGTGAGGAACATGCCGCAGTACCGGGTCTGCGCGGCCATGTCGGTGCGCAGCGGCCCGCACACTCCGAGATCGTGGAAGCGCGGATCGCGGTTCGCCGCGATCTCCGGGTTGCGCGGCACGGCGAGCGCCTCGTACTGGTGATCGGTGAACAGCGGCGGCAGGCCATTCGGGCTCGGCGCGTCCAGGTGGCAGGCCGCGCAGTTGCCCTTGCGCGGATCGTTGAACAGCCGGTAGCCGCGCAGCTCCCGGGCATCGAGGCGCGCTCGGCCCTCGAGCCAGGCGTCGAACTTGCTGTCGTAGGGATGGAACGAAGGATCCTCGAACTGGTAGCGCGCGAGCGCGAAGGTCGCCTCGGCCACCAGGAGCTTCGGGTGGTCGTACACCCGCGCGCCGAAGAGTCGCTCGAACCCGTTGCGGTACTGCGCATGGTCGAGCTTGTGCGCCACTGCGTCCGCGCTCGGATTGGCCATCTCGGCCGGGTTCAGCAGCGGACCATAGGCCTGCGCCTGCAGCGTATCGGCGCGCCCGTCCCAGAAGAACCCGCCCTGCGGCACCATCGCCGGGGCCGCGGGGGCGCGGCCTGCCTGCTTGTCCGGGCGCGCGAGGCCGGCGGCCTGCGCTGCGAGCCGCTGCAGGTTGACGTTCTCGTTCTCCTCGTTGTCCGGGCCGATGCTGAAGCCCGGCTGCCGCTCCAGATACTCGAGCGAAGGCGGCGGGCGCAAACCCTGCCGGTCGAGCGCGGGCCCGCCGTACTGCGCGGGGAGCGCGTTCGGCGGCCCGTAGGCGTTCGACGGATCGTGGCAGGAGGCGCAGGACTGCCGGCCGGAGGCCGACAGGCTCGGGTCGTAGAACAGCCGCCGGCCCAGCCGGGCCATCGCGCTCAGCGGGCGGACCGCCGGCAGGCTCAGTCTCACCGGATGCGGGTTCTCCCCGGGCGCGGCCGCGAGCGCGGCGAGTGCGAACCCGCCGCACATCGCCGCGGCCGCGATGCGCTCGCCGCAGCGCCGCCGCACCGCGCCGCGCCGTCCGATCAGGTCGAAGGCGGCGATGGCAGGATCGCGCCGGTCTCCGGATCGAGGTACACCCTGGGCGCGTCGCCTTTCCCGTTGAAGTCGAACATTCCCATGATGCTGCCGGTGCTCGCGTCGAACGAGCCCCCGCCCAGGCGCTCGCCGCCCAGCCAGTTGTCCTCGATGAAACGCACGATCGAGGCCTGGCTGATCTGCGCGTGATCGACGTAGTTGACCTTCGCCCACGGAGAGATCACCAGGAACGGGATGCGCGTGCCCGGCCCGCAGCGGCCGTTGACCGGCTGGCCGCCGATGCCCTCGGGCCGCGCGCCGCTGCCGCACACGCCGGCGCCGTTCAGCTGGTCGGCGAACGCGTCCCTCGAGGCGTGCGTCGGCTTCGCGTAGGCATGGTCGTACCAGCCGTCGGAGTCGTCCCAGGTGACGATCACCGCGGTGCTGTTCCAGTCCGGCTGCCGCTCGAGGAAGTCGACCACCTTCGCGACGAAGGCCTGCTCGTCGAGCGGATCCGAGTAGCCGGCGTGCCCGTCCTGGTAGGCGGGCGCCTTCAGGTAGGCCACCGAGGGAAAATTGCCGGCCGTGACTGCCGCGTAGAAGTCGCGCAGGGCGTACTCGTGGTTGGCAGGCTCGGCGGTCTGCGCGTCGGACTCGAGCGTGTAGCCGACGCGCGCGATCGAGCTCGGCCGCAGGTGCTTCGGGTTCGCGGTCGATGCGTAGTACTGGAACCAGGCGTGATGCGGGATGTAATCGGGCACCGATCGGTGCACCACCTGCGAGTAGGTGCTGCGCAGGCAGCCGGTGCTGCCGTTGGCGTTGGTCACCGACAGGTCGAAGCCCGCCATGAAGCTGCCCCAGGTGATGTCCCTCGAATTGAGCAGGTCGCCGATGTTCGCGCCGCTCATCGTCACCTGGTCGGCGGCGTTCGAGCACACGTCGTAGCCCGGATCGACGTCGTTGATCATCGTGTCGCTGCCGTCGGCATTGGCGACGTAGTACGCGCGCTTGCTGGAAGCGACGATCTGCATGCCGTTGGTCTGGCCGGCGACCGCCTCGATCGCGCCGGGAGACGACGGCCCGTAGGTATCGGTATAGGCGTTGTCGCTCATGGCGTAGTGCTGCGCGAGGTTCCACACCGCGGTGACGGTGTTGCCGTCGTAGTAGCCCATCACCTGCCCCTTCGTGCCGAAGGCCCCGGGGCCCCCGCTCGTGGCCTTGCCGGTGTACTTCGGAAACCGATCCGCGGCGCCGCCGTCGTAGGCGAGCTGCTCCGGCGTGTAGGCGTGGTCCTGGTCCGCGGTGGCGGCCTGCGAGCGGTCGAGGCGGAACGGCTGGGTGGCGTTGGGGTTGTCGTTCAGCAGGTGGTCGTGCGCCAGCGTGCGGATGTCGACCGGCGTATCGGCCGCGGCGCTGAAGCGCGGCTCGCCCGCCGGATTCGCCGCGCTCGGATAGGTCGCGAAGTAGTGATCGAACGACACGTTCTCGGCGTAGATCACGACCAGGTGCTTGATCGGCGTCGCGGTCGCCAGGGCGTCCTGCGGCGAGGCGGCCCGCGCGGCGCGCGGAACCGTAGGGCTGGTACTGCAGGCGGAGAGCGCCAGCGCGAGGGCGAGCGCCGAGCACGAAGCGACCGCGGCTTTGCGAATCATGAGGGACTCCCTGTGTCGTGTGGGACGGCCCCCCGGACGGGGGCTTGCGTCGACCGCCGCGCAGGATAGGGGCCGCTCGTGACAGGCCGATGAACGATTCCTGAAGCGGGCGCAAGGCGCGCCGCGGGCCTAGCTCTTCGCGCCGCCGGCCTCGATCAGCCGCGTGCTGCTCACCGCCGCGGCCAGCAGCGCGATGCCGGCGCCGATCCCGAGCGCCCAGATCGTGGCGCGCGCGCCGAACGCGCCGAACATCAGCGGCACCAGCGCCGCGCCGACGGTCTGGCCGACCAGCCGCGCCGTGCCCAGCATGCCGCCCGCTCCCCCGGAGCGCGACAGCGGCGCCGCGGTGATGATGGCGCGGTTGTTGGGCGACTGGAACAGGCCGAAGCCGGCGCCGCACAGGGCCATGCGCCAGACGATGTTCGCGTCGCCGGGCGAGGCCGGCAGCCACGCGAGCAGCCCGAGGCCGGCCGCGAACAGGCCCAGGCCGAGCGCGCCGAGGATGCCCGCCGGGTATCGATCGGCGAGCCGGCCGGCGATCGGCGCCATCACCGCCGCCGCCACCGGCCAGGGCGTGATCAGCAGGCCGGTCGCCACGGCGTCGCGGCCGAGCACGTCCTGGAAATAGAACGGAATCGAGACGT
>Ga0307374_10004962_pt1 | contig 21839 bp, 23 predicted proteins | sample OX3MG_FD_202532 | JGI IMG/M metagenome (GOLD analysis project Ga0307374, IMG submission 202532) | Soil microbial communities from Risofladan, Vaasa, Finland - OX-3 | ecosystem: Environmental > Terrestrial > Soil > Coastal area > Acid sulfate soil | place: Finland: Risofladan, Vaasa | collected...
AGGCGCCCTACCCGCGGCTGATCCCGCCCGGCCAGCCAGTCCCGCCCGGCCAGCCAGTCCCGCCCGGCCAGCCAGTCCCGCCCGGCCAGCCAGTCCCGCCCGGCCAGCCAGTCCCGCCCGGCCAACCGGGCCAGTCCGCCATGCCCGCCGGACCGGCCAACGCCGCCAAGCCGGTGCCGTCCGCCAAGCCGCTGACGTCAGCGAGGCCGGTTTCGTCCCCCAGGCCAGCCACGGTCGCGCCACGGCCGCCCATCGTCAAGATCGTCAGGAGCGCGTCGCGATCCCGCGCCCTGGCCCGCGCGGTGTGTAACCTGCCCAGGTTCCCCCGAGGGTCGGTCAACTGCCCCGCCCTGTTCGCCGCCGGCATCTACCAGCTCACCTTCACCGCGGACGGACGTCAGCTCCCGACCGTCACCATTCAGGAGACCGGCTGCCAGGCCGTCACCGGCGCGGGCGTCGTGCGCACGGCGGCTGGCCGCCCGGCCTTCTGGGCGCTGCTGACCAAGACGGCCGGCCCAGTCGTGCGATGGCCGGTGCACCTGCCAGGCGGCCCGGTCCGTCCGGGTCCGGGCGGCCCGATATGCGAGCCTCCGAGCACCCAGACCCCGCCCGGAACCCCCGAGCGTTCCTGCCCCGGCCCGGCCCGGCCTGTCGCGACGAAGCTGCCCTAGCCCTCCGGCGACCGCCGGTGACCACAGTCCCAGAGCCACCGTCGGCGGCGCCCCGCCCGACCGCCCCGGCTCCCGCCTCCTGGCGGCCCCGCCGTTCCGGCGTCCGGGTGGCCTGTCCCGGCTCCCCGCTCGCGCCGCCCGAACAGCCCTGCTGCCGCCCTGCCGCCTCGGAGCCCTGCTGCCGCCCTGCTGCCGCCTCGGAGCCCAACTTCAGTTCATGATCACGGGGCTTTTTCAGTCATATTGACTGAAAAAGCCCCGTGATCATGAATGGCCCAGTTTGGGCGGGCCGTAAGTCCTATTCCTGGCAGCCTCAAGTTACGCCCCAGCGGCCATCCCGGCCCCAGCCGGCCTTATCCCGGCGCCCGCCCAGGCCATCCCGGCCCCAGCGGCCATCCCGGCCCCAGCGGCCATCCCGGCGCCCGCCCAGGCCGCCCCGGCCCCAGCGGCCATCCCGGCCCCATCCGGCCCTACTCCCGGCACCATGTCGGTGCCCATCTGGGCCGCCCCGGCCCCGCCGGCCCGGCCCAGGCCCCATCTTGCCCTACCCGGCCCCATCATGACTCAAGCCGGGCGGCGGCCGGGCTTGATTTCGCGGCGGGCCGCCAGCGGTGCCGGGCAAGCAGATAGGCCTGGCGCAGCGTAGGGTCGGAACCATGCTAGAGAGCTTGGTCGCCGCTCTGGTATCAGCTTTCTGCTACGGCGTGGCCGCGGTCATGCAGGCCATCGCCGTCCGTTCGGCGACCCATCGCCCGGCTCACGTCGAGCCGGGCGAGGCAGGCCCGGGCGTCGATCCCGGGCTGGTCGTGCGGATGCTGCGGCAGGGGCCCTTCATCGCCAGCCTCGGCATCGACATGGTCGGCTTCGTGGCCCAGCTCGTCGCCCTGTCGCAGCTGCCGCTGTTCGCCGTCCAGGCGATAATCGCCGCCAACCTGGCTGTGACGGCCGTCTTCGCCGCCTGGCTGATGCACATACGGCTCAGCCTGCGGGAGTGGCTCGCCGTCACCGGGGTGGTCGCGGGCGTCGGCCTGCTCGGCTCCTCGGCCGGAGCCGAGGGCGCCACGCGGGTCGGATTCGACTTCAAGCTGGGCCTGATCGTGGCGGTCGCGGGCGTGGCGGTAGCCGGCCTGGCCGCCGCGCGGCTCCCGAACGTCTACCGGACGCCGACGCTGGGTGTGATCGCCGGGCTCGGCTACGCGGTCCTGGCGGTCTCGGCCCGGATCCTGCCAGGCTTCTCCCCGGCGCAGCTCGTGCGCGATCCCGCCAGCTATACCCTGGCCGCGGCCGGGATTGTCTCGTTCATGCTGTATGCGTCGGCGCTCGAGGGCGGCAGCGTGACGGTGGCCACCGCCGCCGTGGTCCTGGCGGAGACGACGCCGCCGGCGATCGTGGGGGTGCTCTTCCTCGGCGACTCCACTCGCCACGGCATGCAGGGCGTGGCCGTGCTGGGCTTCATCCTGGCCGTGTGCTGCGCCGTAGCGCTGGCCCGGTTCGGCGAGGCCAGCGAGCACAAGGCCGCGCAGGACACCACGCACGGCGACCAGGCCAGCGTGCAGGTCGGCCACCCTGCCGCCTGACGACGTGGCCCGGCGCTTTGGGTCGCCAAGTCCAGATAACTTACCCCCGCGGGGCGCCCGGATCGGGGCGGGCGCGCCTGCTGGAGGCGTTTGTCCACGTCCCAGGGCCTGCGGCCTGATATTCTGAGACCCCGTGGACCGGCGGGAGCTCTCGCCGGCACTAACCACGGGAGCCTCACCTTGGCGATGCCAGCGCATGTATCACGTCCGGTCAGCACCCGGCACCTCTTCGTCACCGGGGGCGTCGCGTCCAGTCTGGGCAAGGGCCTCACCGCTTCCAGCATCGGGCGCCTGCTCAAGCTCCGGGGGCTCAGGGTCAACATGCAGAAGCTCGACCCGTACCTGAATGTCGACCCGGGCACCATGAATCCGTTTCAGCACGGCGAGGTTTTCGTGACCGACGACGGCACGGAGACGGACCTGGACGTCGGCCACTACGAGCGGTTCCTGGATATCCGGCTGCCAGGCTCGGCCAATGTGACCACCGGCCAGATCTACTCCAGCGTGATCGCCAAGGAGCGCCGCGGTGACTACCTGGGTGACACCGTCCAGGTCATCCCGCACATCACTAACGAGATCAAGGCGCGGATCCTGGGGATGGGCGGCCCGGAAACCGACGTGGTGATCACCGAGGTCGGCGGCACGGTCGGGGACATCGAGTCGCAGCCGTTCCTGGAGGCAATCCGACAGATCCGGCACGAGATCGGCCGGGACCGGTGCTTTTTTCTGCATGTCTCCCTGCTGCCCTATATCGGGCCCGCGGGGGAGCTGAAGACCAAGCCGACGCAGCACTCGGTGGCCGCGCTGCGCAGCATCGGCATCCAGCCCGACGCGATCGTCTGCCGATCGGACCGGCCGATCAGTGACGGGCTGAAGCGCAAGATCAGCCTGATGTGCGACGTGGACGAGGAGGCGGTGGTCTCCGCGCCCGACGCACCATCGATCTACGACATCCCCAAGGTGCTGCACAGCGAGGGGCTGGACGCCTACGTGGTGCGCAAGCTGGGGCTGGCGTTCCGGGACGTGGACTGGAGCGACTGGGACGACCTGCTGCGCCGGGTGCACCGGCCCGCCCGCTCGGTCACGATCGCGCTGGTCGGCAAGTACGTCGACCTCCCGGACGCGTACCTGTCCCCGGCTGAGGCACTGCGGGCGGGCGGGTTCGCCAACGATGCCAAGGTCAACATCCGGTGGGTGCCCAGCGACGACTGCCAGACACCGGAGGGTGCGGCGGAGCGGCTGTCGGACGTCGACGGGGTGCTGGTCCCCGGCGGTTTCGGGGTCCGCGGCATCGAGGGGAAGATCGGCGCCGTCCGGTACGCACGCGAGTACGGCATCCCGCTGCTGGGCCTATGCCTGGGCCTGCAGTGCATGGCCATCGAGGTCGCCCGGGACCTGGCTGGGCTGCCGGGCGCCAACAGCACTGAGTTCGACCCTGCGGCCCCTTACCCGGTCATCGCGACCATGACCGACCAGCAGGACGTGGTCGCGGGGGAGCGGGACATGGGCGGCACGATGCGGCTCGGCATGTATCCGGCGGTCCTGGCTGAGGGCAGCCTCGTGCGCGAGCTGTACGGCGCCGAGGTCGTCCACGAGCGTCACCGGCACCGCTACGAGGTCAACAACGACTACCGTGCCACCCTCGAGCAGGCCGGCCTGCACTGCTCAGGCCTGTCGCCGGACGGCCGGCTGGTGGAGTTCGTGGAACTGCCGCGCGACATGCACCCGTTCTTCGTGGCTACGCAGGCCCATCCGGAGTTCCTGTCCCGGCCGACCCGAGCCCATCCGCTGTTCAGCGGCCTGGTCGCCGCCGCGATCGAGCGATCCCGCGCGGTCCCCGCGAACGAGACGGTCACGAGCGGCCTGCGCTCTGCGGCCACCGCACGCGCGGGCGCGCGCTGGGATGGCTGAGCCGCAGATCCGGCCGCCGGTCGGCACCGCCGCCGCGGCAGCTGGTGTCCCGGCGCTGGGCCTCCCGGCGGCCGGCCTGCGCGACATCGCCGAGCGCTGGCCCGTGACGGCCTCGGACGAGCTGGCCCGCGGCCAGCTGCTGCGGGTCCGGCGGGACATGGTGCGCATGCCCGATGGAGCGGTGGCGGGCCGGGAGTTGATGGAGCACCCCGGCGCGGTGGCCGTGCTGGCCCTGGACGCCGATGGCCGGGTCCTGCTGATCAGGCAGTACCGGCACCCCGCTGGCGCGCTGCTGTGGGAGATCCCGGCGGGCTTGCGGGATGTCGACGGCGAGCCGATCCACCTCACCGCCGAACGCGAACTGCTGGAGGAGACTGGCTACCGCGCGGCGGACTGGCGCGTGCTGGCCGACTTCTTCTCCTCGCCCGGCTGCAGCACCGAGCGGTTGCGCATCTTCCTGGCCCGCGACCTGACCGAGGTGCCAGCCGGGGAGTGCCCCTATGCCCGCGAGCACGAGGAGGCGTTCCTGACGGTCGCGTGGGTACCGCTGGAAGAGGCGGTGCGTAAGTTCCTCGCGGGTGACCTGCACAACGGAGTGGCAGGGGTGGGTATCTTGTCCGCGTATGCCGCCCGGCAGGACGGGTTCGCTACGCTCCGCCAGGTCGGCGCGCCGGAGAGCCTGTAGCTGCGGCGCTGCATGCAGGGAGGGAAGTCGCCGGGCAACGAGGCCGGGTGGCCCCGCGAACGAGGGAGGACCTGCGGTCATGAGGGTGGGCGTTCCTAAGGAAGTCAAGAATCACGAGTACCGCGTCGCGATCACGCCGGCCGGGGTGCACGAGCTGGTCAGGGACGGGCACGAGGTCTTCCTGGAGCAGGACGCCGGGACTGGGTCCTCGATTCCCGACGCCGACTTCGTCGACGCGGGCGCGACGATCCTGCCCACGGCCGATGACGTGTGGCAGGCCGGTGACCTGATCCTCAAGGTCAAGGAGCCGGTCGCCGCCGAGTATCCCCGGATGCGCAAGGACCAGGTGCTCTTCACCTACCTGCACCTGGCCGCCAGTCGCGACTGCACCGAGGCCCTGCTCGCGGCCGGGGTCACCGCCATCGCCTACGAGACCGTCCAGCTGCCCGACGGCTCGCTGCCGCTGCTCGCCCCCATGTCGGAGGTGGCCGGCCGGATGGCTCCGCAGGTAGGAGCCCACCACCTGCAGCGGGACGGCGGCGGCCGCGGCGTCCTGATGGGCGGCGTGTCCGGCGTCTACGCGGCCAAGGTAGTCGTGCTGGGCGCCGGCGTCTCGGGCATGAACGCGGCCGCCATCGCGCTGGGCATGCAGGCCGAGGTCCTGCTGCTTGACCGGAATGTCGCCCGGCTGCGTCAGGCCGATGCGATCTACCAGGGCCATTGCCAGACCGTCGCCTCCAACGCCTACGAGGTCGAGCGCGCCGTCATCGACGCAGACCTGGTCATCGGCGCGGTCCTCGTGCCGGGCGCCAAGGCTCCCAAGCTGATCTCCGATGACCTGGTGTCGCGGATGAAATCCGGATCGGTCCTGGTGGACATCGCCATCGACCAGGGCGGCTGCTTCGAGGGCTCGCGGCCGACCACCCACGCCGACCCCACCTACCCGGTGCACGACTCGGTCTTCTACTGCGTCGCCAACATGCCTGGCGCCGTGCCGCACACCTCGACTTACGCGCTGACGAACGTGACCCTGCCGTACGTGGTGGAGATCGCCCGGCACGGCTGGCGCGAGGCGCTCCGCCGGGACCAGCCGCTGGCGCTCGGCCTCAACACGTTCGAGGGCGCCGTCACCTGCGGGCCGGTGGCGGAGGCCCACGGCCTGCCCGCCACGCCCGTCGCGGAGGTGCTCAGCTGACCACCGTCGCCGCGGCCATCCGCCGTTACCTCGATCACCTCACCGTGGAGCGGGGCCTGGCCGCGCATACGCTCGAGGCGTACCAGCGCGACCTGCAGCGGTATGCGGCGACCCTGGCCCGGCAGGGGCGCACCGAGATCGAGGCGGTCACCACCCAGGACGTCGCCGACTACCTGGCCGGGCTGCGCGAAGGTGATCCCGACCATCCGCCCCTGGCGGCTAGCTCGGCCGGGCGCGCGGTGGTCGCGGTCCGGGGCCTGCACGCCTTCGCCCTGCTCGAAGGGCTCGCCACCGGCGATCCGGCCCGGATCGTGCGACCGCCGGCCCCGCCGCGGCGGCTGCCGAGGGCGATCTCCATTCCCGAGGTGGAGCGGCTGCTGGAGGCCGCCGGCGGCGGCGCGGCCGCCTCCGCCTCGCTGCGCGACCGCGCCCTGCTCGAGCTGCTCTACGGGACCGGCGCCCGGATCTCCGAGGCCGTCGGCCTGGACGTCGATGACCTGGACCTGTCCGGAGAGGCGCGCAGCGTGTCCGTGCCGGCCGCCGTGCGGCTCAGCGGCAAGGGCGGCAAGCAGCGCATCGTGCCCGTCGGCAGCTACGCCCGTGCGGCGATCGAGGCCTACCTGGTCCGGGCCCGGCCGGGGCTCGCGCGCGCGGCCCGGCGCGGCCCGGCCAGCCCGGCCCTCTTCCTCAACGCGCGGGGCGGCCGGCTCACCCGGCAGGGCGCCTGGGGCGCGCTGCGCGCGGCCTGCGCCAGGGCCGGGCTGGCCGAGGTATCGCCGCACACCCTGCGTCACTCGTTCGCCACTCACCTGCTCGACGGCGGAGCCGACGTCCGGGTGGTGCAGGAGTTGCTGGGTCACGCGTCCGTGACCACGACGCAGGTATACACGCTGGTCACGGTCGACAAACTGCGCGAGGTCTACGCGGCCGCCCATCCCCGGGCGCTCGGCTAGCGACGACGCCGCGGCCTGGCGAGACGGGCCGGACTGGCCCCCGAATGGCCGTTTCGCGGTGTAACTTAGGTCGGAGTCATTTCCCCGTTAACGGTGAGTCGGCTTGCCCCGGCCTGGTGCAGCGCCTAGAGTCCCCGTTCCAGCGGGCGTCTTTGCGCGGTCGCCGGGGAGGTGCAATTAGCTATGGCGGCGTCCCGAACCTTGGAGGTCCGGCCGGACGTGCTAGGTCCCACGGGTCGGCCCATACCGGTGTTTCCCGAGCCCGAGCCACTGCTCGTGCATGGGCCAGCCAGGATCGCGGCGGTCTGCAACCAGAAGGGCGGGGTCGGCAAGACCACCACCACGATCAACCTGGGTGCGGCTCTAGCCGAGCAGGGCCGTCGCGTGCTGCTGGTGGACTTCGACCCGCAGGGCGCGCTGTCGGTGGGCCTGGGGATCCAGCCGCACGAGCTGGACGCGACCGTTTACAACCTGCTGATGGAACGCAGCCTGAGCGTCCACGACGTGGTGTTCCAGACCAGGGTCGAGGGCCTGGACCTGCTGCCGAGCAACATCGACCTGTCCGGCGCCGAGGTACAGCTCGTGCACGAGGTCGGCCGCGAGTTCGTGCTCGGCCGGGTCCTGCAGCCAGTTATCCCCGACTATGACGTCATCCTGATCGACTGCCAGCCGTCGCTGGGCCTGCTGACGGTGAACGCGCTGGCGTGCGCCGACGGCGTGCTGGTCCCGCTGGAGTGCGAGTACTTCGCGCTGCGCGGGGTGGCCTTGCTGATGGAGACCATCGAGAAGGTGTCCAGCCGGCTCAGCCCGAAGCTGACCATGGACGGACTTCTGGCCACCATGTACGACTCGCGCACTTTGCACACCCGCGAGGTGCTGGCCAACGTCGTCGCGGGGTTCGGCGAGAGGGTATTTCACACGGTCATCAGCCGGACAGTGCGGTTCCCGGACGCTACCGTGGCAGGAGAGCCGATTACGCAGTTCGATCCCTCCTCGAACGGGGCGAGCGCGTACCGCGAACTCGCCAAGGAGGTACTGGACCGGTGGCGTCAGGGGGTGCCCGCAGGTCCCGTTCACGACGGGTAAGCCTGCCGGGAGTCTCGGAACTGCTGCGCCCGTCGCATCCGGCGGCTCGCGCTCCGGAAGCCGAGCACCAGCGCCCGGCCAGCGGCCGGGAGACTCACTCTCAGAAGATCACTGTATACCTATCGGCCGGTGAACTGCTGGACCTAGAGCGGGCGCGCCTGGCCCTGCGCGGTTACGGGATAGCGGTCGATCGCGGCCGGATCGTCCGCGAAGCCCTGGCCGTCTTACTCGCCGACCTGGACGCCGAGGGGGATCTCAGTCTGGTGGCCCGGCGGCTGCGCGGCGGTGCGTGAGCAGCGAGCGGGTCATCGGCAGCGGCGCGACCGCGTGGCCCGATCGGATAGCGTCGGTTCCCGGAGCGGCTGAGGCCGCGGAGCACCAGGCGGCAACGGATTCTGAATGACCATCATGGCAACTGGCAAATCTGACGACGCCACCCAGGCCCAGCCCACCAGCGGCTTCGAGGTCCACCTCGACGTCTTCGAGGGCCCGTTCGACCTGCTGCTCGCCCTCATCTCCAAGCACAAGCTGGACATCACCGAGATCGCCCTGTCCAGCGTCACCGATGAGTTCATTGCCCACATCCGGGCTCTGGCCGATGCCTGGGACCTGGATCAGGCGAGCTACTTCCTGGTGGTCGCCGCGACCCTGCTCGACCTCAAGGCGGCCCGGCTGCTGCCCGCCGGCGAGGTGGATGACGAAGAAGACCTGGCCCTGCTCGAGGCCCGGGACCTGCTGTTCGCCCGGCTGCTGCAGTACCGCGCCTACAAGGAAGTGGCCGCCGTCCTGGCCGGGAAGATGGCACAGCAGGGGCGGCGGTTCCCGCGCCGGGTGCCCATGGAGCCGCGGTTCGCGCAGTTGCTGCCAGAGGTCCTGCTGGGCCTGGGGCCGGACCAGTTCGCCGCGATCGCGGCCCGGGCGCTGACGCCGCGCCAGATACCAACCGTCTCGACCAGCCACCTGCACATCCCGCGGACCAGCGTGCGCGAGCAAGCTGAGATAATGGCCCTGCGGCTTCGCGAGATCGGCCGGACCACCTTCCGCCAGCTCACCAATGACTGCGCGGGGACCTATGAGGTCGTGGCGCGGTTCCTGGCCATCCTGGAGCTTTACCGGGAATGCCGGATCACGCTCGACCAGGTAGTCCCGCTGGGCGACATCTTCGTCTCGTGGTCGGATGCCGGGCCGCCCGCAGAGGCAGCGCACCCCGAGCACCCGCCGTACCCTGACGAGGAAGACGACTGAATATGCATAACGGATCGGCTCCCGTCCCCGAGCACGTCGCCGCCTCCCCTCCGGTGCCCGTCGTCACAGGGCCAGCCGAGGCGGAGCCCGCCGGGACCGTGCCGACCGGGACCGTGCCGACCGGGACCGTGCCGGTGCCGGGCCTGCGCGCCAGCCTGGAGGCGATCCTGCTGGTCGCGGACGAGCCGGTGCCCGAGAACCTGATCGCCCAGGTAGTCGAGCGGCCTACCGGCGAGGTGGCGGCGGCGCTGCGCGAGCTCGCGGCCTCCTACGCTGCCGACGGGCGCGGCTTCGAGCTGTCCGAGATAGCCGGCGGCTGGCGGTTCTATACCAGCGCCGAATGCGCGGGTGTCGTGGAGCGGTTTGTCCGGGATGGCCAGGAGGTCCGGCTCACCCAGGCAGCTCTGGAGACGCTGGCCGTCGTGGCCTATCGCCAGCCCGTCAGCCGTGCCCGGGTTTCCGCCGTCCGGGGCGTCAACTGCGATGGCGTCATGCGCACCCTGGTACTCCGCGGGCTTACCGAGGAGGCGGGCACCGATCCCGAGACCGGGGCCGTGCTGTTCCGGACGACCGGGTACTTCCTGGAACGGCTCGGCGTGGCTGGCCTGGCGGACCTGCCGGAGCTAGCGCCGTTCCTTCCCGACCATCTCGACGACGAACAGGACTCAGGGTCATGAGGATGTCTGGTCGTGATCGCCGGCCCGAGACCAGTGCCGGACGCAGCAGCACCGCCGGACGCAGCGGCACCGCCGGACGCAGCGGCACCGCCGGACGCAGCGGCACCGCCGGACGCAGCGGCACCGCCGGGCGCGGCGGCGGCCGGGGTGGCGCCGAACGCGGCGTGACCGCGGGTGCCCGGCCCGGCTGGGTCCGGGCCTGGGGCGTGGAAGCCGAGCTGGCGCCACACCGCGATTTTGGCTCCGGCGACAATCCAGGGTCGCGCGACTCGCGCGACGATTTCGACAGCGACGACTTCGGCCCGGAAGGCCCCCGCGACTCGCTCATCGATGTTCCGGGCGGCATCCGACTGCAGAAAGTACTGGCCGCCGCAGGTGTGGGCAGCCGCCGGCACTGCGAGGAGCTGATCGGCGAGGGCCGGGTGGAGGTGGACGGCGAGATCGTCCGCCGGTTCGGGGCCAGGGTCGATCCGGAGCACCAGATCATCCGAGTGGATGGCAGGCGCATCGCCGCCAGCGAGAATCTGGTTTACGTGGCGCTGAATAAGCCTGCCGGGGTCCTCACGACGATGTCGGACACCCGTGGCCGGCCTACCATCGCCGACCTTCTCGGCGACCGGGCCGAGCGGCTGTTCCACGTGGGCAGGCTCGACTACGACACCGAGGGCCTGATGCTGCTGATGAACGACGGAGAGCTAGCGCACCGGCTGGCTCACCCCCGCTACGGGGTACTCAAGACCTACCTGGCTGATATCCCTGCCCCGTTGCCCCGTGACCTCGGGCGGCAGCTGATGAGCGGCATCGAGCTGGACGACGGGGCGGCCACCGCCGACAAGTTCCGCGTCGTCGAGCGGGCGGGATCGCGGGCCCTAGTGGAGATCACCTTGCACGAGGGGCGCAAGCACATCGTCCGGCGCATGCTCGCGGCGACCGGGCATCCGGTCAGCCGGCTGGTGCGGACTCAGGTCGGTCCGGTGGCGCTGGGCTCGCTGCGGACCGGCGCTACCCGGCGGCTGACGACCAAGGAAATCGGCGACCTGTACGCGGCGGTCGGCCTGTAGCCAGTGAGCAGGGGAATGGCGAGAGCAGCGCTGTCAGGAGCTGTTCAGTCGGGGTCATCACAATAACGAGGCGGCGCAGTCCGCGTGATTGCGGCATAACGGAGAGGGGACGCAGGTGGCGGTCAGGGCAGTCCGCGGCGCCATCCAGGTCGAGGCCAATGAGGCAGGCACGATCCTCGCGGGCACCGCTGAGCTAGTGACCGAGGTGATGAGCAGGAACAAGCTCAGCACGGACCAGGTGATCAGCGTCATCTTCAGCGCCACCGGCGATCTCAACGCCGAGTTTCCGGCGCTGGCGGCGCGCAAGCTCGGGTTCCAGGAGGTGCCGCTGCTGTGCTGCAGCGAGATCCCGGTTCCGGGCGCGATGCCGCGGGTGGTGCGGCTGATGATGCACGTGGAGACAGAGCTGAGCCGCCCCGCGGTCCAGCATGTCTACCTGCGCGGTGCCGCTGCGCTGCGGCTGGACATCGCCCAGTGATCACGGGCAGCGGCGGCGAGCCCGGCTCAGCGCCGCCGGCCGCGGCCGGCCCGGCGGATCGCGGCCCGGTGCCCGCCACCGTCGTCGTGATCGGGGCCGGCCTGATCGGCACGTCGATCGCGCTGGCCCTGCGCGGGCAGGGCACTCGCGTGTGGCTGTCCGACCAGGATCCGACAGCGGCACGGCTGGCCGAGGACATCGGGGCAGGACGCGTGCTGCCGGCCGCCGGGCCGCCGGACGGCCCCGTCGACGTGGCGGTCCTGGCGGTGCCGCCGGCGGCGGTAGCGGCGGAGCTCGCCGCCGCGCAGGAGCGGGGGCTGGCCCGCTGCTATACGGACGTGGCCAGCGTCAAGGAGCTTCCGCTCCGCCGGGCCCGTGAGCTCGGCTGCGACCTGGCCAGCTACGTGCCCGGTCACCCGCTGTCCGGCCGCGAGCGATCAGGTCCGGCCGCGGCCAGGGCGGACCTGTTCCTGGGGCGGCCGTGGGTCCTGTGCCCGGGGCCGCAGACCTCGCCGGCTGCCCTGATGGCCGTTACCGGCCTGGTCAGCGCCTGCGGCGCGCAGTTCGTCCGGCTGCCCGCAGCCGAGCACGACCGCTGGGTGGCGCTGGTCTCCCACGTGCCCCACCTGGTCGCCGTCGCGATGGCCGCCCAGCTGGAGCAGGCGCCCGATGGCGCGCTCGCCCTGGCTGGCCAGGGGCTGCGCGACGTGACAAGGATCGCCGCCGGCGATGCCGGCTTGTGGATGCAGATCCTGACCGCCAACGCCGGCCCGGTCGCCACGATCCTGGCCCAGGTGGCCGGGGACTTGCGGGCGATGGCTGATGCGCTGGGCGCCATGGCCGAGGGCGCTGGCGGCGCCACCGGGCAGCTGGCCGTGCTGCTGGAGCACGCCGGATCCGGGGTGGCGAGGATTCCCGGCAAGCGCGGCGGTCCGGCCCCGGACTACGCGGTCGTCCAGGTCGTGATCCCGGACCGGCCCGGCGAGCTGGCCCGGCTGTTCGAGACGGCGGACCAGGCAGGGATCAATATCGAGGACGTGGGCATCGAGCATTCGCCCGGATTGCCCGTCGGCGTGGCCGAGCTTTCGGTCCGGCCGGAGGCCGTGGAGCGGCTCATCCCCGCCTTGGCGGCCAGCGGCTGGCCGGTGCGCCGGTAACATCGCTTTGTGATGAACTCGGCCCCCAGTACCCAGCAGGCACCTGCCAGCGGCACCCACGACGATTCGGACGGCTGGCCCGTCGGCCTCGTGATCGCCGTGGACGGCCCGGCTGGCTCGGGCAAGTCCTCCGCCGCCAGGGGGGTGGCTCGCGCCCTGGGCATGCGTTACCTCGACACCGGGGCCATGTACCGGGCGCTGACCTGGTGGCTGCAGGCCCAGGGCGTCGATATAGCGGACTCACCCGCGGTGCTTCGCGACTTCCGGCGGCCGGCGATCGAGGTTGGCACCGACCCGGCGGCACCGCGGATCGCCGTGGACGGCCAGGACGTCGCTGGCCCGATCCGGACCCGGGCGGTCTCTAACGCCGTCAGCGCGGTCGCGGCGCTTCCGCAGGTCCGGGAGCACCTGATCGGGCAGCAGCGGAAGATCATCGCCGCCGCGGTGGCCGCCGGCACCGGCATCGTGGCCGAGGGCCGCGATATTGGCACCGTGGTCGCCCCGGAGTCGGAGGTGAAGGTCTTCCTGACCGCGAGCGAGGCGACCAGGGCCCTGCGGCGAAGCGCCGACCTGGCCGCCGACCCGGCGGCCACTGCCGAGCTGACCCGTCAGGAGCAGGCGCGCCGGGACCAGCGCGATGCCCCGCAGATGGCCAGGGCAGCCGACGCGGCGCAGCTGGACACGACCGCGCTCGGGCTCGATGAGGTCATCGCCGAGATCGTCGAGCTGGCCCGCAGCAGGAGCGCGGCGCGCCGTGGCTGAGGACACCCAGCCCGGCGCGGCCGCCGGGCTGGAGGACCTGGCGGGGGCACTGTCGGTCGCTGCCCCGGTGCTGGCCGTCGTGGGGCGGCCCAATGTCGGCAAGTCCACGCTCGTCAACCGGATACTCGGCAGCCGCCAGGCGGTGGTCGAGGACACCCCCGGCGTTACCCGCGACCGCGTCAGTTATGACGCGACCTGGCGGGGGCGGGCCTTCACGCTGGTGGATACCGGCGGCTGGGAACCGGAGGTCGAGGGGACGCAGGCACTGGCCGCCCGGGTCGCGGCCCAGGCCAGGGTCGCGGTGGACGCGGCGGACGCGGTGCTGTTCGTGGTGGACGCCGTCGTGGGCGTGACCGACGCTGACGCCGCCGTGGCCGCCGTCCTGCGGCGGTCACGCAAGCCGGTCGTGCTGGCGGCGAACAAGATCGACGACGCTCCGGGCGAATCCAACGCCAGCTCGCTGTGGTCGCTCGGGCTTGGCGAGCCGCTGTCGGTCAGCGCCCTGCACGGCCGGGGCAGTGGAGACCTTCTGGACGCCGTGCTCGACGCGCTACCGAAGGCACCGGCGGAGCGGTTCGACGACGAGGGCGGCCCGCGCCGGGTGGCGCTGATCGGCCGCCCCAACGTGGGCAAGTCCAGCCTGCTCAACAAGCTGGCCGGAACCGAGCGCGTGCTGGTCGACTCGGTCGCCGGCACCACCCGTGACCCGGTGGACGAGCTCATCGAGCTGGGCGGCAAGACCTGGCGGTTTGTCGACACGGCCGGCATCAGGCGGCGGATGCGCGAGACACAAGGCGCGGACTACTTCGCCGCGCTGCGCACCGAGCGGGCCCTGGAACGAGCCGAGGTGGCGGTGGTGCTGATCGACGCCAGCCAGCCGCTGGCCGAGCAGGACCTGCGGATAGTCTCGATGGTCATTGACGCCGGGCGCGCGCTCGTTATCGCCTATAACAAGTGGGATCTCGTCGACGAGGACCGCAGGTATTTCCTCGACCGGGAGATCGACCGTCAGCTGCATACGGCGCGGTGGGCGCCGCGGGTCAACGTCTCGGCGGCCACCGGCTGGCACGTCGAACGGCTCGTTCCCGCGCTGGAGACGGCGCTGGCCAGCTGGGAGACACGGGTTCAGACGGGCCGGCTGAACGCCTGGCTGACCGCGCTGATCGCCGCGACGCCACCGCCGGTCCGCGGCGGGAAGCAGCCCAAGATCATGTTCGCTACCCAGGCCGGCGTCCGGCCGCCGCATTTCGTGCTGTTCACCACCGGCTTCCTGCAGGCCGGCTACCGCAGGTTCATCGAGCGCCGCCTGCGCGAGGAGTTCGGCTTCGACGGTACGCCGGTGCACGTCACCATGCGGCTGCGCGAGAAGCGGCAGGGAGCGGGGGGTCGTTCGGTCCGAGGGGCGCGGCGCAGCTAAGCGGTAAGCCGGAACCAGACCGTCGTGCCCGCCTCGTCGCGCAGGTACCCCCACTGCTGCGCCATGGTCTCCACTAGGAGCAGCCCGTGGCCGTCGCAGGTGAATTCGCCGCCCTTGACGACCGGCGAGCTATGGTCGGAGCCGTTGTCGGTAACCTCGACCCGGACGCCGTCGGCGATCTTCAGGACGATCAGCGCGACCGTGCCGCCGGGCTGGCGGGAGTTGCTGTGCCGGACCGCGTTGGTGACAAGCTCCGAAGTTAGTAAGACAGCCGTGTCGGTAACGGAGCCTAACCCGCGCAGGACCCTGGCGACGAGCATCCGCGCCATGCGGACATGCTCGGCCTGGCCAGGAATGGTGATGCTGCCTAGAACGGCCGCACCCGCCATTGTCCCAAGATCCTCGGCCGCATCGCTAGCGCACGTGACCGCGAGTGCCATCTCGGTCGCTCCTTCCCCAGCACCGGAAATAGCAGGTCCGCCACCTTGCGGCGGATTAGCACCGGTTCGTGTGCGGGCGGGTAGCCAGCTGCGGCGCCGTGTCATTCATAATGATATGATGATGCACGGCACGCAAGTGCGTGGGGGAAAGATGCATACGAAATCTCAGATGGGATCTCATGACGCCCCGGTTTTTCAGGTATGGTTAGCCCGAAGCCAAGCGAGCGCGACGTCTGACTCTTCTCGGGTGAATTCGGTCGGATTACGCGCTTTCCTTCCCCTGGGGGCGAGTGCCCGTGTCGATCGGCCCGACAGTCCGTCGTCGACGGCTCGGCAGCGAATTAAGACGACTGCGGGAGGCGCAGTCGATCAAGCTGGAAGAGGTCGCCGAGCAGCTTGGGCTGGCGCCGTCCACGTTGTCCCGGATCGAGACAGGGAAGGCGCCGACCAGAAGCGCCTACCTGACCACGATGCTGGAGATCTACGGCGTCGATGATCCCTCGCAGCGCCAGGTCCTGGTCGACATGGCCAGGGAGGGCCACCGCAAAGGGTGGTGGGCCGTCTGGGAGGATGTCCTGCCCACCGGGTTCGGGATCTACGTCGGGCTGGAGCAGGAGGCCGCGTCCCTGCGCGTCTACGAGGCCCAGGTGGTCCACGGACTGCTGCAGACGCAGGAGTACGCCAGGGCGGTGATGACGACCGTCCGCAGGCGGCAGACCCCCGAGGAGATTGACCGCCTGGTGGCCCTGCGAATGCAGCGCCAGGAGGTCCTGCTGCGCACGGACCCGCTGGAACTGTGGATCATCCTGGACGAGGCCGTGATCCGCCGGGTCATGGGACCGACTGACCTCATGCAACGCCAGCTCGAGCACTTGTGCGAGGCCAGCCTGATGCCGAATGTCACCCTGCAGGTGCTGGAATTCTCCAGCGGCCTGCACCCGGCCCTCAATGGCCCCTTCGCGATTATTGAGTTTCCCGAGCGCTTTGATCCGGATGTCGTCTATTCCGAGGGCGTCGGCGGCCAGGCGTACGTGGAGGAACGCGAGAGGGAGGTCAGAGCACGAGTCGAGGCATTTGACCTGCTCCGCGCGACCGCCCTGCCGCCGGCCGACTCAGCAGACCTTATCCGTACCGTAAGTATGCAATGCGCCTAAATCGCATAGAAAGGATCTGTATGAACCCAGACATTCCCGACGCCGCTTGGATCACGAGTCGCGCCTGCAATAATTCTGCCTGCGTGCAGGTCGCGCATCTGCCCGGCGGCCAGGTGGCACTCCGCGACTCCAAGGACACGACCAAGCCCGCGCACGTCTTCGACGGCGCTGAGTGGGCGGCGTTCCTGACCGGTGTCAAGAATGGCGAATTTGACCTCCCGGTAAGCTAGACCGCTTACTCTCCGCAGGTCCCTTTATACGCTGATGGCCTCCTCGATCGGGAGGCCATCAGTCTTGAGGTTACCCGCTAATACCCTGTCCAGTCAGGCGGGTGATCCGAACTCGCCGTCGCGTGCGCCGCGGATGAACGCGTCCCATTCGGCCTGAGTGAAGATCAGGGCCGGGCCCGCGGGCTGCCGCGAGTTTCGCATGGCCACATCGCCCGATGGGAGAAATGCAACCTCGACGCAGTTCCCCCCCGTGGGACCGCTGCGGGTGCTCTTGCGCCAGGTAACGCCGGCCAGGGCCGAGGCCCTGACGCCATTGCGTGGACCGCTCATGCGGGTTCCTCCATGTCATCGACCAATTTACCGATGAAGTCCTTCGTCCGCTCGGGCGTCGTGCTCGTCGCGCTGACCTTGTCGAGCGCGGCGGTATAGCGGTACACGTCAGATCGCTTATCCAGGTACATGGCGCTGGTGAGCTGTTCCACGTAGACCACATCCGGCAGGTCGGCTGTCGCGAAGCGCAGGATGCTGAAGCTGCCGGGCACCAGATACGAGCCGCCCTCTGGATAGGGGGTCACCTGCAGCGTCAGCCCGGGCCGCTCGTTGAGCTCCAGGAGGTATTCCAGCTGCGCGCGCATCAGGCCGGGACTCCCGACCGGGCGGCGCAGTGCCATCTCGTCGATGATGGCCCACAGTCGCAGGCTGCCCGTGGTGAACCGGCGCTGCCGCTCCTTGCGCAGGTAGACGAGACGTTCGGTCTCTTCGAGGGAGAACTCGCCGAGCTCGATGACCGCGGCGGCGTACTCCTCGGTCTGCAGCAGGCCCGGCACGAACTGCGAGTCATAGCTCCGGATGGACTCGGCTGACTCCTCCAGGCCGATGTAGGACTGGAACCACGTCGGCAGGATGTCCTGGTAACGGTGCCACCAGCCCGGCTGGTTGGCCTGGCTGGCCAGCGACAGCATCTGCTCGCGCTCGCCGACGTCCATAATCCCGTACAAGGTAAGCAGGTCCGCGATATCGACTTCCCGGAACGAGTTGCGCCCTAACTCAATGCGGCTGATCTTGGACTCGGAGGCGCGGATCGTCCGCGCGGCCTGCTGTGCCGTTATGCCCCGAGCCTCCCGAAGACGGCGCAGCTGAGTGCCGAGGAGGATTCGCAGTACTGTCGGGCCAGATGCATCTTCCGTCATGAGTCGCGCTCCGTATCGGCAAAGTCCAGGCCCCTGAGACGATCCTGGCACAGAGACCGATGATCATATTGCGCCCTCGGTCTAACCGTGCCGTAAGGACGAAAAGTGCAGACGCAATTGCCTGATGAACGTTCCGCCAATCGCCACTAACTCCATGCTATCGCAGCTGGGATTTCGCGCTACCCCTTAGCAGCACTGGGTATCGATCGCCGTCACGCCCAGCCGGTGGCTCAGTGTAGCCGTGCGCGCACGCAGGTTCCCGCAGCCCACGGGCACCCGAGGGGCACCGGTCGCAGGCGGGCCGACGTTCGGGCGCTCGGTACGATCGGTCGCGGGCCGGCATGCACGGTCAGCAGCAGCGGGACAGCAGCAAGGGCAGGGAAATGCGCTACAGGTCACTGGGCAACTCCGGACTAGTCGTCTCCGTCGCGGGACTCGGCTGTAATAACTTCGGCCGGAGGCTGAACGTCGAGGCGACACGTGCAGTGGTGGACGCGGCGATCGACTCCGGGATCACCCTGCTCGACACCGCGGACGTCTACGGCGGCGCCGGCCGGTCCGAGGAGATCCTCGGCGAGGTGCTCGAAGGACGCCGGGACAAGGTGGTTCTGGCGACCAAGTTCGGCCACCAGAACGTCGACATGGGCTTCGGCCCGGCGGCAGGTGCCAAGGGGGGCCGCGCGTACCTCAGGCGCGCCGTGGAGCGGTCCCTGCGCCGCCTGCGCACCGACTACATCGACCTGTATCAGATCCACACCCCCGATCCCGAGACGCCCATCGAGGAGACGCTGAGCGCCATGGGCGAGCTCGTGACGGAGGGCAAGGTCCGCTACCTCGGGCACTCCAATTTCGCCGGCTGGCAGATCGCGGCGGCCGCGGCGGCCGCGCGGGAGCTAGGGACCACGCCCTTCATCTCGGCCCAGAACCACTGGTCGCTGCTGGAGCGCGCCGCGGAGGCCGAGGTCGGGCCGGCCAGCGTGCACTACGGGCTGGGCGTCCTGCCCTACTTCCCGCTGGCCAATGGCATGCTCACGGGCAAGATCCGGCGTGGCCAGGGACCGCTTCAGGGCACCCGGCTGCACGAGCGGGCCGGCTACATCACCGACGAGAAGCTCGACAAGGTGGAGGCGCTGGCGCAGTGGGCTGAGCAGCACGGCCGGTCGCTGCTGGAAATCGGCATCGGCGCGCTCGCTGCCCTGCCGGGCTGCTCGTCGGTCATCGCCGGCGCGACATCGCCCGAGCAGGTGCGAGCCAACGCCGAAGCGGCCGGCTGGATTCCCGAGCCCGAGGAACTCGCCGAGATCGACAAGATCGTTCCCCGCCCGTCCTGATCCCGGCCCCACTTCATGATCACGCCCTCACTTCATTTTCACGCGCTCAGCCAGTACCGTCACGACGTCGCCGTCTTGTACAGGGCGGCCACGTTGGCCAGGAAGCGGGCGGAGTAGGAGACGTTGGGCGTGTCCCCGCCCTCCTGGTAGCCGCCGATCACGCCGATCACCTTGCCGGTGCCGGCCGCGGTGGCATGGGCGAGGAAGGGGCCGCCGCTTGTCCCGTTGGTGTAACCGTCGCAGTCGAACACCATCTGGTGGAGGTGGCCAGGATCAAAGGCGCGGGCCGACGCGCCACAGGTCACCGGTAGGTTGTTGCGGTCGGGATAGCCGATCACCCGCACCTGCTGCGGCAACGGGGTGCCGGTCTCCAGCGCCTCGGACCCCGTGTACTTCTCGATTCGCAGCCCCGGCCGCCCGGCCAGGAGGAAGGCGACGTCGTCGTCGGGATCCCGTCTCTTCTTCCATGCGCTGTCGACGTAGGCAGCGCGGACGATCCAGCGGCCATGGGGGAACCGACCGTCGTGGTAGCCGGGCGCGAAGGTGATCGCGCCCGCCGGCTTCAGATCCTTTCCCTGGATGCAGTGCGCAGCGGTGATCAGCAGATTCCCATGCGGGCTGTGCACGACGCTCGCCGTGCAGAAGTGTGCCAGCCTTCCGTTGTGATCGCTAAATAGGGCGCCCACGGCCGACGTTCCGCTGAAAGGCGCCGCCGCCGGCCAGCTGAGCTGGGCGGCCAGCGCCACCGGGTCTCCGACGGCCGGTGACACCACGACCAGGCCGAGCGTGGCGGCCGCCGACATCGCCACGGCCGCGATCGCGCGCCGCATCAACGTATCCTGCCAGGACCGCCTGCCTGACCGTCGCCTGTCTGGGTGAAACGCTGACCAGTGTCCTGTCGGGCGCGCTGCCCGCCGTGGATTACCATTCATCCTCAGCCCGGATCCGTCCCCTCGGTGGCATTTAGGAGCTGTGAAGTAGGTCGAAACCGATCTTCTTTGCTTTCTCCTGAGAAGATTGTGACCCGAGTTTTGTGCCCGTACTAGCGGTAAAATATGCAAGGGATGCGCTCAGCCACGCAGCGGGTGCGGACCGTTGCCTCAACGTTGGCCTGAAGGAGATAGTGGAGACAGGACTGTCTGGCGGCAACGAGCGACCCTGGGAGAACGTAGTGGAGAGTGCGGCGCGAAGTGTCGCCTCGGTGCGTCGGGCGGCGCCGGTGCGGGTGACGTTTCGGAGTGTGTTCGCGGTCAGGGAGTTCAGGTCGCTCTGGCTCGCTCAGGTGCTGTCCGTAGCCGGTGACCAGTTGGCCCGGGTAGCGATGACGGTGCTGGTCTACGACCAGACGCGGTCGGCTTTCTGGTCGGCCGCGACCTACGCCGTCACCCTCGTTCCGTGGCTTCTCGGTGGCCTGGCCCTGAGCGGACTTGCCGACCGACTGCCCCGGCGAGAGGTGATGGTGGCCTGCGACGTCGTGCGGATGGTCCTGGTCGGCGCGATGGCGTTGCTGAGCGAGAAGTCCTCGGACAGCATCGGTCTGTGGCTGCTGGTGGCCCTGCTGTTCGTTGTCACCCTGCTGGATTCGCCGTTTAAGGCCGCACGTTCCGCTATGGTGCCCGACATCCTGACTGGAGAGCTCTACGTCCTGGGCGTCGCCGTATCCCAGACTGCCCTGCAGACGGGAATGGTGGCTGGCTTCGCGCTCGGCGGGATAGTCGTGACGGCTCTGCATGTGAGCGGAGCCCTGGCAGTGGACGCCGTGACCTTCGCAGCGTCGGCTCTCCTGGTCCGGTTCGGCGTACTCAGGCGCGCTGCTGCTGCCGGGCATGCTGAGACGGCCGGCTCCAGGTTCGGCGAGATCGCGGCCGGCGTGCGGCTCGTCTTCGGTAACGGGACCCTCCGCACGTTAGTTCTCTACGGCTGGCTCGTCACGTTCTACATAGTCCCCATGGGATTGGCTGCCCCCTATGCCCACAGCATGCACTCCGGTCTCCCGCTGGCAGTCGCTACCGGCGTGATCTTCGCCGCTGGCCCCTTCGGGACCATGGTCGGCGCAGTTGCCTTCAGTAGGCTGGTACAGCCGCAGCAGCGACAGCGCTTGTTGGCGCCGCTGGCTGCCGCAGCCTGCGGTGTCCTGATCCTCCTGATCCTCCGGGTGGATTTTGTCGCAGCTCTGGTGATCCTCGCTGTCTCTGGCGCATGTGCGTCCTACCAGCTCGCAGCAAACTCGGCATTCGTCGCGGCGATCCCTCCAGAGCGCCGGGGCCAGGCGTTCGGCCTGGCCAACGGCGGCATGCAGGTCTTTCAGGGCCTCTGGATCGTGTTCGCAGGTGCTCTTGCCTCGATGACCCACTCGCCGGGCATGATCATCGCCATTAGCGGCGGCATCGGGGCAGCCCTAGCCGCCGCCCTGGCGGTGACACATCACAGGGACTCGGCTCAGCCGAGCCGGTAAGCGTGATCTCGGGCCTGGCCGCCTCGCCGCAACTCGCGCCAGAGCAAACATGAAGTGATAGCTACTGCCATTCGCCGCGCATCGGGTTCCTCCTTCGGGGTGGTGGGTGGTCGGGGGGCTGGGGGGTGTTACTGCCATTCGCCGCGCATCGGGTTCCTCCCTGG
>Ga0307374_10004965_pt1 | contig 21829 bp, 20 predicted proteins | sample OX3MG_FD_202532 | JGI IMG/M metagenome (GOLD analysis project Ga0307374, IMG submission 202532) | Soil microbial communities from Risofladan, Vaasa, Finland - OX-3 | ecosystem: Environmental > Terrestrial > Soil > Coastal area > Acid sulfate soil | place: Finland: Risofladan, Vaasa | collected...
TCGGCGGAACCGCGATGCCGATCAACCCGACCGCGAACCCTCCGATCGCGGGCTTGAAATAACGCGGAATCCTGAGCGCGGCGAACCAGTCGCGAATGCGGTAATACACGGCCGGCATCAGCGCACCAAGCCCGCCCGCCAGAATGCCGAGCAGGCCGAACCACAGCAAGTCCAACGGCTGGAAAACGTGAGTGCTCGGGGGCACTAAAAACAGCGGCGTGTAGCCGGAGAAGGCACCGGTGATTGCGTAGGCGATAGCGGCCGATATCAGCGTATAGATCAGCGCGCTGCCTTCGAAAGCCATGCCCGAGTAGAGAATCTCGACGGCAAAAATCGCCGTGCCAAGCGGGCTTTTGAAGATCGCAGACAAGCCCGCCGCCATACCGATCAGGATGACGATGCGCCGCTCATCGTCGGGCAGCTTGAACACCTTTCCAAGGATGGCGCCCGCCCCTGAGGCAATTTGCGCCGTCGGACCCTCGCGGCCCCCCGAACCACCACTGCCGATGGTGATAGCGCTGACGATCGTTTTGACAAACGGCACCCGCGTTCGCATCCGCCCATTGTTGCGGTGAAAAGCATCCACCGCAGCATCGGTGCCATGGCCCTCGGTCTCGGGTGCAAGGCCATAGATCACGAAACCGGCCACCAGCCCGCCGAGCGTGGTCGAAACCGGAACCCACCAGTACCAATGCGTAAAGGGCTTGGGTGCGACGCCCATCGCGTGAGCCGCAGCAACGTGTATCGTGTGATAGTGGCCGATGTAGCCCAGGACGTAGGTGTCGGTCAGGTCCAGCAGATACAGAAACAACTGCGCGCCGAGCGCCCCGACCACGCCGAGCACAACGCATATCAGGATCAGGCGCGGAGCACGCTCAAGCTTAAGCAACCACATAGACGGGGAGCGGCCTTGGAATAGTGCAGACGAGAAGCATTATAAGGGTCTCAATTACTTGGCCCTCACGCTCGCCGACGTCGACGATGCGAGCGCTAAACGATGATCGGCCGCAAACGCTGCGGAGCTCCACTCATTTGACTCACGCCTCCGTCTGAATCACCGGAGCCAGCTCTGCGCGAAACTGCGACAATGGGATATTAGCGCCAGGCGCGCCCGATAACCCGGAACCCAGGCCCGCACCACGCGCGGAGGGTCGCGATGACGCCGTACCGAGCTTCATGTCCCCTGTTGCCGGAGACAGCCGCCTTCGCACGGGTTATCCGCTTCAGTTGCTGCTACGGATCTCTACCACCTGCTGGAAGGTCGGTCGGTTGAGCCAACGGATCGGCGGCACGCTGAGCAAGCTGAAGTCGGTATGTCTGACGGCATCGTAGTCTTCCACCTTTTCTCCGGTCTTGCCGTCGGACGGATTGGCTAATTGCGTGCCGTCCCAGTTGGCTTCATTGGACAAACCACCAAGATCGGACAGCGCATCGGTCAGCGCCGACAACACGGCAGTGCGGCAATCCGTCTCGGTGCCCGTCCCCGCGCACTTGAGCGCACGGTAATCGGTATGCCCGGGGGTATTCAGGACCATCTCCAGCACCCGTTTCATGTGCTCGAACCAGCCGGACTGGTAGGCCGATCCTCCCGCGCCCGGAGCGTTGTAACGCCCCTGCAAGGCCAAGCTGTCGTTCCCCAACGCGGCCATCTGCGGCAGCATGGTGCAATCAGATGCGGGTACCATGCATCCATCAACACCACCGCGGCGCGGTGGTCGTAGACCCCGTCGTCGTTACGGTCGCGGCGCCAGGCGCCGAGATCTTTCTCGCCCGGGATCCAGTTGGAACCGTCATCCAGCCAGCCTTGCATCAGCGTCACTACTGTCGTCTGGTCGGCGGTCAACGTGCCCTGCTGCATCAATTGCAGTAGCAATGGCAACACCACCTGCCCACGCAGGTCGGTATAGGCGGCATCGCTCATGATCTCGACCATGTTGGCGAAATTGAATTTCTGGTTGCTGGCCTGGAATGCTTTGAGACGGTCGGCCAGCATCACCACGCGCTGGGTCGGTCCCCAAGCGCCGTTGCTGTCGGCCGCCCACCAGCCGGGTGCCGGCTTGTTGTTCCAGGAATCGATGTAGCCGCGCGCCGGGTCGACGATCTGCGGATGCGCCGCCTCCGGCAAGTAGTCTTTGAACGAGTACGTGCCGGTCTCGGTCGGATCGCCCTGTGCCACCACCGTGACTCGCGGCGGATACGAAACACTGCCGCCATACTGGGCAGTAGCTCGAATTGGCGCCGTTGACCGCATCGGCATCTGACGCCCACTCGTAGTCGCCGTTGCCCCATACCGGCAGGTCTGGATCCTGCTGCGCGTCGCGCATAGGGAACAAGCCACTTTGGATATAGCCGAGGTGCTGGCTGTCGATATACAGCCAGTTGAAGGTGCCGGTGACGCCGTTGAACACCTGCTGAAAATCCGCCGGCCCGGTAATGAGCCCTGTGCTGGCCACGGCGAACGGCGCCACCGTGGTGAGTTCGTTGTAAAACGTCGACCGCTGCTGCGCAATTGCCACCGGCTGGCCGTTGACGGTCGCGGTAGCGGTCACCGGCCCGTAATGCGTGCGCAAGATGTAGCGTGCCACTGACTCTGGCTGCGACGCGCCCCCCAGCGCGGCCGAGGCCGGCGTCGGTGTCGTCGTCCAGTGGTCAGTACGCTCGTAGAAGCGGCGACACTGAGGCCCCTTGCCGTCCTGTGCATCGTATACATAACCATCGGCGGACGGGAAGCCATTGACCAAGGTCAGCGACGGCGCGCTGCCGTTCATGTTGCACATCTTCGACACGCGGGTATCGACCAAATCAGATTCACCGGAGGTCGCGCTCCACGCGAAATTCTTGCTGCGGCCGATTTCGATATACGGCAGCATTGCGAAGTCGATCCCACGACCATCAAAATCCAGCGGTGTGCCGCCATGCGAGTGCACCGCAAATTCCCACAGGAACTGTGGCACGTCATAACCAGTTTGCGGTCCCATCACCGCGATCGGATGACCGTCGCTGGTCTGGTCGGCGGTGACGGCGATGAAGTTGGACATGCTGGTGGGCATATCGATACCGGCGCGACGCAATGCCTGCTTGGCACCCTGGATCGGATTGAACGAGGCGTGAATCAGGCGTGGCTTTTCAGGCTTCGTCAGCTACAGCGCATCACCCAGACCGGCGACTCGTATCGGTGCCACACTGGACGTGCCGTTCGCATTGACAGTGCGTGCCGGTAACAGGGGCTGTAGACCCGGCAGAATGGACAACAGCAGACCCTGGATTCCGGACAGGCTCGCCTGCGAGGTGAGCGCAGTGATCTGCAGCACCGCGCGTGACTTCAGCGAACCGACATCCCACACCGCCACACCCGCGGGCAGCGTCTGTGGGCAAGTCTCATCCAGCGTGGTCGGCGACTGCGTGGCGAAGCGGGTATCGATTGTCGTCGGCGTCTCGGGATCGTTGGCGTGACGCAGATCTCGCCACAGCTCGCAGGCCGCAACCGGGACCGTGGTCGTACCAGCCGTGAAACCTGGGTCCAGCTTCTGCAGCAGATTCTCATTGGTGACCTCACCGCCACCGCCGGTTGCGAACTGCGATTGGATCAGGATGGCCGAAGCGATGATGTCGTTGACCGTGAACGGCGCCGGCGGGTAACCGCCGGGCTTGAGCGTGAAATACTCTGGTGGTGTCTTCGGCGACGGCTGCCCAGAACCGCTAGGTGCCAGGGTGGCAATATAAGCGTTGATGCCGGCAACAAACTGGTTGGCATCGTTCTTGACTACCACCCCCAGCGGACCCAGTTGCTCTACCGTGGCGTTGAACATGTCGGTGAGTTCCTGTTCGCTGTAGCCCGCGGTCACCGCCAGATTGGCATCAAAGCTGGTAAGTCCGGGGGCGTCGCCCAGATAGCTCGTGATCGTACCGCGGCCGATATGGCGCAGTACGTCGTCCAGCCACAGTCGGTCTTCAGCGTTGGCGTAACCGACGCCATACATCGCGTCGCTGCGGTTGAGTGCGTCGATGAACGGCACGCCCCAGTTGTCACGGGTGATGGTGACTTTGTCCCCCGACGGTGCGGTGACGGTTTCGGTGGATACCACCGTGTCCGGCGTCAAGCCTTCGTGCTTGAAGTAGTTGCAGGCCAGATCGGAAGACGTGGCATGCTGACTGATGTCGGTCGGCGGCGTGCAGGGCGCGACCTTCAGGCTCGGCTGAGCGTAGGACAGATCGCCATACAGCGACAACTGATCGTCGAAATTCTGTGGGTACTTGACTGTCGATCCGGGCACGCCGCCAGCGGAATTGCCATTGGAGCCTGGTGGCACCACGTTCAGGAAGACGTTGTTGTCACTGCCGGAGCCGCCCCCCGAAGCACCACCGCTACTACCACTACTCGACGGACCTCCACCGTTACCCGCGGCACCACTCCCACCGTTGTTTCCACCATTGCAGGCCACCAGCGCCACAGACAGCAGCGCCAAGCTGACGACGATCCGTAACTTTTCCACGGCACTCCCCCAAACGACGCCTTGGCTGCCGCCGGAATTGAATTGCGCCTTTATAGCTGTCGCGCGTCAGACTTTGGCCTCGGCCGCACTATAATCGCGGTCGCCGGAAGCGTCTACTAGTGCTTAATCGCAACAACTAACGACGTTATATTACATCCCCGGATTGGATAACCGGGGGAGTGAGTGGTCTCCGGGTAGCCTGCTGATCGGGACATCCACGTGATTCTGGATCACTAGAAGCTTCACCCAAGCCTACAACGACAACGTCGCACCATTCGTATGGCGCAAGCACGAAGTGATCAATTTTTCGCCTAAGAGTCAAATTGTTGCTGAAATTTTTTTACTCACTTTTAAGTTATCCACAGAAAGTCCGACAAGCTGCTGGGCTGTCGGCCAAATTCGATTGGAAGAGTCGTGCACTCTGTGGTGTGTTCAGAACGAACGGCTCTGTAGCGGCACGACGGCGATTTTCCCTCGCTTCTCCGCCGCCATCGCGCTCAATCGGGAATCGAGGGTGCTCGTGACGTATCCGGGTTAGTGCTGATCCGGATCCAGCGGCGGCAGATGCTTCGGTGCATCTGCCGGAGGCTTGCTGTAGTAATCGACACGAACCTGGTACGGCTTGTTGGTCTTGGGATCGCGGAGGTCGGAGGCACCCCGATATTCAAGTGCCTTCCTGGTTTTCGGATCGAAGGCTAGGATTAACGGCTTGTCGGCAATCAGGCGCAGCAGGGAGTCCCTCTCAACTTTGAAGCGCACCGTCTTCCTGCCTTCGAAGCTGCCGTCCTTAAGCCGGCTGATGGTGAAGTTGCGATAGTCCAACTTGCCGGCCTCAACCAATGGGAAGTGCAGCGGTTTGCCCGCCAACAACTGGGCAAAACGCGCCTTGATCAGATTAATGAAACCCCAATCCGCGGCCATGTCGTTCTTGCGCTTGACACTCGCCTGTTGTGGTGAGGCGTCGCCAGCATTCTGCTTGAACACGTAGACCTTGTCCGCAGTGATCTTGCTGATGCCTTCCGAATAGTGAACGTTCTTGACGTCCATCCGGTAAAGCGGAAGGTACGGGTCCTTGGAGAAATCCAGAACTATCTTGCCGACCTCGGTGCCGTTGGGCGCGAAGCAGGTCACGGTGCCGCCCAGCCAACGATTCCCCTGAACCCGCTCCACACGCACTTCCGTGTAGAGATATTTGTTGGTATCCAGATCGTAGGCGTAACCGAGGAAGCGCTCGACCTTGACGTTGGTCTGGAGGACGATTACCGGGGCTGGACCTGTTGCGTGGGCGGCATGCACGGTAATCGCAACGATCATCGACAGCATTACAAACAACATCTTCATTGGGCTTATTTTCGGCATGGGTTCGGTCTGTGACAGCAAGATCGGATCAGCGTTGCAGTCATCGCCAACACAGCGCGAACAGGTAATGAGTTACGCCCCATTCACTGTTGCCAGCGTAGCCGAACCACTCCGCCGCCGCCATTGGCATGGGTCAAATTCGGCGTCTATCGAAATCCTCCTTACAATGGCGCGTATTGCCGCCGCACTGATGCGATCAAGAGTGTTGCCATGATACGACCCCGACTTGCGCTAATACTGACACTGCTGTTTAGCGGCATACTTGCCGCCTGCGCCAGCACTGCGAAAATGCAGCCTTCCGACGCCGTACAACAAGCCGCGCAGGTACTGCAACGGGCCTCCGAACAACACGTCGATGATTACACGGCCCCCACCTTGAAACTAGCGCGCGCAAAATACGCCGCTGCCCGAAAAGCCCTGCAGGGAACGAAACCGCAACAAGCCTCCATGCTGGCCCAGGAAGCCATCGCCAGCACCCGGTTGGCCACGATTCAGGCGGTCGCCGCGCATGCCACCGCCAACCGGCTGACGGTACAGCGCCAACTCGACAACATGCAACAACTGGCCCACTTGTCCACCGATAAATGAGCCGCTCGTTGCATTTGCGGGCCTTGCTGCCGATATCGGCAGCGTTGGCACTCAGTGCCTGTGTCAGCGTTGCACCGCCTTCACCCATGCTCACGCAGGCCGAACACGGCCTGCAAGCCCTGCACACCGATCCGGCAATTGCCCGCTGGGCACCGGATGCTCTTGCCCAGGCAGAGCAAGCCATACACACTGCCCAGCACGCACACGGCGATTCGCAGCACCTCCAACATCTCGCTTTCATGGCCGAGAATCAGGTCGAGATCGCCAAGGCCACTGCCAATGCCAACCGCGAAAAATCGGCTTACGCAGCACTGGTCGCAAAGCGTGACGCCATGGGCGGCGGCAACGAATCGATCACAACCTTGTCGCAGAACGTGATCGGCAACAGCAGCACGCCCGTAACGCCGATCAACGAGGCGGGGACAGAAGTATCTTCAGCAACCGAGTCGACGTCCGTTCCAACACCCGCAGCGAATAGCACCCTGCTGACGCTGCATGCTGCCGACTTCAACCGTGGCAATCGTCTGACTCCCACTGCATACAACGCCGTGCAAGGCCTACTCGCCAGGCTGGTGCAACAGCCCTCACTCCGAGTCGTAATCAGCGGCGCCTCACGGGCGCAGTTGGCCACCGTCCGCCAGGCACTAGCTGAAACCGGCGTTCCGAGTTGGAGATTGCAGACGCTACAGACTGTGGATCGCTCGATCGACATCGCGTTCGGCGGCAAGGTCTCGACGCCGACAATCGAACCCTGCAACGCACAGTTCAGCGCGGGAACAAGCGCACCAGCGATGCGGCCGACTGCGCCAGACTCTGCGTCCAGGGCAGGCCGATAATCGCCTCTCCCGTCGCCGCGTCTGTGAATGGCAAGCGTTCTCCGCTGCCGATCACCAGACGATAATCCACGGTGATCTCGGCGCCAGCCACCACATCGTCGAGCGCGAAGATGAAGCCCAGATGCCACAGCGCACTGGGTGAAAACGAGTGGTTGACGTAGCACTCGTCGCTCCACTCCGGCGTCAACGAATAGTGGTCTTCGAACCAGCGCACGCTGGATTTCGCCTCGATGGAATCCGCCGGATATTCGCGCAAGCGGGTTTCCGGCCACACCGTGTGGACGTTATCCGGTGCGATGATGACACGACCGCGCGCCAACGATTCGTCCACAAACAGTCCCTGTCCGGCGCCATCGATGCGGGATGTATCGATACGATAACGCGGCAGAATCATGCGCGGTCTGTTTGCTCAGTGGCGCACGGCGCTGTCGACGTCGGCCAGCCAGGCAAACGGTAATTCACGCACTTTGAAACGACGCTGAATCGACACGTCTTTCATCAACCAACCAATTTTTCCTTGAGCAGCCGATTCACCGCTTCCGGATTGGCTTTGCCCTGGGTCGCCTTCATCACCTGGCCGACGAAGAAGCCGAACAGTTTGTCCTTGCCGCCGCGGTAGTCGGCGAGCTGCGCGGGATTATTCTGTAGCACCGTATCAATGGCACTGGCCAGCGCGGATTCATCGGTGATCTGCACCAGACCCCTGGCCTCGATGATGGCGTCGGCAGCATCGTCTCCCTTGGCTTCTCCGGCCAGCATCGCCTCGAACACGTCCTTGGCGATTTTGCCGGAAACGGTCTTGTCGACGATGCGCTTGAGCAGGCCCGCCAGCGCCTCGGCCGACACCGGCGGCGCCGTGATGTCTTTGCCCAGCTTGTTCAAGGCCCCCAGCAGATCGGTGCTGACCCAGTTGGCGCAGAGCTTGGGTTCAGCGCCGGACACCTTCACCACGGTCTCGTAATAGTCGGCCAGCGCGCGCTCACCGGTCAAAGTCCGGGCATCGTAGGCGGACAATCCGTAGTCGGACTCGAAACGCGCGCGTTTGGCTTCGGGCAGCTCCGGCAGGCTGGCGCGGATCTCGTCGATCTGCGCTTCGCTGACCACCACCGGCAGCAGGTCCGGATCTGGAAAATAACGGTAATCGTTGGCGTCTTCCTTGACCCGCATCGTGCGCGTTTCGCCCGTGTCCGGGTTGAACAGCCGCGTCTCCTGCACGATCTTGCCGCCGGCCTCAATGACGTCGATCTGGCGTTCGATCTCGTATTCGATCGCGTGCTCGACATAGCGGAAGGAGTTGACGTTCTTGGTTTCGGTGCGGGTTCCGAATTGCTCGGCGCCGATTTTGCGCACCGAGACGTTGGCATCGCAGCGGAACGAGCCTTCCTGCATGTTGCCGTCGCAGATGCCCAGATAGACCACGATCTGGTGCAGCTTCTTCAAGTAGGCCACCGCCTCGGCCGCAGTGCGGATATCCGGCTCGGAGACGATCTCGATCAACGGCGTGCCAGCACGATTGAGGTCGATGCCGGTCATGTCGGTATAAGCTTCGTGCAGGGATTTGCCAGCGTCCTCTTCCATGTGCGCGCGGGTGATGCCGATGCGCTTGGTCACGGTTTGATGCGATCCGTCTTCCAGTTCGATATCGAGATGACCTTTGCCGACGATGGGCAGCTCGTACTGGGAGATCTGGTAGCCCTTGGGCAGATCGGGATAAAAATAGTGTTTGCGTGCAAACACGCAGCGTCGGGCGATGTCGGCATCAATCGCCAAACCGAAAGTCACCGCCATACGCAGTGCAGTCTGGTTGAGCACCGGCAGCACGCCGGGCAACGCCAAATCGACTGCACAGGCTTGGGTGTTGGGCTCTGCCCCGTAGGCGGTGGCGGCGCCTGAGAAGATCTTCGACTGCGTACGCAACTGACAGTGCACTTCCAGACCGATGACGGCTTCCCAACCGTCGGGAATCATATGGCCCATCACTCGAATCCTCGCGGCCACTGGGTGTGGAAATCCGTGGTCTGCTGATATTGGTGGGCGGCGCCCAGCAGGCGCGCCTCGTCGAAATAGTTACCCATCAGGTGCAGGCCGACCGGCAAACCATCGGCCAGGCCGCAAGGAATCGACATCGCCGGAATACCGGCCAGGTTGGCAGCGATGGTGTAGATGTCGTTGAGATACATGGAGACCGGATCGTCGGTCTTGTCGCCCAGCTTGAACGCCGGCGCCTGGGTGGTCGGCCCGAGAATCAGGTCGACCTGTTCGTAGGCACGACGGAAATCATCGCAGATCAGTCGCCGTACTTTCTGCGCCTGCAGGTAATAGGCGTCGTAGTAACCGTGGCTAAGCACGTAGGTACCGATCATGATGCGGCGCTGCACCTCGGCGCCAAAACCTTCAGCGCGGCTGCGCCGGTACAGCTCTTCGAGATTCTTCGCGCCTTCGGCACGATGCCCGTAGCGCACGCCATCGTAGCGCGACAGGTTGGAGCTGGCCTCGGCCGGCGCCACCACGTAATAGGTCGGCACCGACAGCGGCGCGTTGGGCAGGCTGATCTCCGTGACCATAGCACCCAACGACTCGAATACTTTCACCGCCGCTTCGACCCGTTCACGCACGCCGGCATCCAGCCCGTCGGTGAAATACTCTTTCGGCAAACCGATGCGCAGTCCTTTGACCGGTTGATTCAACGACGCCAACAAGTCATCCACCGGCCGTTCTGCACTGGTGGAATCGCGCGGATCGAAGCCCGACATCGACTGCAGTACCCAGGCGGCATCTTCGGCGCTATGCGCCAGCACTCCGGCCTGGTCGAGGCTGGAGGCGAAGGCGATCATGCCGTAGCGCGAGACGCGGCCGTAAGTCGGCTTGATGCCAGTGAGATGGGTCAACGCGGCAGGCTGGCGGATCGATCCACCGGTGTCGGTGGCAGTGGCAGCCGGTGCCAGTCCTGCCGCGACCGCGGTTGCCGAACCACCGGAAGAACCGCCGGGCACGCGAGTGACGTCCCAGGGATTTTTCACCGCACCGTACCAGGAGGTTTCGTTGGACGAACCCATGGCGAATTCGTCCATGTTGGTCTTGCCCAGCATCACCGCACCGGCTTCGCGGTGCAGTTTTTGCACCACCGTGGCGTCGTAAGGCGCGACGTAACTGTCGAGCATGCGTGAGCCGCAGCTCGTGCGGACGCCTTCGGTGCAAAAAATATCCTTCTGCGCCAACGGGATGCCTGTCAACGGCCCGCCCTCGCCTTTGGCCAGCAGCGCATCGGCAGCATCGGCTTGCGCCAGCGCCCGCTCGGCGGTGACGGTGATGAAGCTGTTGAGCGCAGAATCGTACGCCTCGATGCGCTTGAGAAAATGCGCCGTCAGTTCGCGCGAAGAGAATTTTTTTGCGCGCAATCCCGCAGCGAGCGTCGTGATGGAGTCTTTATGCATGCGTCGTCTTTAGATCAAAGTCCTGGACAGCCAAGCGGTCCCGAGTCCAAAAATCATTCCAGCACTTTCGGCACCAGATAGAGCCCGTTATCGACTGCCGGAGCGATACCCTGAAAAGCTTCACGCTGATTGACTTCACTGACGGCATCCACGCGCAGGCGCTGGACCATGCCCAGCGGATGCGCCATCGGCTCGACGCCGGCGGTATCGACGGCGGCCAGCTGATCGACCATCGTCAGGACGTCGGAAAGCTGGCGCGCATAGCGTTCGACCTGTTCGGGGGTCAGTTCCAGACGGGCCAGATGGGCGGCCTGCCGGACTTGTTCGATGCTGAGACTCATATGGGCTTGGTGTCGGCAACACGAGAGACGGTACGCCGGTTCCGCGCTCGCGATACCGCCGGGGAATCCCTGCCGTAGGTTGCGCGCTCAAAATCGGTTATGATTGCATGATACTCGGTTTCGTTGTAAAACCTGCGCACCACAGAGCGTTTTGGGTGCTTTTCAGGCTATCCGGATCAACATGAACTCAGGCCGCGAGGCCTGGCAAACCGCTCTCTGTCGAACCTTCCCCACCACTTGAGAAGCCGCTTCAAGATGCTCGACGCCTTTCGCCGCCTGTTCATCAACGATCTTTCCATCGACCTCGGCACCGCCAACACACTGATCTACGCGCGTGGCGAAGGCATAGTCCTCAACGAGCCTTCGGTCGTCGCCATCCGCATGGATGCGCGCGGCAGCAAGAAGGTGGAGGCCGTCGGCATGGACGCCAAGCGCATGCTCGGCCGCACGCCCAACAATATCTCCACCATCCGCCCGCTGCGCGACGGCGTGATCGCCGACTACACAGTGACGGAGAAGATGCTGCAGCACTTCATCCGCAAGGTGCAGAAAGGTCGCGCGATGCGGCCGATGACGCGGGTAGTGGTATGCGTGCCGTTCGGTTCAACCCAGGTCGAACGTCGCGCCATTCGCGAATCGGTGGAAAATGCCGGCGCACGCAAAGTCTACGTGATCGAGGAGCCGATCGCGGCCGCACTGGGGGCGGGCATTCCGATCTCTGAGGCATGCGGCTCGATGGTGGTGGACATCGGCGGCGGCACCTCGGAAGTGGCGGTGATCTCGCTCAACGGCATCGTCTACGCCGAGAGCGTACGCATCGGCGGCGACAGGTTCGACGACTCCATCGTCAGCTACGTACGCCGCCAGTACAATATGCTGATCGGTGAAGCCACCGCCGAGCGCATCAAGATCGAGATCGGCGCCGCCTTCCCGGGGCCGGAAGTTCAGGAAATCGACGTCGTCGGCCGCCACCTGGCCGCCGGCGTACCGCGTAATTTCACACTCAATTCCAATGAAATCCTCGACTCCCTGCAAGAGCCGCTGTCGGGCATCGTCAAGGCCGTCAAACAGGCGTTGGAACGCACCCCGCCGGAACTGGGTTCGGATGTCGCCGAGCGCGGCATCGTCCTCACTGGCGGCGGCGCGCTGCTGCGCGATCTCGACAAGTTGATATCGGAAGAAACCGGCCTGCCAGTGATCATCGCCGACGAGCCGTTGACCTGTGTGGCGCGTGGCGGCGGCATGCTGCTGGAAATGCTCGACCGTCACGGCGACATCTACAGCGCGGAGTAGGGTCTGCCGGGTTTGTTCCTGGTAACCCGCCGTCCCATGCTGAGCGCGTTTGTTACCGTTGGACGGTAGCACATGCCACACCTGCCACCTACCGGGATTTGAACACGTTTCAGGACAACGGCCGCAAACCACTGTTCCGGCGCGGACCGGGGCTTGTGCTGCGCTTCATCATACTGCTGGCCATCGTCGGCGGCCTGTTCTATGCAGATCTGCGCAGCACGCCGCAGATACAGACCGCGCGCCAGTGGCTGGCCTGGGCCTTGCAGCCGGTGACCTGGATCTCCTCGTTCCCGCATGCACTGGACAACATCGGCGACAGTTTCAAGAGCCGCGATGCGCTGATGAAGGAGAACACGGCGCTCAAGCAACGTCAGTTGGTGTTGTCGGTGCAACTCCTGAAGATGCAGGCGCTGGAGGCCGAAAACCGGCGTATCCACGCATTGCTGTCCTCGTCGACCACCCTCGATTACCGCGTACTGATCGCGGAAATCCTGCAGACCAGCCAGGATCCGTATCGTCACCAGATCCTGATCAACAAGGGCGAACATGACGGGGTTTATCAGGGACAGGCGCTGGTCGACGCCTACGGCGTGCTCGGCCAGGTCATCCGGGTCCACGCCAACAGTGCGGTGGCACTGCTGATCACCGATCCCGACAACGGCATCCCCGTGGAGATCAACCGCACCGGCCTGCAAACCGTGGCGCTGGGTCGTGGCGACGGCCAGACGCTGTCTCTGCCTTTTTTGCCCAACAACGCCGACATACACGTTGGCGATCTGCTGGTGACCTCGGGGCTTGGCGGGCGCTACCCGGCCGGCTACCCGGTCGGCCGGGTGCACGAACTCAAACATCCAGCCGGCGACAGTTTCATGGAGGCCATCGCCGATCCCACCGCACATCTCAACCGCAGCCGGCAGGTCCTGCTGGTCTGGAACCCGATCCCCATCGCCGAACAACAATCGGCACTACCGGTGGACACGCACACCCATGCTGCGGCCAAACGTGCGGTCGACACGACCAACCCGCATCAAAATACGACGGCGCACGGCAAGCCCTCCGAGGCCACCAGCACTCACGCACGCGCCGCAAAGCACCGATGAGCTGGGTGAAAACACGCAGCAGCGTCTATCTCATCAGCCTGCTGTTCGGACTGCTCCTGCAGTTCATTGTGCTGCCGGACGCACTGACGCTGGCACGACCGATGTGGATCCCGTTGCTGTTGGTCGGCTGGACTCTGAATGCACCGCAACTGCCCAATCTGCTGATGGCGTTGCTGCTCGGCTTGTGCATGGATGTGATGCTGAACTGCCCGCTGGGTCAACACGCACTGGGCTTGTTGGTGCTGGTCTACATCGTCGCCCGACTGCGGCAGTCGCTGGTGGTGTATCCCCGCTGGCAGATCACGGTGGCGCTGGCCCCGCTGTGGGCCGGATACGCGCTGCTGATGGCCGTGATCGACGAACTCGCACATCATCTCGCAACGCCGTCGCTGCGCTGGTGGCCGCTGCTGCCCACGACGCTGTTGTGGCCGGTGATCGACGTCTGGTTGACGTCGCTTGATCATCGCCGCCCCGCCGATACCGAGTAACGCGCCACATCGATGAGCGCTTTCGATGCCATCAAGAATCTGTTCGAAGAACGTCGCGCTTTTTCCCGGCGGCTGGTGGTCGCCGCTGTCTTCAGCCTGCTGCTGCTGGTGCTGCTGATTCTGCGGCTGCTGCAGTTACAGGTGTTCGAACACAACTACTACAGCACCCGTTCCGACGACAATCGCATGCGCGTGGTCCCGGTGCCACCAGTGCGCGGCCTGATCTACGATCGCAATGGTGTTTTGCTGGCACAGAATCTGCCGTCCTTCGATCTGGTCGTCACCCGCGACCAGGTCACCAATCTCGCCGACACCCTGGCCGCGCTGCGCAAGATACTGCCGATCACGCCTGCCGATATCGAGCGCTTCCAGGGCCGTCTGAGCAAGACGCCCCGCTACCGCCCGGTGCCGCTGTTGACCGATCTCTCGCAGCAGGAGGTGGCGCGCTTCGAAGTCAATCGCTACCAGTATTCCGGTGTCGACATCCAGGCCGGACTGGTACGCGAGTATCCGCTGGGCACCGCCGCTTCACACGTAATCGGCTATGTCGGCGGCATCACCGCCGCCGATCTCAACCGCATCGACCCCGATCTCTACGCCGGACTCGACCAGATCGGCCGCACCGGCGTGGAACGCAGCCACGAAAATGAACTACGCGGCACGCCCGGCACCAAGATCGTCGAAACCAACGCCGCCGGCAGGCCCCTGCGCGAACTCAACTACCAGCCCGGAACTCCGGGCAAGAACCTCTACCTGACCATCGACGCGCGTCTGCAAAAATTGGCCTGGCAGGCGATGGGCGACCTCGACGGCGCTGTGGTCGCTATCGACCCGCGCAACGGCGAAGTGCTGGCAATGGTCAGCAAGCCGGGCTTTGACCCGACCCTGTTCGTCAACGGCTTGACCCAAGCCAATTACGAGAGCTTGCTGAAAAACCCACACCAGCCGCTCTACGACCGCGCGTTGCAGGGAACTTATGCGCCGGGTTCGACGATCAAGCCGTTCATGGCCTACGCCGGACTGCAATCGGGCACGCTGACTGACAAGACACATTATTTCTGTCCCGGATACTTCACGCTGCCGGGTTCCACTCGCCGCTTCCGCTGCTGGAAACGCTCCGGTCACGGTATGATCGATCTGCAGACAGCCATTCAGCAATCCTGCGACGTGTTTTTCTATAATGTTGCCATCGGTCTGGGCATCGATCGCATCGACAAGCTGCTGGCGCCATTCGGCTTCGGCCGTGATACCGGTATCGACCTGCCCAACGAACGGCATGGCCTGCTGCCTTCCGCGACCTGGAAAAAACGCAATCTCCACCATCTTTGGTATCCGGGCGAAACCCTTAATATCGGCATCGGCCAGGGTTACTGGAAAGTGACGCCACTGCAGTTGGCGCAAGCCACGACACGCATTGCCATGCGCGGTGCCGGCTTCGTACCGCATATCGCACATGCGCTCGGCGACCCGACCACGGGCCAGATCACCGCCGTGACCCCGGAACCGCTGCCCGTCATCCCGACCGAAAACCCCGACGATTGGACCCAAGTAGTCGACGGCATGGAACGCGCTGCGCAACAACCCCACGGCACCGCCTACCGCATCGGCCATAATGCGCCCTATGGCATCGCCGCCAAGACCGGCTCGGCGCAGGTGATAGGCATGGCGCAAAACGTCGGCTCGCAACACAATCAGTCCGAGATTGCGTTCAAGCTGCGCGACAATGGTCTGTTCATCGCCTTCGCCCCCGCCGACCATCCAAAGATCGCAATCGCGGTGGTGGCCGAACACGACGTGCACGGCGGCGACACCGCCGCCGACGTTGCCCGCAAACTGATGGACATGGACCTGCTGGGAAAAGTTGACTTCAGCACCAAACCGCCAAGCGGCGATGAGGTCGCTCAGCAAAACAACGCCTCGGCCTCGGCCGCAAATGTCGGACGTTCACCATGAGTGCCGTAATCGATTCGCACGAGACGCCGCGGGTAAGCTGGCTACGGCGATTTTTGCGCCGCCACGTCGATCTGTGGCTGCTCGGACTGCTGACGCTGGTCTGCGTGATCGGCCTGTTCACGCTGTATTCGGCCGCCGATCAGTCGATCGATATCGTGGTGAACCAGGCCCAACGCCTGGCCTTGGGCATCGTCATCATGCTGACATTGGCGCAGACCCCTCCGGAATTTTTGCACCGCGCGGCACCGTGGTTATACGGCGTGACGCTGGTGCTGCTGATCACAGTGCTGGTACTCGGGCATCACAGCAAGGGCGCACAACGTTGGCTGGAACTGGGCAGCTTCCGGTTTCAGCCGTCGGAACTAATGAAACTGGGGATGCCGCTGGCCATCGCCGCCTTTCTGCATGGCCGCAGTCTGCCGCCGTCGCCGTTGGCGACGCTGGCGGCACTGGGTCTGGTCCTGGGGCCGACCGCATTGATCGCGGTACAACCCGATCTGGGTACCGCGGTGCTGGTGCTGGTGGCCGGCCTGCTGACACTGTATTTCGGTGGGCTGCGTTGGCGCTGGATCCTGATCTCACTGGCAGCCGCAGCCACAGCGGCACCCATACTCTGGTTCAATCTGCACGATTACCAGAAGGCCCGCCTGCTGACTTTCCTCAATCCCGCACTCGACCCGCTGGGTGCGGGTTACCACATCACCCAGAGCAAGATCGCCATCGGTTCCGGCGGATTCTGGGGCAAGGGCTGGCTGATGGGCACTCAGGCCAAGCTCGATTTTCTGCCCGAAGCCCACACCGACTTCATCTTCTCGGTTTACGGCGAAGAGATGGGCATGATCGGCGCGCTGGTGCTGCTGACGCTGTACGTCTGCATCGTCGGCCGCGGCATGGTGATCGCCATGCGCGGCCAGGACAGCTTCCAGCGCCTGCTCGCCAGTAGCCTGAGCATGACCTTCATGGTCTACGTGTTCATCAACATCGGTATGGTCATCGGCCTGCTGCCGGTGGTGGGCGTGCCGCTGCCGCTGGTCAGCTACGGCGGCACCTCGATGGTGAGTCTGCTGGCCGGCTTTGGTATGCTGATGTCCATTCACACCCATCGAAAGCTCTTGGTCAACTGATGAGAGTCCCACTAAGAGTTCTGCTCGGGGTCCTGATACTGTTCTGCTGTCTGCCAGTTCGCGCCGATTTCAGCAAGGCTCCGCAGGTGCCCGCGCTGCTGGCGCAGCTGCGCGACCAAGCCGGCTTCACCCCCGCCGAACTGGATCGGGTCCGCAGCGCACTGGCCGATGCCCAACTCCTGCCGCAACTGATCCGCGCCGAACAGCACGCTAAGGAACGCACGCTGAGTTGGGATCAATACGCGCCGATCCATATCAATGCCGCCAACATCGCCAACGGTCTGGCCTTCATGCAGGCGCAGAAGCAATGGCTAGCCAAAGCACAGGCGGAATACGGCGTACCCGCTGCCGTGATCACTGCCGTGCTGGGCGTGGAAACAAAGTATGGGAACAACACCGGCCACGTGCGGGTGCTAGACGCGCTGGCGACGATGGGCTTCAAGCATCCCACCCGCGGGTCGTTCTTTCTCAGCGAGCTGGAACAATTTTTCGTGCTGTGTCGCGATGACCGCCTCGATCCGACCCAACTCAAAGGCTCCTATGCCGGCGCCATGGGCTCTGCCCAGTTCATGCCCAGCAATTACTTGCGCCTGGGCGTCGATTTCGACGGCAACGGCGTCGTCAATTTGTGGTCGGCAGCGGACGCTATTGGCAGCATCGCCAACTACCTGCGCAACTATCGCCCCGAAAATGAATGGCAACGCGGCATGCTAGTGATGACACCAGCGCATATCAATGGCACACTCCCACCCGACATCGCCATCAACCAGAGGCACATGACCACCACCATCGCCGGGCTTGAGCACGACGGGATCACGGCCAGTGTGCCTTTGCGGGGCAGTCTGAATGCCGGACTGGTGCGGCTCGACGGCAGTCACGGCCCGCAGAACTGGATCACGTTACATAACTTCTATTCGATCATGTCCTACAACCCACGCATCTTCTATGCGATGGCGGTGTCGCAACTGGCGGCGGCGTTGGTCGCTGCACAGGGTACGGGCGAGTGAGGGCCGTGCTGCAGCGTTTGCTGCAGCTGGCGCTGCCGGCACTGATGACCGGCTTGCTGTTGACGGGATGTGGCAACTTGCCGACGCGGCAGACGCAATCCGCCCAATTGGATCAATTGGATCGGCCGGTGCAGGGTCCGAGCGAACCCACGCCGGAACAGGATGGATTCCCGCCCGCAGATTCGATCCCTGCGGATATCATGCAGACGCCCGACGCCGTGCCGCGCGTCGAGCCCGAAAGTGCTTTGGGCAATCCGCCCAGCTACGAGGTGTTCGGCAAGGTCTACCATGTGCGCAACCGGCAGGATGCGCAGGGCTTCGTGCAGGAAGGCCGCGCCTCTTGGTACGGCAAGAAATTCCAGGGCAAGCCCACTTCCAGCGGCCAACCCTACAACATGTTCAAGATGACCGCCGCGCACAAGACGCTGCCGATTCCCTCCTACGTCAAGGTCACCGATCTGAACAACGGCAAAAGCGTGGTGGTGCGAGTCAATGATCGCGGACCTTTTCACAACAACCGCATCATCGATTTGTCCTATGCCGCCGCCGCCCGTCTTGGCATGCTCAAACAGGGATCGACCCGGGTCCGAGTACGGCTGTTGACTCCACAAAAAACGCCAACAGAGCTCGCGCCGACAGATTCGGCTAGTGCCTCCGGACAGATTGCAACGGCGTATCATCCGCAACGCAGTGATAGCCACATCTCCACCAACCTGTACCTGCAAGTGGGAAAATTTAGCGACCCGATCAACGCCGCCAGCCTACGCGACCGCCTGCAGGACAATGGCGTGACTCGGCTGACACTGCGCAGCGTGGAGCAAGAGAATGCCACTGCCACGCGCGTGCTGGTGGGTCCGTTCAGCGACCAGCACGCACGCCAGGTCATGCGTGAACAGTTGTTGGCACTCAATATTTCTTCGCTACCCGTCGAACGCTAGCGGTGGCTGCCCTAGCCGCCTGTCGGACTTGGCACTTGGACTCGCCCGTAGATCGCATAAACGTATTTCGGAATACGTGAAGTGATCGGGTTTTCGCGTAGGACGCAAACTTCTGCTGGTTTTTTACTCACTTTTAAGCTATCCACAGAAAATCCGACCGGCTGCTAGGGCACCTTTCATTCTCCTCTCCCCCACGTTGAGCCTCCGTTTTATGAAGTTTCTGATTCTGTGTCTGTCCCTGTTGCTCCCCTTGTCGGCCCACGCCGGGTTTGTTCCCAGCCCGCCGCAGTTCGAGGCCAAGAGCTACGCGCTGATGGATTACGCCAGCGGCGATTTTCTCGCCAGCGACAATGCCGGCGAGCATTTGTCCCCGGCGTCCATGACCAAGATCATGACAGCCTATATCCTGTTCGAAGAACTGGAGAAGGGACGCATTCATCTGGACGACACTGTGTTGATCAGCCGCAAGGCCTGGATGCCAGGCAACTCCGCTTCCAAGATGTTCATTAAAGTCGGCACTCGCGTTAGCGTCGACGACCTGCTGCAGGGCCTGATCGTGCCCTCCGGCAACGACGCTGCGGTGGCTCTGGCCGAGCATGTGGCTGGCAGCACATCGGCGTTCGTTCAGCTCATGAACCAGACCGCCAAGCGTATGGGTCTCAAAGACACCCATTTCTCCGACGTCAACGGCCTGCCGATAGCCGACCACTACAGCAGCGCGCATGACCTGTGCATCCTGGCGCGGAACCTGATCCAGCGCTTCCCCAAGTACTACCCGATGTTCTCGGAAAAACACTTCACCTACAACAAGATCACCCAGCCCAACACCAACGAATTGCTGTTCCAGGACCCGTCCGTCGATGGCGTCAAGACCGGCTTTACCGACGACGCCGGCTATTGCCTGCTGGCATCGGCAAAGCGCAACGGCCGTCGGCTGATCTCGGTGGTGATGGGAACTCCTTCGGAAAGCGCACGCGCACGCGCCAACGAAGCGCTGCTCAACTACGGCTACCGTTTTTTCGAGACTGACGCCCTGTTCGGCGCCAAGTCACCGGCGTTGAAAATTCGGGTCTACAAAGGCACTACCGAACAGCTTCCGATCGGCACCCTCGAGCCTGTGTATCTGGGACTGCCGAGCGGCAGCCACGACCATCTGCAGATCGTGCCGAAAATCAACGAGCCGGTGCTGGCACCCGTAAAAGCCGGTCAGGTGCTCGGCCAAGCCACCATCATGCTGGACGGCAAGGCACTGAAGACGGTACCGCTGGTCGCTTTGCAAGACGATGCTGTCGGCGGTCTGATGCACCGCGCTGCCGATCAAATCCGGTTGTGGATAAAAGGCTGAACCCGATGCAGCGTACAGAACATCAGCTTGCTGCTGCATCCGCGCTGGGCCCGCACCGATATGGGCACTGAAGTGGATGCCTGCGAACTGGAGTATCCCTGTACGTTTCCGGTCAAGGTGTTTCTCAGACCGGATACGGCGAACGAAGCCCAGGTCGAAGTGCGGGTACGTGACGAACTGGCAGCAGGAGCGGCGCTGCGGATTCAGCGCAGACTGTCGAGTTCCGGCGCCTACACCTGCCTGACCCTGAGCTTCACCGCAGTCGATGCGGAACAGATCCTGCGCATCGGCACTGCGCTGCGCAATGCCCCCGGTGTCCTGCTGTCGATCTGACGGCCGATGGCTTCGACCCCTCTACTGCTGCGGGAACCGGGTTGCTGCGATTACCTAGAAACACAAACGCGCATGCGGGCCTTTACCAACAGCCGGCATACCGACACCGCCGACGAACTGTGGTTGTTGCAGCACCCGCCGATGTTCACCCAGGGTCAGGCCGGACGGGCGGAAAACGTGTTGGCGGCGGGCGATATTCCGGTGATCCAGAGTGATCGCGGCGGCCAGGTCACGTATCACGGACCCGGACAGGTGGTGATCTACTGCCTGCTGGATCTGCAGCGTCTGGGTTTCGGTATCCGCAGTCTGGTCTCGCGTCTGGAACAATCCATGATCGACACACTGTCGGCCTACTCGATCCAGGCCTTTGCGCGACGTGAAGCACCCGGCGTGTACGTGAGACACGCGTTCGACGGCAGGGTCGAAGTCCGCAAGATCGGCGCACTCGGTTTGCGGGTGCGCCGCGGCTGCACCTATCACGGTCTGGCCTTGAACGTCGACATGGATCTGTCGCCATTCGCGCGCATCAACCCCTGCGGTTATGCCGGTTTGGGCGTCACCCAGGTGCGAGATCTGGGCGGGCCAGCGGACTGCCGCGTGGTCGGCCGTGAGATCGTCTCGCAACTGCGGCACCAGCTCGGCGTCAAAGCTGAACATCTCTTACCTGCTGAGTAATGCACCGCATCTTGATATAGTCTGACCGCGCGGTCAGCCCCGTACACGCCACCACTCCGATGAACTCGCCTACGCCCCCATCCCAGCACGATAACTCGACGCCTCTGGTCGAGGTCCGCGAGCTGTGCTTCGGCTATGGCTCGCGGTTGATCTTCGACCACATCGATCTCGACATTCCACGCGGCAAGGTCACCGCCATCATGGGGCCGTCAGGCACTGGCAAGACCACCCTGCTGCGCCTGATCGGCGGCCAGATTCGCCCCGCGTCGGGCAGCGTCCGTTTTGGCGGCGTCGACGTGCACAAGCAATCGCGCAGCGGACTCTACAACCTGCGCAAACGCATGGGCATGCTGTTCCAGAATGGCGCGCTGCTGACCGATCTGTCGGTATTCGAAAACGTCGCTTTCCCGCTGCGCGAACACACGCAGTTGCCGGAGTCGATGATCCGCGATCTGGTGCTGATGAAACTGGAAGCTGTCGGACTGCGCGGCGCGCGCGATCTCGCCGCCAACGAGCTGTCCG
>Ga0307374_10004967_pt1 | contig 21827 bp, 19 predicted proteins | sample OX3MG_FD_202532 | JGI IMG/M metagenome (GOLD analysis project Ga0307374, IMG submission 202532) | Soil microbial communities from Risofladan, Vaasa, Finland - OX-3 | ecosystem: Environmental > Terrestrial > Soil > Coastal area > Acid sulfate soil | place: Finland: Risofladan, Vaasa | collected...
ACTCACTGGAAGTGCCTCCTGGTTCTGGTCTGAATCGTGACTTCGAACATCACAATTCTCCCAGGCAGGGAGGCACTTTCCGCGGATGCGCGGTCTTTAGGTCAGGCAGTTGTTCGGTGGATCAAGGCTAAGCCTGGGCCGTAACGCCCGGCCGACAGGCCCGGCGCCCTCAGAAGTGTCCGAGCACCGGATGGGGGACGTAGAGCTCCTCGAGACGGATCGACTCCTCATCGCTGAGCACGAGCTGCTCGGCGGCAATGGCATCATCCAGATGCCCCGGCTTGGTGGCACCGATGATCGGGGCGGTCACCCCACGTTGACGCAACAGCCAGGCCAGTGCCACTTGGGCCGGGGACACCTCACGCGCCGCAGCCACCTCGGCCACACGCTCCACGACGTCGAAGTCCGTCGGCTGGCTGTAGAGGTAGTCGGTGAAGCCATCGGTGTCCGAACGCGTTGTGTTGCGGGCACCGTCGCGGCTGCGGTTGCCGGCGAGCACACCGCGGGCCAGAGGGCTCCACGGGATGATCCCGATGCCTTGGTCGACGCACTGGGGAATCATCTCCCGCTCCTCCTCGCGGTAGATCAGGTTGTAGTGGGGTTGCATGGACACGAAGCGGGTCCAGTGATTGCGGTCCGCGGCATGTTGGGCCTTGGCGAACTGCCAGGCGAACATGCTGCTGGCCCCGATGTAGCGGGCCTTGCCGGCCCGCACTACGTCGTGGAGGGCCTCCATGGTCTCTTCGATCGGGGTTCGAGGGTCCCATCGGTGGATCTGGTACAAGTCGACGTATTCCATGTCCAGACGGGCCAGCGAGGCGTCGATGGCCGACAGCACGTGTTTGCGGGAGAGTCCGCTGCCGTTCTCGCCTTCGGTCATCGGCATGAAGACCTTGGTGGCCACCACGACCTCGTCGCGGCTGACGTACTTCGACAACAACCGACCGGTGGCCACTTCGCTGGCCCCGTGCGAGTACGTGTCTGCCGTGTCGAAGAAGGTGATGCCACCCTCCACCGCGGCCCGGACGATGGGATCGGCCTGATCCTCGCCCAGCACCCACGGACGGTCGCTGTCGTTGCCGAAGCTCATCATGCCGAGGCAGATCCTCGATACCCGTAGGCCGGTGCTTCCGAGGTTCACGTACTGCATGGGCGCCTCCCAGGCTCATCGGACGCACCCGAGCATGACCGGGCGGTCGGAGTCCGACCTTATGCCGTCCCGTCGGGATCCGGTTCATTTTCAGGAACTCCACAGGCCGCTGAGGACTGGCGTACAAGTTCGCCGAGTTGGATGACCCCGCCTTCCCTTGGCCGGTCCGGACGGTCGCCGGTCGGGACGGGTCGAGACAGGCACCCGGGTCAGCGAACAGCAAGCGAGGCATACGTGGTATCGGAGCGCAGGACCTGGTTCACGAGGAAGCGGACCGTCATCGGCGCCGCGGTGGTCGTCGTGGCAGCCGCCGGAGTCGGGACCTGGTTCGCGACGAACAGCTCCAGTGCGTCTCCGTTGATCACGACCACTACCACCGTGCAGACCGTCTCGACCGGGACGATCACCCAAACCGTTTCGTCATCGGGCACCATCGAACCGGCGAGTCAGGCCGACCTCGATTTCAACGTTGCGGGCCGGGTGACCGCGCTCGACGTGGTTGCCGGGCAGACGGTGACCGCCGGGCAGGCCCTGGCCACGATCGATGACTCGTCGCTGGCCGCGTCGCTGGCCCAGGCCCAGGCCAGGCTGGCCCTCGATCAGGCTCAGCTGTCGACCGACCAGACCGAAGGTGCGTCGTCGGTGCAGATCACCTCCGACCAGGCCACGGTGGCGTCGGCGCAGACGCAGGTCACGAGCGCACAGGCCTCCCTCTCCGACGCCACGCTCACCTCGACCATCAGCGGCACCGTGGCGTCGATCGACCTCACCGTGGGCCAGCAGGTCACCGGGTCAGGTTCGTCCTCGACTTCGGCCACAGGCGCTTCGGGAGCTGCGTCGTCCGGCGCCAGCTTGTCCGCGGGGAGCGGGGCCCGTGGCGCCTCGTCGTCGGCTGCGGCGTCCACGTCGGCGTCCAACTCCTCATCGGCCTCCACCTCGACGTCGCAGATCGTCGTGGTCTCGACGGACTCGTTCATGGTCAATTCGACGGTGGACAGCGCGCAGGTGAGCCAGTTGAAGGTGGGGGATCAGGCGGTTGTCGCGGTCTCGGGGTCGACGTCGACCGTCTTCGGCACCGTGGCCTCGGTCGGTCTGCTCGCCACCACGACGTCGAATGTCTCGTCGTTCCCCGTGGTCGTCGACATCACCGGCAGTCCGCCCGGCCTGTACGGGGGGTCGAGCGCAACGGTGTCCATCACCACCGAGGAGCTCCAGGGCGTGGTGGTGGTACCGACCGCAGCCATCAACTACAGCGGGAACGGCACCACCGTCACCCTCGACGACCACGGGACGAAGGTTGTCCGGACTGTGTCCATCGGGGCCAATTCAGGAGGTGACACCCAGGTGACCAGTGGCCTGGCCGTCGGAGACAAGGTCTACGTCACCCAGGTCACGTTCCACGGTGGTCTGCCCTCCGGCACGGGCTCTGGCCCGTTCGGGAGGACCGGCGGCGGCCTGGGCGGCGCCGGGTTCGGCGGGGGAGGGGCCGGTGGCTTCCCCGGCGGAGGAGGCTTCGGCGGATGACGCCTCCCGGCTGGGGAGACGACCATGCTTTGGCGCGGCTGGACGATACCGCCGAGGTGAGGCCGCACGACACCGCCGTGCACCCGGTGGTGCCGCCAGCGGTCATCGATGTGCACGAGGTCCACAAGATTTATCGGAACGGGACGTTGGAGGTCGAGGCGCTCCGAGGGGTGTCTTTCGAGATCGGCACCGGCGAGTATGTCGCCATCATGGGACCGTCCGGCTCGGGAAAGTCGACGCTGATGCACATCCTCGGATGTCTCGACGTTCCCACATCCGGCTCGTTCCGGCTGGCGGGTGAGGACGTGAGCATCATGTCCGAGGAGGCACTGGCCCACGTCCGTAACCGTCGGATCGGCTTCGTCTTCCAGCAGTTCAACCTCCTGGCCTCGCTGTCGGCGTGGCGCAATGTGGAGCTGCCTCTGGTCTATGCCGGTGTGGACCGGGCCACCCGAAGGGAGCGGGCGGTGGCCGCCCTCGACCGGGTCGACCTCGGTGACCGGATCGAACATCGACCGGGGGAACTGTCGGGAGGGCAGCAGCAGCGGGTCGCCGTGGCGCGGGCGATGGTCACCGATCCCGACCTCATCCTCGCCGACGAGCCGACCGGCAACCTCGACTCGGCCTCGGCACGTGACGTGCTCGATCTGCTCGATGAGCTGCATCGGAGCGGTCGGACCATCGTGCTCATCACCCACGACGCCGACGTCGCCGGGGTGACCCAACGGACTATGGGGATCCGGGACGGCGAAATCCTCGAACGCCAGCGGGCCGATGGCTGGGCGACGTCACGATGAACCTCCTCGAGACCTTTCGCACCGGGCTCGAAGCGGTGATCACCCACCGGCTTCGCTCGACCCTGACGGTGCTGGGCATCATGATCGGGATCACCGCGGTGATCCTCACCGTCGGACTGGGCGAGGGGGCCCAGCAGCAGGTGGGCTCGGAGATCGCCGCCCTCGGGTCGAACCTGTTGACCATCTCGCCGGGGAGCTCCACGTCGACCAGCGGCATCCGGGGCGGGTTCGGATCGGCTTCGACCCTCACGACAAAGGACGCCGCCGCCCTCTCGTCGAAGACGGTGGCACCGGACATCGGCGCCGTGGCTCCAACCACGTCGGCGTCGGAGACGCTGGTGGCGGGCACCACCAACTGGACGGCGTCGGTGGTAGGTACCAATTCCTCGTGGTTGACCGTGCGAGGTCGGACCTTGACCGAAGGAAGGTTCATCGCTGGTCATGACCTGACGACGCGGGCAGACGTCGTGGTGCTCGGGTCAACCACCGCCGAGGAGCTCTTTCGGGCCCGCGATGCCCTGGGACAGTCAGTGACCGTCCATGGGCTCCCGATGACGGTGATCGGGGTGCTCAACACGGTGGGGTCATCGGGGTCGTCCTCAGCCACCTCGAACCAGGACGACCAGGCCATCGTACCCATGACCACTGCATCGACGCAGCTGTTCGGCGGCAGCACCCGCAATTCGGTGAGCGACATCCTGGTCCAGGCCACGTCGGCGTCAACCCTGTCGGCCGCGTACCAAGAGGCCGACGCCGAGCTCCTCAGCCTCCACGCCATTGCCTCCACGGCGAGCGCCGACTTCACCATCACCCCGGACAGCTCGCTCGTCAGCGCGGCCACCGCGGTGGACAAGACCCTCACCGTGCTGCTGGGTGGCATCGCCGGTATCTCCCTCCTGGTTGGGGGCATCGGGGTCATGAACATCATGCTGGTGTCGGTGACCGAGCGCATCCGCGAGATCGGGTTGCGCAAGGCCCTCGGAGCCACCCCGCGCATCATCCGTCGCCAATTTTTGGTGGAGGCCTCCGTGCTCGGCTTGGTCGGAGGGGTGCTCGGTGCCGGACTGGGCCTGCTGGGCGCCTGGATCCTTCCTCACTTCATCGCCAACCCGATCTCCATCTCGATGGTGGCCACCGTCGGCGCCATCGTCGTGGCCATCGCCATCGGAGTGGCCTTCGGGGTCTATCCCGCGGGCCGGGCGGCGAAGCTCCCACCAATCGACGCCCTCCGAAGCGAGTGATCGGACGACCGACCATGCCATCCACCAACCATTTGCCCTGATCAACCCACACAGCAAGGAACCCCAATGACCCATGCAGAGGTAGCAACTACTACGGACTCGACGACCGGCGCACCTACCCGTCCGACTCTTCATTCCGCACCGGCGCGGGGGACCCTGGCCCTTTCCGTCCTCGCCGTGGCGGCACTGACCCTGGCCGCATGTGGGGGATCCTCATCGGCGTCGACCTCGGCATCGACGGCCGCCTCGGTCCCCGGCGGTGGAGCCAGCGGTGTGGCCGGAACCGGGTCGAGCGGAGGCGCAGCCCGGCAGTTCCCGGGCACGACGGGCGCCATCGCTGCCATCAACGGCACGTCACTCGAAGTCCAGAGCACCTCGGCGCAAACCACGGTGACCTACACACCGACGACCACCTTCGACCAGACGGTGCCCGCCACTGCGGCCTCCGTGTCGGTCGGGTCCTGCATCTCGGCGTTCGGCACGCCCACCTCCGGTGCGTCAACGCGCCGACAGGCGTTCGGCACGTCGGTGACGGCCCGGTCGGTCACCATCAGCCAACCGACGTCCGGCACTTGTGCCAACGGATTCGGGGGTGGCGGCGGGGGCTTCGGTGCAGGCGGACCTGCTGGGAGTGGCACTGGAGCCGGTGGGTCCGTCGGGAGCACTTCTGGGCCGCGACCTCCCAACGGCGGCCGTTTTGCCGGTCGGGGGCCGGGTCAGTTCGGAGTGGCATCTGGCTCGGTGACTTCGGTCAGCGGCTCGAAAGTGAGCGTCAGCGAGACCAACCCCTCGACGAAGGCGACCTCCAACGTGGTGGTCACGCTGGCGTCGGCGACGACGTTCACCCAACGCACGTCGGCGTCGGCGACCGACTTGGCAGTGGGCAAATGCGCCATGGCCATCGGATCGGCGAGCTCGACCGGGGCAGTGACGGCGCGATCGATCACCATCTCGAGCCCGGGTGCCAACGGTTGCACGCAAGGCTTCGCGGGATTCGGTAGGGCCAACGGTGGGGCGCCCGGTGCCGGTCCGGGGGGCTCACCCGGTGCCTGACCGGGCCGCATCGGACACGGGGGAGCCATCGGCACCACCGGGGATGGGGGCAGCTGGAACCACTGAGGCGTCCGATGCGTCCGATGGGCGCGGACGTGAGCCGAGCAGTTGGAGTTTGAGGGCGCCGGTCCGGATCATCGTGGCCGCAGCTCTGGTAGCTGCAGCACTCTTGACGTGGGGCCTCACCGGCAACGCCGGGCCCGTGTACCGGACGGCGGAGGTGGGCACCGGAACCGTGGAGGCGACCCTCGGCGCGGTCGGAACCATCACACCGGTCGATCAGGCCGGCCTCAGCTTCAACGCCTCCGGTACGGTCGGTGCCGTCGATGTGTCGGTCGGTCAGACCGTTACCTCTGGGCAGACGCTGGCATCACTCGACATCGCCACCCTGAATGCCACGGTCACTACGGCCCAGGCCTCGGTGGCGTCGGCTCAAGCCACCCTGGCCAACGCCGAGGCCAGCGAGACTTCGACGTCCGCGTCCTCGACCGCGACGTCCTCGACTGCCGCCTCGCCATCAGCCGCTTCCGGTCAAACCAAGCAACCGATCGGCACCCTGCAGGCCGCCCTGGTGGCAGCCCAGACCCAGGCTGACGGAGACTCGTCCCAGGCAACCACGGCCCTGACTGCGGCCACCACGCTGTGCGAGGCCACCCCGACCACTACACCCGCCACGACGACCACCGGTTCGGCCTCGTCCGGTTCGACCGGCGCCGTGGGCGCGGCGATCGGAGGCGGGCCGCCCGGAGGCCCGGGCACCGGGGTCGGGACCGGCCCCACCGCCGGCGCGGGATCCAGCGGGACCGAAGTGCCCACCACCTGTGGCCAGGCGCTCAGCCTGGCGTCGTCGGCCCAGGCCAAGGTGTCCGCCGGTCTCAAGACGGTGGCCCAGGCGGAGAGCGCCCTCAATTCGGCCCTCGGGTCTTCGTCCAGTGCTCCGAGCGCATCGAGTGGCGTGACCACAGCCTCATCCACCGGGTCGTCCGTTGCTGGTGCTGGATCGACTGCTGGGAGCTCGACGACCAATGGAGCCGGATCGGGAAGCGGAACCTCGAAGAAGGCCACTCCCCAACAGGTAGCTGTTGATCAGGCATCCATCGATACAGCCGAGGCCAATCTGACCGATGCCCGCCAAGCGCTCAGCAGCGCCGATCTCGTCAGTACCATCTCCGGCACCGTGGCGTCGGTGACAATCGCCACCGGCGACTCGGTGGCCGCGGGCGCCAGCACCGCCAGTCCTCAGATCGTGGTCATCGGGACCGGGTCCTCGTACGCGGTCACCGCGGCCATTGCCGTGGCCGACATCGGCAAGGTCACGGTGGGCCAGCAGGCCGTGGTCACTCCGGACTCCACCAACACGGTGGAGTCCGGTCGGGTGTCCTCGATCGGCGTGCTGGCCTCGACCGGGACCAGCAGCACCACCTATCCCGTCACCATCTCGTTGGACTCGTCCAAGCTGGGCCGGCTGTCCGGCGCCGACGCGAACGTCTCCATCGTGGTGAAGAAGTCGGTTGGCGTGACCACCGTGCCCTCATCGGCCGTCCGGACCATTGGCACATCCCACGTGGTCAACGTTGTGGTCTCTGGTTCGATCAAGGCGGTGCGTGTCACGCTGGGCACCGTCGGTGATGCGCTCACCCAGGTGACGTCCGGTGTTGCCCCTGGTGACGAGGTCTCACTGGCGAACCTGGAGGAGCCACTTCCCAGTACGTCGACCGCGACGACACGCGCCGGGCTCGGTGGTCTGGGCGGATCGGGAACCTTCCCCGGTGGAGGTTCGTTCGGAGGCGGCGGCTTCGGCGCCGGCCGACCGGGAGGGTGATCGGCGCGGTAGCGTTCGGCGCGTGATCGACCAGTCTCTACTCACCGAGGCCGTCCACGACACCGGTGTGCGGAGGCTGCAGCACGCCTACGCCGATGTGATCAACCGGAGGGCCTGGCCTGAGCTGGACCTGCTGTTCGTACCCACGGCCACTGTCGTCCTCAACCTGCGTGCCGGGGAGCTGTTGCGGCTGACCGGCGGCCCGGCGCTCGGCGAGTTCATCGGCGCCTCCATCGAGAAGTTCGAGTTCTTCGAATTCGTCATCCTCAACTCACACGTGGCGTTTCCCGAGGGAGCCGACGCCGGCACCGCGATGAGCCGACTGTTCATGTGCGAGGTGCGCCAAGATGGCGGCACCGGCCGGTGGACCACCGTGTACGGCGTCTACCACGACCGCTACACGTTCGACTCGAAGCGATGGTGGTTCGCCGAGCGGCGCTACCACTCGCTGGCCCGACAGAGCCGCGACCTCGATGTGTTTCCCTTTCCGACGCAGGCCGGCATCGACGTGCCCGGAATCGAACGGTAGTCGTTCGCCGACGGGCCCATCATCGCGTCGGCTAGCCAGCCATGGGAGCATCGTGGCCATGTCGCTGTTGGTGGTCCGCCATGCTCATGCCGGAAGGAGAAGCGCCTACACCGGTGACGATCGATTGCGTCCGCTGTCACCCAGGGGGGTCGCCTGGGCCGATGAATTGGTTCCCATCCTGAGCGGCTACCACCCGCAGCGGATCCTCTCCAGCCCGTTCGTCCGGTGCTTCGAGACTGTGCGTCCCATCGCCGAGGCATTGGGCCTGCCCGTGGAGTCGGTTGACGAGCTGGCCGAAGGGCACGCGGCCGACGCCGTGCGGCTGATGACCACCATGGCCGGGGAGTCGGCGATCCTGTGCACCCATGGTGACGTGGCCCTGGAGATGCTCGACTCCCTCATCCCCACCGGCGCCCGCACCCGTCGGGCTCTCCGACTGCAAAAGGGAGAGGCGTGGGTGATCCAGTCGACCGGGTCGACTCCGGCCATCGTGGAGCACATCCGGCGGGTCGTCGACGGCCGACAGAAGCCGACGGAGGACGGCTGACCACTACGCTGTGGGCGCCATGAACGCACCGCGCCGATTCGATCCTGAATCTGTCGGCCGGTTCCGGGTCGTGGACCGGACGTTCGACCGGAGCTCGCGCACCGTGTCGCTCGGCTATGCACTCGATGACCAGTGCTCCTTCACCGAGCGCATCACCTTCGAGACGCCAACCGGTGACGATACAATCCTCGACGGCCCCGGGTTGGAACGAGCGCTCCTTCACCTGCACATCGCCGCCGGCACCAGTTACTACAAGGTGGCCGCGCCGGCCCGGGTGGTGGTCGAGGACGAAGCCCTCACTCCGATGGAGCGGGAATTCCACCGCCACCTCTACGACGACGGCCTCAGAGAGTTCGCCGTTGCCAACGGAATGGAGGTGCCCCGGCGAGTCGAGCTGCTCGCCGCCGACACTCAGGCCCGGCGGGCCCCTCCGGAGGTCATCGAGCGGCGTGGCGGCCTGCTCGTCCCCATCGGTGGCGGCAAGGACTCGATGGTGCTCATCGACGCGGTGAAACACCTGCGGCCGCGCCTCTTCGCGGTGAACCCGCATCCGCTGGTGCTCGAGCTTGCCCGGCAGAGCGGTCTGGACATGGTGGTGGTGCGCCGGACGCTGTCGCCGCAACTGCCTGCGCTCAACCGGTCAGGTGCCCTGAACGGCCACATCCCGATCACCGCCATCCTCTCCCTCGTAGCGGTGGTCGGCAGCTTCCTGTACGGATACGACACCATCGCCATGGCCGTCGAGCGTTCGGCCAGTGAGGAGACCATGCTGGTCGATGGCGTTCCCGTCAATCACCAGTATTCGAAGAGCCTCGAGTTCGAACGCCTCCTCCAGCAACTGATCGTGGCATCGATCGATTCCGGCCTGACCTACGGTTCGGCCCTCCGGCCGTACTCGGAGTTGGCCATTGCCCGGGCCTTTGCGCGCCTCACCGACTACCACGCCACGTTCTGTAGCTGCAACACGGCCTACCGGCAGTCGAGTGCGGCCGACAGCCGTTGGTGTGGCAACTGCCCGAAGTGCCGATTCGTGGGATTGATGCTGGCACCGTTCATGCATCCTGTGGACGTGACCGCCATCATCGGGCGTGACATGTTTGCCGACCCCGATCAGATCGGTGGTTTCGCCGCACTGATGAGCAACGAGGACAAGCCGTTCGAGTGCGTGGGCGAGCGACGTGAGTCCGCGGCGGCGTTGCGTCTCCTGTCGAGCCTTCCGGCATGGAGGGCAACGCCCGTGGTCCGGGCTCTGGCCGCCAGGGCCGAGGCGATGGTCACCGAGGCCGACGTGGGTGCCCTACTGATCCCCATGCCGGGGCTGGCCTTCGCCGACGTCGATGTGGCCGCCGCTGTCCAGCGTGCTCTGTCCGAGGTGCCGTGAGACTCGAGGAGCTCTGCACGCGACGTGTGGCCGTCTGGGGACTGGGACAGGAGGGGAGGGCCACGACCCGACTGCTGGCCGACCATGGTGTGGAGCCCCTCCTCATCGATGACCGAACCCTGGAGGCGGCGAGAGGGCTCGACGCGTCACTCGGCCGCGGCCACCGTGTGGTCGCTCCTGCCGCGGTGGACTGGACGGAGGTCGACGTCGTGGTGCGCGCCCCCGGCGTCAGCCGGTACCGGCCGGAGCTGGAGGAGGCCAAGGGCTCCGGGGTGGCGGTGACCACGGCCATGGCCATGTGGTTCGAGGACTTCTCCGACGCCCGCGTGGTGGCGGTGACCGGCACCAAGGGAAAGAGCACCACTGCCACCCTGGCCAGTGCCATCCTCCGCCATGGTGGGCTCGACGTGGCGCTGATCGGCAACATCGGAGTGCCGGCCGCCGCCATGTACGGACGACCACACGTCGACGCCTACGTCGTCGAAGTATCGTCCTTCCAAGCAGCCGAGGTGGCGCTGACCCCGGGTGTGTGTGTACTGACGAGCCTCGCCCCCGACCATCTCGATTGGCACCGGACCGAGGAGGCCTACTACCGGGACAAGCTGCGGTTGATCGATGTCGGTCCTCCTGGCGCCCTGGCGGTCAATGCGGGAAGTGACGAGGCGCTCCGGCGCACCGCCGGCCATCCCGATCGAACGCTGTTCGGTCCGTCCGGCCGGGTCCGGGTCGGTACAACCGGTGCCATCGAGGCCGACGGTGTGCACCTGGTCGACGGAGGCCTCTTGCGGGCTCCGGGCCAGCACAATCTCTGGAATCTGTGCGGAGCTGTCGCCGGCGCCCTGTTGCTCATTGGAGTGCCGCCGGCGGCATCGGCGGTCGAGGCGGCCGTGGCGGGATTCGCCGGGTTGCCGTCGCGCTGTCTGACGGTCGGGGAGCGGAACGGGCTCATCTTCGTCGACGACGCCTTGGCCTCCAATCCCTATGCCACCGTGGCGTCCATCGGCGCATTCGCCGGGCGCGAGCTGACGGTGATCCTCGGGGGTGCTGATCGGGGGGTCGATCCGAGTGATCTGGTGCAGGCGTTGACGCTCCGACGCCCGCTCCCCAAGGTGGTCGTGTTGCCGCCTGGTCCGGAGCGATTGGTGGAGGCGCTCGGACCGGCGGTGCCGATCGAGGTGGCCGCGGACCTGGCCGGCGCGGTCGCCGCCGCCATGGTCATGACACCGCCCGGCGGCGTAGTGCTCTTCTCCCCGGCGGCTCCCACCCCAACAGGGGAGGGAGGGTTCAGCGAGCGAAGCCGCCTCTTCGTGGAGGCCATCGGCCTGGCGAGAACGGAGCAACCGTGACACACACCGTGGCCGGTCGATTGATACGGGGCAACCTGGCCACCACCGTGGTGACCCGAAGAGGAGTTCGTGATGACGCAGATCACCATCATCGACAGTGACGTCCGGACCGTCGAGGCGACCGCCGACCGGGCACGCGGCACCTATCTCATCGATGAGGACCTGCTGCCTCAGGCTCTGGGTTGGGAATTGAAGGCGGCGGGACTGTGCCAGCGCGATACCTGCGTGCCCGTCGGAGATGTCGACGCGCTCAGGGTCGGAGATCAACTCGACCTGGTGTCGGTGGCCCGGGCCCTCGGCCGACCGGTCGTCGTCGACGGGGACGTCGGAGTAGTGGCCGTCGCCCTTCCGGCGGAGCTCCGCCGCCGAGCACTGGAGGAGTTGCGGGCTCCGGCGTTCGAGCTCCCCGGCATCGACGGGGACGTGCACCGGCTCCACGAGTGGATCGGCCTGAAGAAGGTGTTGGTGGCCTTCTCGAGCTGGTGCGGGTGCCGCTACGACCTACCCGGATGGCAGGCCCTCCACGACGAGCTCCGCACGGAGGACTTCACGGTGATCGCGGTGGCCATCGACCAGTCGGCGGACGATGTCCTGCCCTGGACCGACGGGATCACCATGCCGGTCCTCTACGACCCTCAGCACGTGCTGACGGAGTCGTATGCCATCTCCAACGTCCCCACGGTGGTGTGGATCGACGAGGATGACAACATCGCCCGGCCCAACGGCCTGGCCCACGGCACCGACCTCTTCGTCGAGTTCACCGGCGTGGAGTCCGGTCCCCACATGGATCAGATCCGGAGGTGGGCGAGAGACGGGGTGGTCCCGGTGAGCACCGAGGTTGCGCGTGCCGCGGTGGGGGACCTCTCTGACGACGAGGTGCTGGCCCGTCTGCACTTCCGGGTGGCGGCCGAGGCACATCGCCGGGGCCATGAGGTGGCCACCCGACGGCATGTGGCGCTGGCCTCTTCCCTGGCTCCGGACGACTTCACCGTCTGGCGGGCCGGCATGCCGTTGGTCGGTGAGGACCCGTTCGGTGAGGTGATGCTGGCCAAGTACAACGAGTGGCAAGCGAAGGGGATGCCCTACCACGGGCTCCCGGCGGTGAAGGGCGCCGACCCGGCACGCTGACGATCTGGTCCGGAGCACTGCAGCCACACCGGCCGGTCGCGACGCCCGCCAGGTGCATCGCACCGCGCTCCACGGTTGGCCTACGTTGGGCCGATGATCCGATACGACGTCGGCGACGACAGCGTCGCCCGCCTGGTGCTCGACCGGCCCGAGGCGAAGAATGCCCTCACTCCGGACATGCGGGACGAGATCGTGGCGCGGGTTCGCCAGGTTCGGTCGGACCCTGCCGTTCGGGCCCTGATGATCACCGGTGTCGGTGACGCCTTCTGCGCCGGCATGGATCTGCGGCAATCGACCGTGGCCGGATCCGGTGGTGCGGACTTCAACCCCCGCAACACGAGCGAGGCCTTGCGCAACGGAGTGCAGGCATTCATCCGTGAGCTCTGGGAGTTGGACAAACCGACCGTGGCCGCGGTCAATGGGACCGCGGTGGGTCCCGGGGCCCACCTGGCCCTGGCCTGCGACTTCGTGATGGTGTGCGAACAGACCCGGTTCGTGTGGTCCTTCGCCCGATGGGGGTTGGTCGTCGACGCCGGAGGGGCATACCTCCTGCCCCGCCTGGTCGGCTTGCCGAAGGCCAAGGCCATGGTCCTGCTCGGTGAGGGCGCCAAGGGCGCCGAAGCAGTGGCGATCGGACTGGCCTACCGGTGTCTTCCGTCTACCGGCGAACTCGAGCGGGAGGCCTCCGAACTGGCGTCCCGGCTGGCCGCTGGACCGGTGCGATCGCTCGGGCTCTCCAAGCAGTTGCTCAATTCCACCTTCGAGAGCAATCTCTCGGCTTCCCTCGACCGGGAGGCCCAGGCCCAGGCCATGGCGGCGGTATCGGCCGAGATGGCCGAGGGCATGGCCGCATTCTCCGAGAAGCGGACTCCGGACTTTCGCGCCATCCCCTGACACTGACGGACGGCCGCCTGGTCGCACGTCGGGGACATGGGGGCATGGGGCACGGTAATCTTCAGCCGCACATCGATTCTCCGGATGGCCCGGTCTGTAGCGGACAAGGCAAGGCCCGAGCGTTGGGAGGAACGCAATGAACGACGACAACCTGGCGGAGGGATTCATGGATTCGGCCATCGCCGCCGAACCGCAGCCGTTCTACCGTCGGGCACGGGCTTCGGGGGCCGTGGTGGCCGGACCGTTCGGACCACAAGTCGTCCAACGGGCTGCCGTCGAGTACGCCTTGTCCCACCCTGACGAGTTCTCGTCGGGCATGGAGGCGGTGGACCTGGGCCAGTCGGTGCCGTTGATCCCCTTGCAGGTGGACCCACCGGAGCACCGGAAGTATCGGCGCCTCCTCGATCCGATCTTTGCCCCCCGGAGGATGAACGAGCTCGAGCCGGAGATCACCCGACTGGTGAACGAGCTCATCGACGGGTTCATCGAGAACGGGCGGTGTGATTTCGCATCGGAGTTCGCCGTGCTCCTGCCTTCTGCCGTGTTTCTAGGGTTGGTCGGGCTTCCCCTCTCTGAGCTGGAGACCTTCCTCGAGATGAAGGACGGGATCCTGCGACCCGCCGGGGACGACCTCGACCAGATCCAGGCCAGCCAGAAAGTGGCCGCGGGCCGGATCGAGGAGTACTTCGCTGAGGCCGTCAAGGATCGCCAGGTCGAACGGCAGGACGACCTCCTGAGCATGTTCCTCGACGCCGAGGTCGATGAGGAACGACTGACGCTCGACGAGATCCTCGGCATCTGCTTCCTCTTCATACTGGCCGGCCTGGACACGGTCACCGACACGTTGGAATGTTTCATCGCCCGCCTGGCCCAACATCCCGACGAGCGGCATCAGATCATCGATGACCCGAGCATCATCCCTTCTGCCGTCGAGGAGCTGCTCCGCTGGGAGACCCCGGTGACGACCGTGGCGCGGGTGGCGACGCGAGACATCGACCTGGGTGGATGCCCCATGCACGCCGGCGAGAACGTCGGGATCGTCATCGGTTCGGCCAACACCGATGAAGAGGCGGTACCCGGCTCCGACCAGGTCGATCTGACCCGTGACGTGAACAAGCACCTGGCGTTCGGCGGAGGCGTCCATCGATGCCTCGGGTCGCACCTCGCCCGCCTGGAATTGCGCATTGCCCTTCGCGAGTGGCACCGTCGGATCCCCGAGTATTCGATTGCCCCGGGCACGCAGCTCCAGTACACGATGGGGCTGCGGCAGATCGATGCACTTCCATTGATCTTCGACGGGTGATCCTGAGCGATGGTGAGTGGCAATTGACGAACGTGGTCGTGACGTTGGCAGCGGTGCACGAGGAGGGGCGCTGACCGTGGATCTGGGATTGACGGACGATCAACAGCTATTTCAGGAGACCACTCGCAAGTTCCTCGAGGACACCTGTCCGCTGGACGAGGTCCGCAAGATCGCCGAGGACGAAGTTGAGGGATTCAACCGCGCCTGGTGGCGGCGTGGCGCAGAGCTGGGCTGGATGTCGATGCTCGTCTCGGAGGATCACGGTGGCGGGTGCATCTCCGGCAACGCGCGGGCCGATCTCTCATTGGTGGCCGAGGAGATGGGCCGGCTGGTCTCGCCCGGCCCACTGGTCCCCACCAACGTCGTGGCGGCCGCGATGTCGCGTCTGGGGACGGCCGCCCAGCGCGAGCACCTCGAGGGTCTGATCAGCGGGGAGTCCGTTGCCGCGTGGTGCTCGGTTGGTCCCTACCCCGGGTCCGGCCCGATGACCCATCGGGCGGACGGGGAGGTACGGGCCGTCAAGACGGATGGTGGGTACGTGCTCGACGGCGTGAGCGCGCCGGTGGAAGCCGGGGCCCAGGCCGACCTCGTGGTGGTGACTGCCCGGTTGGACGACGGCCTGGTCCAGCTGGTGGTGCCGGCCGGCACCCCGGGGTTGACCACCCAAGCGGCGCAGAGCCTCGATCTCGTCAGGCGGTTCGCCTGCATCCGGTTCGAGCAGGTGGAGCTCTCCGCTGACGCCGTGCTCGGCGAACCGGAAACAGCGGCAGGCGAGGTCGAGCGCCAGCTCGAGGATGCGGTCGTGCTGCAGTGCGCCGCGATGGTCGGTGCCGTCACCCGGGTGTTCGAGTTCACGGTGGAGTATGGGGAGGACCGCTACTCGTTCGGGCGTCCGTTGGTTTCATACCAGGCCCTCAAGCACCGGTTCGCTGACATGAAGATGTGGCTCGAGGCCTCCCATGCCAGCGCGGGAGCCGCCGCACGTGCTGTGGATGCTGGATCACCACTGGCTCCCGAGTTGATCAGTGTGGCCAAGTCCTACATCGGAGACCATGGACCGATGATCGTGCAGGAGTGCGTCCAGTTCCACGGCGGCATCGGGGTGACGTGGGACCACGATCTCCATCTCTACCTCCGGCGGGTGACCCAGGACCGGACCCAATTCGGGACGCCCCACGACCACCGAGAGCGTGTCGCCTCGATGCTCGGGATCTGACGGATCAAAGGAGCAGCGATGGATCAAGCACCACCCGCAGAGGATGTCGAGGCCTTCCGACTCCGTGCCCGCCGCTGGTTGGGCGACACCATGCCCCGCCTGCCCGAGGGCATGGACAATTGGAGGTTGACCATCGAGGACGAAATGGCCACCAACGCCCGGCAGCTCCAACGGCTGCTGTTCGACGGCGGTTTCGCCGGGATCTGCTATCCGGTCGAGTACGGGGGCCAGGGGTTGCCGAGGGAGTACCAGCGGGCGTTCACCCAAGAGTCGTTCGGCTACCAGATGCCCACGACGTTCAACGTGCCGACCCTTTCGATTCTGGCCCCGACCCTCCTCGACTTCGGCACGGAGGAGCAGAAACTGCGGCACATTCCGGCCATCCTCCGGGGGGACGAGCTGTGGGTTCAGTTCCTCTCCGAGCCGAGCGGGGGGTCTGACCTGGCCGGCCTGGTGACCCAGGCCACCAGGGACGGCGACGTTTTCGCCCTCAACGGTTCGAAGATCTGGAGCTCGGGGGCCTTCCGCGCCGACTACTCGCTGTGCTTGGCCCGCACCGACCCGCATGTCCCCAAGCACCAGGGCCTCACCATGTTCATCGTCAAGATCCATCAGCCGGGCATCGAGGTCCAGCGGATCAAGATGGTCAACGGCACCGCAGAGTTCTGCCAGGAGTTCTTCGACGATGTGCTCATCCCGGCCACCGATGTGGTGGGCGGGGTCAACGACGGCTGGACGGTGGCGTCACGCCTTCTCTATCACGAGCGGGACGCCGTGGGAGGGGGTTCGCCGTACACCAGCGGGTTGGGCATGGGCGACGCCGGCAAGGGAGGTCAGCGCTCCGATCTCGAGGATCTCGTGGTGTCCACCGGCCAGCAGGGCAACATGACGGCCCGTCAGCTGGTGGCGGAGGCCCGGGTCAACGATCGCGTCCAGCAACAGCTCATCGACAGGGTGACGCAGGGCATCCGCAGCGGTGCCATGCCCGGCCCCGCCGGGTCACTGTCGCGACTCTTCGCCGCCACCAACTCTGAGCGTCGTTTCGATATCGGGCTCGAGATCGCCGGGGCCGGCGCCGGGGCGTCGGTGACCGGCGATCTGGCCGGGATGTGGGGAGAGAGCTTCCTGTCCCGACAGTCCAACAGCCTGGGGGGAGGCAGCAATGAGATGCAGCGCAACATCATCAGCGAGCGGGTCCTCGGGATGCCTCGCGAATTCGCCGCCGACCGCGACCGGCCGTTCGACGAGGTGCGGCACAACCGGTCGCCTCAGCCGAGGTCATAGGCGGCCGATCGTCGTTGGGATCGCCGGCCGCATCCGTGCCGGCGGGCTATGCGGATCAGGAGGCTTGGTCCAACTTCATGAGCCGGTCGAGGTTGCCGCCCATGATCTTCGCCACATCGTGGGCCGGTAGCCCTTCGAGCTCGTCGACGAAGCTGATCGGATCGGCCATGCCCTCCGGATGGGGATAGTCCGATCCGAACAGGACGCGATCGGCACCGAGCAGGCCGACCAGTCCGATCGGGTCCTCCTCGTGGAACGGATGGACGTAGATGTTGCGCCGGAAGACCTCGACCGGGTCCTCGTCGAATGACTTCGGCGCCGCGGTGTAGGCGTGCTCCAGGTCGCCGAGGAGCGGGCGAACCCAGCCACTTCCATTCTCGACCGGGGCGAAGCGTAGGTCGGGGAAGCGGGTGCATAGGCCGTGGCCGATCAGCGAGGCGATGGTGTCGGTGATCGGTCGGCTCTGATGACCGACGATGGTCATGAAGGCCGAGCTCCCCTTGAACGGCGTCATCTCGTTGTCACCCACCCCTTCCCACTCGTTCATGTAGCGCTGATAGCCACTGTCCGACGCGTGCATGCCCACGGGAATGTCGGCCTCGGACACCAGCTTCCAGAACGGGTCGAACTCGGGGAGTGCCGGCGACCGGAGGCCCATGTGCCCACAGACCGGGGCCGGTCGGATGAGGATGATGCGGGCACCCCGCTCGAGCACCCATTCGAGCTCTTCGATGGCCCGTTCCACGATGCCCAGGTGGATCACTGGCGTCGAGAAGATGCGGTTCTCGTAGTTGAACGTCCAGTGCTCGTGCATCCACTCGTTGAGCGCATGCACCACCGCGTGGGTCGCCGGGGGGTTGCCGCGCAGGCGCTCCTCGAGGAGGCTGGCGAGCGTGGGCCACATGAGGGCGCGGTCGATACCGAGCTCATCCATCAGCTGGATGCGAGGTTCGGGCTCGCTGAAAGCGGCCGGTGCCTTCATCGGCTTCCCCATGATCTCCCGACGGGACTTCCCATCGGGGTTGCCGTGCTTGAAGTAGGACTCCTGCGCGCCGGGTGCCGCCACCACGGAGAAGGTCGGGTTGGGAATGTAGTCGCTGATCCGGCCATTGACGGCGATCTTCGTGCGACCTTCGATCTCGACGTACTTGATGAGCCCGGCGTACTCGGGAGGAAGGAATTTTGTGAAGGCGTCCGTGGTCTCGTACATGTGGTTGTCGGCGTCAAATACCGGAAAGTCCAGCGATCGCTTCACCATGGTCCCACTCCTCTGTTGCGTCTCCGCTACTCGTTGCACTGCTCGCCGAAGGGCACCGGGCGCTGTCACCTGGCAGCAGACCTCCGGATATGCCCCTCACCGATCACGCTAACAGTCCTGATTGCCTGGCGGAAATGACGTTGCGCTACCATCCGATCGACATCGGGCCTCGGCCCTGATCGAAACGAACGGTTGGCGCATCAGGTCGAGGGGGACTGAGGGAGTGGGTACTGCCGGAGTGAGCACCGACGGAGTGAGCACCGACGGAAAGAGGACGATACCGGAGGTGGACGAGGGGATTCCCTATGGCACCCGCCTGCACCAGGTGGCCGAGGAGGGCGGGGACGACATTGCGGTGGTCTTCGTGGCCGAGGACGGCGGTGAGGAGACGATCACCTGGCGCCAACTCGACCTTCGTTCGAACCAGGTGGCCCACGTGCTCGCCGAACGGGGCCTCGGAGTCGGCGATCGTTTGGCGGTGTGCCTTCGCAACTCGCCCGAGCACCTGTTCTCCTGTTTCGCCGGCTGGAAGGTCGGGGCCACCGTCGTTCCCGTTCGATGGGATCTCCCGGACTGGGAGCTGAGCCGGCTGCTGGAGGTGTTGCAGCCGGCACTGGTGGTCGATGCCGACAGCCTCGGTCTGGTGGAGGACAGCCGATCGGTCCCGGACACCCCGTTACCCGAGGTCACCGCGCCCCAGGGCTACGGGGTATGCAGTTCGGGCTCGACGGGAACTCCCAAAGTGATCGTGCAGAAGGGCCCGGGCGTCTTCCTGCTCTCGACCAATGTCACCTCGATGGTGGTGGCGAACTACGGTCCGATGTCCAAGCCCCAGAGGGTGCTGTGCCCCGCTCCGCTCTATCACACCAACGGTTTCACGGCCTTTCGGACCCTGCTGGGCGGCGACCCGATCGTGTTGTTGGAGCGATTCAAGGCGCCACAGGTGGTCGACCTCATCGAGCGGCACCGGATCACGGGATTCATCGCCGCCACGCCCATGCTGCAGCGCCTGGCGCAGGTACCGGGGATCGGGGAGCGCGATCTGTCCAGTCTCACCTGGGTCCAGCAGGGCGCGTCGCCGTTGCCACTCTGGTTGGGTCGGTTCTGGATCGACCTGGTGGGCGCCGAGCATTTCTTCCTCTCTTATGGCGCGTCGGAGAGTATCGGCATCGTGCTCTGTCGCGGCGACGAGTGGTTGGCCCATCCAGGCACGCTGGGTCGGGGGATGGGCGCCACGGAGATTCGGATTCTCGGGACTGACGGCGAGCCGTTGCCCACCGGCGAGATCGGGGGAATCTACCTGCGCCAGCCCACCGGTCCTCTGGCCACGTACGTGGGGAGTGCGGTGAAACCGTTGGAGTCCACCGCAGACGGGTTCTCCTCGGTGGGGGACATGGGCTGGCTGGACGAGGACGGGTACCTCTACATGGCCGACCGGCGCGTGGACATGATCGTCACCGGTGCGGCCAACGTCTTTCCGGCCGAGGTCGAGGCGGCCCTCTCGGAGCACCCGGGTGTGGCCGACGTGGTCGTGATCGGGTTGCAGGACGAGGAGTGGGGCCGCCGGGTGCACGCCATCGTGCAGGTGGCGGACCCGGCCGACCCCGTCACCGAGGCCGAGATCATCGCCTTCGCCAAGGCCCGGCTGACGCCCTACAAGGTGCCCAAGACGGTGGAGCTGGTCGAGCGTATCCCCCGGTCCGAGGCGACCAAGGTCAACCGCGCCAACCTGATCGCCGAGCGCGAGCCCGCGACCGGTTAGAAGACGGCGACCGGGTTGACGGGCGACCCCGTGGCCCGGGTGGCGCGGAGCGGCCCGACCGTGAACAGGAACTCCCAGCGGCCCTTGCCGGCGCACACCTCGACCAGCTCGGTCAGGGCCAGGTTGTCGAGCAGGTGCAGGCCGATGGCCGTGATGCCGCACTGGTGGACGGGGAACGGCCACCGCGGGGCGGCGTTGGGCGGGATGACGTCGGAGATGCCGTCGCTGCCGAGCACCGCGACGTCCCGATCGCGCAGCCACGGCAGGCACTCGGGGTCGAGGCCGGCGATGCCGGCGACCGCCCCGCCCGGTTCGGCCGCCGTCCGGCGGGCGTCGCGGCCGGTCGCGACGATCAGGATGTCGCCGGGGCCGACCGCGAGACCGGCGGCCGACTCGGCGGCGGTGAGCTCGGCGGGCGTCACCGGGGCATCCGGGTCGAGATAGGGACGGCCCCGCAGCCGGGGGATGTCGAGCAGCACCCCTCGCCCGACGATCCCGCCGGCGGCCGCCGCGATCGAGTTGCGCAGCGCCCCGGTGCTGCGGACGTCACTGGCCGGGAAGCCGTTGTACATGCTGCCCCCGACGAACATGTGGCAGAGGGCGTCGATGTGCGAGATCCCCATGCCGTGGCAGGCGACACCGAGGAAGTCGGTCGTCTGCTCGAACCCGGGCATGGCGGCGTTGTCGAAGCAGTCACCCGCCGAGAGCATCATGTGCTGCACCGGAACGGGGTTGTCGGCCGACGGGCTGGTCGGCAGGTCTCGGCCGCAGCTGACGACCTGCCCGTCGGTGACGAGGGCACCGGCCCGGGCGACCCGGTCGGCGGTGATCAGGTTGAGGGCGCCGCGCTCGTCGTCGTCACCCCAGCGGCCCCAGTTGCTCACCTGCTCGAACAGCTCGGCCATCCGGCCGCCCGACGCTCGTTCCATGGGCGCCCGCCTCAGCCCGGCTTGACCGCCGAGTTGACCTGGATGTCGTGCTTCTCGAGCTCAGGGATGACGTACTTGCCGAGCAGCTCGATGGTCCGCATGACCGATTCGTGGGGCAGGTGCCCGAACTGCACGTAGCAGAGCAGCTCGTCCACGCCGAGGTCGGCGTAACGCAGCATCTTCTTCAGGCACTGGTCGGGGTCGCCCACGATGATCATGTCGGCTTCGCTGAAGGTGCGGGGATCCACCCCGTCCTGGCCCTTGCTCAGGAGGGGGAACATCCGGTCCTTGTCCTCCTGGGGGAAGTTGGGGAACTCCCAGTCCAGGGTGAACTTGGCCAGGTTGGAGTACCACCACCAGGTGGCGTCCCAGATGCCGTTGGCCTCGGCCTGGGCCATGGTGTCGGCGCAGTGGACGAGGGTGTAGACGGCGGCCCGGTTGTTGTGCACCCGGGTGATCGGCTTGGCGGTCTTGGCCGCCTCCCGGTACTGGCGGATGGTCTCGGCCATCTGCTCGACCGGGCGCATGATCGACAGGGAAAGGACCCCGAGCCCGAGGCTGGCCGCCACCGCGGCGGTGCTGTCGCTCGACGCCGCCATCCAGCACGGCGGGTGGGGATCCTGGAAGGGCTTGGGGGTCACCATGCGGTACGGGACGTTGTCG
>Ga0307374_10004971_pt1 | contig 21817 bp, 13 predicted proteins | sample OX3MG_FD_202532 | JGI IMG/M metagenome (GOLD analysis project Ga0307374, IMG submission 202532) | Soil microbial communities from Risofladan, Vaasa, Finland - OX-3 | ecosystem: Environmental > Terrestrial > Soil > Coastal area > Acid sulfate soil | place: Finland: Risofladan, Vaasa | collected...
CAACTCCCGTTGGCTCAACGTGAATGTCTCCTGTCTCATGGGGTGACATTTTCACGCGGCCGTTAAGGGGTGACAGAATTATCTGGCTAAGACAATTTCAAGCCCCGTCAATTGACAACCCGACCCCTCTCGCTCACAATTTTGATTCTCATGCCCAAGTGGCGGAATTGGCAGACGCGCTAGGTTCAGGACCTAGTGGTCGCAAGACCGTGGAGGTTCGAGTCCTCTCTTGGGCACCAAACATCCCCAAACATTGCTGCGATGACGGCGGGGTGCCATTCTTCGGCGGAGCGGCCTGCGCGTGGGCTCCTGCCCATCTCGCCTCCTCTCCGGGAGGCCCCGGCCGTACCCCATGGGGTTCCCGTCTTCGCGGGAAGCGCTATGCGGGTGTATAAGAGAACAGGTCTCCGGGGAACCGGACACCGAGAGGAGGATTGAAGCAATGAGAATGCGCTGGGTAACAACCTTCGCAGCGAGTGCTTTCCTGATTGCGGCGGGCTGGGGAAGTGCGGCGGCGCGGCGGCAATCTCCACCGCCGGCCTCGAAGTTCAAACTGACGACAAATGCGTTTTCCGATGGCGGCAGAATACCCACCCGATTCTCGTGCGTGGATCCCAAGGCCGACTCGCCGCGGCTGGCGTGGAGCAATCCGCCGGCCGGTACGATGAGCTTCGCCGTGATCATGCACGATGTCGACACGGCTCCCCGCCAAGGGACCATGGACGTAACACACTGGATCTTTTGGAACGTGCCCGCCAGCGCGACATCGCTTCCCGCCGGCATCAAACCCGGCACCTCCCCCGACGGTATCCGGCAGGGGAAAAATATTCGCCAGGTGGACGGGTATCTGCCGGTGTGCCCGCCTCCCGGCTCATTTCCACACCACTACATCATCGAAATGTACGCCCTCAATACCGAACTCGACCTCGCGGCCGGGTCCACTCGCATGGAGCTTCTAAAGGCCATGGATGGACACGTCATCGGGGAATCGGCTTACGTCGGCAGGTTCGGCCGGTAACCAATCGTTGCCTGGAGGGCTTGCGTTTCGAGGAGGCGCGTGGCGGCAGGCAAAATTGCCAGCTACGCGCCTCTTTTCCACGAATCCATTCGAGCCGGGCCCGGCGGGCCCGGCTCGGAATGCGCCGGAATTACGATGACCGCCGCGCCCTTCTTCCCGTTTATGAGCGAGATGGCGCAACCGGCGGTTGACGCTTGAGTTTACGGCTCCAACAGTTTTTTCGCCGAAACGAGAATTCCGTCGTCATCACTGTAGACCCAGTGACCCGGTATGAATGTGATTCCGCCGAATGAGACCGGGGTGTTGACGGAACCCGATCCATTTTTGGAACTTTTTTTCGGGTTCGACCCCAGCGCCTTCAGCCCGAAATCCATCTCCGCCAAAGCGCGGCTGTCCCTTACCGCGCCATAGATGACGGCGCCGGACCATCCATTCTTGACCCCCAGCCCGGCGATGCCGTCGCCGATCAGTGCGGATCCTAGAAATCCAGCTCCATCGACGATCAGTACGTCACCGTCGGCGGCACCCTCCAGCATCCGCCGAAGCAGAACATTATCATCGACGCATTTCACGGTCCGGATGCGTCCCGAAAAGGCCCGACGGCCCCCGTACTGCCGGAACTGCGTTTCGCACGAACCGCACAAATCGCCAAATGAATCGTACAAATCAGCGGTCAAAAAGGCTTGGCTCATTACCGTTGGCCTCGAATGGGAGAAGTGTCAAACCATGCGCCGACAAATCATACGACAATCCTGCGGCAGATAATCGGATATCCGCGGGAGTCGCTCAGGCGCGCGGCATCGCCTTCACAATCCCTGCGCCTGGCGTCGTGAGAGGCTTCGCACGCGGATGAAGATGGGCAAGGCCGCCAGCTCCAGCGCCACCGAGAAGATGACGACCGCCGGAATCGAAATATCGTAGAGCACTCCCATCGCGGCGCTTCCGAGAAACCAGGCGATCCCGTAGGCGGCGGTGAAAAGGCCGTAGGCCGAGGAGCGCCGCTCCGCCGGGACCATCGGCGCTACCGCCGCCGGTATGATCGACTCATGCACGCCCATCCCCAGTCCCCAAAGCCCGGCTCCCACCACCGCCGCCCGAAATCCTCCGAGAAAAACCAGGGGAGCGAACAGCGCCGAGACCAGCGTCAGCGGAATCAGCACGCCGATTCCAAACCGGTCGTACAGCCTGCCGAATATCAGCGATCCCGCTCCGCTCACGGCCATCGCGATCGAATAAATAATCGGTATCCAGAGGTTCGGGAAAGCCTCCGCCTTCTGGAAATGGAAGGCGATCAGTTGGAAATCCGCGAATCCGGCGGCCACCAGCGCCGCGCCGGCCAAATACACCCAGAAGAGGCGCGAAAAGCCCCCCTCGCGCGCGGCCGGTTTTTGGGATTCGAGATGTTCCGGCTTGGGGTAGAGCAGCCGCGCCGCCAGCAGAATCGCGAGCGTCAACAGCGCCGGAACCAGCAGCATGGCGAAGGCGTGCCGGTAGTCTCCGCGCCAATACAGAATGCCCGCCACGGCCAGGGGACCAAGCATCGCCCCGGCCTGGTCCATCGCTTCGTGAATTCCGAATCCTAGCCCTAGCCCGATCTCCTGCGACGCATGCGACAGCATCACATCGCGAGGCGGGTTGCGGACCGCCTTTCCCATTCGTTCGGTCAAAATCAGAAGCGCGGCCATCGGCCAACTGCCGGCAAGCGCCAGCAGGGGAACCGACGCCATTTGAATGACGTACCCGAAGATCGCGATGGGCCAAAACTTCTTCGTGCGGTCGCTGAGCGGCCCGGAAACCAGGCGCAAGCCGTAGCCGAGAAGCTCGCCCAGGCCGGCGACCACCCCCACCACCGCTCCACTGGCGCCCAGAACCGCTAAAAAAGGCCCTGTGACGCTGCGCGCTCCCTCATAGGCGAAATCGGCAAAGAAACTGACGATGCCCAGCAGTAGGACGAATCGAAACGCCGTCCCCGCCCCCGCTTTACCCGGGCCCTTGCGCTGCTCGCTCATGCCGCCTCTCCGTTACGAAGTGAATCGGAACCACATTTTGGCATCCTGCCATAACTTTGGTTCATTGGGGGGTGAATTCAAAATGGCCGGGCGAAGGTCGATAGCGGGCGGGCTCCCCGGTCCGACAAATCGGCGGCATTGCTTGCCGCTTTTCACCCTCGTCCTTCATTTCTCCTTTCTCCATGCCTCTGCCTCGCAGGTTTTGTACAATCCGTACTTGCCTGAGAGGCTACTGATGCGTACCTGGAATCTCGCTATGGTCGGTTTCGGCAACGTTGGCCGGGAATTCGTGCGCCAGCTCGTTGCCAAACAGGCCGAACTCCGTGACCGCTACGGCATCGACTGGCGTCTCACCGGTGTCGCTTCGCGCCGGATCGGCTGGCTGGCCGATCCGGCCGGCTTCGATCCGGCGCGTCTGCTCGCCGGCCCGCCCGCGCCGGCCGCCGATGGCCCGCAAGACGTTCGCCAGTGGCTCGCCGCGGCGCGCGCCGACATCCTCTTCGAAGCCTCTTCGCTCAATCGAAACTCCGGCCAGCCCGCCATCGACCATCTTCGCGCCGCTCTCGAATCCGGCGCTCACGCCATCAGCGCCAACAAGGGCCCGGTCGTCTACGCCTATCGGGAGCTGCGCGATCTCGCAGCGAGCCGCCGCCGCCGCTTCTTCTTCGAATCGACTGTCATGGATGGCACGCCGGTCTTTTCCCTCTTCGCCCACGGCCTGCCCGCCGCCGATTTGCATGGCTTTCGCGGCATTCTCAATTCCACCACCAACGTCGTACTCACCGAGATGGAACGCGGCATCGGCTTCGATGACGCGGTGAAGAAGGCGCAAGAAATGGGCATTGCCGAAACCGATCCCACAGACGATCTCGAGGGCTGGGATTCGGCGGTGAAAGTCGCCGCGCTGGTGACCGTGCTGATGGGCCGTCCCCTTACGGTTGCCGAAGTTGATCGCACGGGCATCGGCGGCATCTCGGCGAAGGATGTGCGGGAGGCGCTCGCCGCGGGCCGCCGCTATCGCCTCGTTTGCCAGGCCGAACGCAACCGGGACGGCGTTCGCGCTTCGGTCCGTCCCGAATCGCTTCCCATGAGCGATCCGCTCGCCATGTTCGAGGGCAACACTTCGGCGCTCTATTTCGATCTCGACGTGTACGGCCTCACCGTTATCGAGCACAGGGCCGGCGTTGTCGCCACCGCCTACGGGCTGCTGGCCGATTTCATCCGCGCCGTCTCCCTGGAATGCTGATTCCCGCCGTTCGACGCGCGGGCCAGGGAATCTCCCAGTCAAAAGGAGGCGAGATAGCGATTTGTCCGTGAGGGAATCAGCAAAGAGCGGCGAGCATCAGCCGTATTTTATTTTGGTTTTGGTAGTGTCCAGTTATGGTGCGCGGCCCAGAGTTGGGGAACCGATAAGATCAAGGCGGGTATGAGTATTTCCGATCGCTTTGAGAGCGGCTGGCCGCGTGTGCGGCGATCGAGGAAACTGTTGCCTATGGCGACGGGCACAACGAAGGCCGCCTTGACGAGCAAAAGCCGGCCCAGACTGGGGCGCGAACCGTAGAGTGGATTTGCTTCGTAATTTCCGCGGGCAAGAGCGGATCGCGTGCTTGCGACGTCTAGCGCCGATGCCCCAATCATCAGGGCATCGGCGGAAATCTGGAGCTTATGCGCCTTCACCCAGCGCAGTGGATGCGGGCGGGCCGAAGCCGGGACCGTCAGGGCAAGAAAGGCACTGACGGCGGCCAGTTTCACGTATAGTCTCATCGGCTTGACCGTGCTGCGCTCACCCGCTCTCCAGTGGCCGCCGCCATCAAATTGGGATTCCCCGCCGGTTTTGCTCTGACGTGCTCTTGCCAATCGTTCGACTGCCGCGAAAATGAACCGGCGGCAGAGCCGCGTCCAACCGCGCAACGCTGCCGTCAGGTTTGCGACTCTGCTTCCGGAATCCTCCGCCGCAGGGCCAGCCCGAGCAGAAGCAGGCCGGAACCTACCAGCGCCAGGGTTCCCGGTTCTGGTGTCACGGTCACCGATTCGTCCAGCGCCACCACGTCGTTTGCGCAAGTAGAACCGCTGCTGCACGAATAGCCATTCAGCGGGCTGCCGCTCAAATAACCCCAGAAAACCGATCCCACCGGCAGAGCCGATCCGGAAAGAGTGAGAGGTATGGGGGTGGTAGCGTTGAAGGAACCGAGAATGGCCGTGTACACGTTGAATCCGCTGACCGGCCCGGAAACCTGCCCGGAAGCGGCCGCAAATGCGTTAAACCCGCCCACGGCGAAAGAATCGAATCCTCCGAGATTGCCTGCCGTGGCTACGTTCAGAAAACCGAAGATCGTGCTGCTGGGCGAACCGGTCCAAACCCCGTTGTCGGTCGCGGTCGTGCTGTTCACCGTGAAGCTCAGCCCCAGATCCGTCGTGCTCGGCACCAGAACCACCAGCCATGCCGTTCCCGCTTCCGTCCCTCCGGAATTCGCGAATTCCAGCGTAGGCAGATTCTGCGACGTCAGCACGTTCCAGTTCCCGTCGCTTCCGCTACAGAGATTGTTAGGGCAGAGAACATCCTGAGCTACGGGATCGGCCTGCGCCCTAGCGCCCGACGCACAGAGCATTGCAAAGCTGCAAACAAGAATCATGCACAGCCATTTCGAGCGGTTCCATCTCACGTTTTCTTCCTCCACCAGCGACTAGGTTTGTAAAGCACCCCTTCCCTATGCAGCTTTCTTGCCATGCCCGGCTCGACCGCTAGCTTTCTAAGTCCCACAAGTGCAGTAGGTTGGAGGGGATGGATGGCGCGAGAAGAAGCCTTGCCGACTGCCGTATAAAATTATTTCGCAATCATCACTAACGGCGTTTCCCTTTGCCTATGAGAGTCAACGGCGAGACGCATCGGTAGGGTTTGTGGTGGTGGGTATAAAACGAGGTGTGTAGTTTTCTGGTTGTTACGCTCAAACGGGGACCCTGGGACGGGGGGTGGCTACACCTGGATCAGCCAAATTTTCCCGGCGGTTTTGGCGGAGACGGGGAATCCGGCTCCCATGCGGTTCACCCATACGAAAACACATTACTTGCCACTCGGAAGCAACCCTATCTAATATGTGGGGTTTCTGGAATCCGTGCCCGCCCCGGTGCGTGCTTCAGACCGAGCTGGTTCTCGACACCGCGTGCGTGCGAGTCTTTGCGCCCGCGGCACGCGCGAAGGCGTTGCACTGTTGTTTGGCCTGTAGGAGAGAACTGGAGGTCAGCGCATGTCGCAGGAATCGAAATCCGTCGCAGTTCTCGCATTCGGATTTGGCCTGGTCGGGATCGACCGCTACCTGATCTCGACCATGTACCCCATCATTGCCAAGGACCTGCACCTCAGTTACAGAGGTATCGGCATTATCAGCGGCGCGCTGTCGATCGCCTGGGCTCTGTCGGCGCTCTGGATGGGCAACCTCTCCGACCACATTGGCCGTCGTCGCGTGCTCGTTGGCGCCCTGATCGTCTTCGGCTTGCTCATCGGCTCGAGTGGTCTCGCCACCGGTCTCATGGGCCTTGTCCTAGTCCGGCTCGTCATGGGCTTTGCCGACGGCGCATACACGCCCGCCAGCATATCGGCCACCATCGAAGCCTCCCCTCCCGAGCGTCATGGGCGAAACCTCGGTATCCAGCAGATGACCCTCACGCTCTTCGGTCTGGGCCTTTCCCCGCTGCTGGTCAGCGCACTGCTCCACTTCATCAACTGGCGGCTCATCTTCTCGGTTTTCGCCCTGCCCGGGCTGTTCCTGGCCTGGCTCACGGCGCGCATCATCCCCGCCTCTACCCCCCGCGCCTCCTCGGCAAAGCGCAACAGCTTCGCCGACTGGAAAAAGGTTCTCTCCTACGCCAACATTCGCCTGCTCACCGTCGCGATGCTCTGCTGGCTCGTATGTCTGGTGACCACCAGCGCCTTCATGCCCAGCTACCTGCTCTACCATCTCCACTTAAGCTTCGGGTCGATGACCACCGTCATGTCCGCCGTCGGCCTAGGAGCCGCCGCTGGCGCGCTTACCCTGCCCTGGCTCTCCGACAAGACCGGCCGCAAGCCTGTGATGCTGGTTTCCACTGTAGGCGCGGGACTCATGCTTTTCACCCTGCACAAGCTCGGCCCCATTGTCCCTTTGCTCTTTATCTCGCTTTTCATGATCCACTTTTTCAACAACGCTCTCATTACGTTCACCGTCGGCCCCGTCTGCAACGAAACGGTTCCGGCAAACCTGACGGCGACCGCCTCGGGCGTCGTGATTGCCGTCGGTGAGCTGTTTGGCGGAGGATTTGCCACGATCCTGAACGGCAACGTCGCCGCGCACTTCGGCATATCGAATGTCCTATGGCTCCCGCTAATCGCTTTGGGTGTCGGCTTCCTCGTCTGCACCCGCCTGCGGGAAACCCTTCCGGCGCTTGTGGGAGAGAGGGTGAGCGCATAATTCGGGACGCCGTATTTTCCCCTCCTCTTCTCCCGGGACGGCGCCCTGCTTGAAGCTAGCAAGGCGGGGCCGTTCGTCTTATACTCGCTCCGTCGCAGGTTTCTCGCGCGGCTGGGCCCGAGTTGCCGGCCGCAGCGGCGAAACGGCGCTTCTTGCTTAGGCTGGTGAATTGCCAGTAAGCGGCGTAAAGTAAAACACGCGGCAAGCTGCGGAGAGGTGCTGGAGTGGCTGAACAGGGCTGCCTGCTAAGCAGTTGCACCCGCTAAAACGGGTGCCGGGGGTTCGAATCCCCCCCTCTCCGCCAGATCTTCATTTCCCCTTTTATTTGCAGGGCTTTCTATTCGCTGGCAGGGGTTTGGCTTCGATCTCTTAGATAGGGTTTGCCTCGTCGAGATTGCGTGGCCCGCCTAGGGAACCGCTTGCTTCGCTTCGGCCGAATGCTCAACTCGTATCCTGCGGCAAATTTCGGCCATGGCCACAGCCGCGGCGACTCCCACATTGAGGCTCCCAAGACCCGGCTGCCCGCCAGGTATGCGGACAAGTACGTCGCAAAATTTCCGGGTTCGCAAGCGGAGCCCTTCCCCTTCGGCTCCAATGACCAGTACCGCCCGCCGGTCGAAATCCGTCTCCCCGAGAGCGTGATCGCCGCGTTCGTCCAGGCCGTAAACCCAAAATCCCAATTCCCTCAATGCGTCCAGGCTTCTGGCCAAGTTGATGACCTTAAAGACCCTGATGTACTCGACTCCACCGACCGCGATTCTCAGGACCGTGGGCGAAAGATCCACGGAACGGTTTTTGAGCAACAGAACGGCATCGACGCCGAAAAACGCCGCGCTGCGCAGAATGGCGGCCAAATTCTGGGGATTGGAAACCTGATCCAGGGCCAGAACGATCCGCGCGTCGCGCAGCTCATCCAAATCCCCCTCGTCGTAGATTTTCCGCGGCTCGGCGAAAACGCAAATGCCCTGATTTTTGAGGTGCTTTTCCTCGTCCGTGAAATTGGCGATTTGGAGGAACTTGGCCATCGGCAGGATCTCGGGGTGAATGTTGGCGCGCCGGGCCATTTCCATGATTTCCCCCAGGTCCCGTTCTTTCCCTTCAAGAAGAATCAGGCGCCGAACCGCGTGAGGGCGCGTCAGAAAGAGCACGTGCGCGGAATGTTTGCCGAAGACCTTTTCCATGGACTGCATGATTGAACCTGGCTAGCGCCCCGAGGCCGGCCGGCGAACCTGAAAGGCGATTGGCGAGCCTCCGAGCAGCGTAGGAGCGTTGTTCGCTTGCGCAAGGCGATTGTAACCGGCCACGCCGGTTTGGAGGAACTGATTGAAGACGGCCAGCCGGCCGTCGAGCTTCCGGCGAAGCCCTCTCATGCGCTGGTGCGCCTGCGGGCTGGGCGGCTGGCCGTAGCCGATCCAGCCTTTCCCCATCAGGTCCTCGATCTGGCCGCGGAGATCGGTCAGGTAATGGATGTCGTCTTCGGTAACGCCGCGTTGGATTTTGGTGTTGTAGACGCGCTCTTCAATCGTTTCCAGTTGCCGGCTGAGACTCCTCGCTTGCGTGAGCAATTTCCCGGAGTCCGGCTCCGCCACCAGCTCGGTGGACGCGCGGGCGGCGCCGAGGAAGGTGGCGATCTGGGACTTGAGACCGTCGATGCGGTTGATCATTTCATCGACGGCGCTGAGCATGTCGCGCGCTTGCAGGCCAAAAGCGACCTCTTGGTGAAATGCGCCGGCCACGGCCGGGATGCGGGGATCGGGCAGTACGGTGACGGCTTGGGTTTGCGTTTGGGCGCCGGCGGCGACGCTCACGCGGTAAGTGCCCGGAGCTACCCGGGGGCCGCTCGGGTTCCCGAAGAAGCCGCCATGGCGCCGTCGAGCCTTGCCGCGGATGGGGGTGGCGGGATCGTAGCGCAAGTTCCAGACGAAACGGTTCACGCCCGCTCGTGCCGGGCCGTAACCCGTGGCGACAAGATGGCCGGCGGAGTCGCGGATGGTGATTTTCACGGGCCCCCTGCGGGCGGGCCGCCGATCCGGGCCTGGTCCCGGGCCGCCGATCGCCGTTTTCAGGTAATAGTCGATGCGGGCGCCTTGGCGCGCCGGAGGCGGGAAATAGGTGGCGCTACGCTGCCCTTGCATGCCGAAGTAGAACCGGCTCAGGAGAAACGCGTCGTTGATGGCGAACAGATGAAATGGAGACGAAGCGATCGGTACCGTCATCTCCTCGATCGGCCGGATGTCGTGCAATTGAAAAAGCCCGCGGCCGTGCGTCGCGACGGCCAGATCGTGCTCCGGCTTGGCGAAGCGAAGGTCCCAGACGGGAGCGGTGGGAAACTCGACCGGAAACCTCTGCCAGTGGCCGCCGTCGTCGGTCGAAAAGTAGAGGCCGGTATCGTTGCCGAGAACGAGCAGGCCGCGCCGGTTGGGATCCTCGCGGACCACGTAAACCGGCTCGTCCGGCAAGCCGCCGACGATCTCTTGCCAGGTTTTGCCGAAGTCGCTCGTGCGATAGACGTAGGGCCGGTCGTCGTCGAGCATGTGCGCGTCGAAGCTGACGTAGGCGGTCGCGGGATCGAACGGCGAAACGCCGATTTGATAGACGCGCGCCCACATGGGCGCGCCGGGAATCTCGGCCGTTACGTTCGACCAGTCCCGGCCCCCGTCCCGCGTCACGTGCACCAGTCCGTCGTCGCTGCCCACCCAGATCACCTTCGCATCGCCCGGCGCGATGGCGATCGATGTGATCGTGTCGTAGGTTTCCGCTCCGCTGACGTCGGAATCGACCGGCCCGCCGGAGACGATCTGTTTCGCCTTGTCGTCGCGGGTCAGGTCGGGACTGATGACCGTCCAGTTCCTGCCGCCGTCGGTGGATTCGAACAGCACGTTGGCTCCGAGGTAGACCTGGTTCGCGTCCGATGGGGAGACGGCGATCGGAGCGGTCCAGTTGAACCGGTATTTCAGGCGGGAAGGCGCCTCATCTTCAGCGTCGGCGAGGTAGGGCCGAATCGACCAGCGCACGCGATGGCGAAGATCGAGGCGGAGGATCGAGCCGCTCTGGGAATCGGCATAGATGATGCTCGCATCGCTCGGGGCGGGCACGGTGTATTCGCCGTCGCCGCCGCTCACCCGGTACCAGCCGTCGCGGCCGTTTCCGCACCAGGAGTTGTTGTCCTGTAGCCCGGCGCATAGCGTATAGGGAACCCGCGCGCTGATGCCGACCATATAATCCTGTTCGATCGGCATTCCGTCGAGGAAACGCCAGTGCTTGGCCCCGTCGAGACTCAGCCAGGCGCCGCCGTCGTTGCCCTGAATCACCCGGGAGGGATTTTTCGGATCGATCCAGAGCGCGTGGTGATCGGCATGGACGGCGGGGTCGGCGTCGTGGGCGCTCCGGCCGCCGTTGCCCGATTCCATCAGATGGAGCGAGCAGAAATAGATCCTGTTTTCATCGTTGGGAGCGACGAAAAGGCGGGAAAAATAGAACGGGCGGACGTCGAGCGCGTGATTGTCGCTCACCTGTCTCCAGGAATCGCCCATGTCGCGCGATTCCCAAAGGACTCCGTGCCGCGCCTCGACGAGCGCGTAGATGCGATCGGGATTGGTGGGGGCGATGGCCAGAGCGATGCGGCCCAGCGGCCCTTTCGGCAGTCCGCGGGTCAGTTTCGTCCACTTCCCGCCGCCGTCGGTCGAGCGGTAGATGCCGCTCGCCGCGCCGCCGTCCTCGAGCGCCCACGGATACCGCCGCACCTGCCACATGGCGGCCAGGAGCACTTCCGGATTGTTCGGCGCCATCACCAGGTCGGAAACCCCGGTCGTGTCGTTCACGTAGAGCACTTTCTTCCACGTTTTGCCGCCATCGGTGGTTTTGAAAACACCGCGTTCGATGTTGGGAGCCCAGGCGTGGCCGAGGACGCCGACGAAAACCGTGTCCGAGTCATGCGGATCGATCAGGATGCTCGAAATCTGGCCCGCGTCCTCGAACCCCATCTGTTTCCAAGTCTGGCCGCCGTCAGGCGAAAAATAAAGCCCCGCTCCGTCAATGGTGTCGTTGCGGATGCTCGACTCGCCCGTGCCCACCCAAACCAGATTGGGGCTCGACGGCGCCAGCGCGATGGCTCCAATCGAAGCGCTGGCCTCATGCTCGAAAATCGGATTCCAGCTCTGGCCGCCGTCGGTTGTTTTCCAGACGCCGCCCCCGGCCGCGCCGATGTAGTAGACCTTCGGGTTGCCGGGAATTCCCACGACTGCCGTGACGCGGCCACCGGCAATGGCCGGGCCGAGGTCCCGGAACCGCAGTTGGCGGAAGAGGCCGGATGGTTCCGCGCCCCGTTCCTGCGCCCGTCCCGAGACTGCCAGCGCTAGCGCGCAAGCTGCCACTATCGGCCAGGCGATGCGCCATCGGTTCATCCGAGCGAACGGGGATCGGGAGGACAAGAGGTGCTCTCAGTAGAAATCGCGGCCATCGACTGGTTTCGAGCTGAGCCCAAGTTGCAGGACTTCAATCGCACGGTGACGGTCGAAAATCAGGCCGGGCAGAAAATGCTTGATGCCGACCCGGATCATACCCAGCGCGATTCCCACAACCAGAGCGATACCGAGGATGGCAAATGTGCCGAAGATGGTTCCGACGACGTAATCAGCCATCGTCAGCTCATGCAGCTTGAACCCGGGCTCATTCCAGGTAACGATGGTTTGATACCGGATCTGCCCGAGCAGGCTCTGGGCTGCCGCCTCGCCCGGTGCCCCGGACACCAGGCCGAGCATCGAGCCGATGCGCTTCGCATACAGGACCGGCTTTCCTCCGGCGGCTTTCGTTTCGGGATTCACGGCAAACCGTTTCGCCAAATCCTTCAGGTGACCCGCGGCCAGTTCGGGAGTTGGATAGGAGAGCAGAATAAGCGTTGCCGGTTGCCTATGGATGTTGTAGCGGGCGACTTCGGCCTCGGCGTCATCCTGCTGGAATCCGATCCGCCCGGCCGCGGCCCAATCGCCCGTCCCATCCTCGCCGAGAGCTCGCTGAAACGTCTGGTCGTCGAGCGCGTAACGATCCGAATGAGGTATCAGATGCTCAGTAGGGAGGTATTGCCATAGTGTTGGGTAGGGCGCGGTGCTCGCCTGGAGGCCGAGCAAAGCGGCCAGAGCGCTGAAATCCTGGGCGTTTGCCGCCAGGTTCTGGCCGGAGATGCTCACCAGCAGGTTCCCGACCAGCATCATGGCCTGGCCGGCTCCAATGGCCGAATGGGGCGTGGGGCGAAAGTCGGTTACCGGCGCGGGACGCAGAACGGAAAAGGCGCTGTAAGCGTAGGAGGGATCACCCAATCGGCGCAAGATAACCGTGATCGTTAAGCCGTCGCGGCTGTAAGTCTGCTGTTCGACTGCCTGCTGATGGCAAGCGCGGAAAAGCGCCGCATCGGCGGGCGAGGGTTCGGGCACGGGCGCCGCGCTCGCCGGAGCCGCTTGCCAGCCGCCAAAACGGGCGGGTAACAGGCTCTGGGCCGCTACCGGCCGCGCTGCCAGAACAAGCACCGCGAAGCACAACCACCCGCGCATTGCTTGTATTCTAACTCGCCGCGCCGGGCCGTTCCACACGCGCCCGCCGGAGGCGGCAGGGCCCTCCATCTCCTTCACGTTCGTCGATGTTCCTCAGCGCTGGGTGGCCGGGGAGGACTTGGCCTCGTTGAAGGTCAGGCTATTCAGGCTGGAAAGATAGCGCTTGATGCCATCGAAGAGGCCCAAGGCGATCCGCTGCCGGTAACGGGACTCTTCGAGCAGATGTTCGTCGGTCGGATTGCTGAGGAAAGACACCTCGACGAGGATCGAGGGCATGTGAGCGCCAATCAGCACGACGAACGGAGCCTTTTTCACCCCGCGGTTCTCCGTGTGGGCATGCGCCAGGCGGAGTTCCTGAACCAGTGAATGGTCCACATCGAAGGCGAACTCCCGTGATTCCTCGATTTTGTCGTTGAGCGAAATCTCCTTGAGCAGATCCCGGAGGCGGTGCACGGGTACCTGGGCCAGCGCATTTTCCCGGGCGGCGACGGCAATGGCTTCGGGAGATGTCGTGAAGTTCAAGTAATAAACCTCGACGCCGCGCGCCGCGGGATCGGTGCTGGAGTTGGCGTGAATTGAGATGAACAGGTCGGCCTTCTTTTCGTTGGCAATGGCGGTGCGCTCTTCGAGCGGGACGAAGCGGTCGCTGTCGCGCGTATAGATCACCTGCGTTCCGGGCAGCCGCCGGCGAATCAGCCGGCCCAGCCGCCGCGCGATTTCCAGACAGACTGTTTTTTCCTCGACTCCCTTTGGCCCGATCGAGCCGGTGTCGAAACCGCCGTGCCCAGGGTCGATGACGATGCGGTCGATTTTCAACCCCAGCGCCCGCGTCAGCGAGGTCGCTCCCGAGTGGGTTGGCCGGGCGGGAGTGAGATTGCCCTTGGTCAGCAGCTCCTCATCCATATCCGGGGAGCCGGCGCGGCTCTTCGCCGTTCGATCGGCTGCGGCGGCGGAGGCGGCCGACCCCGCGCCGGAATCGATGGCCGCGCTGCTTCCCCTCGCCAGCCGGCCCACGTCTATCGCCAGACGGTAGGGGTGTTTGAGCAGCGAAGCCGTGTAGCCGTCACCCCGGTGGATGTCGAGGACGACGCGGACAACGTGCGGCTGGTTTTGAGCCATGTCCACCGTATTCACGAAGCCCGTTTGAACGCTCAGCCGCATGCCGTGTGGATGAACCAGATAAGCACGGGAGAGATCGAAATAGACGCGGTCGGGATGATGGATCCGAGCCGAGCGGAACTTCACAGGCCCATTCAAGTAGACCAGGATGCGCGTTGCGTCCGGGATCTGCTCGGTCGCCACGGTTCGAACCAGCGTCAGGCGCCGGCTTTGCTCTCCGCCCTCGACCGGCTTCATGCTCAACCGCGAACCGGTCACCCGGTCGTTTCCATGGCTGGCAATCGCCGTTTGGCTGGCGACGGGATGCCCGGAAGCGTCTCCGGCCGCGTGCCTGGCGTCGGTCATCGTCAGGCGGGCGCTATCGGCCTGGTCGGAGGAGGGATAAAGAGTGACGAGTGACTCGAGCGATTTCCTCGCCAGACGCGGATCTTCGAGCGGGCCGCTCTGGAGCTGGGCGATCGAATAGAGAGCCTCGGGCGCCTCGCGCGCATGGGGATACACGCGGAGAAGATATTGATAGGTGTCTAAGGACTTCCGGAAATAGTGGGTGTCGAACAGGTGCCCCATCTCATCGTATAGCCGCCCGATCGCGGCGAGCGACGGCGCGGCCAGCAGAGGCGTTGCCGAGAGCTGCGCGACCTTCCGGTAAGCTCCGATCACTTTCAGGTAGCCGGCTTCGGTTCGCGTCCCGCCGGGCTGAACTTCGAGGGCCGCTTCGAGCTGCTGGGCGTGCTGATACCGGTCCTGGACCGTTTGCTGCCGGCCAGCTTGGCGCCCGCCCGGCGATCCGAAGGCCGTTGCCGCGGCCAGCGCGGCGATCAGCGCAGGCACGTAGAATCGCGAAGCTCGCCCCGTTTTCATTGGTTTTTGAACACCTGCCGCCCTTGCCTGTCCACCGTCTCGTATATCGAGTCCGAGCCCGTCGCGACCGATTGGCGGATTGGGCCGGTCTGGAAATAGAAGTTCAATACCTGACGGATGTACCGGGCGATGACGGGCGAATCGGGCACACCGCCAGCGCGTTCGACTGCCCCCTGGCCGGCGTTATAGGCTGCCAGCGCTTCCCTTACATCCCCGCCGAACCGCTCGACCAGATGCTCCAGATAAGTCGTTCCGGCGCGAACGTTTTCGGTGGGATCGAGCGCGTTTCGGGCGCCCAACCGCCTCGCCGTCGCCGGTGTCAGTTGCATGAGGCCCTCGGCCCCTTTGGGCGAAATCGCCATGGGGTTCCAGTCCGATTCCACCCGAATTACCGCCTCGACCAGGCGAGGGTCTAAATGGTGCCGCTTGGCCATCCGGCGCACGAGCGGTTCGAAGCGGCTAACCTTTACAGGATGAACGCGTGAGGGTTGATGGCCACGGGCATCCGCCACTGGCCCGTTCGGGGCATCGTCGTTGGTATAGACGATAATCCCCCGGCTGCTCGGACGAGCTGTGATATGCGCGCCGGCCGGAACAGCGAACGCCAACAGGGCGCTCGCCACCGCAATCTGTACCCAGGTAGAGCTTCTTCCCATTCGCGTCGGCAGGGAAGGCAGACCGGCTCACTTCCAGGTAGGGGAGGCCCATTGGGCAGGGAAGTGTAGCCGAATCCCGCGGCAAGTTTCTGGCGGAAGAAATTATAGCATCTGCCCGACCAGCCGGTGCACCTGCTGGAGGGCGTTTTCGAGCGCGGATGTGTCTTTCCCGCCAGCTTCGGCCAGATCGGGTTTCCCGCCTCCGCTGCCGTCCACTTGCCGGGCAATCTCCTGTATCAGCTTGCCGGCATGAACTTTAAGGGTTAGGTCCTTGGTGACGGCGGCGACCAGGGCCACCTTGCCCTCGGCGGCCGTTCCCAGGACTACGACGCAGCTTCCGAGCTTCTTCCGGAGTGAATCGGCCATCTCCCGCATCGTCGCCCGATCCACATCGGGCACGCGCGCCGCTAGCACCCGTGCGCTGCCGATCGTCCGCGCCTGTTCGACCAGATCATCCAGCTTCGAACGAGCGCTCTTCTTCTTGAGCGTCTCGAGTTGCCCTTCGAGCTGCTTCACGCTGTGTTCCAGCCTCTCGATGGCTCCGACCAGGTCGTTCTGGCTCACACCCAGCCGGCCCGAGGCCGCCTCGAGCGTGGTCTTCGTGCGGCGATAGTCCGCCACGGCGGCTTCTGCCGTAATCGCCTCGATCCGCCGGATTCCGGCGGCCACGGACTGCTCGAACAGGATTTTGAAGATGCCGATGTCGCCGGTCCGGTGGACGTGCGTGCCGCCGCACAGCTCCTTGCTGAAGAACCCGCCTGCGGCGGCCGAGTCGGGAATGGTGACAACCCGCACGTTCTGCTCGGGGTATTTCTCGCCGAAGAACGCCAGCGCGCCCGAAGCGACCGCCTCCTCGAGAGAGGTCACTTCGGTATTGAGCTTCACGTTCCTCAGGATTTCCCGGTTCACCTGCCTCTCGATCTCCTCGATCTCTTCGGCGTCGAGCGGGGCGAAATGAGAGAAATCGAACCGCAGGCGGTCGGGAGCGACCAGCGATCCCGCCTGCTTGACGTGCATTCCCAGCACGTCGCGCAGAGCGGCGTGCATGAGGTGCGTGGCGGTGTGGTTGCGGCGAGCGCGGTCCCGGCGGGCGCCATCGGCTGCGGTCGTCACGCACTCGCCAACGCTGAGCGCCTCGAGCGCGAGCACCCGATGGGCGACGAGGCCGGTGACCGGATAATACGCGCCACGCACTTCCGCCAGCTTCCGTTCGTGCGAGTCGTCGTAAAACCCGCCGATGTCGGCCACCTGCCCGCCCGCCTCGGCATAAATCGACGTCCGGTCCAGCACCACTTCATATTCCGAGCCCGGCTCGGCGCGCTCCACTAAGTTTTGCCCGCTGGTGATGGCCAGGATCTTGCAGCCTCGCGCCTCGTTGCCGTAGTAAAAATCGGGCTCCGTGCGGAACGCCTCGGCCAGCTTTGCGTAGACGGGATGCACCGCCTCTTTCCCAATACCCTTCCATGACGCCTTGGCCCGGTCCCGTTGTTTTCCGAGTTCCGTCTCGAATTCCCGTTCGGCATCGGCGGCCACGCCCCAGCCGCGCTGATCGGCCAGGTCAAGCACGAAATCGGGCCGCAACCCCAGCGTGTCGTAGGCGAAGAAGAGGTCGGCGCCCCCGATCACCGACCGGCCGCCGGCTTCGGTAGAGTCCTGGAGCCGTTTTTCCAGCGTCCGCAGCGCCGGCACGACCAGCCGCGCGTATTTTTCCTCTTCTTCGCGCACGACCGTCGCGATTTTGGCGATCGAATGCGGCAGCTCGGGATACGGCTGCTTCATGAGTTCGGCCACGTCCCCGGCCAGGCGATAGAGGAACGGCTCGTCCAGGCCCAGGCGGCGGCCGTGATCGATGGCGCGGCGGATGATCTTTCGCAGCACGTAACCGCGCCCTTCGTTCGACGGCAAAACTCCGTCGGAAACCAAAAAAGTCGCCGCCCGGCCGTGGTCGGCGAGGATGCGCAGCGAAACGTCATTTTCCGGATCGTTCCCGTACGGTTTGCCGCAGAGTTCGCTGGCCGCGTCGATGAGCGGACGCAGCAGATCGGTGTCGAAATTGCTGAGTTTACCCTGCAAGACCGCCGCGACCCGTTCGAGTCCGGCTCCCGTATCGACCGAGGGGCGGGGCAGCGGCGTCATTTGGCCGCCGGCGTTCCGATTGAACTGCATAAAAACCAGATTCCAGATTTCGACGTAACGGCCGCAATCGCACGGGAAGCGGCAATCGGCATGTCCCTGTTCGCTCGCCCCGGGCCCCATGTCGTAGAACAGCTCGGAGGATGGCCCGCAGGGACCGGTGTCTCCCATCGCCCAGAAATTGTCCTCGTCGAACCGGGCGATCCGGTCGGGTTCGGCTTGCGCGATCTCCCGCCAGAGCGTGAATGCTTCGTCGTCGTCCAGGTGCACGGTGAAATAGAGCCGGTCGGCGGGCAATTGCCACACGCCCCTTACCAGCTCCCAGGCCAGCGTGATGGCTTCGCGCTTGAAGTAGTCGCCAAAACTGAAATTCCCCAGCATCTCGAAAAATGTGTGATGGCGCCTGGTGCGGCCAACGACTTCCAGATCGTTGTGCTTGCCGCCGGCGCGCACGCACTTCTGGCAGGAGGTTGCCCGCTTGTATTCGCGCTGCTGGAGCCCGAGAAAAACGTCCTTGAACTGATTCATCCCCGCGTTCGAGAAGAGCAGCGTCGGGTCGCCCGCCGGGACGAGCGACGAGCTCGGGACAATGCGGTGCCCGTTGCGGGCGAAAAAGTCTAGAAACGATTGCCGAATTTCGTTGCCGGTCAAGCCTTCTCCTTGTCGTCAGGCGAGCGGTCGCTAATCATGGCGCGGGGTCAATCGTTTCCGATTATGGCGCTTCGGATTATCGCAAACTGGCGAGCACGCGCGCAACGCGCGTCGGCGCTACGAGTGCGCCGACGCGACCCTATATTGAGCCAGGCCCGAAAGAAGGGGGGCTGCTCCTGGTTGACTTCTCCCCGGAAATGGACTCATCGTTGCCGACACGGGGCAGCTGGACATAGAGTCATAGAGTATTGACCATCGTGAGGTCCGCATGATGCGCAGTTTCAAGCCGCAGCCGAGTCCGAGCGGGAAAAACGTCTTTCTCGATCCCGCGCACGACCTGTTCCGCGAAGAGGGCCATCCGCTGGACCCCATTTTCAGGCCCAAGACAGTGGCCGTCGTGGGTGCGAGCGAGCGGCAGGGCAGCGTTGGCCGAGCCGTGCTCTGGAACCTGCTCAGTTCGCCTTTCGGAGGAATGGTTTACCCGGTCAATCCCAATCGGGCCAGCGTGCTGGGAATCCGGGCCTACCGCGATTTGGGCGAAGTGCCGGAAAAGCCAGACCTGATTGTTGTCGCCACTCCAGCGGCCACCGTGCCCGGCATCATTCGCCAAGCGGTCGACCTGGGCGTGTCTTCCGCCATCGTCATTTCCGCCGGTTTCAAGGAGCACGGGGAACCCGGCCGCGAGCTCGAGCGCCAAATCGCGGAAATCATTCGCGGCAAGATGCGTCTGATCGGCCCGAACTGCCTGGGGGTGATGAATCCGAACGGAGGCTTGAATGCCACCTTTGCCAGCGCCATGGCGCGTCCGGGCAAGGTGGCGTTTATCAGCCAGAGCGGTGCGCTCTGCACGGCTGTGCTGGATTGGAGCTTGCGCGAGCTGGTCGGCTTCAGCAGTTTCGTTTCCATCGGCTCGATGCTCGATGTGGACTGGGGCGACTTGATCGATTATTTCGGCCGCGATCCCCGCACCGACAGTATCGTCATCTATATGGAATCGGTGGGGGACGCGCGATCTTTCCTCTCAGCCGCGCGCGAGGTCGCGCTTTCCAAGCCGGTAATTGTGATCAAGGCGGGACGTAGCGCCGCTGCGGCGAAGGCCGCCGCCTCCCACACCGGCTCCCTCACGGGCAGCGACGAGGTGCTCGACGCCGCCTTCCGCCGCGTCGGCGTCCTTCGCGTCGATTCCATCGCCGATATCTTCTATATGACGGAGGTGTTGGCCAAGCAGCCGCTTCCCGCCGGACCGCGCCTGGCCATTGTCACCAACGCCGGCGGGCCGGGCGTTCTGGCCACCGACGCGCTCGCCTTTCGAGGCGGCGAACTGGCGCAACTCTCCCCCGAAACCATGGCCGTATACGACAGCTTCTTGCCGCCGGAATGGAGCCACAACAATCCTATCGATATCCTCGGCGACGCCGATGCCGAGCGCTATGCCAAGGCGGTCGAAATCGCCGCCAAGGATTCGGGCATCGATGGGCTGCTCGTCATCTTGACGCCGCAGAGCATGACTAACCCTACGCAGACCGCCGAGCAGCTTCGGCCTTACGCTTCTTCCACCGGCAAGCCGGTTCTCGCCAGTTGGATGGGAGGCGCTGATGTGGCGGGGGGTGAGGAAATCCTCAATCGCGCTGGCATTCCCACCTTTCCTTTCCCCGATACCGCCGTCAAGGCCTTCAACTACATGTGGCACTATGCCTACAATCTTCGCGGTCTCTATGAAACTCCTCTGCTGCGGCGTGGGGAAGGGGTCGATCGCGAGCGGGCCGAGAGGATCCTGCGGCGAGTTCGCGACGCCGGGCGCTCCCTGCTGACCGAATATGAGTCCAAGCAGCTTCTCTCCGCCTACGGCATCGCTTCGGTCCGCACCGAAATCGCCGGGAATGCGAGTGAGGCTGCCCGCATTGCCGGCGAAATCGGCTATCCGGTTGCCGTGAAGCTCCATTCGGAAACCATTACCCACAAATCCGACGTCGGCGGCGTCCAACTCAATCTGAAAAGCGCCGAAGAAGTGAACCGGGCCTTTGACGAGATTCGCCGTCTGGTCGAGGAAAAGAAGGGCCATGGCCATTTCCTTGGCGTCACCGTGCAGCCCATGGCCAAGCTCGACGGCTACGAGTTGATTGTCGGCAGCTCGATAGACGCCCAGTTCGGCCCCGTACTCTTGTTCGGCGCCGGCGGCCAGCTTGTCGAGGTCTCTCGAGACAACGCGCTCGCGCTTCCCCCGCTCAATTCCACCCTCGCGCGCCGCATGATCGAGCAGACTCGAATCTACATTGCTCTCCAGGGCGTTCGTGGCCGTCCTCCCGTCGACTTGGCCGCCTTAGATGAGCTACTGGTTCAGTTCAGCGAACTGGTTGTCGAACAGCCCCGAATCAAGGAGATTGATATCAACCCCCTGCTTGCCTCGCCCGGCCGGTTGGTGGCGCTCGATGCCCGCGTTGCCCTTCAGGACGCTGAAATCCCCGATGATCGCTTGCCTCGCCCGGCCATCCGCCCCTATCCCTCCTCTTATGTGAGCCAATGGACATTGAAGGACGCTACCCCGGTCACCATTCGTCCTATCCGCCCGGAGGACGAGCCGCTGATTGTCAAGTTCCACGAGAGGCTTTCCGAGCGCAGCGTCTATCTCCGCTATTTCCAGCCGCTGAAGCTGAGCACCCGCACCGCCCACGAGCGACTTACGCGTATCTGCTTCGTCGATTACGACCGCGAAATCGCTCTGGTTGCCGAGTTTCAGGACCCTGCGAGCGCGGAAAGCCGGATACTCGGCGTCGCTCGCCTGACCAAGATCCACGGCACGGATTCGGCCGAGATCGCCGTACTGATTCTCGATGACTTCCAGCACCGCGGCCTGGGCACTGAACTGCTTCGCAGAAGTCTGGAAATCGCCCGTGCCGAGAAATTAAAGAAAGTCATTGCCAACATCCTCCCTGAAAACATCGAGATGCGCGCCCTTTGCCGTCGCCTAGGCTTCTCGCTCCAGGACGCCATTGAGGAGGGCATCGTCCGCGGCGTGGTGGATCTCTAGCGCCGCGGGGGAGGATGCGCGGGTGGCCCACGTTTGGCACCAGCCAAACGCGGCACCTTTCGTCTCGGGTGCCCACGTGTCCCACCCTTGCTCAACAAGTGATGGGGCACCAGCCCACCCGCCCGTGCATAGCAGGATTGAAAAGATAGCTTGCAATGTGCAAGTCACATCGCTAGCCTGTTTCTGCGTGGCATGGAAACCGAAATCGAAGCACCGTTCCGGCTGCCCGGTGAGCATATCGCTCGAAATGTTCGGCGACCGCTGGTCGCTGCTCATCATCCGCGATCTGATGGTTCGCGGTTACCGGACGTTCAAGCAGTTCGAAAATTCGGGCGAGGGGATTGCGACGAA
>Ga0307374_10004973_pt1 | contig 21812 bp, 18 predicted proteins | sample OX3MG_FD_202532 | JGI IMG/M metagenome (GOLD analysis project Ga0307374, IMG submission 202532) | Soil microbial communities from Risofladan, Vaasa, Finland - OX-3 | ecosystem: Environmental > Terrestrial > Soil > Coastal area > Acid sulfate soil | place: Finland: Risofladan, Vaasa | collected...
GAAGTGGTTACGGAGACGCCTCAGCCGGCCGAAGTGTTTAACAGCGTCGCGGTTAGTTCGAGCGAGATGGACAGCGCCGTCGCGGTCCAAGCTCAGGTAGCGCCGGGCGCCCACCTGGTGGCGTTGACGGAGCCGCAGAGCCTGGCTGCCGAGAAATTCCGCGTCCTGGTGACACGCCTGAATAACATGCGGAACCAACGAGAATTGAAATCGATGCAAGTGACAAGCGGCGTGGTGGACGAAGGCAAGACGCTGGTTGCCGCGAATCTTGCAGTGACGCTGGCGCGGCATGCGCAGAGCCGCGTGTTGCTGGTGGAGGGCGATCTTCACAATCCAGCGCTGGCTTCGCTTTTAGGGGTCAATCACTTGAAAGGCCTGAATCACTGGTGGAAGGACTCGAATGCGTTAATCAGCAATTATGTTTATCGGATCAATGATATGCCGCTTTGGTTCCTGCCCGCGGGCTCGCGTTTCGATCAACCGGCAGACGTGCTGCAATCGGGAAGATTCGGCGAGGCGTTTGCGCAGCTTACAGGTTCGTTTGACTGGATCGTGGTGGATTCGACACCGCTGCTTCCCATGGCCGATCCCAATATCTGGAACCGGCTGGTAGATGGAACTTTGCTGGTAGTGCGCGAAGGAGTGGCGCCGATCAAGGCGCTCAAGAAAGGGCTGGCGAGTTTAGATAACCCGAAATTGATCGGAGTGGTGCTCAACGGAGCGTCGGAATTCGATCGCGTCAACTATTACGATCAGTATTACGCAGCAACGCCCCGACAGACGAACGGGAGTAGTACCGCGAAGGGCACGGGCTCGAAGGCCAGCGAGTGATCCGGCTCCTCAACGCCTATTTTCCGGTACGAACGCTGTTGCTAGGTGTGTCGGAAGCGTTGCTGGTGATGGTCGCTTTCATCGCGGCCATGATCGCGCGGGTGGGTGGGGATGATACCAGGTTGATGCTCAATTACGAGCAGGGACTGCTCAAGGTCTTTGTTGTTGCCGCAATTTTTATCATCTGCATGTATTACTTCGATTTGTACGACTCATTCGTTTGCAGCAATCAGCGCGAAGTGCTCACACGTCTCGTGCAGGTTTTCGGTACGGTTTGCATTATGATAGCCGTCCTTTATTACGTGTTTCCGCCTCTCCGGCTCGGACGAGGAATTTTCCTGATCGGTTTCGTGTTTGTGGCGGTACTCCTAATTGCGTGGAGACGGTTGTTTCTGGCGGTCAACGCTATGCCCAAGTTCGCGGAAAGAGCGCTGATTCTGGGCGACGGGATCCTTGCCACGTCTTTGATCAAAGAGCTAGAGTCCCGACCGGAGCTCGGCATCCGGGTGGCAGGACAGCTGAAGGGCATTGAGAATGGCAACGGACATCTGACAGGCGCGCCGAATGAGGCGCAAATCGAAAGAGCATTGCAGTCCTTCAAGCCTTTCAAACCGACCCGCATTATCGTGGCACTCACCGAACGCCGCGGGCAAATGCCAGTTGCTGCGCTGTTGCAGATGAAAGGTCATGGCGTGAAGATCAACGATGGCGCGGAGGTCTACGAGGCGGTAACCGGCAAGGTCCCCGTCGAATCTTTGCGGCTGAGTTGGCTTTTGTTTTCCTCTGGTTTCCGGCTTTCCCGGTTGCTTCTGCTATTTCAGCGCTTCACCTCTCTAATCGTTTCAGCTATCGGATTGTTGCTGTGCCTACCTTTGTTTCCCTTTATTGTGCTGGGGATCCGTCTGACCTCTCCGGGCCCCGTCCTCTTCCGGCAGAAGCGTGTCGGCCTAGTGGGGAAGACTTTCGACTGCTACAAATTCCGCACCATGCGCGTGGGGGCGGAATCAGAAACTGGTCCCACGTGGGCCAACCAGGACGACCCGCGGATCACGCCGATAGGGCGCTTTCTCAGACGTTCGAGGCTGGACGAGATTCCTCAATTGTGGAACGTTCTGAAGGGAGACATGAACCTAGTGGGGCCCAGGCCAGAACGTCCTGAATTTATGGACTGGCTTAACTCGGAGATCTTACATTATGACCTACGGCATACGGTCCGACCGGGCCTAACCGGTTGGGCGCAGATTCGTTACCGATACGGCAGTTCAATCGAAGACACGAGGGAAAAGCTCTGTTACGACCTATTCTACGTAAAAAACATGTCTCCGGGATTGGATTTACTGGTGTTGTTCCATACCATGAAAATCGTGCTACTCGGACGAGGAGCGCGATGAAAATGGTTTTTTGGCTTTCCGTGGGCTTCATCGTCTGCACATACGTCGGCTACCCGGTCTGGCTTTACTTCCGGGCGCGCTTTCGGGCCAAACCCGTGCACCCAGCGCCAATTACTCCGGAGGTCTCGATTATCATGGCAGTTTACAATGGCGCGAAATACCTACCAGAGAAGTTGCGGATCTTGTCCGAGCTGAACTACCCGAAGGACCGAATAGAAACCGTAGTTGTTTCGGATGGCTCGACGGATGAAACCGAGAGCATTCTTTCTGCTCACGCTCGTGAGCGATTTCGGGCGATTGTTTCTACCGAGCACAGAGGCAAGGCGGCAGCTTTGGATCAAGGGATGCGCGCGGCGACGGGAACAATATTTTTCTTTACAGACGTCAGGCAGGTCATTGAGCCTGAAGCGCTGCGCCACATCGTTTCCAATTTTGCGGACCCAGCCGTGGGTTGTGTGAGCGGCGAGTTATTATTCGGCAGAGGCGCCGCGAACCCTTCCAGCGAAGGTATGGGGCTGTATTGGAAGATGGAAAAAAAAATCCGCTACTGGGAGGCCCTAAGCAATTCGAGCGTAGGTGTGACGGGCGCTATCTATGCAACACGAAGGAGCTTGACGCCGCAGATTCCCGAAGGAACGATTCTTGACGACATTTACATTCCGTTGCAGATTGCCCGCCAGGGAGCACGCGTAATTTTCGAGCCTCGCGCGGTCGCCTGGGACGACATGCCAGAGCAGGTCGAAAGGGAGTTCCGGCGAAAAGTCAGGACTTTGGTCGGCAACTATCAGATTGTGCGTATAGCACCATGGGTTTTGAGTCGCGCGAACCCGCTAAGATTTGAGTTTGTGTGCCACAAGCTTTTCCGGCTTCTCGTTCCTTTCGCGCTGATCGCGGCCTTTATCACGTCCATGTTTTTGAAAACGGCGCTCTACGACGTTGCTTTTGATGCGCAGCTCCTTGTTTGCCTGCTCGCGGCACTGGGCAGTCTGCGCCCACGCCTTGGAATAATCACGCGCCTCGCAAGTGTCTCACTGGCGTTTTTGATTCTCAATGCGGCGGCCGCTGTGGCACTCTTCTATTTCGTGTCAGGCAAGAAGCAGGTATGGGCATAGCGACTACACAACAGGAAGTGATCCAAAAGAAGGCGCGGGCTCCCTTCAAATTAGCCTATAAGCTCGTCCTGCTTTTCCTGGTGGTTTACTTCGCGCGTCCTGAAGATTGGATTCCAGGCCTTCATTATCTTCACCTAGCCAAGGTAGTGGGCATCCTGGCGATTCTGGCCTTTTTGGCCGAACTGGGCAGCGCGCGGCGACGATGGCCTCGCGAATGTGTGCTCCTCTTCTTGCTCTTGGGGCAAATGTTTCTCACCGCGCCTTTCTCGCCTGTATGGTCGGGCGGGGCCTTTGGGGTCACGCGGAATTTTGCCTATGTCGTACCGATGATATTGGTAATCTGTCTGGCGGTGAATACTCTGCCGCGACTACAGCGCATTCTCTTCTGGCAAGTCGTCTCGGTCGCGGTGATCGCAGGGGTGGCAGTAGTGAAATTCCGGAACGCCGGAGGCCGCCTGGAAGGTGTCCTGAATGGAAACTACTCTAATCCGAATGACCTCGCTCTAGCGATTGTTATAGCTCTTCCCATTTGCTTGGCCTTTCTGCTGAGCTCGCGGAATAATCTGGTCAAGATGGCATGGCTGGGGTGCATGGGCGTGATGACATACGCGGTGGTGCTTACCGCTTCTCGCGCGGGAATTCTCGCCTTTGCCGTGGCGATGGGCGTCGCTCTGTGGCATTTCTCGATTAAAGGTCGCCACCGCTACCTGCTGGTGGTGTTGGGAGGTCTGGCGGTCTGTGCGCTTCTGACTAGTGGCGGCACGCTCAAGAAGCGTTATGAGGCCATCTTCAATCCGCAAGAGAGCGGAAGCGCTTGGGGATCAGCCGAACAAAGGAACATGCTGCTGAAAAGGAGCATCGTGATAACCTTTGAACACCCGCTTTTTGGAGTGGGCCCTGGCAACTTCGAGGTCGTTTCTGGCGTTTGGCACGTCACGCACAATACCTACACGCAAATCAGCTCCGAGACGGGATTGCCTGGTTTCATCCTTTACATGATGATCCTCTGGTGTGCATGGAGTAATCTGCGCCAGGCGAGGCGCATCACCCGCGCTCGAAGCGAGCTGGGTCTGTTAACCGCCTCTATCCAAGCCAGTCTGGCCGCGTTTCTGGTGGGGTCTTTTTTCGCCAGCGAGGGATATCAGTATTTCACCTATTTCTTAATCGCATATACCACGGCTGTGTATCAAATAGCTAAAAGAGCGAAGCAGTCGCAAGATGCTACCCCGGAACCGCGCCCATTGGCTTCTGCCGAGCGGTCATCCGAAGAACAAGGAGAAGCTGCCTGGTCTAGCGTCTGAAATATCCGGAATCACAGGAGGGCCTTTTCTTGAAAGTGCGGCGGCGCACCCGAAGGTTGTCAAATCGTCTATTAGAAACCAATCGAGACCGAAAGCCGACGATGGCGCGCGTAAGAGTTGGTCAGCACCTGGGAGTGAGAGAAAGGATTGCCTAGCGATGGGGCGTTTTCAAAAGGTTCGCAACTGCGCGCGGTGGTTGCCTTCCTATGTGGTTCAGCGGTCTACCCGAAGGACGAGATACGAAGGTCCCGTGCATCTGATCTTCTGTCTCGCGGACCACTTTGAACCCTCGATTCTTCCAGGCATGGGCAAGGGGTGGGCCGCGCGGGATATTCAGGAAGCGCGTTTGGAACATTGGTGCCGCGAGATTCCCAAAGCAGTTGAAGAGTGGCGCGATGCCGAAGGCTTTCCGTTTCGTCACACTTATTTTTATCCGGCTGAGCAATACGATGCGGAATTGGTTGAAAGACTTGCCCAACATTGCCATGACGGCTGGGGTGAGATTGAAGTGCATTTGCACCACGGAGGACCGGAGCCGGATACGCCTGAGAATACCCGAAACACACTCCTGCAGTTTCGTGACGCTTTGGTTTCGCACGGATGTCTTTCACAATTCAAAGGCAACGGTGAACCACGCTACGCGTTTGTGCATGGCAATTTCGCATTGGCAAATTCCGCCGGAAACCGCTATTGCGGAGTGGATTCGGAAATTCAGATCCTTTCAGAAACAGGATGTTTTGGCGATTTCACGCTTCCTTCTGCGCCGAATATCAGCCAAACCGCCAAGATTAATTCGCTCTACGAATGCGCTCTGCCACTGGATCATCGAGCGCCTCATCGCAAAGGAAAAGACCTGCGGGTGGCATGCGAACCACAAGTATTTCCGCTTATCGTCCAAGGGCCGCTCATGTGGGATTTTTCGAGGCGCAAAGGCGGCATGCCGTTTCCGGCGATTGAGAATGGGGAGTTAACTGCGCTTCATCCGCCTGCGATGGAACGGCTTCGTTTGTGGCGGAAGGCCGCGATTTCCGTCAAAGGAAGGCCGGACTGGCTTTTCATCAAATTACATTGCCACGGAATGGACCCCCGGGATGCCCGGGCGATGCATGGCGAACCCCTGAAGTCTTTCTTGGGCCAGCTCATCGAAGAAACCAGAGGCGGCAAATATCAAGTTCACTTCACCACCGCGCGAGAGATGGTGAACATCATCTTGGCGGCTTGTGACGGGAAAACGGGTAATCCAGGGTACTTCCGGGATTACCGGTTCACGCGAATTCGCGAATCGGCGGAGCACGACAAGAGCAGTCGAATATCAAGAGTGACAAGTAAGCTGGGAGATTAGTCGACCTCATGTGTGGCATTGTCGGAGTATTGAGCTTTGATGCTGGGCTCCCGCCGGACTGGATAACTGCGCACCGGATGTGCGAGACGATTGTTCATCGTGGTCCAGACGACGAAGGTATATATATTCAAGACGGTGTCGCACTCGGAATGCGGCGATTGAGCATCATCGACCTGGCGGGCGGCCATCAACCGATCCACAACGAAGACAAGACTATCTGGGTCGTCTACAACGGGGAAATTTACAACTTCCTGGAGTTGCGGGCGGATCTGGAAAAACAAGGCCATCGTTTCTACACCAATACGGATACCGAAGTGATCGCTCATCTCTATGAGGAACTCGGTTCCGATTGTGTTCGCAAGTTCCGCGGCATGTTTGCCTTTGCTGTCTATGACGTGCGCAAGCGCCGCCTCCTTTTGGCACGCGACCGGCTTGGAATCAAGCCGCTTCACTACGCGATGCACGAGGGGCGATTGCTTTTTGGTTCTGAAATTAAGGCGATTCTGGCCGCTGCGCCGGATCTTGCTGCGATTCGCCCAGAAGCAGTATTGGATTACTTGAGCTGCGGCTACATTCCTGATCCTCTCTCGGCGTTCCGCAAAATTCAAAAATTATCGCCGGGACATTTACTCGTATTCGAAAATGGGCAGTGCCACGTCCGTTCGTATTGGGATGTCCCAGCATTCGGAACACACGAGCCAAAATCCGAAGAGGAGTGTCTGGACGAGCTAACCCACCGCCTCACCGAGGCGGTTCGGATCCGGCTGATCTCGGACGTGCCGCTGGGCGCACTCTTGAGCGGCGGAACAGACTCCTCGATCATCGTGGCTCTAATGGCACGAGTGAGTTCCGGCCCCGTGAAAACCTTTTCGATTGGCTTTAAGCACGACGATTTCGACGAAGCCAAGTATGCGCGGCTGGTGGCTAGAAAATTTGAGACCGAGCATCACGAGCTGATTTTCGAACCCAATCTGGAGGAAGAATTAAATTACCTCACCCACAAGATGGAAGAACCGTTCGGCGATTCTTCAATGTTGCCAACGTATTGTGTTTCCCGGCTGGCTCGTCAGTATGTGACTGTTGCTCTTTCGGGAGACGGCGGTGATGAGCTATTCGCCGGGTACGATCGCTATCGGATCCATGAGACCTTTGGGTTATCCGAGAGAATTCCCCAGTGGTTAGCCAAACCGTTCCGTAAGCATGTCTTTTCGCGGCTTCCTCACGGTACTTATGGACGACAATCCCTCTATAATTTCTCGTTGCCGGGTTTCGAGCGTTACCTGGACGCCATCTCCGCTCGCCCGATGTTGGATAGCAGGAGACATCTCCTGTCTGCGGATTTTCGGTGTTCGATTGACCCGCAATGGGATCCGCTGAACGTCTTCCGTGTGCATTTGAGCAAGGCCGTCGCTCATGATCCACTGAGTCGGCTTCTATATCTTGATATGAAGACCTATTTGCCGGGCGACATTCTGACTAAAGTGGACCGCATGAGCATGCTCACGTCTTTGGAAGTCCGAGTGCCGATTTTGGACCACGTCTTCTTGGAATGGGTCACGAGTCTCTCAGCCAGGTGGAAATGGCGTGGGAAGACACAGAAGTACATTTTCAAGAAGCTAGCGGAGAGACTGGGCGTGCCACGGGAAGTGATTTATCGCCCTAAGCAAGGCTTTGCGCTGCCGTTGGTTCACTGGATTCGAAAGGATCTGAGGGAGGACTTCGTGCGAATCTTGCTTGAGCCGCGCACGTTGCAGCGAGGATACTTTGATCCCCAGGCCATTCGGCTCTTGCTTGATGAACACTTCCGGGGAAGAAGGAATCACTCGGGCCGCCTCTGGCGTTTGCTCATCTTTGAATTGTGGCACAGGAATTACTTGGAAGCGTTTACCACCGCGAATTTCGACGTACCGAAAGTGCTCGCGCGTTCGGAAGCGAGCGTTTCCGACCGCACATGACGACTGCAGGCATGACGTCAGCTCCTTCGGGGAATTCTTGGTTGCCGACTGACACGACGCGCAACATAGCCGGCGAGAGTGAGGTACGGCGGCTACAAAGCAAGAGGGATCGTCCCAATTTGTTTCTGATGACGAATACCCTCGAAATTGGCGGGAGTGAACGGCAGTTCGCGGCACTGGCCGGAGCCATTCATCCGGAACGGTTTCAAATTCATCTTGGATGTCTGCGCCGGTATGGTCCTCTGGTTAAAAAAATCGGCAATATAACTGAGTTTCCTCTCCATGGAAGCTTTTTTACGTGGCAAGCCTGGCGCTCGCGGCTGGATCTGGGGCGTTTTCTTCGAGCCAAACATATCGCTGTCGCACATGCTTTTGATTTTTACACGAACCTGATGTTGCTACCTGTTGCGCGCCTCGCGGGTATTCCAGTGGTCATAGGAAGTCATCGGCAGCTCGGCGACTTACTAAGCCCTGCCCAGTTTCGCGCACAAGCCGCAGCATTTCGATTCTGCGATCGGATCGTGTGCAACTCACGAGCGGCAGCCCTTCGCCTTACGCAGCACGGAGTGCCAACTCATAAGCTGGTCGTCATTCCCAATGGGCTGGCACCCGAGGCCTTCGCAACAGCGACGCCGATTCTCCAGCGCAGTCCAGGAATAGTGCGTATCGGGATGATTGCTCGGATGAACGTCCGCTATAAGAACCAAGCTGGCTTCCTCCGCGCCGCGGCCCGTGTGTGCGAGACTTTCAAACAGGCCGAATTTGTTCTGGCGGGAGATGGCGTATTCCGGCCAGAATTTGAACGGATGGCACGCGGACTGGGTTTAGCATCCCGGGTCCGGTTCCTGGGAGAGTGCGACGACATCCCGGCGGTTCTCGCTGCGCTGGATATTACCGTAGTGCCATCGGTTTCCGAGAGCTTTCCGAATGTGATTCTGGAGTCCATGGCAGCGGGCGTGCCGGTGGTTGCTACGCGCGTGGGGGGAATTCCTGATGCCGTGGAAGACGAAAAAACCGGCCTCTTAGTGCCGCCGGAGGATGACGAGCGAATGGCGGAAGCCATTAGTCGTTTGATTCGGCAAGCTTCTCTGCGCGAAGAAATTGGGCGTCGCGCGCGAGATTATGCTGCTGGCCATTTCCAATGGGATTCCGTGTCTGAGCAGTACGAGGGGCTGTACGTCAAATTGCTGGCCAATAAGGATCGCAGATGGAGAGCGCAATTTCTGCCGGCGGAGAACGGTCAGAACAAAAAGCTCCGAATTGCAGTTGTGGGCCCTTCGCTTCGGCAGTTAGGCGGCCAGTCAGTTCAGGTAGATCTCTTGTTGCGTCAATGGTGCGCCGATGTGGAGGTCGATGCTTCGTTCGTCCCAATCGATCCGGATTGGCCGAATGGTTGGGGTTGGCTGGGACGTATCCCCTACATCCGCACAATGGCGCGTGAGCTTCTTTATGGCCGCATTCTGTGGCGGAAGTTGCGTCGCGCAGACATCGCGCATGTCTTTGTAGCATCATACGCCTCATTCTTGGTTGTCTTGCTGCCCCCCTGGCTCTTTGGTAGAGCGCGGGGAACGAAGCTCCTGGTGCACTGCCATAGTGGAGAGGCGCAGGACCATCTCGGCGGGTCGCGAATGGCGCGATATCTTCTTCGGAAGGCAGAGACGGTTGCCGTGCCATCCGGTTACCTCGTCGATGCGCTCCGCCAGTTTGGCGTCGAGGCAAAGGTGGTGCCGAACATAGTCAATCTTGACCAATTCTCTTACCGGCGTCGCGATACGTTTGAACCGAGTTTCGTCTGCACCCGCGGATTCCACGCATATTACCGGATCGACGATGTCCTCAGAGCATTTGCTGAGATTCAGCGGGAATTTCCTTCGGCACGGCTTTGCCTTGTGGGCGGTGGACAATCTGGGCCAGAAATGAAACGTTTGGCGAGGGACTTGGGTTTGATGAAGGTGGAGTTTTCCGGACCTGTCTCGCGCGAACAAATCGGTCAATATTATGAGCGAGCGAATTTTTTCCTCAATGCTTCAGTCGTTGATAACATGCCGGTCTCCATTCTTGAAGCATTTGCATCGGGTACGCCTGTGATCACGACAGCCTCAGGTGGAATTCCCTATATTGTCGAGCATGAGCGAACCGGTCTGCTGTGCGAGCCCGGCGACTGGAAGTCCCTCGCTGAAAATGCGCTGCGCTTTGTGCGCGAGCCGGAGCTTGCGCGGCGCATCGCTGCCAATGCCTATGAAGAGTCGAAGCGTTACCAGTGGGAAAATGTTCGCCCCCAATGGCTCGCACTGTACCGAAATGTATTGCGCGAGGCAAATCCGTCGGCGACGCGCGAGGATCTTCAGGCAGAAAACCGCGCGTCAAATGGGACCTGATTCGAAAATCCCCTGAATGAAAGATCGTGTTGCCCAGACCTCGAGGGCTCGTTTATGCGATGAGATCTTTGTGCGTGGATACCAGCTTGGATGAGCGAGGACCAAAAGGCGCTTCTGCGTGTGACACGGAACGTAGGTAGCAGAAGAGCGAAGCTTGTGCGTGGATTTAAGGATAGTACTGTCCTAAAGCCAGGACAAATCGGAGCGCATGAGCAGCCTTCCCAGCGGAGTTTCGGATTTCAACCAGAGTTTGGAATCAAAATAAAAACGGTACATGGCTCGCATTCTCCGGAGCTTTAAGGAAGACGGAATTTGCCCTGCGGGAGTTGCCAGCGTGTATCCAAGAGTTTGAAGGGTCTGGCCGACCAACCCCTCGAAGGACGCCAGATTCTCAGGAGAAAACCCCCGTTTCCACCTTCCAACGGGGACGAAAGGTCCTGACGAAGATTGACTTCCGAAAGAAGAATTCGGTTCTCGGACAGATCCGATGGCGACGTGTTGGATACGGTCGTAGTCCAAATCATGATCTATAAAGCGTCCCAGGGCAGATAGTGTATCCCTCGGGTTCTTCACAAGATCTTCGAATCGGACCTCGAAATAATCGCTTCCGATACTCCGACCGAAGATTCTCCCCTTCGATACAATCCATTCCCAGTAGAGGCCCGCGACGAAAACCTCTTGTCCCTTCTGCCAGGGAAATGGATGGATCCAATTCTGCTTGGCCAGAGAAAGAGCGACGTCGCGGCCATCGCGGATAATGTGGATGATCTGGGCGTCAGGAATCTCTTGCTTGATTTGAGGGATATAGAGCAAGTGTTCCGGCGTACAATCAGCCCAGCGCCGCACACCTTGATTCTTCGCGATTTCCCCCATCACGATTCGGAGAAAATCGCCGCCGCTTCGGCAGTCTTCTAGGATTTTCTCTCGAATGGCTTCTTGTTTCAGCCCGGAGCGCTCGAAGAGCTTGCTCCCCAGCCAAACCTGCATGAGTTTTTCGCGCTGCTTTCTCGAACTGAGGTTGCCGAATTGGGGAACGAGGAGGTTAAAGGCATTGGATTCGGTGCGGTAGACGGCAAAGTCCCCCGCGGAAAGAATCATGTGATAGAGCCAGGTTGTCCCGGATCGGGGAGCACCAAGCACGAAAACCGGCGGTACACTGTTGGGCACGATCAACCCAATTATACCTTGTCTCTTTCTTGGAAGTAACAGGATCGTTGCAGGCGCGAACCCGCCTGTACAAGGCCACGTCATTCGCGCTTAGCTTCAGCGTTGGCCGCCTCCATCCCGAATCTTGCTCGATTCATTTAAGGAGAATCAGCCTGTGTGTACAAGAAAAGAAATGACTGTTCATCGAGTCTTGGGATTCGGCAATATGAATCTCGTTGCGCGCGTGCTAAATTGTGATTAGCCCAAAAACGGGGGCAGGACGGCGAATACTCAAGTGACCGATGACGAATACTTTGTCGGGTGAGGGCTCTAAAAGACTCTACGGGCTGTCCAATTGCAGATTCCGTACCACACTACCAACAGTTTGATCACAAATTACGTATGCGCGCTGCACTTACGACTGTGTTCATAGACGCCTTCGCACCGAGCACGTTCAATCCTCTAATTTTGGGCCGCAAAGGATCCTGTTCGGCTGCCAAATCTGTCGGTTTTCGTCCGGCCTCGTCCAGACTCCAATGACAGAGCCCGTCACTCCGGAGTCTCCGTCTCAGTCCTTAGCGACCAATCAGACAAATCTCGATAAAGCCGTAGTTGGCGGATTGGCCTGGACTGCGGGGGTGAAATGGTTCAGTCAAATACTGACATGGATCATCACCGTAGTCGTAGCTCGATTGCTCACGCCTGCTGACTATGGTTTGGTCGGCATGGCAACAATCTTTTTAGGCTTGATCACGCTGTTCAGTGAGTTTGGTCTGGGAACGGCTGTCATTACTTTCCACGAACTGACCGACAAGCAGCTCTCACAGCTTCATACGGTTTCGCTGCTGCTTGGCGTCTTGGGCTTTTTTATGTCTTGTGGACTCGCTCTTCCTCTAGGTCTTTTCTTCCGCGCACCAAAGTTGCCTCTGGTGATCATCGTCACGGCCGTTGGTTTTCTCGTAGTTGCCTATCGAACAGTGCCGTACTCCCTCCTCCAAAAGGAAATGCGTTTCAAGCTGCTGGCCTTGCTCGAAGGCGTTCAAGTGATAGCACAAGCCATCAGCACGCTCGTGCTGGCGATTCTTGGATTCGGCTACTGGGCTCTCGTGCTCGGCGGATTGATCGGCAAAACTGCTTCGGCCGTCCTGCCCTTTGTTTATAAGCCGTTTGGGCTGTCGCGCCCGCGCTGGAGCTCGATAAGTAAAGAGTTGACGTTTAGCTGGCATGTAATTCTAGGGCGCCTATTTTATTACGCTTATGACAATGCGGACATGCTGATTGTCGGTCGAGTCCTCGGAGAGGTGCCCTTGGGCGCTTACTCCCTAGCCTATAACATGGCGCATGTCCCAGTGGAGAAGTTCTCCACGTTGATCGGTCGTGTGACTCCATCTCTTTTTGCAGCGGTGCAAAACGATTTGGTAGCGCTCAGGAGGTATCTGCGAAACCTCACGCAGGGCATTTCTTTAGTCACCTTCCCCGCCGTATTTGGCACTGCGATGGTAGCCCCCGAGTTTGTTCACTTGCTTCTAGGCAAGAAATGGGAAACGGCAATCGTCCCGCTTCAGCTTCTGGCCTTGTATGCTTCTTTCCGGGCTATTCGCACCTTGATTGCTCCCTTACTGAATGCATTGGGCGAGCCGCGCGTCGTAAAGACAAACAGTCTGCTCATCCTCTTGGTGCTTCCTGTCTGCTTCTATATTGGGACACATTGGGGAACTACAGGAGTGGCGGCCTGCTGGGTCTTGGTCTACCCAATCCTGAGCCTTCCCTTGCTGCTCGCTGTTCTTCAAAAACTGGAAATGAGCAAACGCGAATACTTTAATGCCCTTTGGCCGGCTCTGAGCGGCTCAATCCCCATGGTGCTTTTAGTTGGTTTTCTCAAGTGGTCGCTTCCCACGTCCTTGCCCCTGTATCTGCGATTCGGCAGCGAGATTTTGGCGGGAGCTGCGATCTATTCTCTGACCCTCTTCGCGCTACATCGCGAGCGCTTGCTTGCGTTTTACCAATTGAGAAGGTTACTTACCAAGGCGGATGGTTAATTCCTCAACAAGCTCCGCCAACTGACCAGCAAGGTTTCGGAAATGAAATTGCGCAAAAAATGGTTCGATTTCTTCGGTGGATTTCGCCGGGAATTGCAACACTTCTAGGAGCTTTTGGGCGATTGCGGAAGAATCCCCCGGCGCCACCCAGATTCCTGAACTCGTTTTCTCAATCATGTCACTGAGAGCACCTTTTTCAACGATTGCGAGCATAGGTTTCCCGGTCTTTAAATAGTCGAAAAATTTCGACGGCAAGCTAAGGCGGTGACTGCCCTGGAAAATAAGAAGAACATCGGCGCTGTCCAGAAGCTCTTCGGCTTCTCGCCGCGTGACGCGCTTGCGGAATTCAATAGAGTGGTTGCGAATCAATTCCGGGGCAATTGTTTCAGCAGTGTTTTCACTGAAGGGGCTCTCCGCGCCGACGAAGAGAATTTGAAAATGCTGCGGGTCCAATGTCCTAGCCTTGACGAGGTCAACGATTGCTTGGCAGAACGTGTCGATTCGGCGTAGGCCCGAGTCATATAACTCTCCCAAGTGAAGGCAAATCGTCTTTGAGGATCTTGCCCGTCGCCCGCTCGAAACAACCGGGGTACCATCCACTCCGTTCGTCACGACCACAAATCGAGATTGCGGCAAATTGGGATAGCGCGCTACGAAATCCTCACGGAGAGCTTCCGTCACGCACGTGACCAAATCCGCATTCCTAAGGCAACTAGACTCCATGAAATGATCCAATCGGTCGCGCCAGGATGGAAGATTATCGGCCCAGCGCCACGGGTTGGCCATCCAGGGGTCACGGAAATCGACGACCCAAGGCAAGTGAAATCTCTTTTTCAAGTGCCGAGCGATTAGGTGGCAGGTCCAAGGCGGTCCGCTCGAGATGATCGCCGATATTTTTCTTTGCTTGATTATCTCCACTCCTTTCCGGATTGCGGGAAGGTACCAGCCCCAGTGCGGATCTGGCGTTTGCAGTAGAGCCAAAATTTGACGGCGAGCAAATGCAAAGGGCAAACGGCCATTTCGACGCGTTTCTGCATCGGCGGGAGCTTCGGTCGATTCTCCATTACGCTTGTATCGGCGGTAAAAATCGAGAGGTGTTCGAAGGACGTGCGTTCGCTCTACCGGTACTTCCGGTGCGACCTGAAGACTCGCATCGTGGTGGTCATAATATTTTGCGTCAACCGTCAAGACAATCGGGACAATGCCATGTTCAGGCAAATAACGGCATAAACGCGCCACGCGCATTGCTCCCACTTGGCTGGCTGGCGGATAGATATAGCTTATGAATAGAACGTTCACCGAAGGACCCAGATTCCCTTCATTTGGTCTCGAAAGCTGCACAGTGCCGTTTCAATACTGCGATAGGAGCTGCCGACACAAGATCCGGACGGATACAAGGTTTCAATGCCTGTTCCGAGGCATGGCCATACCCAACTTTGAGATAGACAATGCGTCCGCGTAAATTCCTGACCTACCTAATTATCTTTTGAGAAGACAACGTGAATCCAGTTACCGTGTGGCCGGGTCATAAGGGCCTGGACGCGGTTGATGCGGACTGCCACCCCAGAACAGACTTTTTGCCGGATCTTCCTTTTGTTTACCGGAGCAACCAACCTGGCTCCGCAGTGAATGCATGGTTCCTCCTGGTGGTACGGCCCCCATGGATTTCCGCTAAGATCCATGAGAAATGTCGAAATTGGGTTCGTAGCTTCCCTGTTGGTACCCACGAAGCTCCTGGAAACAACCCTCAACCCTGGGAACAATCTGAGTAGTCGATCCTCATCGAAGGAGTTCACATGCCCCCAAGAGGGATTGGCCCTCCCGCAGGATGCACAGGTAGTGCGTCCAAGTCTGATGTCCTGTTTGAACGGCACGCCGACGATCATTTCATGCTTACTAACTCTGACAATTTCTCGACAAGCCCTTTGCAAATTGGGAATGTGTTCCAATACTTCGGCACAGAACGTACAGTCGAACGAATTATCAGCAAACTCAAGGTTCGTAACATCTCCCGTGACTGTCAGGACTCGAGGATGCTCGAACGAAGGTTCTCGTAGATCTAATGCGGTCACTGTAGTGAAATGCTGGGACGGAATTCGTGAGAAATGACCATCACGCGCCCCAATATCAAGGACGGAGGACCTTCCCTTCGGTAGAACCCGAACCAAATCATCCGTTCGGGCCCTTTCGGTCTCGCTTGCACGATATTTTTCAAGATTGTCGACCGACAACGTGCCTCACCCGGGCCACTCCGCAGCGTCACGCAACATCTTAACATCAATTGATAGGTACATTCACTCGAGTCGCATTGCGTCCCAAGTGTCGTTCGTTCCAGGGCCGGGCATGGATCTGAAAAACAGTTCTTTCAAATTCTGCCCTCCCCTCGCCAGAGCTAATGGGCTCGAGTACCATGTACCGCGCCAGTGAGACTGGGGGCCTGCTTTCGTGGCTCTTTTTCTCCACAGTTCCTTACAGATTCTTGATTATTCTTGACGAGTGGGCATAACCATGATCGCATGGCCGAAAGCCTATCCTAAAGCACGCGCCCTGCATTTGGCTTGGTACAATGCGATGCTCGACCACTTGGGTGAGGCTCACGTGTCATGCTTAGGATGTAAACTAGCCCATTGCGACCCAGCTCAGGACAAATCATGACCAGCGAGGGAGCGCGTGCTCTCGATCTCGGCTGCGGCGACACCATCTCCCAAAAGGCTATTGGCCGGTTTAGCTGCGGACTCGATATTAGTTTTGAGGCCTTGAAAAGGGGAATGGCGAGAGGGAGCCGCCCGTTTGTATGTGGCCGCGCCGAACAGCTTCCGTTCCGCGACGCGTGCTTTGACACGGTCGTCTCGGGCGTTGCAACGCCCTACATGGACATTCCTGTAGCGCTCGCGGAGATGCAACGCGTTCTCCGTCCGGGAGGGGCGCTCCGGATTTCTCTCCATCCCGTGAGCATGACGATACGGGAACTCTTCAGGGCTATCAGGCAGCTCAACGTCAAAAATACGATCTACCGCCTCTATATCCTTGCCAACGGAGTTTTCTTTATTTTCACCGGGCGGCAGTTCCACTTCCCCTTGAAGCGCTCTCGATGTGAGTCCTTTCAAACCGTGGGTTCTATGACCCGGGCCTTGATGGCTCGCGGTTTTACTAACATACGATGGGAGATAGGCGAGCAGTTCATAGTAAACGCTAGAAAGCCTCAAACAAGCTGCGACACGATTGCAGACCCTCATCAGGATTCGCTCAGCCCTGACTAATTTTTTCCGAGAATCCGGCGAACGGTTTTTTCAATCGGCGTTGGCATCCGGTGTAGGCTATCGCGCCCGAAGTCTAGGATTGCTTCGCGGAGGTCAAAACGCCGCAGCCAAGTGCGGTCGATGCGGTAACGATGTATCGGCACGACGGTTCCTCCCCACTTTTTAAGGAAACGGTGCGCTCCACCCATCGAAAGCTTTTGAAATCCATTTGAGCATGCCCATTCGACCATCTTCCAGACCAGAAGGTCGTTCGGGAGCAGGCGCATGAATTCGTCAAGAGAGCAGTTGCTCGCATACTGGACTAGCCCGCCTGGGAAGAAGCGAACGGTGATCCCGGCCACGATCGTTCCTTTGTAACGAGCTACGAATAGGCGGCTGTTATCAGTCACGGCACGTTCTTGCAAGAAACTTTCCAATGGTCGGAGCTCCGAAACGATCTTTTTCCGTTCGGTTTGATGCCATTTGACATAGACATCGTAATACTCCAGCAAATCTTCCTGATTCGAAGCCTCGGATACCTCCATGCCATTCCGAATAGCGAGGCGCACATCCCTGCGCCGGTTTCTGTGCAAACCATTGAACAGTCTTTCCGCCCCGATGGTGAGATCGAGAACCACGTTGCCCTCGAGTTGGCGATGACGAAACCCGAGACCCTGAAAAGACTCCAGCAACATCCAGGAGTAAACGTTCAACAGCGATTCGCCGTCGGCCTCCTCCAGCAAACCCTTGGCCAGGGCCTGCTCGACGGCAGCCTGCTCTAAAGTCTTGTCAATACAAATCTGTGGGCGCGATTGTAATCCGCAGTTCAGATCTTTCCCGTCATGTATGCCGGTGAGAATCCCGACCACTCTGCTGCCTTGCAGCGCCAAGATGGCAAACGGGCGCTTCCCTTGCCAGAAGGGACTGAGAAAGTATTCCGGAGCATTATAGTGCGCGGGGAGTTCGACGCGTGTCAGGCATTCCCTCCAGGAGCGCTCTAGTTCGCTGTTCGGGAATTCGCGAAGGATCAAAAAGGTGGTCGGTGTTTCGCCGCCAGTACTGAGGGTGTGGGTCGGCATGACGGTACCCGTCATTTTAAACAATTGCTCATCTTGCCCGCCTTACCCACTTAGATACGCCTCCGCGCGGTTGCCTCAACATTCTACGTATACAGAAGACTTGATCGATTCTGAACTAGCCGATGGAGGGCGTCAAGTCAGGAAGCACAGCCACAGCAAGATGTTCCGAAGAAAACTGCAGGCCTGCAATACACTGAATGGCACAGGACACCCCTAGTGTAGTGCGTGATAAATATATTGACGTATTATCGTCCTTCCCTTAGCTCTCTCCCATGAGCAGGCGAGCACCCTTGGTTGTCTTGTCTTCCGAAGAACGGGTTACCCTGGAGTCTTGGGCGAAAGCCAGAAGTCAGCCGCAGCGTTGGGTGCAGCGAGCCCAAGTTGTCCTGCTGGGTGCCGAGGGGATTGAAAATCAGGAGATCGCAGCGCGATTGCGCATTTCGCGACCGACCGTGCAACTGTGGAGGCAGCGATTCCTAGTGTTGCGGGCGACAGGGCTGGAAAAGGACGCTCCTCGTCCAGGCCGGATCCCACGGATCACGAGTTCCCAAGTCGCGGCCATCGTGGAGGCCACGCTGCACGGGTTCTACTCCGCGGGCAACGAGGCAGAACTGAGCGAGATGGGCGTGAAGCAAATCTCGGTTCCGAACCGCTCCACGAAGAGCCCCGAACGACGACATCAAAAGAAGCGATCCTTCCGAAGAGGCCAGAAGTGGCGAACTGGGATGGAAGGTCGCATTAGCGTGCTCAAACGACGCCACGGACTGAATCGTTGTCGCTATCGCGGGGATGCCGGTATGCAGCGTTGGGTGGGCTTGGGCGGCGTGATCGCGGACAATCTGATCAATATTGGTACGTTCCGGGCGGCGAACAACACGGGATAGAGGTCAAGATGAGAGCCACGGCCCGGCAAAAAAGAGAAGAAGAAAAATGCGAGAACGGCCAGAGCCCGCGTGCTCGGTTCCGGATCTTGCTCATCTGTAGCACACATTTTTGCGCCAGAAAGTAGCCAAGCTAGGGAGCCTTGCGCAACCTAAAAACTTCTATCGCAGCCAGCGCTCCCGTTACGTTTTCGTTAAACCAGCAATCTAGTCGGTCGAGCCACTCGTGGTGTTCGTTTCCAAGACGGAACAACAAGCGGCCCCACGGAGAGGAAAATCTTCGAGAAGTCAAAAGCTCGAACGAAGAGCAAAACCGTCTGATGTGGTCACCGGTCAACGGATACTCGTCATCTGAGGCTTCTCGAGCCTCAATGGGCACGATTCGCCTTAGCCAGCGCAGCGCTGCCAAGTCTCGGAGGGGTTCACAGAACACCGCAATCCCTCCAGGCTTTAGCATCCGGTGAACCTCGCGGGCGCTGTCTTCAATGTCCAAGTGGTGCAAAATTGCCACGCCGAACACGGCGTCGAACGAAGCGTCTGGGGCGCCGGTAGCATAGGCCGAGGCCGCACGAACATCCCAACGCAGCCCATTAGTTCGCATCCGCTTTTCGGCCACTTCAACAAGGTCGGGGGAGATGTCAATGCCGATCACATCGGCTCCGAGTGCCGATAGAATGACTGAGTTTTCTCCTGAACCACATCCGTAATCCAACACCACCTTTCCCTTAACGGCTCCCAACAGATGGTAGGCATACCTGAGTGGTTGCGTTGCGGTCGCTGGGACGTTCGTGTATTTTCCCAGATTCTTAGAAGTCAGGACTAGATCCTCGTCGGTCAGCGACCTTGCTTCAAGGCGGCTTCGCTCGATCTCAGATTCCAAACGTCTAGGATCCATCCCGACTCTCCGGTGAGTGTCGCCAGCTCAAGGACAGGCTCACTTGGGTCTGAGTTCCCCCCGAGCGTTTCCGTTTCGAAACGCGCTGGTTACGTCGCAGCCATCGGTTTGTTGCAGGAGCGTCGAACCTCGGCGGCGCTTCCGAATGGCATGCCCGGCTTCTTCAATTCTCGCGGCTTGCAGTGCATCAATCTACCACGAACAAAGGCACAATTGAATGAGTGGGATGGCGAGAAGAATGAACCAAAAGGGTATGCTGATGTTATAACGAGGTCGGCCTCGCAGCGGCCCGAGTAAACTGTTTCGGTATTCACCCTAACAGCGCTCGAGCCGAAGGAGGCTTCGATGCAAATTATAGGCGCTGATTTACACACGCGACAACAAACCATCGCGATGTTGGATACCGATGCGGGAGAGGTGGTCGAGAGGACGTTGCCGCATGAAGCCGAGAAGGAGCGGGAGTTTTATGCGGCACTGGTGGGTCCGGTCCAGGTAGGGATCGAAGCCACCGGATCGATGCATTGGTTTCTGGAACTGATGGAAGAGTGGGGGATTGATCGCCTGGTGGGTTATCCGTCGGAGATCCGCAAGGCGGAGACACGCAAGCAGAAGCACGATCGGCGGGATGCGGCGCTACGGCTGAAGCTGCAAGTCGAAAACCGCTTTCCCTCGATTGGCATGCCTTCCACGGAACTGCATGATCTCCGGACACTGCTGACGCACCGTCATCAGTGGATACGGATGCGCACGCGGGCGCAGAACGCGCTGCAACCCATTGCGCTCAGTCGTGGTTTGAGGCGCGGCAAGACCCTGTGGAGCCGAGCCGGCCAACACGCCATCGAATCGCGAAGGAGATCATATGGCAGAAACGTTTCGGGGTGCGCGGGCTCTTCGCTTTCTCTGGAAGTTCCAACCGGGTCCGGCCCGGTGTGCAACACCAAGATCACCCGGATCACGGGATGGCGTCTCCACGTCGCCCTTGTGGTGGGTGGTTCCACAGGTGTAGACAACCGCGTTTTGGTTCATCCTGAGTGCCACGACAGGGTTCACCGCGAACATCTTTCCATATCGAGGCCGCGTCTCCCTGAAAGAGACGTTCGAAGGGTCTGAGCCGGATGACGGGAAACTGTCACGTCCGGTTCTGAGAGGGCCGGCCCCCAGCGAAGGGGGCTGGCTACTCGGTGAATTGCACGACTGCACGCAGATCGGCCGGACCAGTTGCTCGAACTTCTTGGCGAACAGGTTCCGGGTGCTGCTGACCGCGACGGTGCATGTACTGATGCAAGACATGCGGCTTCGCTTGGCACGGACCCACCACGTCCACGCGCAAGTCGCGACTTTGCGCGAACATTTTCTAAAACTCGGAGCCCAAGTCATCGCGTCGGTGCGCCGCATCGTGTTGCACCTGCCTCAAGCGTTTCCCTACCGCGATAGCTTTCATCGCCTGGCCTTGAGGTTGGGCGCTCAAAGTGGCTAACTAATCCACGATAGGACTTTTTTACTTGTCAACCTTCTCGTGGGGTGTCTCGTTTCGCTTCGAAACCGAACTTCAACTCCGCTAACAACTTTAGAATCAGTGCTTCCGTTAAACCCATTTCGATCATTCGTCGCACATTGTCGCGCGCTCAAAAAAGTCCTCGCTGAATCACTTTTCACGAATAGTGCAGGCTAAGGGACGCTAAGGGTATAGTCCGCTCACAGCGTGGGCGGTTGCGGTATTCCACGTGCTCCAATCCCACACGCCAATATCATTTCCATCCGTACCCGCGTTATGGTACGGGCTCGACGGGAGGAGTTGATAATTGGTGCCAGCGAGATTCGCTGAAGAATAATTGGTAAACCCAATCTGGCTGAGCGTTGGAAAGAAGGTTCCGCCCGGATAGTTATTGGTTAAAGCGCCAGGAAGGACGTTCTTATTCCACGTCACCTGGATGAGATAAAAGTAAATCGCAGCATTTCCAGCGGAGATTCCTTGACCAGTAATGTCGTTTGAACCCATGTTGTTGGTGAACTGAACCGGGCCAGCGGGAACGGCGGATGGTCCTGTGCCGCCTGCTAAGAAAATGTCTGCCGTCGTGTCAATCAGGTCGTTGTGATCAATAGTGAGGTCGTGCCAGTTGGTCAGGTTGTTTGGGTTCGCTCCCCCGGCGATGTCTTCTAACAGGAAAGACCATCCTCCGCTGCCGGTCCCCCAAGTAGCCCGATCAATATCGGTCAGGACAT